>Ga0335070_10004090_pt1 | contig 17027 bp, 13 predicted proteins | sample Lox_Sample_13_FD_206722 | JGI IMG/M metagenome (GOLD analysis project Ga0335070, IMG submission 206722) | Soil microbial communities from Loxahatchee National Wildlife Refuge, Florida, United States - Lox_Sample_1.3 | ecosystem: Environmental > Terrestrial > Soil > Wetlands | place: USA... | reverse complement strand
AAAAATCGCATAGCTTTAAGAAAGTCAGGGCTCAAAGTCCTATCGGTGCCGTAGGGGTTGTCCAAAAAGTTTCTTTTTGGACAACCCCTGAAAACCTTTCAAGTTATCAAACCCCCAAAATACTTGAAATCAAAATAACTTCTGAATGATTTCTGAATAAGTACCCGCTATCCTGTTCATTAGATCTGCGAAAGATCAAATCAATCAAGAATCCATACCATAGGAGAAAAAAATGGATCGAAAAAAGTTAGTACCCTTTCTTGTAATCGGCGCCCTGGCGCTGGCAGTAGTTACCGGTGTGGCAATCTTCCGCAACGTGCAGGCCTCGTCACCCGTGATTGCCAACATCGCCGGCAGCGTCTCCAACCTGGACTTCGGCCCTGGCTTCGGCGGGGGCAGCGGACAGGTTTCCAACCAGGACCTGGCGACTGCCCTGGGAATCGATGTGGCCAAGCTCACCGCTGCCCAGCAGACCGCCACCGATGCAGCCCTGGCGCAGGCCGTCAGCAAAGGCCTGATCACCCAATCTCAGGCGGACCAGGCTAAGGCGAACGGTTACCGCTTCGATGACCTCAACCAATTCAGCGCCAGCGGGATCGACTACAAAGCGCTCCTGGCGAACGCACTTGGGATCAGCACGGACAAGCTCACTTCGGCTTACCAGACGGCCTATAACACCGCCATCGACCGTGAGGTTACCAACGGCAACCTCACCCAGACCCAGGCTGACCTTATGAAGGCCCGCTATGCCCTGGCCAACAGCTCTAAGTTCCAATCGGCGATCCAATCAGCTTATACCGCGGCTGTGAACCAGGCCGTCACGGATGGCCTGATCACCCAGAGCCAGGCTGACCAGATCCTGAAGAGTAACACCGGCACAGGCTTTGACCTCTTCGGCGGCAGGATGGGCGGCGCCGGTTTTGGCGGCCCTGGCGGCTTCGGTGGACACGGACGCGGCGGCGGCAACCTGCCCGGGACCAATAACCCGAACAGCGCCACCCCCGGCAGCGCCACCCCCACCCCCTCTTCAGGCTTATAGCCTGTTCCTACCCCCGCCCCAATTTTGGGGCGAAAAAAAATGAGGATTTTGGGACGGTCCGGCGTCCCAAAATCCTCGCTACGTCCCCAGATTTCCGGAGTTTTTAAGGAATCGAAATCCATGAAGCGTCTTCATTAAGCGAGCCTTCGCGCTGGACGCGCAGGAGATGCGTGGCTGTATCGTAAATGGCCAGCTGGTTATTGCCACTATCAGACCAGATGGTAGACAGCCAAACCAGGTCGCCGTTCAGCAGGCGCGACGGTATAAGCAGGCTGACGTAGTGGTCAACAACTTTATAGGTGGCGGCGTCGAGCAGGTCCGTCCAGGGCTGGCTCGTTCCGCTGGTGGACTGGCCATACCCCCTCAAGAGGAGGATCTTTCCATCCAGCGACACAGAGACGTCCTCGGCAGGCGTAGCGACATGCGCCACCTCGACACCATCGCTGAGATCAATCACCTGGAGCCCAAGCGGTGTCAGTTTCGCGGTCCAGTCACCATTGTTATCCTTTACAGCCGTGCTGGTCTGGCCAACAACAAACATATAGCGGCCGTCCAGCGAAAGGACGCCTGTTTTGGTCGTTCCATTGAGGGTTTTGGCATACACGACGCTGGCCGTGGATGCCAACAAGCGCTCCAGCAGGCTCTGGGGAGGATGAATATCAGCGCTGGAAACGGACCGGCGGCTAAAATCGACAGTGACCAGCCGGGGCACATCGGCAGCAACCACGTAAAGGTAGTTGCCATTGGAGGAAAAGGCTGCCGCCGGATATAAATAGCGGCCCTGGCTGGGATCGGCCAGGTTCATGTCGGCTTCATTACTGAAGGTCACCAGGTCAACGTCCTGCTGCCATTTGAGCTGAAGGCTGGAGCTGTCGTACAGGGCCACGTACATGATGTCTGCTTTGCCGGGCTGAGGCTGCCGGTTGCCGTAGACGGCCAGGGAGTTATCCGAAGTAAAGCCAATTTGTAAGATATATGAGGCAAGCTGGGCCTGACGGATGACTTTATCCTGTGAAAGATCAACCAGCAGGAGGCTGGCGCCAAGATTGATCGTATTATTTAAGACCACTGCGACCTGCGTGCCAGCCTGATTGAAGGCAAGCATTGCCCATAATGAACCATCTGAAGAGAGAACGACGGGGGCAATCGTCTCCTTCCAGGTTTTCATGTCGAGCAGGTGCAGGCATTTATCCAGGCAGTCCTTAGTAGAGGAAGTGGCGAAAGCCAGCAGGCGTCGATCCGGCGAAAAGGCATATTGTGCATCTTGCCCAAAATCGATGGGGGCAGCCGCGTCAACCGGCTCGCCGGTTGTGGCTGAAAATGGCTCCAGCAGGCTGCCGTTGTTGCCAGGTTTTTGCACCTGCAGCAGTGCGCTGGCTCCGGCGGTGCTGGCCTGGCCCCCGGTGAGGGGCGCCGGCGTGGGTTGGGAGGATCCGCCGGCCGCGGATGAAGGGAATATTCCTGGAAAGACCTGGCAGCCAGCCAGTAAAACGATCATGGCTGCCGGAAAAATTACTATTAACAAGAGCCTGGATTTCATTTTCAAACCTTTCTAATAACTATACACCAAAGGGATGCTCAGGGTTCCGGGCGCAGCGACTCGGCCAGGCGAATTGCGGAAACCAGGTCCGATCGAATTTCGAGGCGGTACGACAACTGTCCATCCGACCAGACCAGGGTGTGGCCTGCTGCAACCAGGCGGGTATACGTTGCGTCACCGGCGCCAGAAACGAGGAGATATGGACCATCCATCCATAGCGCCGTCTGGCCGTTTACGGTGGCATTCTCGATCGATTTGGGGGCAAACTTTTGAAACAGAATCGTATCCGAGGCGGATTCGGTCAGGGATAGTTTGACGTGATCGGGTTGGGCGCGGTCCATCCAGACGAGCACCACCGCCGTTCCCCCGAGATCCTGGACGAAAACGTGGTCGGGCAGGCCAAGGTCAGCCGGATAGGCCGGCAGGCGGATTGAAAAACCGGATTTGGATTGGGCGTCTGCTAGAGTTGTCTGACCTGAAAGATCCAGGACGGAACTCAGCGGCGTCGAAGTAGGCTCGCTGGTCGGCACGAAGGTCGCGAAATTTCCAGGACGGGCTGTCGGCGTGGCGGTTGGGGTAGGCTGAACCAGGAAAATGCGCACGGCGCCGATCCGGATCCATTCCAGGATAGCGGCGCGTACCGGGGGGACAAACAGGACGACTGCCAGGAGCAGCGCTGCCAGGACTCCAACGACCACCAGGGTTCGCCGCGTCCGGCGCTGGCGGCGGGACGCCAGGCGGTTGAGCACGGCCTGGCTTAAGTCCGGTACGGGTGGGTACGGGAAGGAACGGGTGGTTCGTATCAGCTGGCTTTCAAAGCTGTTTTCCAGCTGGTCGGCGGGAGGGTTGAATTCGGGAATTTCGCTCATGGATTTCCTCCCTTAACCGCATCGGTCCGTTCCGGCTCGAGACGGGCGCGCAGGCGGCTCAAGGCGCGGTGCAAGCGCGACTTGACCGTGCCTTCCGGAATTTGTAAGGCGGCCGAAGTTTCCTCCTCGGAAAGCTCCAGAAAATAACGCAGGTAAATCACCTGTTGGTCCTCCAGGCTCATTTTGCGGACGGTTCGCCACAATTCTTGCGCATCTGCCGCCGGGGTTGGTTGGGATGGATCGATCGAGGCGCGCTCCTGCTCGCGGCGAGCCGCGCCCTTCAGGATCGACAGGTAGCGTTTGAAGCTCCGCAGGCGGTTGCGGGCCAGGTTTGCGGCAATGCTCAACACCCACGGGCGAAAGGAGCGCTCAGGATCGAACTTATCCAAAAAGCGGAAGGCGCGAATAAAGGATTCCTGGGTAACATCCTCCGCCTCGTCCGGGTCGCCGGTAAAAAGGTACGCCAGGCGGAACACAGCCTGCTGGTGCTCGAACACCAGGGCCTCGCAGGCCTGCTCGTTGTGTTGACTGGCGAGCTGGATCAGGGTGGATTCGTCCAAAAAGTCCTCTCAAGAGGTTATTCTACAATATATACACCACCGGCGCCCGGCCGGTTCCATCGAGAGGGAAAGTGCCTGCCGCGGAGGGCGCGCCATGCGCACCTCCTGGGCTCGCTTCTTTCTTACTCCACCTTTAGCTCATCTGGGCTATAAAACCCAATCCCATATAGCGTCTACCGCTCCCCGGGAAGAGGGGATTATAATATCCCTTTCTGTAAACAACCGCCTTTTATTCAATGTCCTCCAATTTATTGATCAAAATCATCCTGACCCCGCTGATCATTGCCGCCGCGACCCTGGTTGCCCGGCGCTGGGGTGAGCGCATCGGCGGATTGATGATCGGCCTGCCGTTAACCTCCGGGCCCGTTTCGATCTTTTTTGCCCTCGAGCAGGGTCCGGCCTACGCCGCCAGCGCCGCCAAAGGCTCTATCCTTGGCCTGATCCCGGTGGCAGTCTTCTGCGCCGGGTACGTGAAAAGCGCCCGGCGCCTGCCGTGGTACCTGGCAGCTGCTTTCAGCATCGGGCTGTATCTCGTGAGCGTCTGGGCGGTATCCAACCTCACGCCGGGACTCGCGTGGGAAGCCATCGTGGTTCCCCTGGCGTTAGTCGCAGGCACGTTTGCCATCGGCGACATGGAGGGTCAGAACCGGGCGGTTCAATCTCCCTGGTGGGATTTATCGGTGCGCATGGCGACAGCCACCACCCTGGTTATCCTGATCACAGGCAGCGCCAGCGCCCTGGGGCCTAAATGGGGCGGCCTGCTTTCGCCGTTCCCTATTTTCACGTTTGTGATGGTCACATTTTCACACAGCCAGGGCGGGGCCGGGGCGGCCTGGAGCCTGATCCGCGGCGTGCTGCCCTGCCTTTTCTCTTATACTGCCTTTTTTATTGTGGTGACCTTACTGGCCGAAAACGCCAGTCTGCCGGTCGTCTACAGCCTGGCTGCCTTAACCGCTTTGGGAGTCAACGGCGCCGCTCTGGCGCTTATCCTGTGGCGCAAGCGCGCTCCAAAGGGCATCACGCCTCCTTAGCGCAGCCAAGCATGGCTTGCAGGGAGCGCTCCACGTCCTCGTCGCTCGTGGCCCAGGAGCTGACGCTGATGCGCATGGCTGTCCGGCCCTGCCAGACCGTGCCGCCGCACCAGCAGGTGCCGTCGGCCTGGATTTCGGAGATGACCTGTTTGGTCCGCTCCGGGCTGCCAAAGCTCACCAGCACCTGGTTTAAAACCACCTCGTTCAAAATCTCGTAGCCAGCCTCCTGCAAGCCCTGGGCGAAGCGCCTGGCGTGGCGGCAGGTGCGTTCGACCAGGTCGGCCACGCCCTGGCGGCCCAGGCTGCGCAGGGCCGTCCATACCTCGATCCCGCGTGCCCGCCGCGACAGCTCGGGCGTGAAATCTGAGGGATTGCGGAACGGGCTGTCGGTGGGCAGGTACTCGGCCGTGACGGACATGGCGGCCCGCAGGGCGTCCGGATCGCGCACGAAGGCCAGGCCGCTGTCGTAGGGCACGTTCAGCCACTTGTGAGCGTCGGTCCCCCACGAATCGGCTGCCGTGACGCCGGCAGCCAGGGCCGCGCGGCTGGGAGCAGCCAGCGCCCACAGGCCAAACGCTCCATCCACGTGAACCCAGGCTCCGGCGGCGTGGGCGCGTTCGATGATCTCCTGGAAGGGATCGAAGGCACCCGTGTTGACGTTGCCGGCCTGTAAACAAACGATGGTGGGTCCGGAAATGGGCGGCAGGGCGTCGGCGCGCATGCGTCCCTGCGAGTCTACTGGCACCCTGACCAGCCGGTTGCGTCCAAATCCCGCCAGGCCTAAAGCTTTAATGGCCGAAACGTGGACTTCCTGACCGACGATCACCGTTACGGACGGAGCTCCAAAAAAGCCGTCGGCTTCGACATTCCAGCCTGCCTGCGCCAGCACAGCGTGGCGGGCGGCTGCCAGACCGCAAAAATTGGCCATGGTAGCTCCGGTGACGAATCCCCCGGTCGTAGTGGGCGGCAGTTTGAAAAGGTCTACCAGCCAGTCTAAAGCAACGCGCTCTAGCACGGACGTGGCTGGGGTGACATTATAATAAGCGTCATTTTGGTCCCAGGCCGCCGCCAGCCAGTTGGCCGCCACGGTCACCGGCAGAGAGCCGCCAATCACGAACCCGAAAAAGCGCGGCCCGGCCATTGCCATCGTCGCCGGCGTGCAGATCCGGTCCAGCATATCAAATACTTCACCGGCGGGCGTCGAGACCTCCGGCAGCGGCTCCGAAAGGGCGGACAAGCCCGCCAATGCCTCGGCGGAAGGGGCAACCGGGCGCGCTGAAAGCCCTTCCAGGTATTCGATTGATCGTTGTGCGGCATCTTCTAACAGCTTGCGCATGTCAGGCATCTCCTCATTTTGTATAAAATTTGGATACATTATATCCAAAATTTGTCAAAAATGAAGCAGACTGACATAAGCTGTACTGATCCTGAAATCAGACGTAATGGTACGAAGTCATCATGTAAATATAATAGATCACCCCCGCCGCCAGTTGAGACAGGTACGCGCCGTAGACTGCGGCCGATTGCCAGAGCTTCAAGCCGCCCGCCAGGAACTTTTCCCGCAGCAGCCAGCGGGCTGAGGCAGACATGAGCAGGAAGAGCATGATCTGGGTGCTCCAGGCAAAATTGGCGAAATACATGCGGATGCCGGTCTCCGCCAGCAGATAGACCTGGGCTGCCGCGGCCGCAAGCCCGGCCTACCCCAGTAAAAGGCTCGAATCGCTTAAAAGGCTGCGCCAGGCAATCCCCACGACCGCCAGTGGGAACAGGCATGAAAGCACGAATTTTGCCAGCAGCCAGCCCGAAAAATGGCTCATTACAACCAGCGGAGCCAGGATAACGCTCTCGCCGGCGTTGCCGAACTGGTAGGTCATCAGGTATTGGATGGCCACCATAACGATCCCCGGGGCGACGAGTCCCCACACGAGCATTTTCCAATCCAGGCGGCGGCGCTGCAGCTAGCGGATCCCGCCTGCCAGGGCCACGGCCGGCAGGATCGAAATGGCGTAATTCGGCTTGATCCAGGCAGAAAGCGTCATCCACAATGCCGCCAGGGCAACGCTTTTCCAGCCGTTCCAGCGGCCTTCGATCGCGTCTATGGCGTAAATGAAGCTCAGCAGGGCCACGGGCTGGAGCAAATGAATGGTAGAGTTGTGGTAATTTGCCAGGCCGACATAGCCCAGGTAGTAAAGGCGATCTACAGGCGCCAGCAGCATGACCGGGGCGACAAACGTCAGCGTCACCGCCGCTGCAGCCCGCAGCGCGTCTTGCCGGATTGCTTCTGCCATTCAAACTCCAAAAAAGGAAAGGGAGGTCGTCCAATCGAGCTTTCCAATTATACAATGCTATAATAAATTCCTGCTTGCCAGTAGATTCAACCTTCCTTTCTTATAAACCCAATGAAGATACGCTCAACTTTTTTCATCAGCGCTGCTCTCCTGCTTTTCGTCCCGCTGGCTGGCCTGGCCTACCTGGGCACTTTCAGCCGCTTCTTTGCAGACGATTTTTGCATGGCCGGTGACGCCGTCCAGCTTGGATTGGCGGGAATGCTGGCAAAATGGTATACGACCTGGACCGGCCGCTTCGGCTGGATCCTCGGCACCGGCTTGTTGGGATCCGGCGGGCCTGGCCTGGCCGGCTGGCTGCCGGCGATTGCCGGCGCGCTCTGGCTGGCGGGGTTGAGCTGGGCCTACTACCCGCTCCTCCTGCGGGCCGGTTGGCCGCGGCCGCTCTGGCTGGCTGGCCTGTCAGCCGGGCTGACTCTGCTGGTCGTCTTTTCAACTACACCCAACCTGTTCCAATCCTTATTCTGGCAGGATGGCATGGTCAACTACACCTTTCCGCTGATCGGCCTGACTTTCAGCGGGGGTCTCATCCTGCGCGCCTGGCTGGGGAAGCCTGGCTTCCTGCCGGCCGCCCTGAGTGCAGCCGGGTTGGCCTTCATCTCAGGCGGCTTTACCGAGGTGGTCTCGGCCATACAGATTGCCCTGTTCGTCCTGGCCCTGGCAGCCACCTTCCTGCTGCCGGGCCGGGCCGGGCGCAGCCGGCTGGCGTTGGTCCTGGTTGCTGCCCTGGTTGGGGGCCTAGCGGCGATGGCTGTCTTGCTGGCTGCCCCCGGCAACCAGGTTCGCCAGGCCGCGGCCGGGGCGACGCCGGGAATGGTGCGCATCGTAACCTTTTCTATCCGCAACGCGGCATTCATTGCCGCCAAATACGTCATTTGGACCCCCGGATGGGCGTTGCTTTCAGCCGGCGTGCCCTTCCTGGCCGGTTGGATGGCCAGCCGGGCCAGGCCCGGCAGACGAGCCAGGGTAACCCTGAGCCTTTTGTGGGCGCAGACCTGGTTCAAGGCAGTCGTGCTGGAAGTTCTGGGGGCCTTTGGGCTGGTCGTTGCGGCCTGCGCGCCAGTCGTCTATGCCCTGAACGCCTATCCGGACGACCGGGTGATCATTGTGCCGCAGTTCGTGCTGGCGTTGGCGGTCATATCAACTGGCGCGCTTCTTGGCCACGGATTGCGCAGCCTGGGCATCGTGCCCGATCCATTCGAAAACGTTTCCATTGGCCGTACCGTGCAGGCAGCCATCATGGCTTCGCTGCTGGTGGCCGCCGGGAGCTCGCTCATGCATACCGCCTCGCAGGCGCCCGATTACCAATCCTACGCCCTGGCCTGGGACCAACGGGCGGCGACCCTGCAGCAGGCCAGCCAATCCGGGCAGGCCGAGGTGACCGTGATCGGGTTGCACAGCCGGTTTGGGGTTTCCGACCTGCAGACCCGGGCTGACTACTGGGTCAATAGCTGCGTGGCCAGTTATTACCACCTGTCCGCTGTGCGCGGTCGTTAAATTCTGGTAATCGCCGCCGCCCCTTGTAACGCCGGAAATTCCTTCGATGTAGCGCGTTCGGGTTACTGCCCCGGTCTTTCCTGCTCCTCGTCCGCGCCCGGCAGGGCAGGGTGGTCTGGATCGTGGTCCCTTCCCTGATCCCAACCCCCTTTAATTGTTTGTCCTTCTCCGTAAAATCCACTTGTGAATTTCCACACCCCAGAAGACGATGCTGCTCACTACCAGGCTGATTGCCAGGTCTGCTAGCGAAAGGGGTAGGGTGTTGAAAATTTTCTGAAGGAAAGGCGTATAAATGACCAGAAGCTGGAGTCCCAGGGTCAATACCACGCTGCCCAGCAGCAGCTTGTTCGAGAACAGGCCCAGGTTGAACAACGACTCGCGCTCTGAGCGCAGCGCCAGTGCATTTCCCATCTGAGAAAGCGTGACCGTGGTGAAAATCATCGTCTGCCAGGCGGGGTTGCCGTTGCTCCAGGCCCAATAACCCATTCCGAGAGCTACCCCTGCCAGTAGAATCCCGATCCACAAAATGTCGCGACCCAGTCCCCGGCTGAAGATGCTCTCTTTTGGATGGTAGGGTGGCCGCTGCATCAAGTTTTTCTCGCCGGGTTCCACCGTCATGGCCAGCCCGGGCAGCCCATCCGTGACGAGGTTGATCCACAGGATTTGGAGCGGCAGCAGTGGCAGCGGCATGCCGATCAGGGGGGCCGCCAGCATGACCCAGATTTCACCGGTGTTTGAAGACAGGGCATATTTGATGAATTTGCGAATGTTATCGTAGATCCTGCGCCCTTCCTCAACCGCCGCCACGATGGTGGCGAAGTTGTCATCCAGCAGCACCATGTCGGCTGCCTCTTTCGATACGTCGGTTCCAGTAATTCCCATGGCAATTCCGATGTCGGCTTTTTTCAAAGCCGGTGCGTCGTTGACCCCATCGCCCGTCATCGCCACAATCTGGCCTTTATCTTGAAGCGCCTGGACAATTTTCAGCTTGTGCTCGGGCGACACCCGGGCGTAAACGGCCACATGGTCCACGACCTCTTCGAGCTGTTCGACGGACATCCTTTCCAGGTCCTGCCCGGTTAATATGCTTTCTCCGGCCTGCTTTTCCAGGATACCGAGCTCATGTGCGATTGCGGCTGCCGTCAGGGGATGGTCGCCCGTAATCATGACCGTGCGGATGCCGGCGGTTACCGCGGTATGGATCGCATTTTTCACCTCGCCCCGCGCCGGATCGATCATCCCAACCAGGCCGACGAAAACCAGGTCCTTTTCTAGCGGTTCTTTCGCCTCGGCCAGGTCTGTATTGGATCGTAATTGGTATGCAATTCCCAGCACACGCATCCCGTTCACAGCCAGGCCGGCATTGGCCTTCAGGATTCGCTCGTGCCAGTCGGCGGTCAAAGGTTGAACTCGCCCATCGACATAAACCTTGCTCGAGATGTCCAGCAGGCTGTCGACGGCGCCTTTCGTAAAGGCCACAAATCCTTTGTTTTCATTAGATTGAATCAATTGTTGAATGGAACCGCCTGCCCCTTCGCTGCATTGGCTGTGCCCGGCAATCGCATGGATGGTGGTCATCCGTTTGCGATCCGAGTCGAATGGCAGCTCGTTCAGCCGGGGATATTCTTGTTCGAGATTGTTTTTCCACATCCCGCCGCGGGCGGCCGCGATCACCAGGGCTCCTTCAGTTGGATCGCCAACAGCTCTGAATTCCCCCGGGTTGTCCGGCGCGGCTTCCAGAGTGGCATCGTTGCATAGCGATGCCCCGATCATTAGCAATTTCAGTGAGGCATGCTGAACGAGGGCCGGAATTGGCTCATCATCGGGCCGTACCCGCGGGCTGAAGCTGCGCAAGGATTCCTTCAAATCCACCCGCTGGCCGGCCACATCCAGTACGGTCACCGTCATTCGGTTTTCGGTCAGGGTTCCGGTCTTGTCCGAGCAGATCACGGTCACCGAGCCTAGCGTTTCGACGGCAGGCAGCTTGCGGATCAAGGCTCGCCGCTTGAGCATGCGCTGGGCGCCCAGCGATAGTGCGATCGTCACCACGGCCGGCAGGCCTTCCGGCACAGCCGCCACGGCCAGGCTGATGGCCGTCAGGAACATCAGGCGCAGCTCCGCGCCGCGCAGGACTCCCAATGCGAACACCACGGCTACAATAACCAGTGCGGCGGCAGACAGGCCGCGCCCAACTTGCTCCAGTCTGCGTTGCAGCGGGGTAGGTTCTTGCTCTACCCCTTGCAGCATTTCGGCGATAGCTCCAAGCTGCGTCTGCATGCCGGTTTCGGTAACGACTGCCGTTCCGCGCCCGTAGGTAACGAGCGTGCCGCTGAAGATAGAATTACGCCGGTCGCCGATGCCCAGCCCGTCTCGCGCCAGCGGCAGGGTATTTTTTTCGATCGGCTCCGATTCACCCGTCAGGACGGCTTCTTGCATCCGTAGCCCGGCGCTCTCCAACAGCCGCCCATCAGCCGGCGCGACGTTGCCGGCTTCCAGCAGTATCACATCGCCCGGGACCAGTTCACGCGCCGAGATCTCGTTGATATGCCCATTTCTGCGCACCTTAACCCGCGGCACTGCCATTTTCTTCAGCGCCTGGATTGCTTTCTCTGCCCGATATTCCTGGCTGAAGCCCAGGATCGTATTCAACACGACGATCGCCAGGATTGCTATCGCATCTTCCAGGTCGCCCAGATAAAAGGAGATCCCGGCTGAGACGGTCAGGATGATCACCATGATCCCGGTCAATTGCTCCCACAGGATTTTCCAGGGGCTCTTGCCGCCTTTATCGATCAGCTCGTTCGGGCCGAATTTCTCAAGTCGGTTCTGGGCTTCCTTCGTCTCCAGGCCGCGTTCGCTGTCAGTTTCGAGAGAGCGGATTACTTCACTGGTTTCTTGCTGGTACCAATTTTTTGTCATTGATGACGTTTTCCAATTGCCGGCCAGACTATCGATCTTTTCCATCGCGCCTGGCCTTGCAGTTAAAAAAAACCACCACAATGATTTGTGATGATCTTGCCATACGTTTTGAAAACGTATAGAACTCCCGGGAAACTTTCGTCTCCGTCCTGACGGAAGCTCATCCTGCAAGGCAGGCAGCTACTCCCCAACCAAGTAAAGTTTAAACGAAATAAAGCTGGATGTCAAGCCGCACACAGCACTTCCTGTAAGGGGCGGCGCAGTCGAGAACGATTCTCGTTCATATCGTAGACCATCCCGGTTTTTCAAGATATTTTCCTTACCGGTTGATTCTCGGTCTTGCTCGATCATTTCGCACGAATCCGCTGACCTATCCCAACCGGTAACACCCTTAGAGTAAAAGTTAGCTTGCGTCCTTTACTCTTTCCTCTCCAAGGCTTACCGCATGGATCGCGAAGCATGTCTGCCCTGGCGGTCGGTGCCAGAGTGCCTGTGGCAGAGTGGCCGCTCCCATCTCCATGGAATGGAGATGGGCTGGGAGTGAAGTCTGACTGGCGAAATGTGGAAAATCTTACCTTAGGTTAGTGCATTTGGGGTAAGGCCTGTCCGGTTAAATACGCGCCTCCTGGCCTTATCTCAACGCATTTCATCTCTTCACCCTCGGAGCCTTGTCTTTTCCAAATCTACTCTGCCGGAACGTTAGCCACCGTTCTCCTTTTCACCCTCTCCGTCCAGAACGCCCACAGGCTGAACAGCAGCGCAAAGCAGATCACACCCACCAGCGTCAGCAGCGTAACGTGCAGACCGCCCACCTGTGCCGCCGCCGGCGCGTTGACCGTGGCGGTCGTGCTGCTCGTAGTCTCTAAGGTCATTCGGATGGCTGCGCCGCCGGCTCTCAGGCTCACCTGGCTGGCCCACAGCGCCCCGATCACAGCGATGCCGGTTGTCTGCCCCAGCGTGCGCGTGATCGCCAGCAGACCCGAGGCCACACCCAACCGGGCGCGCGGCGCAGCCCCCATGATGGCGCTGTTGTTCGGCGACTGGAAGAACCCAATCCCGATTCCCACCGGCAGAAAACGCAGGATGTATCCCAGTTGGGTCACAGTTTGGTCAAGCGTGCTCACAGCGATGTAGCCGCTGAAAAGGATCGCCAGCCCCACCACCGTCAGCGGGCGCGAGCCAAAGCGGTCCGAAAGCGATCCCGCCAGCGGGGCTACAATCCCGGTCGCCAATGGGATCACCGCCAGGGTCAGCCCGGTCTTGACCGGATCGTAGCCCAGCACCCCTTCCAGAAAGAACGGCATCAGCAGAGCCGAGCCCGACCCAGCTACGAAGGTCAAAAATCCCGTCACCAGGTTGACCGAAAAAAGGGCGTTCTGGAACAGGCGTAAGTCGATCATTGGTTGCTCTATTCGCAGTTCGATCAGCACGAACCCTGCCAGGAAGACCAGGCTGCCTGCAAACAGGCCCAGCACGCTTAAATCTGCAAAACTGCTGTTCTGCCCGATCGTCAGGCCGACCAGCAGCAGCAGCAGCCCGATGAACAGTGTGGCTGCCCCCAGGAAATCGAACCTCTGCCCGCCGGGCGGCCGGCTATTGGGCACGAATCTCGTCACCATAAAAATGCCGATGATCCCGATCGGCAGGTTGACGAAGAAGATCCAATGCCAGCTTAACGCTCCCAGGATCAATCCCCCAAAGGTCGGGCCGGAAATGATCCCCAGCGAAACCATCAGCCCGTTGATCCCCAGCGCTTTACCGCGTTCTTCCGGCGGAAAGGCCTCGGTGACGATCGCTGTGCCCAGCGCCGCCATCAGAACCGCCCCAAATGCCTGAAATACCCGGCAGGTGATCAGCATGAAAATCGTGCTGGAAAGGCCGCATAACACCGATCCGATCGTAAACACCACGAATCCGATGGAATACAGGTATTTCTTGCCGATCATATCCGCCAGGCGCCCAACGCCAAGCATGAGCGTAACGTTGATCAGCAGGTAAGCCAACACCACCCACTGCACTGTCGCAAAATCGGTCTTCAGATCGGCCACCAACGAGGGCAGGGCAATGTTGACGATGCTGCCATCGATCGTCGACAGGAAAATGCCCATCGCGACCGAGGCCAGGATCAGCCATTTCCGCTGGAATTTGGATGTTTTATTTTGCATTACTGGCATCGCCATTTTTAATTGGATTTTTCCGGCAGGGTTGCCTTCACTCTTCGTTCTGCCCAGGCCAATCCTTTGCGCGCTTGCTGGCTGGCGGGATTGACCTGCAGGGCTTTTTGCAGGTACGCGACTGAAGCCCGCGGGTCTTCAGCCACCGCGGCCAGGATCAGGTAAGGATCCTCCAGGCCAGGAGCTAGCTGCATGGCCTCCATCGCCAGGTCCCGCGCCTCGCTGTTCTTGCCTTGCTTTAAGGCCCGGTAGGCCTGGTCGAGGCAGACGCTGGCTTCTCCGGTGTTGGCAGGGCTTAGGCTCTTGACCTCTGCCGGGCTTTTCTCGCCCGGAAGGTGCCCGTTCCCGGCTTTCTTGCCGTTGCCCTTCCCATTAACCTCCAGGACCGCGAATTGGCTGTTGTACAGTTCTGCGTAGAAGCCTTTCCGCTCCAGCAGTTCTTCATGCGTGCCCTTTTCCACAATATCTCCATCCCGCATCACCAGGATCATATCCGCGTCCCGGATGGTGGACAGCCGGTGGGCGATGATGAAGCTGGTGCGATTTTTCATCAGTGTATCCATCGCTCTCTGGATCAGGATTTCGGTGAGTGTGTCGACCGAGCTTGTGGCCTCATCCAGAATCAGGATCGTGGGGTCGGCCAGAATGGCCCGTGCAATTGTCAGCAGTTGCATCTGGCCCTGCGACACGTTGGACGCCTCTTCGTTGAGTACCATCTGGTAGCCGTCCGGCAGTGTGCGCACGAAATGGTCCACATGGGCCGCCTTGGCCGCTGAAATGACCTCCGCATCCGTGGCCGATGCACGCCCGTAGCGGATATTTTCCATGATCGTGCCGTTGAACAGCCAGGTATCCTGCAGCACCATCGCGAACATGTGGCGCAGGTCGGCCCGGGTGAAATCGCGGATGTCGTGTCCATCCACCAGGATGGCTCCGCTGTTCACGTCGTAAAAGCGCATCAGCAGCTTGACCATGGTCGTCTTGCCTGCCCCGGTCGGGCCGACGATTGCGATCTTCTGGCCAGGCATAACGCAAGCGGAGAAATCCTTGATGATGATTTTTTCCGGGCTGTACCCGAATCGGACATCCTCGAACTCCACCTGCCCCGCCACGCTTGGCAGCTTGACAGGATTGGTCGTCTCTGGGATCTCCTCTGGCTCGCTCATGAACTCGAACACCCGCTCGGCCGAAGCCGCTGTTTGTTGGAGGACGTTGGAGATGTTTGAAATCTGGGTGATCGGCTGCGTGAACGAGCGCACGTATTGGATGAACGCCTGGATATCGCCGATTGTGATGGCGTTCCTGGTCGCCAGCCAGCCCCCCAGGATGCATACTGCTACGTATCCCAGGTTGCCGACAAACGTCATGACCGGCATCATCATACCCGACAGGAACTGTGATTTCCAGGCCGAGCCGTACAGGGTGTTGTTGATCTGGTCGAACTTGGCGACGCTCTTTGCTTCCCCGTTGAAGGCTTTCATCACCACGTGCCCGCCGTACATTTCCTCCACGTGCCCGTTGACGTGCCCCAGGTAATCCTGCTGCTGCTTGAAATACTTTTGCGACTTGTTGATCACCAGCCCGATGATCACCAGCGAAAGCGGTACGATTCCCAGCGCCACCAGCGTCATTAGCCAGTTGATCGAAAACATCATGATCAGCACGCCGATCAGAGTGGTGACCGAGGTGATGATCTGCGTCAGGCTCTGGTTCAGCGTCTGGCTGATCGTGTCCACGTCGTTGGTAATGCGCGACAGCACTTCGCCGTGGTTGGTGCCGTCGAAATACTTGAGCGGCATCCGGTTGATTTTTTGCGAGATGTCTCGGCGGAACCGGTATGTGATTTTCATCGACACGCCCGACATCAGCCATCCCTGGATGTAGCTGAAAACGGCGGCCAGCAGGTAAAGCCCTACCATGGTCAGCAGGATGTTGCCGATGTACTCGAAGTCGATCCCGGTCCCGGTGCCGGCGATCTGGCCCATCACGCCCTCGAACAGCCTGGTGGTTGCCTTCCCCAGAATTTTCGGGCCTACGATGGTGAAAACGGTCGACGCGATTGCGAAGATGATCACGATCAGGATAGTCAGCTTGTATTCACTCAGGTAGCGCTCCAGCCTGACCATCGTGCCTTTGAAATCGCGCGGCTTCTCGCCTTTGATCATCATGCCAGGCCCGCCCCGCCTCCCGCCGAAAGCCATTCCAGGCCGCCCGCCCATCGGGCCGACCCTGCCCACTGCGCCTCCTCCATGCATGCTCATGCCAGTTCCTCCATGCTTAGCTGCGATAAGGCAATCTCACGGTAGGTCTCGCAGTCATCCATGAGCTCGCTGTGTTTCCCTTTGCCTACCACCTTGCCCTCGTCCAGCACGATGATCTGGTCGGCATTCTTGATGGTCGAAATGCGTTGGGTGACGATAAACAATGTGCTCGATCCGGTTTTTTCCTTGAGCGCTTTTCGCAGGGCCGAATCAGTCTTGAAATCCAGCGCCGAAAAGCTGTCGTCGAAAATGTACACCGGCGCTTTCTTGACCAGCGCCCGCGCGATCGACAGGCGTTGTCTCTGTCCGCCGGACACGTTGGATCCGCCCTGTGATATTTCGGCGCTCAGGCCTTCGTCCTTTGCGAAAACGAACTCACTCGCCTGGGCGGTCTTCACCGCTTCCTTCAAATCCTCCTCGCTGGCGTTTTCATCGGCATACTGCAGGTTGCTTTCGATCGTGCCTGAGAAAAGCATGCTTTTTTGCGGGACGTAGCCGATCTTGTCGCGCAGGTCCACCTGCCGCACCGAACGGATGTCCGTTCCGTCCAGGTAAATTGCCCCGTCCGTCACCTCGTAGAAGCGTGGGATCAGGTTCACGACGGTCGATTTGCCGGAGCCCGTCGCCCCGATGATGGCTGTTGTCTGGCCAGGCTTGGCTGTAAATGAGATATCGTGCAGGGCGTCCTCCAGCGCCCCAGGATAACGGAAGCTCACGTTGCGGAACTCCACCGTGCCTTTGAAGGGCTCGCTGAACTGCACTGGCTGCTGCGGGTCGCGGATGGTCGGCTCG
>Ga0335070_10004089_pt1 | contig 17028 bp, 10 predicted proteins | sample Lox_Sample_13_FD_206722 | JGI IMG/M metagenome (GOLD analysis project Ga0335070, IMG submission 206722) | Soil microbial communities from Loxahatchee National Wildlife Refuge, Florida, United States - Lox_Sample_1.3 | ecosystem: Environmental > Terrestrial > Soil > Wetlands | place: USA... | reverse complement strand
AGACTCTCAGTCAATTTGACCATTACAAAAATCGCCTGGCTTAAGGAACACAGACCTGATGTATTTGCCCAAACGCGCAAATACCTGGATGTGCATGGATTTCTCGTTCACCGATTAACGGGTTTCTACCGCACCGGCTGGGGTTGTGCTGACCCAACCGGGTTATTCGATATCCAGAACAACTGTTGGGCCGAGTCTTTGTTAGATCAAGTCGATATCCGGCTCGACCAACTTCCTGAAGTATACCCACCGGGAACGATCGTTGGCTCTCTTACCCCAGCTGCTGGGGAAGCTTGTGGCCTGCCAGTTGGATTACCAGTGGTGGCGGGTATTGGCGATGGGCAGGCCAGCGGCCTAGGGGTCAACATTACGTCTTTTGGCGATGCCTATTTGTCACTGGGAACATCCGTTATTTCGGGGATATTCAGTGATCGGTATATCTTCGACCCCGCTTTTCGAACGATGACTGGTGGGGTTCCCGGATCATATTTACTGGAAACGGTTCAACTCGGCGGCGGTTATACGATCGCCTGGTTTATGGAAAAGATCGCCAGCCGGCCCGGTCAGGATGTTGCCCAGCTTCAGAATTTTTATGATCGGGCAGCCAGTGTAGTTCCGCCTGGCAGCGCCGGGTTGGTGGTAGTTCCGTATTGGAACAGCGTGCTTGGCCCTTACTGGGATCCGTTTGCCAGCGGGATTATTGTCGGCTGGCGCGGTTTTCATCAATTGCCGCATCTTTACCGGGCCATTCTGGAAGGGGTGGCTTTCGAACAGTATTTGGGCACGCTGGGCGTGGAAGAAGCGCTGGGCCAGCCTGTGAAGCGCTATATTGCAATTGGCGGCGGCGCAGAAAGTGATCTTTGGTGTCAAATTATAGCGGATATTACCGATAAACCGGTTTTTCGCGCCACCACTCCGGAGGCTGCGGCACTTGGAGCAGGCATTCTGGCAGCTACTGCGGTGGGCAGTTATGCAAACGCTCGCGAGGCTGCTCAAGAAATGACCCATATTCTCCCGCAGCCGATTGAGCCAAATGTAACAAGCCATGGTTTTTACAACCATTTGTTCAAGGAAGTGTACCGCCCGCTATTCCCCGCCCTGCATATTTATTTGGATCGATTGGCTTCCATGGCTAATTCCGAACAGTCGATTTAACGTTTTACCGTCGTGACAGCCCTTTATTGTCCTAAATCATGTTCTCAAACTTTTATCCATTCGATTTCCGTGCACACCCATTGAATCGGTGTTGGCCAATACAGAGTTGAGCAATTGCCTACAGTCGGATCGAAAAAACATGGACGGCTTCACAAGGCGGCTCTGGCGGCAGGTCAATGTTCAGACCGTCTTCCGTCTGGCTCCAAGAAACGATCCCTTTATATCCAACCAGGCTGACTTCTTTCGCACGCAATGAATTGGCAAGTTTCATAGACGTGATGACCGCCTTTCGGTTCGCTGGCCAAGCCATTTGAAACGCATAGAGGATGTCACCTTTGAGGGTGAAACGAAAGTCTCGCTCTGTCCATTGTTGTGAGGTTTCGCTGAACGCGCCCTCCCCAGCCCGGGTCGGTCCTTCCCCAAAGACATCCCAGGGTCGCGTCTCATAGATAGCTGGTCCATTCACCGCCATCCACCGGCCGATCCCTTGGATTACATGCACGGATTCATCATCAAACGTCCCGTCCGGCCGTAACGGGATATTCAAAAGTAAATTGCCATTTTTGCTGACAATATCCGCCAGCATATGCACGACGTCTGCGGTTGTCTTGTACACTGCGCGCCGATCGTAAAACCATCCGCCGATGCAGGTATCCATTTGCCAAGGCTGGGGAAGGATCTCGGAAACTGCCCCGCGTTCAACATCCAAAACACCTATACCCTCGACATACTCACCATGAATGTGCTCGAACTCCCCGCTGTAGTGTTTGAGCGTATACACGGCCTGACCATTTCCACCATGGTTTCTTATATTTGTGTTGTAGAAGTGAGCGATTAATCGACGCCCCACTTCACCGAATGGAACCCCGCCATCGGTATAGAGCAGATCAGGCTCATATTGCTCAAGCAGGTCGCGCACTCGCAAAAACCATTGTTTTTTCCACCACTCGGGCGGATTGGCCGGAAAGGCAAACGAAACATCTTCGTGCGGTGGAAAATAAAAGTCTGCGTACTGCGGATCAGCGCCGTCATATGGAACTCCAACATACGGACCGGTCTTGTCAGCCCGCTTATTTGTATTGAACCATGAATAACTGCGCTCCAGATGTTCCGTGACACCAAAGCGCAATCCATACCGGGTAGCCGCCTGTTTCCAAAGTCCAACGATGTCCTTTTGCGGACCGATGTTAACGGAGTTCCAATGATGATGCTTAGAATCCCAGCAGTCAAAGTTGTCATGATGCACAGCCAGCGCCACGAAATATCGGGCGCCGGCCTGCCGGTATTGCTGCATCAGGGCATCCGGATCAAAGTTTTCCGCCTTCCATGCGGCGCAAACGTCCTTGAAACCGAATTTTGAGGGATGCCCATAGGTGCGCCAGTGGAACCGGTACTGATCGGACCCTTCTATATACATGTTGCGTGCATACCAATCGCCGTACATCGGGACTGCCTGTGGACCCCAATGCGCCCAGAACCCAAGTTTCGCGTCCTGAAACCACTCAGGGCATTGATATGATTGCAGCGATTGCCATGTTGGTTCGAATGGTCCTTCGGCGATCGCATAATCCGGATCGTCGGTGTACACCAAACCGGGTGTGTGGTCGCTCATGACCACAAAGCTCCTGCGGAACTCGCTATCATAAAATGTTTGAAGTCTACTTTTCCGTCGATTTTCTTCGCAGAGTACATAAACAGTCCAAATCTGCAACCCACAACCAGTATTTTATTGAGCACCGGACCAGGCGTGCACGACTTGAACCAATGCGTCGATATTATCGGGCGGGGTATTCGGCGAAACACCACCGCCAAAAGAGAGGATCAAGCCACCTCCGGTAGCGCCTTTTTCCAGGCAGGTGTGCGCCCAGCGGATTACATCAATGGGTTGGCCTCGTGCGCCTACATCCAGAGGTGGCACATTCCCCATGAGCGCAACGCGATGGCCCATCTTGGCCTTGATCTCAGCCATGTCGACTTTGTGGCTGAAGTTGAATACATCAAAATTCGCACGCGCTAAACTTTCTGCCAGGTGCAGACAAGGTGTGTCGTTGTGATAGATGCGGATCAATCCATCAAATTCATCAAAGATGCGTTTCAGATGAGCATGGATCAGTGTCTCGTAATGTTGTTTGGAGACCATGCCCACTACATCGTCCAATAGCAAGATGCCCTCCGGCTGGCGGAGAGTCTCCAATTGAGCATGCAGCCAGCGGATGATCGTGGTGGTGATGATTTCTAAAATGCTGGAGACTCTCTTTGGATTTGTGACAATTTCTGTCATCAGCGGTGTGATGCCCACCAGCCAGGAGAGCACTGTCATGGGTCCCCGGGCAGCTACCATCCGGATGCCCAACCCCTCGGCGGAGAGGCGCTCATCCATGACCTTGTACTGCCGAAGCACCAGGGGCATGAGTCCATCCTTGTGCGGGTTGGCTGGCTCTATTTCAGACCAGAAGCCAAGATCGGTTACCAATGGCTCCATGGAGGGCGGGCGGTCGGGATGAAAGTACAGTCGGACGCCAAAGGCAGATGGTTCGACGGCCATGCCATACTCCACCCAAAATCCAGGAATCCAGACAATCTCCGGAAAACGTTTCAATAACCCCAAGTTGACCTCTAACCATTTCTCCGGAAAAAGATAATAATCGCGTGTATCCAGGCCGGCGTAACCGGGTAGCCAGGGGCTGTCCACAATCAGAGCGACCGGTATCTGCTTTGGTTTACCAAGGCGTGCAGCTTGTTTGAAATGGTCCCATTGTGTGCTCATGAATTTCCGGTCTCCATATTGTCGAGGAATTTTTCCGGTATACGAGGTGTCCAATCCATTTCTGTATGGAACGATAACAGTGATGATCACGTTCTAGTTATCTAATCTACGCATCGTCTCTTGCATCATCATGAACGGGTACTTCTTCAAGATTAATCCCAGGCAGGTTTAAAGTTCTGACGCGATTGTAGTTGACGAAATACTCCGGGGCGATTTCGCACGAGACGGGTGTTTCGGTTCAGGAGTGCTCGGTGATAGATATGCAGCGCGGGCAAGAATAACGTCCGTCAACAAATTAACCACGCGGAATACTTCCCCTCGAATTCCATTGAGCTCACCCACATGGATTAGCACCACGTAACCGCCACTGATATACTTCACCTGCGGCTGCTTGTATAGATCGATAACAAATGGAATTATAAAGTTATATTGGATTGCGTCAACCTGATCTTCAATCGTCAGAGGGTTGGTTGCGAGATTACAACGAGGAGAGCAGCCTCCTCAGCGTGGCATCAGTTGGGAGATTCACCTGTTCCTCGGTAGGTAAAAAGGCTGGCATAATCTAATATATTGTGGTAAATTTGACAGGTCCTTTTTTGTGAACAAATTAAGGAGTGAAGATGAATTTCCTACGTGATTTTGGCCTCCCCGAGTTGCTTATCATCCTCGTAATTATTATTCTTCTCTTCGGTCCCGGCCGCATTGGCAAGGTCATTGGAGAAATTGGCAAGGGTATCCGTTCGATAAGGGAGGGGATGAATAGCGACAATGATAAGGAAGAGAAGAAAGAAGAATAGCAGGCTCTCCTGAAAATAGGAGATATACACCTGGAGCGTGGGGAAGCCACCATGGTTGAAGAGGGGTATCGGAAGTGCTATCTCTGCGGGTACAGTAAAGGTTAATGTGAATTAATGATAAGTTGTTTAAGGATTATCCCAACTGGATAGCCTGGTAAAAACTTTCGGGTGGCCCTAAATAGCTTGGCCTTAGGCCGCCTGTATCAACGACGAGTTTTTGCAATACCACTCCTGGGTCCACCATCCAGAATTTCAAGACATGCGTGCCGGGTCGAGCAAGCCTGTGCTCGGAAACTGCTACTATGATGTTATCGCTTACAGATTGCTCCCAGGCCTGGTTTGAGTAATCGGACCAAATGATGGTGGTCTGGGGTGACTCATCGTCGAAGGAAACGGCATAACGCAATCCCTGTACCTTGTGGAAATCCAGGGTTGGCGATAGATAGGCCCGGATCTTGACCGGTCCGCTGCTAAAGAGATGCATACGATATTCTAAACGAGGGCTATTTCCGCTCGGCACCTGACCTTGAGCGGTGACCGGAAAAGGCGTCATGCCTGATAGCGTCCGGCCCAAATCCGGGATGCGCTGCCACCGGATCGATTCTGTCTCCACGGCCTGGCTATAGTGCTCGGCTTCCATCGATACATAACCATTCCCCTCCACAAACCCCTGCACCTGATCCCTTTTCGGTGACAGGGGATTGTTGATAACCGCCCGGACGATCACACGGCTGTTTCCTGGGCCGGTTATGGAAATCGGTGCTTGCTGTGTTCCGAGTGGTGCCCGCTGCCAATCGACACTAACCGATAGACAGCATCCTTTTTCGACCTTCCCCTGTTTGGGAGCGACGAGTAACCAGGACACGCCTGCCTCGGCCTGGTAAACGAAAGGTGTTTTGCTTCGATTGAACACCTCGATGGTGACCGTCTGATGCTGGTAGATGTCGAACTCGGGCAGCAACGGCTCGTTATTTGCCTGCGGCCACCAGTCTTCTAAGCCTTCAATCGACACACCCATTTCTGTGACATCCGGTACACTGATTTCCTCGACCCCGGGCATGATGTTTTCTTTTGGCTGCTGCCAGGTCGTGTATCCGATATGGGTTTGATCCATCATGTGGTTCCATTTTCCACCGGCTAAAATCCCATTGTAGGTGCGGGAATATTCCGCATCCCTGTCGAACAGATACTTTGCTCTGGCTGCCAGGTCATTGGTCTCGACTCGCCCCTGCCTGGCATACAAACGGTTCTTGCCGACGGTGACGTACAGTTCATTCAGGTTGGCGCAGGCTTTCACGGGATGCAATACTAGCTGGTAATAAGCATCATGGAATTCAGCAGGCAAGACGTTGTATATGTCCTCAGCTTTAACTGCCAGCTTGTTATAATCATCCACAACCGTTCTAGCTTCGTGGTAATTCACCAGGCTGTAGGTATCGGGAGCGAGTAGCTCGGGTTTCCGGCGGCTGTTATATCGAGTATATTGAGAAAGAATACGAGCGATGTCACTCGCGTACTTGGCACCGAATTGTTGCACGGCCCAATTGCGTATGTATTCGGGCAGACGCTCTGCTGGCCACGCCCGGGGATTCCATGCATAATCCAGGAAGAATTGTGTCGGCAGTTCTAAAGGTTTGATATCACCCACGTTGACGATCCAGATGCGATCCACCCCATGGCAATACGCCAAGTGCATCTGTTCCCAAGCCCTCGATATCTGGCTGGTGTTGAGCCACTTGTAGTTTCGGGGATCGCCCACGTAGTCAAAGTGGTAGTAGACCCCATACCCGCCCAGCCGCGGAACGTCCGTCAGTTCGGGTAATCTACGGATGTTGCCCCAGTTATCGTCAGAAAATAACAAGGTTACGTCTTCCGGTACTTGCATCCCTTGATCGTAGTACTCTTGCACCTCCTTATATAACGCCCAGACCTGCGGGATAGCAGCCGGATCTTTCCCTGCAACTTGCGTGATGATCTCCCGCTGATCCTTGACGATCCTTTCCAACAGGGCGATATTCGTCTCCGCGGTCATGGGCATGTCACCGTCCCCGCGCATACCGAGGGTGACGATGCTTTCGCGGGAGCCCATATCGCGAATGCCTTGTTCCCAGAATTTCCGTAATATTTTCTCGTTCGTTATATAGTTCCATAGGCCAGTGCCATAGCGAGCCCATTCCTGATGAGCGCGCATCATCGGCTCGTGGTGCGAGGTGCCCATCACGATCCCATATTCATCGGCCAACTGCGGGTTGACGGGATCGTCGTCATTGAACGCACTCCCCCACATGGCTGGCCATAAGAGGTTGCCCTTCAAACGCAATATCAGCTCGAACACCTTCTCATAGAAGTGATGATTGAATCCGCCGAATTTTTCATTGGCCCATCTCGTGAGCGCCGGGGCTTCATCGTTAATGAAGATGCCCCGATATCGTACAGCTGGCTCGCCTTGGGTGTGGCAACCCGGCAGAACGAATAGATCGGGTTGTCGCCGCACCGGCACATCGGCCCACCAGTACCACGGCGACACTCCGATGCGGGTGGAAAGATCGAGCATCCCATACAACGTTCCACGTTTATCACTGCCTGCAATGACTAGCGCGTGTTCCACTCGGGGCATTGGGTTTCGAACGCACTGCAGCGCGAACATCTCCCGCTTTCCAGCGAGACCCGTCGCGTCAAGCTTCCTTTCTTGCACTAACCGATCGATGATCGGGTTGTAGCCCAGCGTACCTATTAAAACAAATTCTTTTGCAGGAGGTAGTTCGTTGATGAAAAGCTCAGGATTGACACCTGTCACGCGGCCCAGGTCGGCCTGGAGTAACCGCGCCACTCGGACCACCCCCTGATAATCCTCGCTATGGACATACAAGGGCGCTGGCCGGCCGGAAACGGTTAGCGGAAAAGCCCCTTCCGTTTTTTTGTAGGCGATGTACGAGGAGTTTCCTTTGGCGGAGGAAACCGGTTTCATATTCGGCATTTCATCACCTCGGGATCGCTGCGCAGGGGGAGGTGCAGGACGTCCTAGGAAAAAAGGACGGGACTTGCCGTCCGGCAAGCCGGTCTTTTCTAAAGTCATCCGGGAGACTCTGCGGAAAATTCTTTCTCACGCCGGCGAGCGATACAGGATATAGCGAACTTGCGCTAATTACGAAGCAGAAATGTTGATGTGATGATAGATTATTGGCTGCAACCTGAAGACGCATCGTTGGTAGAAAAGCTGCAAGAGCATTGATAACAGGTTCTGCTCTTGATCCTGCGAAGAAAGGCGGAACAGTCGCCCGGCCGATTACTTTCCGTTCAGCCAGTCGACCAAGGCTCCTGCGGCCAGCCCAGCGTGTTGCCGAAGGGAGGGTGATCGTGTTTTTCGGTAAAGGCGTCTTACGGCACTTGGGGCGGATCGGTCTAGCTCAGCACCGCTTTCACGTGCACTTCATGCGTTCCTTCGTTTGGGAAGGGGACGAGGTTACCTTCCACGGGCTTGTCATCGACCGTCAGAGAGACGGCATTGCCTTTGCCGACCCGTTCCACCGTGATGTGGTAGGTCACGCCGCGGAAGATGCGCCGTGCGGTGAACCCGGGCCACTCCTCCGGGATGATTGGGGCAATCTGCAATCCCTGGAAGGTCGGGCGGATGCCCAGGAGCCACTGCGTCCCGGCGACGTACATCCATGAGGCGGTTCCGGAGAGCCAGGCGTTGCGCCCGTAACCAAACTGGGGGTGTTCCGGCCCGCAGATGTTCCCGCAATATACGTATGGCTCGGCTTTGAAGACCTCGCTGTCCTGACGGGCCAGGGGCATGAGCTGCCGGTAATATTGGTAGGCCAGCGCATTCCAGCCCAGCCTGGCGGCGGCGATGATGGCCCAGGTGTTGGCGTGGCAGAAGATGCCGCCGTTCTCCTTCGCCCCGGGTTGGTAGGTGGTGGTGCCGCGCACGCGCAGGTCGCCCTGGGTGTACGCCGGCCACAGGATGGCCAGGCCGTAGGGCGTATTCAGCTTGGCGTGGACGCTGCGCATGGCCTGCTCGGCGCGCTCACGCGGGGCGCACTCGCCGATGACCGCCCAGGTTTGCGTATTCAGGTTGATCCTGTGCTTCTCCTCGCTTTTCACGCCAACCGGCTTGCCCTCATCATCGAAGGCGCGCGCGTACCATTCGCCGTCCCAGGCTGCCCGGTTGAGGATTTCGGTCATTTCGTCTTTCAGGAGGCGGAAGCGATGGGCATCCTCGGCCTTTCCGAGAGCCTCGCACAGCTCGGCCAGGTCGAGCATCGACCGGCAGAACTGCTGGGCGGCCATCACGCTCTCGGCTTTGCCGGAGCCGTGGTCGAGGTCCATCGTGTCGTCCCAGTCCGAAAAGCCCAGACGCGGCAGGCCGTGAGGTCCGCGGTGTTCAAGGGTAAAACTGACCGCCCGCTGCATGTGCCCCCACAGGGCAGCCTCCCCGCCGTCCGCGTAAGGGATGCGCTCGTCGAGGTAGGCGAAGTCACCGGTCTCACGCAGGTAGGCGCAGACCGCGATCAGCAGCCAGAGATGGTCGTCGCAGAACCACTGCGGCCATTCGGGAAACTCGGCTGCCAAGCCCACCCCGCCTTCGCCGGTGAGCGGGAAAACCTGGTGCCAGGTATGGCCATCCTGGAACTGGAGCTTCCACAGCATGGTCAGGGTGTCGCGGGCGCGGTTGGGGGCGTTCTGGACCGTGGCCAGCGTGTCCTGGGCCGAATCGCGCGTCCCCAGGCCGCGGCCGAGGCCGGTCTCGTAGGCCGAGACGAAGCGCGACCAGAATAGCGTGGCCCGGCATTGGATCTGATTCCAGGTGTTGAGCATGGCATTCATCTCGGCGTCGGGCGTCTCGACCTGGAACTTGCCGAGGAACGAATCCCAATCGACCTTGAGCGCTTCGAAAGCCGCCCTGACGTTTTCCGGCTGGCGGTATTCGGCGATGACCGCTGCAACCTGCCCCGGGGCATCGGTAACGCCCAGGAGGTAGATGATCTCCTTCTCCTCGCCAGGCTTGAGGGTGACCGCGTGGCACAGTACGCCGACGTTGTTACCGCGGGCGGCGAGCGAGTTGGCTGGCTCGCCGGTCTCGATCACGATTGGGTTCGACAGGTCGCGGTAGCTGCCGACGAAGACTTCCCGGTCGGTGTCGAATCCCAGCGGAGGCAGGCTGCTGGCGAAGAAGGTCGTCGTCGGGCGGAAGCGGGTGTCGGTGGTGATGACGCCATCTTCGACATGGCTGCACAGGATGTGCTGGCCCCAGTCCAGGTTGTTCAGATCTATCTCGGCATTCCACATGCTGAACTCGGCGTAGCTGAAGGCGCGCAGCCGTCGTTTCCGTTGGGAGGTGTTGCGGAGGCGCAAGACCCACAACTCGCAAGGTGCTGCCCCTGTCCCTTCAGGAGAGAGACCGAGGGTGAGGGCGGGGGGTACGAAATAGAGCAGTTCTGCTTTAATATCCCGATAAGAGCCGGCGATGCGGGTGTATCCAGCCCCATGGCGGCACTCGTAGGCGTCCAGCTTCCGCTCCGGGATTGGCTGCCAGGTGGGGCTCCAGTACTCGCCGCTGTCCTGGTCGCGCAGGTAGACGTAGCGTCCGGGCTGGTCGACCGGGATGGCGTTGTAGCGGTAGCGGGTCACGCGCCGGTTGCGCGGATCCCGGTCGAACGAATACCCGCCAGCGGTGTTTGAGATGATCCCACCGTATTGACCCTCACCCAGGTAGTTCATCCAGGGCGTGGGGGTGTCCGGTCGGGTGATGACGTACTCGCGGCTGGCCTCGTCAAAATACCCATACCGGTTGCCGATCTTCGGTTTTTTCATGGATCGCTCCAGGGTTTGGCTGTCGATCATTTTGCGATCGAATTTAAATCAGATAGATCCCGCCGGAAATGCCCGGCAGGGATAACTGCCACCCGGCAGCTTTCTTGCTCAATGCTCCATCCTTACCGTAAATCGTCTCCGGGGTTTTCGTCACGATTCCCGAGGGGAGCGCGACCTCGGTCGAGCGATCGGCCGGGTTGAGGGCTACCAGGATCGTCTCCCCGTCCTTGCGGCGTCTGTAGACGAAAGGTAGCCTGCCGGCCTCGGCATAAACCACGTCAAATTCGCCGCTGGCGCACAAGGCCGGGTGTGCCTTGCGCAGGGCGATCAGGGCGCGCACGCGGTTGAGCAGCGAGGTCGGGTCGGATTCCTGTGCTGCCACCGTCGGCCGGCCGGGATCGGGGTCGATCGGCAGGTAGAGCTTCTCTGCCGGTGCAGCGGAGAATCCGGCGTTGAAGCCTGCGGTCCACTGCATGGGCGTGCGCGCGCCGGTGCGATGGAGGCCCCCTTCCTTGGACGGCAGCCCGTCCAGGCTGCGCATGCCGATCTCGTCGCCGTAGTATATGAACGGCGCACCGGGCATGGTCATCAGGAAGAGGTAGACGAGCTCCAGGTCGGCAGTAGTCCGGTCGCGGCTCAGGCGCGGGCTGATGTCGTGGTTGCCGGTGATCAGGCAGACCAGGCCCTTGCCTTTCGTCTCCTGGTAGTAGGGGAGGTACTCGTCAAGGAAATCCAGGATGTTGCCGTGCCCGCGGGAATCGAAAAAGCTGAAGCCGTACTTGTCGGTATCCTTTGAACCGGCATACTGCTTGCGCAGGAGGGAGGTGTAGCCCGCCGAGCCGAAGTGCAGCAGGAAATCCATGTGGAAACCGCCAGCGATGGCAAGCGAGGGATTGCTCCATTCGGAGACCAGGGCGGCTTCGGGGTATTCCCGGTCGAGCCAGGCGCGCATCTCCTGCCACAAACGGACCGTCTCCTGGCCGTGCCAGTCCAGCTTGACCAGCGACCTGGCCATATCGACCCGGAAGCCCGAGCAGCCCAGATCCAGCCAGAACTTCATGATGTTGCGCAGTTCCTGGCGGACGCGCTGCGGACCGGGGGCGTCGACGGGCTGTTGCCAGGCTTCCTCCGGGTGGGCGAAGCCGTAGTTTAAAGCCGGCTGGAAATAAAAAAAGTTGGTGATGTACGAGCCGTCGCGGTCGGCGAAACCGCTGACGACGTGTAAGCCGGGCACGTCCCACTTCCAGCCCGAGTCAGTCCACACGTACCAGTCGGTATATTCATTGCGTTCGGGGCGGCAGGAGGCCTTGAACCAGGGATGCTCGATGGAGGTATGTCCGGGCACGAGATCCATCAGGAGGCGGATGCCGCGCCGGCGCGCCTCGGCAAACAGGCGGTGAGCATCCTCGTTCGTCCCGTAGCGCGGGGCGATCTTATAGTAGTCCGCGACGTCGTAGCCGGCGTCCTGGAAAGGCGACACGAAGCACGGGTTAAGCCAGACGGCGGCCACTCCGAGCGATTGAATGTAATCGAGCTTTTCGATGATGCCCGGCAGATCGCCAACGCCATCACCGTTCGAGTCGTAGAAGGATTGGGGGTAAATTTCGTAGAAGACGGCCTCTTCCAACCAGGCCGGTGTGGCGATGTTCTTCATGCTGCTTACTCCAATTCTGAAAAAATTTTGTCCAAAGAGGGGAACTTTAGCGAAAGCTTCATACCTGTGGCCTTCAGGCGAATTCGAGGCGGGTCGTGCCGTCCGGGCGGATGAGCATCTTATGGCAGGCTTTTTTGCCGAAGATGGCACTGAGCTTGTGCAGGTAGGTATCCAGCAAGTCATCCGGTACGAAGGCCTGGATGGTGCCGGCAAAGCCGCCGCCCTGCACGCGCCAGGCGCCGCGTCCCTTCAACACGCTCTCGCTGACCGCCAGGGCCACCGGGACGCCCTGGGCCTCGAAGTTCCTGGGCGAGTAACAGTTCTGGTTGAGCATCCACGAGCTGAAGCCCGACTCGATCACCAGGTCCAGGAAACGCGGGAAGTCGTTATTCTCCAGCGCCGCCACTTCTGCCACCACACGCTGGTCATCGGCGTAGAAATGCAAGGCCCGCAGGATGGCCCGGTCGCTGACCTTGGTACGCAGGAAGGCGATCTCGTCGAGCACCTTCTGGCGCGAGAACTGGCGCAGCACCTGCCCGCCGAGAGCGCGCGCCACGGATTTCATTTCCCGCTCGATGGCGGCGTAATCCTCGGTCAGGTCGGCGTGGCTCCCACCGGTGTCCACGATGACCAGCGAGTAGCCGCTGGCGGCCAAGTCGAAATCGACTTTACGGACGATCGGGTGGGCAAAGTCCTCGAAATCGATGGTGACGAAGCCGCCCACCGCGCAGGTGGTCTGGTCCATCAGGCCGCACGGCTTGCCGAAATAATGGTTCTCGGCGTACTGGCCGATCTGTGCGTTCAGGATCGGATCGAGGTCTCCGTGGTTGTGGAGGTGATCCAGAATGGTGCAGACCAGCACTTCGAAGGCGGCCGAGGAGCTGATCCCGGAGCCTTTCAACACGTCACTGGTGACGCAGGCGTCGAAGCCGCCGACCCGATAACCGAGCTGGCGCAGGCGGGCGCACACCCCGCGGATCAGGGCTGCCGTGGTGTATCTCTCGCTCTCGACGACTTCCAACTGGCGGGTGTCGATGATCGAGTCCGGATAACCTTCCGACTGGAGGGTGATGACTCCCGTTTCGTTTTGCGCGGCAACCGCCAGGTCGTCCAGGTTGACGGCGGCAGCCAGGACGCGGCCGGCGTTGTGGTCGGTGTGGTTGCCGCCCACCTCCGTACGGCCTGGCGTGCTGAACAGTTCCACCTGGTCTGCATAAGGGAAACGCGAGCGAAACTGCTCCAATAAGCGAGCATAGCGTAGGCGTTGATATTCCAGGTTGGCCGACTTGCTTCCATAAAGCTTGGCCAGTAGTCCGTCGGGACTCCCGGAGTGGAGTGCGAATTGGATTGCGGAGATCTTTGGCATAGAAAACCTATAGGTGGATCATTTCGATGACCTCTCGACCGGCCAGCCCTGAGTGCTCAAGATCGGGTGTGTGTCCTGGCGGGAAGTGCTCTTCTCCCACATGGCAAAGTAGACCCATGCCGCGATATTTTTAAAGCTCCATATGAATTCGATTATACTAAGATAAGTTGTTTGTGTTGTAGACCCGTTCGTGCATCCTGGTGCAACTCAATGCGGTGATTCCGAAGGACTTTTCAATCCTGTCCAGGACTCTGAAGAAACACGATCATCGACCGCGCCAGGCGATTCAAGCCATGATTGCCTTGATAGAAGATCATCCGCTCCACCGGCGGATCAAACAACTACTTTGAGAAGAAGCCGGCGTGCATGTGAGGAAACAAATGAAAACCGTAAACCTTCTTGCTATCGATCTGGGTGCCGAATCCGGCCGTGTGATCTTGGGTCATTTCAAAAGAAAAACCTTGCAGCTCGAGGACGTCCATCGCTTTACAAATGGCCCGGTCCGATTGCCGGATGGTCTTCATTGGGACGTCCTGCGCCTGTGGACAGAGATTCAAAGCGGGCTCAAATCAGCAGCCCAGCGCGCGACCCTCGGTGGTGCCGGTCTGGACACATGGGGAGTGGATTTTGCCTTATTGGACGCCCAGGATGTTTTGCTCGAATACCCTTACCATTATCGCGACAGCCGGACCGATGGCATGATGGATGAGGCCTTCCGCAGGGTGCCGCGGCCAGAAATCTTCGCCTCCACCGGTATCCAGTTCCTGCAATTCAACAGCCTATACCAGTTGCTGGCGATGGCCATAAAAGCCTCGTCCAAATTGGAGATTGCCAGGACCTTCCTGACCATCCCTGACCTGTTCAATTTCTGGATGACCGGACGGAAAGTTTGTGAGTTTACCAATGCCACCACCACCCAATGCTATAACCCCCTGACCGGCGATTGGGCCAGGCCGATGCTGCAGAGGCTGGGGCTTCCGGTGCAAATCTTCCCCAGGATCGTCCCGCCCGGTACGCTGCTTGGGGACCTCTTGCCGGCGGTAGCCGGATCCCTGGGCATCCAACCCATCCCGATCATTGCCCCCGCCTGTCACGATACCGGCTCCGCCGTTGCGGCGGTGCCTGCCGATGAGTCCGATTTTGCCTGGATCTCTTCCGGGACCTGGTCGATCGTCGGGGTCGACGTACCCCGGGCGGTGATAACACCTCGTGCGTTGGAGTACAACCTGACCAACGAGGGTGGGGTAGGGGGGTCTTTCCGACTGTCCAGGAATGTGATGGGTTTGTGGCTGGTCCAGGAGTGCCGCCGCACGTGGGCGTCCCAGGGTGAGGAGCTCTCCTACGACGACCTGACCCGCCTGGCGGATGCCGCGCCATCGCTTCGATCCATTATCGATCCGGATCGTCCCGAGTTTCTCAAGCCTGGCGACATGCCGGCCCGCATCCGGAGCGAGTGTGAGCGCACCGGCCAACCCATCCCCGAGGACAAAGGCGCCATTTTGCGCTGCACTCTGGAGAGCATCGCCTTGAAATACCGCTGGGTTCTCGAAAAGCTCGAAGTCCTGCGCCGTGCGCCGATCAAGACCATCCACATCGTCGGTGGTGGTACCAGGAACCGCCTGCTTTCCCAATTGACAGCTGACGCCTGCGGCCGGAAGGTGATCACCGGTCCGATGGAAGCCACCGCCATCGGGAATCTGATTGTTCAAGCGGTAGCGCTTGGCAAGGCGGCCTCCCTGGCCGAGGCGCGGGCGGTCGTACGCGCCTCATTTGACAATGAAACTTTTTCGCCACGCCGCCAGCAAAGTGACAGGGCTGGTGACGCCTGGGATTCAGCTTTCGAGCGCCTCAAAAACGTGGCGAGCTGAGTGTGCGCAATACTTACGGGCGCGCTGCGACAACCGCCCCGGCTCTCCCTGAGGTCGGGCAGACCATATGCCACAAAGAGAAAGTCGAAAACCGATGTATTTTTCGCATCCCATCGATCGCCTGGTGATCCTGGTAGTTTCCGGGTCGCAATCTGACCAGTTGATGCGCCGTTTGCGCCGGACGCAATTCTATTTTACGGTCATCGACAGCACCGGCGGCATGCTCCAGGAGCCGATGGTCTGTCTGCTGCTGGGCATCGAGCAGTGGCGTATGACAGACCTGCTGGAAATCGTGCGCCAATGCTGCCAGCCGTATATGCATTACGTCCCTGCGCAAATGCACATGCCTTCGGATGTGAGCAGCCTGCCCATGGTCGAGGCGCAGGTCGGTGGAGCATTAGTTTATACGATGAACGTTGAACGATTCGTCCAATTCTAACGGAGCATTTATGAAACTCATGATGATTATCGTTCGCGACGTGGATGGCGAGGGCGTCGTTCCGGCGTTGGTGGAGAACGGCTATCGGGTCACGCGCATGGCCAGCACGGGGGGGTTCCTGCGCCGGGGAAACGTTACCCTTCTGACCGGGGTGGAAGATTCCAGGGTCCAGAATGTCGTCGATCTGCTGCACCAGGTCTGCCGTCCAGCGGAAGACGGACAGCACCGGGCGACCATTTTCGTCGTGAATATGCCTTATTTCGAACAAATCTAATCCGCAGCTTTTTTTATGCTTCCATCCGAGCCTTATGTCATTCTCGCCCGCTTGCGGCGCAGGTTCAAGCAATTCACCTGGGGGGGAGAATGGGCCATTCCGCTGCCGGCGGAAGTCAAGCATAACCTGTACTGGTTCTTCTTTGACGGTCTGTTTGCCACCTCTAGTGACAACATATACATTACTTATCTGGCCATCTACCTCCTGGCCCTGGGTGCCAACAGCCAACAGATTGGCTGGATGAGCTCCTTCACCAGTCTGGTGGCCGCGCTGGTCCTGCTCTCCGGGGCCATGTTGGTGGAGAAAGTCGGACGTCGCAAGGCGATCGTCGTCACCTGTGGCGGACTGGCCGCCCGGATGGTGATTCCGATCCTGGCACTGCTTCCCATCCTCGTTCATGGACAGGAGCTGGTTTGGGCGGCGATCGCCCTGTCGATCTTGCACGATGCAGGCGGCAACATGGGCTTTCCGGCCTGGATGTCCATGACTGGCGAGATGGTCCCAATCGAAGGCCGCGGACGTTACTTCGGGTCGCGCAATTTCGTTTACGGCATCGTCGGCATGCTGGTGATCTTCCTGGTCGGCGAGCTGATCACGGGACTTGGATCGCCGATCGGCTACCAGATTGCCTTTTTACTGGCCTTCGGGCTAGGCATGTTCTCCACCTACAGCTTCTGGCGCCTGCGCGAGCCGCACAACAACCGGCTGGCCCGATCGGAAGCGCCCATGTCCCTGAGCCGTGCCCTGCAAGATATCAGGGCCCATCCGGCCTTCATCGTGCTTTGTCTGGTGATGACCCTGTGGAACTTCTCGGTCAATGTCGCCGGACCGTTCTTCAGCGTGCGCATGGTTCAGGACCTGAAATTCACCGCCTCCATGGTGGGGGTGACT
>Ga0335070_10004087_pt1 | contig 17028 bp, 15 predicted proteins | sample Lox_Sample_13_FD_206722 | JGI IMG/M metagenome (GOLD analysis project Ga0335070, IMG submission 206722) | Soil microbial communities from Loxahatchee National Wildlife Refuge, Florida, United States - Lox_Sample_1.3 | ecosystem: Environmental > Terrestrial > Soil > Wetlands | place: USA... | reverse complement strand
CTTCTTCTTTTTCAGGCGGGGCGATTTTCCTGGCGTGCCCATCTTCTACTTTCTTGCCAGTTCCTTCTTCACCGTCTCGCTGACGAGTTTTCCGTCAACGCGAGCGCCGGCAAAGCGGGCCATAACGTTCTTCATCACCGTGCCCATGTCTTTCATGGTAGGAGCGCCCATCTCGGCGATGGTGGCCTTCACCGCGGCGACCACTTCGTTTTCGCCGACCGCCTTCGGCATGTAGGCTTCGATGATGGCGATTTCTTCGGCCTCTTTCTTGGCGAGCTCAGGACGGTTGCCTTTTTCGAAGGCCTCAATAGAGTCCTTACGCTGCTTGATCAGGCTGCTGAAGACCTGCAGCTCTTCTTGTTCGTCGAGAGGGCCGCGCTTGTCGATCTCCTTGTTCTTGAGGGCGGTCTTGACCATGCGCAGGGTGGAGAGACGTAACTCCTGCTTCTTACGCATGGCATCGATCATGTCTTTCTGCACTTGTTCGCTCAAACCCATGCGGCAATTATAGTGGCTTGTCCACAGGCCGGGGCTATATCATGGATATCCGGCGCATCTCGTACTTGAGCCGGAATTCCTACGAGCAAAGGTGGCAGTCATGCTACGTAAGACACGGCTTTTTACGCCCGGTCCTACTCCTCTCCTTCCAGCAGCCCAACAAGCGATTGCCGCAGCGGACATGCACCATCGCACGGCGGAATTTCGTGACATCTTCACGCGCTCGCTGGCCGATCTGAAAACCTTCATTGGAACGCACAACGATGTGTTGATCCTTGCCGCCTCAGGCAGCGGCGCGATGGAGGCTTCGGTCTCGAACCTGACTTCTCCCGGCGACAAAGTTGTCGTGCTGACCGCCGGAAAGTTCGGCGAGCGCTGGCGCGACATCGCCAAGGCGTTTGGGTGCCAGGTGGAGCTGGTGTCGGCTCCATACGGGCAAACGTTTGACCTAAACGAAGTGCAGTCGAAGCTCGATGGCGCGCGCGTGCTCTACATGCAGGGCACGGAGACCTCGACGGGGGCGCGGCACGACGTGAAAGGCGTAGCCACGCTGCTGAAGGGCACCGACACGCTGCTGGTGGTGGACGCCATCACCGGCCTGGGCACCACGAAGTTCGACGTGGACGGCTGGGGCATCGACATCATCATCGGTGGCTCGCAGAAGGCGGTGATGATTCCGCCGGGACTGGCCTATCTGAGCGTGAGCGAGCGAGCCTGGCAGCGCATGGAGCAGACGAAGAATCCGCGCTATTACTTCGACCTGCGCAAGGAGCGCAAGGCAGCGGCAAAAGGCGAGTCGGCATTTACTCCCGCGACCGCGCTGATCGCGGGCCTTCTGGCGGCTCTGGATTACATCCGCAAGTCGGGCAAGGGCGACCTGGCGGCGGGACGGGATGCGCTCATCCACAATGCCGAGACTTCGGCGGCGATGGTGCGCGCGGGAGTGAAGGCGCTGGGGCTGGAGCTGTTTGCGCCGACTTGCCCGGCGGCCGCGGTGACGGCGGTGCTGCCTCCGGCGGGCATCGATTCGAGTGCGCTGGTGAAGGAGTTCCGCGAGCGGTTTGCCATGGTGGTGGCCAATGGACAGGGCGAGATGAAGGGCAAGATGATTCGCATCGCGCACCTGGGCTACTACGACTACCTCGACGCCATCGGCGTGATTGGCGCGCTGGAGCAGGTGCTGCTGCAGGTGGCTCCCTCACACCGGTTCCAGCTCGGCTCGGGCGTACGGGCGGTGCAGGAGACTTATGCCGAGGAGTTCGCCGAAGCGGTGAAGGCACAAGTCTGACGAATGCCCACGCGGACTTAAGTCCGCGTGGCATATCAACAAAAGGCGACTGATCGGTACGACTAAAGTCGTGCCCTGATACAAAGCAACGCCAAATTTGGCTGTTACAAGCCTTGGGATTGCACCGCTGAAGCGGTGCTCCACCCAGTTTGCATTCCTAGCAGTCGTACCAGAAATCGAACCAAAGGAACTCATAATGAAAATAGTTGTCGCTGAAAAAGTTGCGCCCTCGGCACTGGCCGTGTTCAAAGAGCAATCTGACTGGGCTGTAGCCACACCCGAAAAAGACAATCTGGCAGCGGAGTTGGCCAATGCCGACGCGCTGCTGGTGCGCTCGGCGGTGTTTGTCAACGCGGCCATGATGGACAAGGCGCCGAAGCTGCGCGTCATCGGGCGCGCCGGTGTAGGGGTGGACAACATCGACCTCGACGCCGCCACCAAGCGCGGCATCTGCGTGATGAACACGCCCGGCGGCAACGCCATCGCCGTCGCCGAGCACACCCTGGCGCTGATGCTGGCGCTGGCACGCCATCTGACCCGCGCCGACTCCACCACGCACGCCGGCAAGTGGGAGAAGAAATCGCTGCAGGGCACAGAACTTCGCGCCAAGACGCTGGGCATCGTGGGCCTGGGAAAAGTCGGCATGGAGGTGGCAAAGCGGGCGCAAGCGTTCGGCATGAAGGTAGTTGCGCACGATCCGTACGTTGCGGCCAGCCTGGCGCAGCAGTTGCTGATCACGCTGGTGCCGCTGGATGAGCTGTTCGCGCAGTCGGACTACATCACACTGCACGTGGGGCTCACGCCGCAAACGCAGGGCATGATCAACGCCGCTAACATCGCCAAGATGAAGAAGGGCGTGCGGCTGGTGAACTGCGCTCGCGGTGAGCTGCTGGACGACGCAGCGATGGTGGCGGCGCTTGCATCGGGCCAATTGGGCGGCGCGGCGCTGGACGTGTTCGCCAGCGAGCCGCTGAAAGATTCGCCGTACCACAGTGCAACGAACGTGATCCTGACGCCGCATATTGCCGGCTCGACTAATGAGGCGCAGGATGCAGTGGGCGTACAAATTGCGATGCAGGTGCGCGAGTACCTGCTGAAGGGCGTCATCCAGAACGCCGTCAACGTGCCCTCGGTGACGTTTGAAGAGTACGAGGAAATGCTGCCCTATATCGGGCTGGCGGAGCGGCTGGGAACGTTCCTGGCGCAGTCGGGCGAGAATGGCGTGGAAGAGATTGGCATCGCCTATGGCGGCGAGCTGACTCAGTGGAAGACCGACCTGATTCGTAACGCTGCGGTGGCAGGCGTGCTGAACCAGATGGCGCATGAGAAAGCCAACCTGGTGAACGCGCGGTCGATTGCAGAAGAGCGGGGCATACGAGTCAACGAACAAAAGAATGCGCCGGCACCGCGCGGCTCCGCGATCAACGCGCTGACGGTGAACCTGAAGACCAAACAGCAGGAGCGCACGGTGCTGGGAACGGTACTGCACGGAACTTCCCCGCGGCTGCTGCGCATCGACGAGATTGACGTGGAAGCTCCGCTGCAGGGCAACATCATCTACCTGCGGAACCGCGACGTGCCGGGCGTGATCGGGCGCGTCGGAACGGTGCTAGGCCAGCACAACGTGAACATCGCCAACTTCTCGCTGGGCCGCGCCGAGGATTCCAAGGAACCACGCGGAGCGGTGGCCGTGGTGCAGGTGGACAGCGAGGTCAGCGAGGCCGTGCTGCAGGACCTGCGAAAGATTGAAGCCGTTCAGGTGGCCAAGGCGATACGATTCAGTTAGGGTACGGGAAGAGCCCAGGTTGGCGCTCAAAAGAGGGGAGCAAACCCCGGGCACCCGGCAGGCGAAGTTAATTTCCCACCATATCGCCACAAGAAGGCGACGAGAGTGGGAACCCCGGCAGACGATTGTGGGCCGCTAATCCGGGCGCTAGATGTCGCGGTCGCGCGGGCGCGGGCGCGGTGGCGTCGGTTCATCCGGCTGTTTCGGCTCGGGGGTGGGACGAGGCAATGGCATTGGTTGTTGTCGGAAATTGGCGCCTTGATCCTTCATCTAGTGTCCTCCTCGTCGTAACAACATTCTTGGTCTCCATCTCGCTGGCTCGGGGGCGGGAAAGTCATAGGTCGTTTTCAGTTTCCAGCCAGGCGATCCCTCTGGAGTTTCGAGGTAAGTGTATATCTGAATGGTTTGCACGTCAGAGCTAAAGTTGAAGTTGTGTCTGAACTGATCCCGCTCGCCGGAGTCGATAACGTACTGCCCAAGCTCGTATTTTTTTTCGTGCACCCGACCTAACAGTGTCCATTTCGCCTCCGATTCTCCTTGTGGCGCGATATCTTGGCCGTTGTCGGCAAGGCATTGAACGTTGTGGGGCAATGGTACGATCTGCTGCAGCCAAGTTTTACTGCTTCTTAGTCGTATCGCAACTTGGCCCACATTCTCGACAAACACGTCAAGAACCAGTAGATATTGTTTGTTTGGCAGAATTCTGTGTGACACTACATGCTCGATCTTTGCACGCGGCTGGTGTTCGCGGGTCTTCACAAACGCCCTGAAAGTCCAGATTCCTCCAACAATGAGTGCGATGACCGTCGCAATTGACTGCAATGCAGCAGTGGCATCTTTCAAAGTCTCGGCAGCATTCTTCAGGTTAACCGCCTGAGGTGCTGTCGTAACTGCCTGCAGCAGTGTAATTGGGACGAATTGCACCGTGAACATTAGGCATCCTCCGAAGCGATAAATCGCCGTGGCGGATTTTAGCGGATTCACATCCGCTGAGCGAGGTAGTGCGGCGCTCCGCTGTGAGGTCGCTTAACAGAAAAACGCACCGGAGGGCAGCCGGCGCGTTGCTGGCTTGCACTGAATTCTATGGGTGCTGGATTGTGCCCTCGTTGGCGTACAACGCGACCTTTAGGCGGATCTCCGCTCGCTGGAGCGCGTGAAGAGTCGCTTCGTAGTCGAGTTCCGGGCTGGGGTTCTTCAGGGCCGTTTCCGCACGGTTCTTGGCATCGGTGGCGCGCTTCACGTCGATGTCCTGGGCGCGCTCGGCGGTTTGAGCGAGAATGGTCACTTTGTCTGGCAGGACCTCGGCAAATCCCCATGCCACGGAGAGATGCTCGGCCCTGCCGCCATGCTTGTAGGCGATCTCGCCGATGGTCAGCTCGGTGATAAGCGGGGCGTGGCCGGGCAGCACGCCGATGTCGCCAGCCTTGCCCGGAATCTGCACTTCATCCACCGGCTCCTTGACCACCAGCTTGTCGGGCGTGACGATCTCGAGTTGAATCCTGTCAGACATACCAGTTATTCCGTGGCCTTCATTTTCTCGGCCGCTTCCAGCACTTCTTCGATGCCGCCCTTCATGTAGAACGCTTGCTCTGGGATGTCGTCATGCTTGCCATCGACAACTTCCTGGAACCCGCGCACGGTGTCCTCGACTTTCACATACTTTCCCTTGATCCCGGTGAACTGTTCGGCGACGTGGAAGGGCTGGGAGAAGAAACGCTGGATTTTGCGAGCGCGGGCGACGGTGAGCTTCTGGTCTTCGCTGAGCTCGTCGATGCCGAGAATCGCGATGATGTCTTGCAGGTCCTTGTAGCCCTGCAGGACCTCCTTCACGGCCTGGGCAGTGTTGTAGTGGTTCTCGCCCACCACGCGGGGATCGAGAATGCGGGAGGTCGAGGCCAGGGGATCGACGGCGGGATAGATGCCCAGCTCGGCAATCTGGCGCGACAGCACGGTGGTGGCGTCGAGGTGAGCGAAGGTGGTTGCCGGAGCGGGGTCGGTCAAATCGTCGGCGGGCACGTACACGGCCTGTACGGAAGTGACGGAGCCCGTCTTGGTGGAGGTGATGCGCTCCTGCAACTCGCCCATTTCGCTGGCCAGGTTGGGCTGGTATCCCACGGCTGAGGGCATGCGGCCCAGCAACGTGGAAACTTCCGAGCCCGCCTGCGTGAAGCGGAAGATATTGTCGATGAAGAGCAGCGTATCGGCGCCCTCCTCGTCGCGGAAATACTCGGCAACAGTGAGGCCGGTCAGCGCCACGCGCAGGCGAGCCCCGGGGGGCTCGGTCATCTGGCCGTAGATCAGCGCCGCCTTCGACTTCGCCGGTTCCTTGATGTTGACCACGCCGGACTCCTGCATCTCGAGCCAGAGGTCGTTGCCCTCGCGGGTGCGCTCTCCTACGCCGGCGAACACGGAAAATCCGCCGTGCTGCAGCGCGACGTTATTGATGAGCTCCATGATGATGACCGTCTTGCCCACCCCGGCGCCGCCGAACAGGCCAATCTTGCCGCCCTTCAGGAAGGGCTGGATGAGGTCGATGACCTTCACGCCGGTCTCGAACATTTCAGAGGTAGTGGATTGTTCTTCAAAAGACGGAGCGGGACGATGGATGGGTAGCCGCTTGCTGCCGTCCACCAGGCCCAGCTTGTCCACGGGCTCGCCGATGACGTTGAGCACGCGGCCCAGGGTTGGCTTGCCAACGGGTACGGTGATGGGGCCGCCGAGGTCGATGGCCTTCATTCCCCGCACCATGCCATCGGTGGGCTCCATGGCCACGCAGCGCACCCGGCCTTCGCCGAGCTGCTGCTGCACTTCGAGGATCACTTTGATGGGTACAGGAACGTTGAAGCCGTCGCTGACCACGCGCAAGGCAGTATAGATAGGCGGCAAGGCGTTCTCGGCGAACTGCACGTCGACCGCGGGACCGGCAATTTGAATGACGTGACCAATATTTTCAGGCATAAATAGTTCCGCTTTTCGCTAATCGCTTTTCGTTAACGTAAAAATCTCATCTTCCCAAAAGCGGCGGCGTTTTACAGTGCCGCAGCGCCGCTGACGATCTCAATAATTTCCTTGGTAATCGCCGCCTGGCGGACCCGGTTGAGGGTCAGCGTGAGCGAATCGATCACGTCGTTGGCATTGTTGGTGGCTGAATCCATGGCGGTCATGCGGGCGGCATGCTCGGCGGCCACCGACTCCAACAGGCTCGAATAGATCTGGATCGCCACATAGCGCGGCAGAATGTCGGTGAGCAGTTCCGCCGCCGGCTGTTCGTAGATGTAGTCCACCGGGGCCGTAGCGAACTTGATGGCCTCGCGGTCCAGCTCGGTCGCTTCCGGGGCCTGCAAGCTGAGGCCCGCGGTTTTCGCCGCTTCGCCCATCCGCTCGCGCGCCTCGGCGGAAATGTCCTCCGCCTGCGTGACGACGCGACGCCCGAGGTCCTGCACCGGCAGAATGCGCTGCACAATCACCCGCTGCGAGATGACGGACTTGAACTCATTGAAGATGAGGTACACGCTGTCGATCTCTTCGCGGTCGTAGCGCCGGATCACCTTGTTGGCGATCTCCTCGACGTCGTCAAAGTCAACCTGGCCCAGGACGTTCACGTACTCGCCGACCACTTGAATCTGTCCGGCGCGCCCCTGGCCTTCCGGCGGGGCGGCTGGAAAGCGGCGCCGCACGAAGTCACGGCCTTTGCGGCCGATGGTCACGATGTCGATGTTCTTGTCTTTGAGGTAGTCGACGAAGCGGAGGGGCGCTTTCAGAACGTTTGAGTTGAAGGCGCCGGCCAGCCCGCGATCGCCGGTGACGACAATCATGAGCACCGTCCTCTCGGGCCGGGTCTCGCGCAGCAGCGGGTGGAGCGGTAAGCCGGTCTCGGGATCGTACAACTCGGAGCGGCTCACGACCGACTCCATCACGTTAGTCAGCATCTGCGCGAAGGGGCGCGACTGCAGAGCACGCTCCTGGGCGCGGCGCAGCTTGGCGGCGGAGACCATCTTCATGGCCTTGGTGATCTGCCGCGTGTTCTTTACGCTGCGGATGCGTCGCCGTAGATCAAGTACGTTCGCCATGGCTGGTTAGGCGCTCGCCTTTGCTTTAACCGCTGCCGCGCGCTCAGCGGCGAAGCGGTCCTTGTACTCCTTGATGGACTTGGTCATCGAAGCGCGCAGATCGTCGTCAAGGATCTTCTTCTCTTCGATGGCCCGCAATAAGCCAGGAGCGCCGGTGTCCATGTAAGCGTAGAGACCCTTTTCGAAGTCGCGCAGTTCCTCCACTTCCATGTCGTCGAGCAGGCCCTGGGTGCCGGCGTAGATGATCAAAATCTGCTTGGAGAACGGCAGCGGCGCATACTGGCCCTGTTTCAGGATTTCTGTGAGCCGCTTGCCGCGGGAAAGCTGTGCCTGCGTGGCCTTGTCGAGATCGCTGCCGAACTGCGAGAATGCCGCCAGTTCGCGGTACTGCGCGAGGTCGAGACGCAGGGTTCCGGCGACCTGGCGCATGGCCTTGATCTGTGCGCTCCCGCCCACGCGGCTGACGGACAATCCGACGTTTACGGCCGGGCGAACACCAGAGTTGAACAGATCGGTCTCCAGATAAATCTGGCCGTCGGTAATTGAAATCACGTTGGTCGGGATGTAGGCGGAGACGTCACCCGCCTGCGTCTCGATGATCGGCAGCGCCGTCAACGAACCGCCGCCAAGATCGTTGTTCAGCTTGGCTGCACGCTCCAGTAGGCGCGAGTGGAGATAGAAAACATCTCCCGGGTAGGCTTCACGTCCTGGTGGACGGCGCAGCAGAAGAGAAATTTCGCGATACGCTACAGCGTGCTTCGAGAGGTCGTCGTAGATGCACAGTGCGTGGCGGCCGCTGTCGCGGAAGTACTCGCCGATGGCGCACGCCGCGTAGGGCGCGATGTACTGCATAGGCGCGGGATCCGATGCCGACGCGGAAACCACGATGGTGTACTCCATCGCGCCGTAGTCTTCCAGCGTCTTCACCACCTGGGCGACCGAAGATCGTTTCTGTCCGATGGCGCAGTAAATGCAAATGAGGTCATTGCCCTTGTTATTGATGATGGTGTCGAGCGCGACCGCGGTCTTGCCGGTCTGGCGGTCGCCGATGATGAGCTCGCGTTGTCCGCGGCCGATGGGGATCATGGAGTCAATGGCCTTGAGTCCGGTGGCCATGGGCTCCTTCACGGGCTGGCGGTTGATGACGCCGGGAGCTAGTCGCTCCACTTCGTTGAATTTGTCGGTTACGATAGGACCCTTGTCGTCGATGGGCTGTCCAAGCGTGTTCACCACGCGACCGATCATGGCATCGCCGACGGGCACGCTCATGATCTTGCCCGTGCGCTTGACCTCGTCGCCTTCTTGAATTTCGGTGTAGTCGCCCAGGATCACGGTGCCGACCTGGTCTTCTTCCAGGTTCATAGCAAGCCCCGCCACATCGTGGGGGAAGGCCAGCAGCTCGCCGGCCATGACTTTTTCCAGTCCGAACACGCGGGCAATGCCGTCGCCGACGGACATGACCGTGCCGACTTCATCGACAGCAATCTTGGTTTCGTAGTTGTCAATCTGCTCGCGGATGAGCTTGGTGATCTCGTCTGCCTTGATTTGCGCCATATGAATCCAGTTGTCAGTGAACAGTGGCCGGGTACGACAGCCGCCACTTCATCGACGCGTTAATTTGGGTTATTAGCCTCTAACTCAAAAACCAACCTGCTCAGCACTGCTACGAACTCGCTAGCTCTTCCTTCAACCTCTGTAACTGGCCGCGAACGGAGCCGTCGTAGATGGTGCTGCCGACGCGCACCACCACACCGCCCAGCAGTTCGGGATTGGTGCCGTAGCGGGCGCGGACTCTTCTGCCGGTCATGCGCTCCACCTGCGATTCCAGACTGTGTTGTTCCTCCGCAGAAAGCGGGCGCGAACTGGTGATGTCAGCCTCGACAAATCCCAGTTGCCGGTTGAGCTCGGTTTCGAACTGCCGGGTAATCTGCGACAACATGGGAATCCGTCCGTGGTCAATGAGCACGGCGAAGAAATTCCGCAGCGGCCGCAGCGTTCCGGCATGGCCGGCAATGGCATCCAGCAACCCGCGCTTTTGTTCCGCCGGAATAGCGGGAGACTCCCACACCATGCGCAGCTCGTCGCTCTCGCCGACGGCGGCAACCATGTCGTGCATCTGCTGCACCACCGTCGTGGCATCCAATTTCTGCTCGATGACGACATCCACCAGGGCACGGGCGTAGCGGCTGGCGATAGCGGCCATCGCTACTCACCGTCCTTTCTCAAGTGGCCCACGAACTGCCGGACCAGCGCCTGGTCGGTGTTATCGTCAACCTTAATCTTGCGGGCCGCGATATCCACCGCCAGAGAGGCAGCAAAGCTCTTGAGGTCGTGGCGGGCACTGCGGGCAATCGCCGCGATCTCCGCTTCGGCGGCTTGGACTACCTTTCGCTTATCTTCTTCGACTGCGGTGCGCATGTGCGCTTCTTCCGCAGCGGCCTCGCGTTCAGCCCCGGCACGGATATCGCTCACTTCCGCGTCCAGGCGAGACAGGCGCGCTTCGATCTCAGCCAGCCGCCGCGACGCTTCTTGGCTCGTGGCCTGAGCTTCCTTGAGCGCCTTCTGGATGGCAGTGGTACGGTCGCGAAACATCTGCGGCAGCTTCGCTCGAAGGAGCATCCAGAAGAACAGCGCGAGAAGTACAAAGTTGATGACCAGCGAGACCCAGTACATTCCACGGGGACCGATGCCGATCATGCGGCCCAGCCTGGCCACCATGGGTGAGTACTTGAACTCGCCATGTTCCACGTGAACTTCGCCTTCCTCGGCGTGTGACGCTGCTTCCGACTCCTTCGCCAAATCCTGGCCAGTTGCCGTGTTCGGATTGGCCGGCTCAGCCTGCTGCGCCGCCGCCGCTGACTGGTCGGGCTTTGCCGGCTGGGAATGTTCCTGTCCCGCCACTCCAACTACGGAAACACAGGCCAACAAAAGAACGAACGCGAGCTGTCGGTACCAACCACGCTTCATGATGGGCCGCCAGCCGCGGAAGCCATTCCTGCCGGCTTGAGGATGGTGCGAATGATGTCGGATGCCAGGCGCTCGGCTTCGGCGTGCAGACCTTGGCGGGCGGCTGCCATGTCGTCTTCAATGGCGAGCCGGGCCGCGCGAATCTGCTGTTGGGTGCGCTCCCGGGCCTCGGTCACGGCTGCAGCACGGGCCTTTTGGGCGATCTGACGGCGGGACTCCTGCGCCTTGTAGACGGCCAGACGAGCCTCACGCAGGCGTTGCTCATAGTCCTGGGTCTTCGCTTCTGCAGCGGCTATATCGGCACGAGCTTTCAGGACGGCGCCTTCGGTGCGTTCGCGCCGCTGTTCCAGAGCCTGCTTCAGCGGCTTGCCGATCAGCGCACTGTAGATGGCATAGAGAAGCAGGAACAGCGTCGCCGTCGGAACTGCGTCGAGCAGTAAATCGCCTACCTGTCTGAGTAGAGGATCCATCTCTGGTTCTTGAACTCCCGCGGCTGAAGACGCACAGGAAGCGCTAGGGAAACTTCGGGAACTAAAAACGTTAACAGACGCTATGAGCGAAAGTCAACGAAGGTGGAGGCGGTTGCGACGAACCTTGTTCAGGCCTTCACTGCCCAGCTTCGCCGCAGTTGCCGGGCTGGGTGACACATCGAACCGCGGGGGTTGCGAAACGGCCAATGGCGGTGTAGGCGCTCCGCCATCGGGCCGTGGCCAGCGGCTGACTGAGGTTGCAAGGAATGCTGGAAGAGAAAACTCACGCCTCCACGGATGTCGCCGGACGGAACCTGCATCTGGCGTGTTTTCAGCAAGTTGTGGATTGCTTGCGGGCGCCTGCAACTCTAGGTAAATCAGCGGGTTATCGTGATTTCCTCTTGACATTTCCACAGCGGGAGTTACCATTAAGTATCACCTCCGATCCATTCCAGGATCGAATGGGCCCGGAGCCAAGGAATCGTCACCGCTCTTTGGCATTGGGCCCATTTTAGTTGGATCCCCACACATATCGCTGCAGCGACGGGCCCGACTCGGTACAATGTCGATTCGCACTCTTCAAATTCTTACCTCATGAAATCGAAAATTCTGTTTGTCCTGGGCCTGGGGTTCTGTCTGACGCCCTGGGCGTCTCCGCCCCTGGCCTTGCTGGCGGGATTGTTCTTCGGCGCCATCGCCAGTCATCCATACCCCGGCGAATCGCGGCAAGTCTCCAAGTACCTACTGCAGGCGGCAGTGGTGGGACTGGGGTTCGGCATGAACCTTCATCAGGTACTGCGCGCGGGGCGCGGCGGATTCCTCTACACGGCAGTGGGTATCGGGTTTGCCCTAATGGTTGGGTCCTCGATCGGCAAGTTAGTGGCGGTGCATCCCAGGGCATCGTTTCTCATCTCCACCGGCACGGCGATTTGCGGTGGAAGCGCAATCGCCGCCGTAGGACCGGTGATCAGCGCAACCGAGGATGAAATGTCGGTTTCGCTGGGAACCATCTTCCTGCTCAACTCGGTCGCGCTGCTGACCTTCCCCGCAATCGGAACGGCATTGAAGATGTCCCAATCGCAATTCGGATTGTGGGCCGCGCTGGCCATTCATGACACCAGCTCCGTCGTAGGGGCGTGTGCCAAGTACGGTGCCGTGGCGCTCGCGGTGGGGACAACCGTGAAGCTGGCGCGGGCGTTGTGGATTGTGCCTGTGACAGTGGTAACCGCCGTGACCAAAGGCAGCAAGACACGCATTCAGTGGCCGTGGTTCATCTTGTTCTTCTGCCTGGCGGCAATGGCCAATACCTACCTGTTGGCTGGATTGCCCGTCTATCACTTTTTAAGCAACATGGGAAAGCTGATGCTGATCTTCACTCTATTTTTGATCGGCGCAACCTTGTCCCCTGCGGCGCTGCGCAAAGTCGGGCCGCGCCCCCTAATCCAGGGCGTGTTGCTGTGGATCGTAGTAGGAGTCGCCAGCCTGCTGGCGATACGCGCGGGATGGATCAGCCTCTAAAGCGAGCGAATCCGGCGAAGAGAAGAATCCCAGGTGCTTAAGAAACGATTTCCGTCCATCATCCTGCAGTCCAGCGTCGCGATTCTATTGTCGCTATTGGGTGCGTCGTGGACCCTTGCGCCACAGCAATCCCAGCCGCCGCCGTCGTCGCGCCCTGCTGTGCACTCGCACCGGCCCCTCGTTCGGGATACTGGAACGGCGGCGGAGTTGTGCTCCAGTTGCGTGCGCGACAACCTCACGTATCTCGCCGGACCGGCACTCCACGGACGTGGCAGCGGCACCGAAGATGAGCACCTCGCCGCCCAGTACATAGCAGAGAAACTCAAGGCGTACGGATTGACGCCTGCGGCAGACGATGGGCAGTTCATCCAGACCGCGACATTGCGCTCGCGGGAGGTGACCGGCAACCCCACGCTCACCATCGCGGCAAAGTCGAATGGCAACCCGCAGCCGCTGGTCCTGACGTACGGAAAACAGATGGTAGTTTCGGGACTATCCGAGTCGCTGGTGTCGGCTACGCTGCAGAAGCTTGACCTGAATGAAGAGACGGCCTCGCCCGACGACGGGATGAATGATGCTGCAGTGTTGATCAGGCTCAAGTCCGGCGCCAGCACGGAGGAAGCGCGGCGCTTGCTGGAACCGTACCGCAAGGTGGCGGCGCTAGTCATCGTGGGCGTGCTGCCCGAAACGCAACGAGTGTTCGACGTGCTGGCCAGGCACCCGCCGCACATCTCGCAACAGGTTGGCGATGAGGAGCCAAAAATGCAGGCGCCGCTGATACTGGTGAAGCGGGACGTGTTCGATCAGTTGTGGTCACGAACGAGTGGCGCGACGGTCACGTTGCAGGCACAAATCACACCCTGGAGAACGGCGCATACCTGGAATGTGCTGGCAAAGATTGAAGGTGCCGGTGAAAAAGGCCAGATCATCCTGCTGAGCGCGCACCTCGATCACCTCGGCATCGAGAATGGCCAGACCTACTACGGCGCCGACGACGACGCCTCCGGGACCGCCGCGGTGATGGAGCTGGCGCGCATTTTGGCGAAGGAACCCATACCGCAGCGGACAGTCGTCGTGGCGCTGTGGGGCAGCGAGGAACTAGGGATGGTGGGGGCGCGCTACTTTCTGCAACGTCCGACATTTCCGCTCAACGACATCGTCGCCAACCTGGAATTTGAGATGATTGGCCGTCCCGATCCCAAGCTGAAGCCCGATGAGTTGTGGTTCACCGGATGGGACCGCACCAATCTTGGGCCTGCCCTGGCGCGGCATGGAGCCAAACTCGTGGCCGACCCGCGCGCGTCTGAAAAGTTCTTCACCCGCTCCGACAACTACGTGCTGGCGCAAGACGGCATCATTGCGCAGACCGTCTCCAGCTTTGGCCTTCATGCGGACTACCATCAGCCGACTGACACGGTTGACAAAATTGACTTCCAGCACATGGACCAGGCAATCGCGTCGATGATCGGACCGGTGACCTGGCTGGCGAATACCGACTTCAAGCCGCAATGGGTCGAAGGAAAGAGGCCGTAGAAACATGGGTCAGTGGATAGCGGTTTTGTCCCCGCGCCAGGTTTAACTACCCGCTAGCCACTGTCCACTAGCCACAGGTTTCGAGCGCATGCGATAGCTCTTCCCACTCCGCCATGACTGCAGCCAGATCTTCGCGGCGCTGGCTGAGCAGGTCCGTCTGGCGCTGGGTTTCCTCTGCGCTGACAAACGATTGCAGTTCGCGCTCGCAGGCCGCTATGCTGTCTTCCAGATTCGCGATCTCCGACTCAAGCTGCTGGCAGCGGTCCTGCATCTGCTTCAGCTTGATGGGGTTCGTGCGCTTGCGCGGCTCGGCTTTAGGCGGAGTGTAGCCCGGGACATCTGACAATGTGGGAGCCGTGGCCACCAGCGTCGTTTCGCCGTCTTCGCCCTCTGCCTGGCGCTGCTTGCGCCAAAGGTAATCTTCGTAATTGCCGGGGAAGACTTCGACTCTCCCGTCGCCGATCTCGAAGACGCGGGTAGCCAGCTTGTCGATGAAGTAGCGGTCGTGGGAAACGAAGACTACCGTGCCGTTGTACCTTTCCAGCGACTCCAGCAGAACGTCTTTGGCGCGCATGTCCAGATGGTTGGTGGGTTCGTCGAGCAGCAGAAAGTTTGACGGGTGCAACAGCATGCGGGCCAGCGCATAGCGGTTACGCTCGCCGCCTGACAGTACGCCGATGGGCTTAAACACATCGTCTTCCGAGAACAGGAAGCAGCCCAGCAGACCGCGCAGTTCGGTCATGGTCTTTTGCGGCGCAACGTCGGAAAGGTCGTCGAGCATGCGGCGCCCCGCATCGAGCTCCTTGTACTGGTCCTGGGCGAAGTAGTCGGGCTCAACGTTGTGTCCGAGCTTCAACGAGCCCTCGGTGAGCGGCTCCATGCCTGCCAGGAGCTTAATCAGGGTGGACTTCCCCGCGCCATTCACGCCGACCAGCGCCACGCGGTCGCCGCGCTGAATCGTAAAATCGACATTGCGAAAGACCTCCTTGGGACCGTAGCTCTTGGCCACGTCCTCGCACTCGACCACCGTGCGCCCGCTGGGATTGGGCTGTGGGAAGCTGAAGTGGATGGTCTTCTCTTCCGGCGGAACTTCGATGCGCTCGATCTTCTCCAGCTCTTTGATGCGGCTCTGCACCTGCTTGGCCTTGGTCGCCTGATAACGAAAGCGGTTGATGAAAGCCTCGAGTTGCTCGATGCGTTCGCGCTGGTTCTTGTAGGCGGCGACCAGCGAGTCGCGGCGCTCCTGCTTTTGCGCCAGGTACTTCTCGTAGTTGCCGCTATAAAAGTGAACGCCCTTGTTCCAAATCTCAATGATGCGTTCCACCGTCACGTCGAGAAAGTAGCGGTCGTGCGAGATCAACACGTAGGCGTGGGGATACTGCAGCAGGTAGTCCTCGAGCCAGTTGCGGGTTTCGAGGTCGAGGTGGTTGGTGGGCTCGTCGAGCAGCAGCAGGTTCGGCTTCGACAACAGCAGTTTGGCCAGCGCAATGCGCATCTGCCAGCCGCCGGAGAACTCTTCGGTGTAGCGCGTCCAGTCTTCCTTGCGGAAGCCGAGGCCGTCGAGCACGGTTCCCACCTGAGCATCGAGCGCGTAGCCGTCGTGCACCCGGAAGTGGCTGGAGATGTCGTGGTAGCGGTCGGTCACCTGCTCGTACTCTCGGGAGGCCGGGTCAAGTTCGCCCATCTTATGGGCGAGTTCCTCCATCTCCGTTTCCATGTCCTGCAGGTCGCTGAAAACCGACATGCACTCATCGAAGACGGTGCGGCCCTCCAGTCGCAGACCATCCTGCGGCAGGTAACCGAAGGTGGTGTTCTTGGCGCAGGTAATGGAACCGTAGTCGAGTGTCTCGATGCCGCCGAGAATCTTCAGCAGCGTCGACTTGCCTGTGCCGTTCGCGCCCACGAGCCCGACCTTGTCATTCGGCGTGATGAGCCAGTTGAGGCTTTCGAACAGCAGTTTGGGGCCGAAACGTTTTCCGGCGGAGGAGAGCTGGATCATGACAATTGATTAGGCGTGGCGCCGCGATGCGAGGCCACATTGGAAGTTTAGAAGGTTTCGGACGTACGCGCTAACCCGCTGGACCCTGAACTCAAGGTTGGGACCGGATCTGCCTTGTATTAGGGCACGACTTCAGTCGTGCCGCAAACTTCCACCGAGCCCTGGGCTTTAAAGCAAGCAACTTAAGTCGCAGGGGGCGAGCGTGTCAGAACCGACGGTTACGTACCGCGGAACTGTGTATCCCTGGCAGTGTGACCACATGGGACACATGAACGTGATGTGGTATATCGGGAAATTCGACGAAGCTTCTTGGCAGCTTCTTTCAATTGTCGGCCTGACGCGTGCGCGCTTTGAACGCGATGGCACCGGTATGGCAGCCGTCGAGCAGCACATCGAGTACAGGCGGGAACTCCATGCCGGCGACGTTGTCAGCATTCGATCGACGCTGTTGGAAGTCAGGGACAAGTCGATTCGCATGCGCCATGAAATGATAAACGACGGGACTGGGGAGTTGGCCGCAAGAACTGTGATTGTTGGAGTGCACCTGGACACGACTATTCGGAAAGCTCGCTCCCTGCCTCCCGACGTGCGCGAGCGCGCACTCCTCATGATTCACTGGAGAGAGGATACTGGTCGCCGTGAATCGATCGGAGCCCTATTGGAGCAGTGCCGACAAACGGACCGAAACGAGAGTTTGTAGATCTCGCCTTGTCCAGCGCTGTACCTGCTTAGGCCCACTGACTAGCGACCGTTCGGAGTGTATTCGCACCCCAAGCTACGTGAATCCAGTCCGAATCACTGCTGTCCGGTTAAAACTCGAACAGAATCAGTTGGTTGGCGTTCTCGGCGAAATTGGCCTGCCGGTCGATGGCCCGAAGGGCGCATGAAATCGGGGTTTT
>Ga0335070_10004086_pt1 | contig 17036 bp, 17 predicted proteins | sample Lox_Sample_13_FD_206722 | JGI IMG/M metagenome (GOLD analysis project Ga0335070, IMG submission 206722) | Soil microbial communities from Loxahatchee National Wildlife Refuge, Florida, United States - Lox_Sample_1.3 | ecosystem: Environmental > Terrestrial > Soil > Wetlands | place: USA... | reverse complement strand
GATTCGATCATCTCATTTTTAATGAGATGCTAGTTAAAGGGCGCAACGGTGCGCAGCGGCGCGTTTTGCGTCGATCGGCTCTTCAGTCGGAGCCGCCGAACGCCTCTGATTTGGGTCAGGCGGTTGACCCGCGAGCCGGTGCCGGCAAGATGATGGGACGATGAGCGACGCCTGCTGCACTCCACCGCCGCCTGCAGCCGATCCGCATACCCGGCGGATCCTGTGGACCGCCCTCGTCCTCAACGCGGCGATGTTCGCGGTCGAGATCGGTGCCGGCCTCGCCGCCGGCTCCGTGGCACTGCAGGCCGATGCGGTCGACTTCCTGGGCGACGCCGCCAATTACGGCCTGAGCCTCTCCGTCCTCGGCCTGGGGCTCGCCTGGCGGGCGCGGGCAGCGATGGTCAAGGGCCTGGCCATGGGCGGCTTTGGCCTGTGGGTCATCGGCCGGGCGCTGTGGCAGGCCGTCGCCGGCACCGTGCCGGCGGCCGAGGTGATGGGCGGCATCGGCCTGTTGGCGCTGGCGGTCAACGTCGCGGTGGCGCTGATGCTCTACCGCTACCGGGCGGGCGACGCGAATCTGCGCTCGGCCTGGCTGTGCAGCCGCAACGACGCGCTCGGCAATATCGCGGTGCTCGCCGCGGCGAGCGGCGTGCTCGCCACCGATGCCGGCTGGCCCGACGTCCTGGTCGCCGCGATCATGGCCGCCTTGGCGCTGTGGGGCTCGATCCAGGTGATCCGGCAGGCGCGCGCCGAGCTTCGCCAGTCGAAGCTGCGGCCGGCGCTGGTCAGGGTGCCGGCGCGCGGCTGACCCCCGTCTACTGGGTCGGCGCGGGCTGAGTGATGACCTGGCTCGGGCCGTCCTTCTGGCCGACGGTGATGGCGATCTTCCAGTCCTGGGGCGCCTTGCGATAGGCGTCCTTGTCCGGAATCGGGATCCGCGCGGTGGTGCGGAAGACCGGCCGGCTGCCGCCGCCGATCGAGCCGAGGCCCAGGCCGATCCCGACCCCGCCGAAGCCGCCGCCCGAGCCGCCACCCACGCCCACGCCGACGCTGTTGCCGCCATAGAGGTTGCGGTCGGTCACGGTTTCCGTCGTGGTGTCGTTGGCGGTGTAGGTGCGGCCGTCGGGGCCGACTAGGGCGATCTGCTCGATGCGGTGATTGTAGGACTGGTGCGCGGCCTCGACCTGGATGGTCGAGCCGTCGATGCCGACCACCTGGCTGGCGACGCGCAGGCCCGGCACGCCGCCCAGGCCGGGCGCGGGGCCCGAGCAGGCGGCGGCGAGCAGCGCGAGGGCGGCGAGCGCGAGGCCGGAAAGCGCGAGGTAAGCGCGGCGCATGGGCCATCCTACCGCGCCGGCCGAACGCCGCGGAAGGCCGATCGGCCGAGGGTCACGGGGCGTTGATCACCGTCACGCCGAGCAGGCGCAGGGCGACGGCGGGATTGCGCGCGGTCGCCAGGCGGAAGATCGGCACCGGCTCGCGCGGCGCCGCGGTCACGGTCACGCCGCCCGGCTGCTCGATGAAGCTCTTGAGCTTCGCCATCGCCTCGCGCGGGCCGTCGTCGGCGGTCTTGGCGATCGCCTCGTCGAAGCCCTGGGCGACGCGCGCCTGGTAGTCGGCCACCGCGACGCCGGCGCGGCGGGCTTCGCGCGCCTTGAGCCGCGCGGCCAGGCCGTCGTCGTGATAGCGCAGCGTCGCCTTGCCCAGCGCGGCGCGCAGCATGAGCGCGAGGGTGGCGAGCGGCGTCTCGGGCGCCAAGGTCGCGACATTGGCGACCTCGGCGGTCAGCTCGAGGCGCCCGACGCCGGGCCCCTCGACGCGCAGATTGTCGAGCGTCAACAGGGACTTGTCGGGGTCGTAGCGGTACGCGAAGGCGATGTCGAGGGCGACCCGGTCGTAGCCCAGCTCGGTGAGCAGGGCGCGGCCCTCGGGCGCCGATTCGGCGGCGGTGAGCGCCAGGCCGCGCGCCGTGCCGCTGGCGTAGTGCGGCACCTCGTTGCTGAAATCGAAATGGTCGAAGGCGATCTCGCCGATGCGCAGCCGCCCGGCCGGCCCGCTGACCACGACGTCGCCGAGCCGCGCCTGATAGCCGAACAGGCGCACGCTCGAGCCGCCGACATCGAGGCTGACCGAGGGCGGCAGCTGGCGCGACAGCGCCGCGACCCGCTCCTCGAGCTGGCGGGTCAGCCACAGCTCGGTGCCGTAATAGGCGAGCGCCAGCACGAGCGCGAAGCCGGCGACGCTGAGGACGATGCGGCGGCCCATCAGGCGACCGGCGCCGCCGCGCCGGCGGCCAGCTGGCCGGCGCCGATGAAGCGGCGCAACAGCAGCAGCCCGGCGGCATGACAGTCGGGCCCGCCATGGCTGGCGCAGCAATCCTCGAGCACCACCGGGCGCCAGCCGGCCTCGAACAGGTCGACCGCGGTCTTGAGCACGCAGTTGTCGGTGGCGATGCCGGCCAGGTGCACGGTCGCGACGCCCCGGTCGCCGAGCCAGGCGCGCAGGCGGCCGTCGAGGGCGCTGTAGGCGCTCTTCTCGAAGATCGGGGCGTCGGCGCGCGGCGTCCAGGCCAGCTCGGCCTCGGCCGAGCCGGGGGCGAAGCGCGTCCAGTCCATGAGCCGCCGGAAGGCCGAACCGGGCGGGTTGACGAAGCGCGTCGCGGCCACCAGATCGAACCGGCGCTGGAGCGCCTCGACCTTGGCCGGAATCGCGGCGGTGGCCGCGTTTACGAAGCCTTTCTGGACGTCGACGACTATCAGGCAGCTCGGCGCCATGCGAAAGCTTTCCCGGCCCTATGCGCGCCGTACTATACTCCGGCCCGGCCGGGATTGGGCGCCTGCCAGGCAAATCCCCGCGCGATCAGAGGCTTGATGACGGCAATCCCCCAGCAGCGCGAGATCATCGACCGGCGCGTGCTGTCGGCCAAGCTCGACGCGCTCGCCGAGGCGGCGGGCGGCGGCGCCGGCGCGCGGCCGGCCGTGCTCGCCGAGCTCAAGGCCGCGCTCAAGGCCGGGCGCGACGAGATCCGTCAGCGCTTCGAGGGCGGCTGGGGCGGCCGCGAGACGCTGCGCGCGCTCGCTTTCCTCGACGACCAGCTGATCCGCGCGCTCTACGATTTCGCGACCCAGCACGTCTACCCGCTGGCCAACCCGACCGCCGCCGAGCACCAGGCGATCGTCGCCGTCGGCGGCTACGGCCGCGGCGAGCTGGCGCCCTATTCGGACATCGATCTCCTGTTCCTGCGCGCCTACAAGCTGACGCCGCATACCGAGCAGGTCGTCGAGTACATCCTCTACATGCTGTGGGATCTCGGCCTCAAGGTCGGCCACGCGACGCGCTCGGTCGACGAATGCATCCGCATGGCGCGCAACGACCACACGGTGCGCACCGCCCTCCTCGAGTCGCGCTACCTGTGGGGCGAGCAGGCGCTCTACAACGACATGCGCCGGCGCTTTCTCGCCGACATTTCCGGCAGCGAGGTCGAGTTCGTCGAGGCCAAGCTCGGCGAGCGCGACGAGCGCCACCGGAAGCTCGGCGATTCGCGCTACGTGCTCGAGCCCAACGTCAAGGACGGCAAGGGCGGGCTGCGCGACCTGCACACGCTCTACTGGATCGCGAAATACATCTACCGCGTCGACGACGTCGGCGACCTGGTCGACCGCGGCGTGTTCACCGCGCGCGAGGCGGCCGATTTCGAGAAGGCGCGCGATTTCCTCTCGACCGTACGCTGTCACCTGCACTATCTCGCCGACCGCCCCGAGGACCGCCTGACCTTCGACCTGCAGCCCGAGATCGCGCGGCGCCTCGGCTATCGCGACCACGCCGGCACGCGCGGCGTCGAGCGCTTCATGAAGCACTATTATCTCGTCGCCAAGGAGGTCGGCGACCTGACGCGCATCTTCTGCTCGGCGCTCGAGGCCGAGCACAAGCGCCGGCCGCGCTTCCGCCTGCCCATGTTCAGCGGCCGCGAGAAGGCGCTGGACGGCTTCGTCGTCGCCGAGGGCGGCTGGCTCAAGGTCAAGAAGGAGAGCGCGTTCGGCGACGATCCGGTCAACTTCCTGCGCCTGTTCCACGTCGCGCAGGAGAACGATCTCGACATCCATCCGGCGACGCTCCGCCTCATCACGCAGAACCTCAAGCGCGTCGATTCGGTGCGCACCAATGGCGAGGCCAACCGCCTGTTCCTCGAGATCCTGACCTCGCGCAAGGATCCGGAGACGGCGCTCAAGCGGCTCAACGAGGCCGGCGTGCTCGGCCGCTTCATCCCCGATTTCGGCCGCGTCGTCGCCCAGATGCAGTACGACATGTACCATGTCTACACGGTCGACGAGCACGCCATCCGCGCCATCGGCCTGCTGCACGACATCGAGGTCGGCACGCTCAAGGAAGACCACCCGCTCTCGACCGACATCGTGCACAAGGTGCAGTCGCGGCGCGCGCTCTATCTCGCGGTGCTGCTGCACGACATCGCCAAGGGCCGCGGCGGCGACCATTCCAAGCTCGGCGCCGAGGTCGCGCAAAAGCTCGGCCCGCGCCTCGGGCTCAGCGATGAGGAGACCGACACCGTCGCCTGGCTCGTGCTCTATCACCTGGCGATGAGCAACACGGCGCAGCGTCGCGACATCGACGATCCCAAGACGATCCGCGATTTCGTCGAGCTGGTGCAGTCGCCCGAACGCCTGCGCCTGCTGCTGGTCCTCACCGTCGTCGACATGCGCGCGACCGGCCCTCATGTCTGGAACGGCTGGAAGGCGGCGCTGCTGCGCGAGCTTTACTGGCGCACCGAGGAGGAGATGTCGGGCAGCGCCTCGGGCGGCTCGAAGCGGCGCGTCATCGCCGCCCAGGCGGCGCTGCAGTCGAAGCTCACGGATTGGACCGGCGACGAGATCGAGGCGCATCTGACGCGCGGCTATCCGTCCTACTGGCTGTCGCTCGACACCGACACGCTGGTGCGCCACGCGGCGCTGGTGCGCGCGGCCGAGCGCGAGAGGCGCGCGATCATGATCGACCACCGCATCGACACCTGGCGCGCCATCACCGAGGTGACGATCTACACCGCCGACCATCCCGGCCTGTTCTCGCAGATCGCCGGCGCCATGGCGCTGTCCGGCGCCTCGATCGTCGACGCCAAGATCTACACCATGACCAACGGCAAGGCGCTCGACATCTTCTGGATCCAGGACGCCGAGCACGGCGCGTTCGACGAGCCCGAGCGCCTCAAGCGCCTGGACAAGCGCATCGAGGAGGCGCTGACCGGCCAGCTCCGCCCGTCGCGCGAGCTGGCGCGCCGCCAGGCGCTGCCCGACCGGGCGCGCGCCTTCGCCGTGCCGCCGCGCGTGCTGATCGACAACACGGCGAGCGCGACGCACACCCTGATCGAGGTCAACGGCCGCGACCGGCCCGGCCTGCTCTACGACGTGACGCGCGCGCTCACCGATCTCGGCCTGCAGATCTCGACCGCCAAGATCTCGACCTTCGGCGAGCGCGTGGTCGACGTGTTCTACGTCAAGGACATCTTCGGCGTGAAGGTCGAGCACCAGCGCAAGCTCGAGGACATTCGCGCGCGGCTCTACCAGGCGCTCGCCGACTCGGGCGGCGAGCCGGCCAAGGCGGTCGAGAGCACGCTTCCAGCCAAGGCCCCAGAGAAGCCGGCGGCGGAGTAGCGCGATTCCCCTCTCCCAGCGGGAGAGGGTGGCGAGCGAAGCGAGCCGGGTGAGGGGAAGCCGCACCGCCCCTCACCCTCCCGGGGTACGCGCGGGTCCCACCCTCTCGCCGCCGGCTTTGCCGGCTAATTTTAAAAGCAGCGGGCGAAGCCCGCGGGGAGAGGGTAACGCGCGCACTTCGATTGCGCGCCTCGCGCCGCGCACATTTGAATGCTACATCTCGCGCCCATGGCGCTGCTCCGCTTCTCGTTCACGGTCGGCTTCTACACGCTGCTCAGCCGCGTCCTCGGCTTCGCGCGCGACATCCTGATCGCGCGCTATCTCGGCTCGACCGGCGTGGTCGAGGCCTTCGTCGTGGCGCTGCGCTTCCCGAATCTGTTCCGGCGCCTGGTCGGCGAGGGCGCGTTCACCGCTGCCTTCGTGCCGATGTTCTCGCGCCGGCTCGAGGGAGAGGGCCGGCCGGGCGCGCTCGCCTTCGCCGACCAGAGCTTCGCGGTGCTGGTCGCCGGCCTGCTCGTCTTCACCGTGCTGGGCGAGATCTTCATGCCGTGGCTGATGTACGCGATCGCGCCCGGCTTCGGCCATGACCCGGCGCTGTTCGATCTCGCCGTCCTCTTCACGCGCATCACGCTGCCGTATCTGATGTGCATGGCGCTGCTCGCGCTCTACAGCGGCATGCTCAACTCGATCTATCGCTTCGCCGCCGCGGCCGCCGTGCCGATCCTGTTCAACATCATCCTGATCGGCGCCATGGTGATCGCGCGCAGCTGGTTCCCGACGCCGGGCCACGCGCTCGCCTGGGCCGTGGCGCTCGCCGGCTTCGCGCAGCTCCTCTGGATCGTCGTGGTGGCGCGACGCGCGGGTCTGGCGCTGCGCCTGCCGCGGCCGCGGCTCACGCCCGAGGTGCGGCAGCTGCTGCGCCTGATGGTGCCGGGCGCGATCGGCGCCGGCGTCAGCCAGATCAATCTCCTGATCGGCACGATCATCGCGACGTTCATTCCGGGCGCCGTCTCGTTCCTCTATTTCGCCGACCGCGTCTATCAATTCCCGCTCGGCATCATCGGCGTCGCCATCGGCACGGCGCTGCTGCCCGACCTGTCGCGCAAGCTGGTGCGCGATCCGGCCTCGGCCATGGACGTGCAGAACCGCGCCATCGAGATCGCACTCCTCTTCACCCTGCCGGCGGCAGCGACCATGCTGGCGCTTCCCGAATCGCTTTCGACCATCCTGTTCCAATACGGCGCCTTCTCGCGCGCCGATGCCGCGGCGACCGGCGGCGCGCTGGCCGCCTTCGCCGTCGGCCTGCCCGGCTACGTCATGATCCGCGTGCTGACGCCCGGCTTCTTCGCCCGCCACGATACGACGCGGCCGGTCTATTACGCGATCGTCGGCGTGCTGGTGAACGTGGCACTCAGCCTGGCCCTCGTCTGGTCGCTGCGCCATGTCGGCATCGCGCTCGCCACCGCCGTCGCCGCCTGGGTCAACGCCGCGCTCCTGGCCGCGGCGCTCGCCCGGCGCGGCCATCTGGTGCTCGACGCCGGGCTGCGCCGGCGCCTGCCGCGCCTGGTCCTGGCGGCCGTCGCCATGGGCGCGGCCCTGGTGCCGACGGCCGACCGGCTCGAGGCCCTGCTGACCGGCGGCGCGCCGGCGCGGATCCTGGCGCTCGCCGTCTTCGCCGCCGTCGCCTCAGTGGTCTATTTCGGCCTGGTGTTCCTCTTGCGCGCCGCCGACACTTCGGACTTCAAGGCGCTGCTGCGCCGCCGCCGGCCGGCCCCGACCTCCGCCCCGGGCTCTTGACGGCCGCCGCCTCGATGGGCCTAAGTGCGCCCGTCCCCCATGCAAGGAAGCACCCGATGAAGCGCATCTTTTCCGGCATCCAGCCGACCGGCGGCGTCACGCTCGGCAACTATCTGGGCGCCATCCGCAACTGGGTGCGCCTGCAGGAGCAGGACTACGAGGCGATCTATTGCATGGTCGACCTGCACGCCATCACCATCTGGCAGGACCCGGCCAAGCTGCGCGACAACACGCGCGAGGTCGCGGCCGCCCTGCTCGCCGCCGGGCTCGACCCCAAGCGCGTCATCCTGTTCAACCAGAGCCAGGTGCCGGCCCATGCCGAGCTCGCCTGGATCTTCAACTGCGTGGCGCGCATGGGCTGGCTCAACCGCATGACCCAGTTCAAGGAGAAGGCCGGCAAGCAGCGCGAGAACGCCTCGGCCGGCCTGTTCGTCTATCCGACGCTGATGGCCGCCGACATCCTGGTCTACAAGGCGACCCATGTGCCGGTCGGCGAGGACCAGAAGCAGCATCTGGAGCTGACCCGCGACGTCGCGCAGAAGTTCAACAACGACTACCGGGTCAACTTCTTTCCGCTGACCGAGCCGCTGATCTTCGGCGCCGCGACCCGCGTCATGAGCCTGCGCGACGGCACCAAGAAGATGAGCAAGTCGGACCCGTCCGACTTTTCGCGCATCAACCTGACCGACGATGCCGACCTGATCGCCCAGAAGATCCGCAAGGCCAAGACCGACCCGGCGCCCCTGCCCGGCCCCGAGGCGCTCGGCCCGGACGGCGCCACGGTCAAGGACGAGGCCGAGGCGGCGCGCCCCGAAGCGTTCAACCTGCTGGCCATCTATACCGCGCTGACCGACGGCACCATGGCCGAGACGCTCGGCCGCTTCGCCGGCTGGGAGTTCTCGAAGTTCAAGGCCGAGCTGGCCGACGCGGCGGTCGCCCATCTCGGCCCGATCGGCGGCGAGATGCGCCGCCTGACCGCCGACCCCGGCCAGGTCGACCGGGTGCTGCGCCAGGGCGCCGAGCGCGCCGCGGCGCTCGCGGCGCCGATCCTGCGCGAGGTCTATGACATCGTCGGCTTCCTCAGGCCCTGAGCCGGGCGCCGGCGCACACCGACGGCGAGGACGAGGGCCGCTACGATCAAGAGCGCCGCGACGGCGAAGGTGATGCGCATGGCGCCGGCGACGGCCTCGGGATGCGCCGCCGCAACGTCGCGCGCCCCCGATGCGAGCGCGAACACCGCGCCCATGACCGATGCGCCGGTGACGAGCCCGAGACTGCGCGACAGGTTGAGCATGCCCGATAGGACGCCGCGCCGGTCCTGGGGAACGTCGGCCATGACGCCGGTGTTGTTGGCGGTCTGGAACAGCGCATAGCCGCCGGTGACGGCGACGAGCGGCGCGACATAGCCGGCGATGCCGAGCGTCGCCGGCAGCGCCGACAGCAGCGCGCAGCCGCCAATCATGCCGACGAGCCCCACGAGGGTCACGCGCTGCGCGCCGAAACGGTCCGTGAGGCGGCCGGCCGGCACGCCGGTCAGCGCGACGACCGCGGGACCGATCGACATGACGAAGCCGACCCCCGCCGGGTCGAGCCCGAGCGCGCGCGCGAGATAGAACGGCCCGACGACGAGCGTCGTCATCACCACCGTCGAGACCAGCGCGCTCGTCGCCAGGCCGGCCCGGAGCGGCGGATCGCGGAACATCGCCAGGCTGATCAGGGGCGAGGCCGCTTTCGCCTCGACGCGCACGAACAGGCCGACGCCGAGCGCAGCCGCCAGCAGCAGCGCGATGTTGAGCGTGCCGAAATCGCCGCGCCCGATCGTCATGGCGAGCGCATAGGCGCCGAGGGTCAAGGCGAGCAGCAGCGTGCCCATCAGGTCGAAGCGCCCCCGGCCCGTCTCGGGCACCCGGCGATCGACGGACAGATAACGCCGCGCGAGCACAAACGCGAGGACGCCGAGCGGCACGTTGAGCAGGAAGATGGCCGGCCAGCCGAGCCCGGCGATCAGCACGCCGCCCAGCGACGGACCGATGGCGGTGCCGATCGCCGACATGGTGCCGAGCAGCCCCATGGCGCTGCCGGTTCTCTCCTTCGGCACCGTCTCGCCGACGAACGCCATCGAGAGCGCCATCATGACGGCGGCGCCGAGGCCCTGCGCCGCCCGCGCGGCGATCAAGAGCGGCAGCGTGGGCGCCGCGCCGCACAGCACAGAGGCCGCGCTGAACACGACGATGCCGGCCAGGAGCAGGCGCCGGCGGCCGGCGATATCGCCGAGCCGGCCGACGCCGACGATCAGGGTGGTGATAGCGAGGAGATAGGCGAGGACGACCCACTGAATCGCCTGGAACGGAGCGCCGAAGGCCTGCGCCAAGGTCGGCAAGGCGACGTTGGCGATGCTGGTGCCGAGCGAGGGCAGCAGCATGGAGAGGGCGAGGCCGGCGAGCCCCCAGCGGATCGAAGCCGTCCGGGCGATGCCCCCTGCCGCTTCGCCGCGCTCTGCCGTGATCGGTTTCACCGTGACCTCCTGCGTCGCAACGCTCGAACTGGAGCTGCCAGGAAGGTAGTCCTTCGCCACACATGGCGGAACATGCACGAATTGCATTGAATTCGTGCATTAAACGCCACATGACCGGCGGCCTGTGCTATGGTGCATGGATGGTAAGGCCCGATCTCAACCTGCTGGTCACCCTCGACGTGCTGCTCGCCGAAGGCAGCGTCGCGCGCGCGGCCCAGCGATTGCGGCTCAGCCCGTCGGCGATGAGCCGGGCGCTGGCGCGGCTGCGCCGGACGACGGGCGACCCGCTGCTGGTCAGGGCCGGACGAGGTCTCGTTCCCACGCCCCGGGCGCTCGAGCTGCGCGAGCGGGTCGGCCGGCTGGTCGAGGACGGCGAGGCGGTGTTGCGTCCGGCCGAGACGCTCGACCTCGAGAAGCTCGCGCGGACCTTCACGCTGCGCGCCAGCGACGGCTTCGCCGAGACCTTCGGACCGGATCTGATCGCCCGCGTCGGCGCGGCGGCGCCCGGCGTGCGCCTGCGCTTCCTGCAGAAGCCGAACAAGGACAGCGCGCCCCTGCGCGACGCCATCGTCGATCTGGAAGTGGGTGTCGTGGGAGCGGCGACCGGCCCCGAGATCCGGACGCAGGCCCTGTTCCGCGACCGCTTCATCGGCGTCGTGAGAAAGGGGCACAAGCTGAGCCGCGGCGAGATGACGCCCGCGCGCTATGCCGCCGGCCGGCACATCCTGGTCTCGCGGCGCGGCCTCGACCGGGGACCGATCGACGACGCCCTTCAGCCGCTCGGCCTGGAACGGGAGGTCGTCACGATCGTCGGCGGCTTTGCGGCGGCGCTGGCCCTGGCGCGGGCCACCGACCTGATCGCCAGCGTGCCCGAAAAAGGCACGGCGAGCCTGCGCGCGGGCCTGTACAGTTTTCCGCTGCCGGTGGCCGTGCCGGAGGTTACGGTTTCCATGCTGTGGCACCCGCGGCTCGACGCCGATCCGGCGCATCGCTGGTTGCGCGGCTGCGTGCGGGACGCCTGCGCGGAGCGCCGCGGCGGTTCCGCGCGACGGCAGGACGGCGGCGCTTGATCAGAGCGGTCCGCCGCCCCACATGCGGGTGAGCCGGGGAGGCCCATGCCCGATAATCCGCTCTATGAGAGCTATCTGAACGAGGTCGAGGCCGAGGAGCCCGGCCGCGGCCGCGGCTTCTGGCGGCGCCTGTTCGGCCGGCGCCGCGCCGCGGATCGCCCGCCGGAAGACCGGCCCAAGAGCGCCTGGCGCCACATCCGCCGGCTGGTCATCGGCATCGTCGCGCTGATCGTGCTCTATTACGGCGGCGGCATGATCGTCTATCACCGGATCGACGACGACACGTCGTTCGAGACCACGGTCGCGCCCGGCGAGAGCCATGCCGTGGCCATGGCCACCGCCCTGATCCAGCGCGAGGTCGAGCTACACCACTGGATCGCCAACGACCCGTTCTTCTATCCGACCGCCCTGCTCGACAACGCGCCCAACTACCAGATGGGCATCATCGCCGCGCTGTCGCGCTTCGCCATCGAGATGACCGACCATATCGGCCGGACGCGCGGCTCGAGCGAGGTCGACCGCGATCTCGACCAGGCGGCCGGCCTGCTGAAATACCCGGGCAATGTGTGGGTGTTCAACCTCTCCACCTCGGTGCTGCCGACCGCCTCGTCGGAGGCGCAGTACCGTCAGGCGCGCAAGGCGCTTCAGGCCTACAACATGCGCCTGGCGGCGCATCAGGCGACGTTCGAGGCGCGCGCCGACAACCTCCAGGCCTATCTGGAGCGGGTCGCTGCCGACCTCGGCTCGTCCTCGGCGGTGCTCGAGCGGCGGGTCCGCGAGCATGGCGGCGAGATCATCGATTTCCACTCCGACGACATCTATTACAGCACCAAGGGCAAGCTTTACGGCCACTACATGGTGCTGCGCGAGATCGGGAATGACTTCAAGCCGGTGCTCGACGAGAAGCAGCTCGGCCCGGCCTGGAACCAGATGCTGTCGAGCCTGCGCGAGGCGGCCAAGCTGCAGCCGCTGATCGTGCGCAACGGCCTGCCCGACGACATGCTGCAGCCCAGCCACCTGGCCGCCCAGGGCTTCTACCTGTTGCGCGCGCGCACCCAGCTGCGCGAAATTTCCGATATCCTGCTGAAATAGCTTCGCCGCCGCGCACAGCCGCGCTATGTCTCGACCCGGCGCGCGCGAGCGGGGTAGCGCGCGGGCGCCGGAGATTGCCGCGTCCGCCAAGCGTCCGCCATGCAGATCTATCTGCCGATCGCCGAGCAGTCCATCGATGTCATCCTGCTGCTCGGCGTCGGCGGCCTGGTCGGTGTCGTGTCCGGCCTGTTCGGCGTCGGCGGCGGCTTCCTCGCCACCCCGATCCTGATCTTCCTCGGCATCTCGCCGGCGGTCGCCGTCGCGACCGGCGCGACCCAGGTCGTCGCCTCGTCGGTATCGGGCGCCATGACCCAATGGCGCGCCAACCACGTCGACGTGAAGATGGGCGTCGTCATGCTGATCGGCGGCTTCGCCGGCTCCTCGGCCGGCGTCATCGCGTTCGGCATCCTGAGCCGGCTCGGCCAGATCGACCTGGTCATCACCCTGTCCTATGTCGGCTTTCTGGGCGTGACCGGCGCCTTGATGCTGGTCGAGAGCGGGCTCAGCCTGTTCCGCGCGCGCCGGCCAGGCGGCGCCCAGCCCGGCCGGCTGCACACCCACACCTGGATCCACAACCTGCCCTTCAAGATGAAGTTCCGCCGGTCGAAGCTGTACATCAGCGCGTTCGTGCCGCTGGCGGTCGGCGTGTTCTCGGGCCTGCTCTCGGCGATCATGGGCGTCGGCGGCGGCTTCATCATCGTGCCGGCGATGATCTACCTGATCGGCATGCCGACCGTGGTCGCGGTCGGCACCTCGCTGTTCGAGGTGGTGTTCATCGCCGCCAACGTGTCGTTCCTGCAGGCGGTCAACAACCACACGGTCGATCTGGTGCTGGCGCTGGTGCTGATCACCGGCGGCGTGGTCGGCGCCCAGCTCGGCTCGCGCATGGGCAGCCGGCTGCGCGGCGCCGAGCTGCGCGCGCTGCTCGCCCTCCTGGTCATCGGCGTCGCCGGCAAGCTGCTGTTCGACCTCGTGGTGCCGCCCGAGGACCTGTTCTCGCTATCGGCGCCGGTTCTGCCATGAACCGTTGCGCCGCCCGTCCCGTTGTCGGTTTCGCCGCGGCGCGCTGGGCGCGACAGCCGGCGATCGCGCGCTACGCGCCCTTCGTGCTGCGCGCCGTGCTGGCCGGCGCGCTGCTCGTCGTCGAGGCCAGCGGCGCCGCGGCCGAGCAGCTGATCGCAGATCTCTCCAAGCACCGGGTCGCGATCACCACGGGCTTCACCGGCGACGACGTGCTGCTGTTCGGCGCGACCGAGGGGCCGGGCGACGTCGTTGTCGTGGTGCGCGGCCCGGTCGGCGAGGCTGTCGTGCGCGAGAAGGCGCAGATCGCCGGCATCTGGGTCAATCGCCGCCTGGTGCGTTTCACCAACGTGCCGGAATTCTACGCCCTGGCGTCGAGCGCGCCGCTCGACAAGCTGGTGCCGCCGGGCGTGGCGGCGCGCAACGAGATCGGTATCGCCAATCTGCGCATTTCGCCGCAATCGAGCCTGAAGCCCGACCAGATCGCGCCGTTCCGCGCTGCCCTCTTCCGCAACAAGGCGCGCGAGGGCCTCTATCCGACCGAGGTCAGCCAGGTCGATTTCCGCGGCCCGCGACTGTTCCGCACCACCATCCACTTCCCGGCCAATGTGCCGACCGGCAGCTACGAAGTGCGCGTCTATCTGATTCGCGACGGGCGCGATGTCAGCGTTCAGTCGACACCTCTCTACGTCAACAAGATCGGCGTCGGCGCCGACGTGTCCGAGTTTGCCCACAACTATTCCGTGTATTACGGTTTGATTGCTATTGCTGTTGCGATGCTGGCAGGATGGATCGCCAGCGCTGTCTTCCGAAGGGTCTAGGCTCATGGCGAAGCGACGCACGCGCAGCTCGGCCGAACGCGTCTTCCTCGTGGTCGTCGACGAGACCGAGGAGCTGCGCGTCGCGCTGCGCTATGCCAGCGGCCGCGCCAAGGCGACCGGTGGGCGCGTCGCGCTGTTCTACGTCATCGAGCCGTCGGGCTTCGGCCATTGGATCGCGGTCGAGGACCTGATGGAGAAGGAGATGCGCCTCCAGGCGGAGGAGACGCTCAAGAAATACTCGGACATGGTAGTGAAGATGACCGGCCAGCTCCCCGCGCTCTACATCCGCGAGGGCAACCGGCTCGATGCTTTACTCGATCTGCTCGACGAAGAGCCGTCGATCTCGATCCTGGTGCTCGCCGCCGGCACCGGCAAAGGCGGCCCGGGTCCGTTGATCTCGGCGCTCGCCGGCAAGTTCAACAAGCGCCTTCACGTGCCGTTAACCATCGTGCCGGGCGCGCTCAGCGACGAAGAGATCGACGCGCTGACGTGAGCGGAACAGCGCGGTCATCGGCATTTCTGCGGCATTTTTGCAACGCGGGCGTATTACATATGCCATGATTCCGCCTAAAATTTGAGATATCCATCGCGGCTCGATGACTCCCGCACAGCCGCATCTCCGCGTCGTCCTCGCCGCCGTCGTCGGTCTCGTCATGGCCGCGCACGCCGTGCATGCCGGCGAGCGGGTTGCGGCGGCGCCGACCGAAAATACCCAGGCGGTCGAGCTCAGGCTGCTCGAGTTCCGGCCCAAGCTGTCGCCGGACACGCTGCTCGACTATCGCCCGTCGCTCGCCGAGCGCGTTGCCGCGTTGCCGCCGGCGCAGCTCTCGCTGCTCGGCGATCTGGTCGCGACGCTCGACGCGCTCAAGGAGCGCGCCTCGGCGAAGCCGGGCCACTGGCATCTGGGCCCGGTCTATCTCGGCGCCAATTCGCAGGAGTATCAGCCGTCCGACGACGAGCTGCTCGCGGCCGAGCTCGGCGACCGCATCCGCCGCATCGTCGGCACGGCCGATCCGACCGACGTCGCCGCCGCGCTGAAGAAGGCCGGGGTCAACGCGACTGCGGTCGAGTACAACCGATTCGAGTATCGCCACGCCGACGTGATGGGCTCGGGCCGGTACTTTTACGCCTCCGAGCCCAAAGAAACCGAGATCAAGCTGGCGCAGTAGCGGCCGTGCGCTACGCCTGGCGGCGCGGCGGCATGATCATGCGGCCCAGATTCTCGCCCCCGAACACGTGAATGTGGAAGTGCGGCACCTCCTGGTGCGCGTCGTGGCCGTGATTGGCAAGGATGCGATAGCCCGAGGCGTCGACCTTCATCAGTCGCGCGACCTCGCAGACGGCGCGGAAGAAATCGGCGATCTCGGCGTCGGACGCCTTGGCCGCGAAATCGTCGGACGAGACGTACGCGCCCTTGGGGATGACCAGCACGTGGACCTTGGTCTGCGGGTTGATGTCGTGGAAAGCCAGCGCGTGGCCGCTCTCGTAGACCTTCTTGCACGGAATCTCGCCACGCAGGATGCGCGCGAAGACGTTGTTCTTGTCATAGGCCATGACACGGCTCTCCTGGGTGACGGCGCTCAGAACTCCTCGGGCGGGCGCGCGCTCTTCTCGGCAACGCCGGAGATGCCGGCGCGGCCCTGGAGCTCGGCCCACACATCGGACGGCGCCACCCCGCGATCGGCCCACAATATAAGCAGGAAATAGAGCAGGTCGGCGCTCTCGGCGATCAGCTTCTTGCGTTTGCCGCGCACGCCCTCGATCACCGCCTCGATCGCCTCCTCGCCCAGCTTCTGGGCGATCTTCTCGGTGCCGCGCTGGAACATGCGCGCGGTGTTCGAGGTCTTCGGGTCGGCGTCGCGCCGGCTCTCGATGACTTCGTAAAGCCGATCGAGGACGGTCGCGTCCAGCTCGTTCGCCATGCCGGCACCCCCCTGATGCGCCTCAGCGCTCATCGTGGTCATCCGTTGTCATAAATCTGTAACAAATAGCGGGTGGGCGTGTCATGGTGCGCCGCGCGCCGCGCCGCTTCAATCGCGCACCGCTATGCCCGCCGCCTTGAGATGGGCTTTGGCCTGGGCGATGGAATAGGTGCCGAAATGGAAGATCGAGGCGGCCAGGACGGCGGAGGCATGGCCGTCGCGCACGCCCTCGACCAGGTGGTCGAGCGTGCCGACGCCGCCCGAGGCGATGATCGGCACCTCGACCGCGTCGGCGATGGCGCGGGTCAGCGGAATGTCGAAGCCCTGGCGCGTGCCGTCGCGGTCCATCGAGGTGAGCAGGATCTCGCCGGCGCCGTACTCGACCATGCGCCGCGCCCACGCCACGGCGTCGAGGCCCGTTGGCGTGCGCCCGCCATGGGTGAAGACCTCGAAGCGGCCGGGGCCGGCGCGCTTGGCGTCGATCGCGACGACGATGCACTGGCTGCCGAACTTCTCGGCCGCCTCGCGCACGAATTCGGGCCGCTGCACCGCCGCCGTATTGATCGAGGTCTTGTCGGCGCCGGCCAGGAGCAGCTTGCGGATATCCTCCACCGTGCGCACGCCGCCGCCGACGGTGAGCGGCATGAAGCATTGCTCGGCCGTGCGGCGCACCACGTCGTAGATGGTGTCGCGGTTCTCGTGGCTCGCCGTGATGTCGAGGAAGGTCAGCTCGTCGGCGCCGGCCTTGTCGTAGACGCGCGCCTGCTCGACCGGATCGCCGGCGTCGACCAGGTTGACGAAGTTGACGCCCTTGACCACGCGGCCGTCCTTGACGTCGAGGCAGGGGATGATGCGCACCTTCAGCATGGCGCCTTGCTGTCAGACTTGCAGGAGCGGCGTGCGTGCTTCGAGGCTCGCTTCGCTCGCACCTCAGCATGAAGAAAACCTTGACCTGCAATACTGGGCTTCATCCTGAGGTGCCGCGCGCAGCGCGGCCTCAAAGGATGCACCGCGAGTCTCCGAATTGCGATCGTCAGCATCACGCCGCTCCGTCGAGGATGGCGAGCGCAATCTTGGGATCGATGCGGCCGTCGTAGAGCGCGCGGCCGCAGATGACGCCCGCGACGCCGCTCGCC
>Ga0335070_10004085_pt1 | contig 17037 bp, 17 predicted proteins | sample Lox_Sample_13_FD_206722 | JGI IMG/M metagenome (GOLD analysis project Ga0335070, IMG submission 206722) | Soil microbial communities from Loxahatchee National Wildlife Refuge, Florida, United States - Lox_Sample_1.3 | ecosystem: Environmental > Terrestrial > Soil > Wetlands | place: USA... | reverse complement strand
GCTGCGCAGGCTTTCAATGAATGCAGAGGGCCGATAGGACAAGGAGTGAGGCAAAGCCTTCCTGATGGACCCTTTTGCCTTTTGCCCTTTGCCTTTTGCCTTTTGCCTTCGCATTCTTAACTCAGCGCCACCAGCAGCCCCGTGACAAGTAGATTCAACAGGGCAATAGGGAACAGCACTTTCCACGCAAACCCCATAAGCTGGTCATACCGAAATCGGGGCAGCGTGCCGCGGACCCAAATAAAGACGAACAGAATCGTACCGACCTTGGCCAGGAACCAGAACAGCGGAATTAGCGCCTCGTGCACCGGCGGAAGCATAAACAACGCGGCGATCGCGAGAAAAATTGCGCCGACTATGGGCAGCGTCAGCCGGTCGCGCTTTCGCGCCGGGTTCAGGCCGTGATAGATCGCGAGCAATCCGCCGGCGGCAAACACCACGGCGGGCACAAAGTCCGATCCCCATGATGCCGGAAACACCGGCTGCCACCCGCCCAGAAAAAGGATCGTGGCAATGCAGGAAATCGTCACCATGTTGCAGTATTCCGCCATGAAAAACGCGGCGAATTTCATGCTGCTGTATTCGGTGTGGAACCCGGCGACCAATTCATTCTCGGCTTCCGGCAAATCGAAAGGCACGCGATTGGTCTCGGCGAATCCTGCGATCATGAAAACGAAAAAGCTGACGATCTGCGGCGCGGGTAAGCGCAGGATATTCCAGTGCACGATCGATCCGGTTTGTGTCTCCACCATCCGGCGAAGGCTCAGCGTATTCGATAGCAGCAGTGGCGACGCGATGGCCAGGCTCAATGGCAGTTCGTAGCTGATCATCTGCGCGGAGCTGCGCAGGCCGCCCAGCAGCGCATACTTGTTGTTCGACGCCCATCCGGCGAGCGCCACGCCATAAACGCCTATCGAGCTGATCGCCAGGATCACGAGCAGCCCGACGTTCAGATCCGTAAGCTGCATCCAGGTGCGCTGGCCGAAGACCTGGATCTCGGTGCCGAACGGAATCACCGAAATGGAAGTGAGAGACATGGTGATCGCCAGGAACGGCGCGAGCAGATACACGAATTTGTTGACGTAAGGCGGAATCAGATCTTCCTTGGTGATGAGCTTGATCACGTCCGCCAGCGGCTGCAACAACCCATGCCAGCCGACGCGCGAGGGCCCCAGCCGCACTTGAATATGCGCAATCACCTTGCGCTCCACCCACTGCAAATAAGCCAGCGTGGTGAGAAGGACGAAAGCCACAACCGCCGCTTTGATGATGCTAAGAATGAAGAAGTTCATTCGCGGTTGAGCCGTTTTTCGAGAACGGAATTTAACATTCTAGAATAACGCCCGAGCGTGCCGGACGTGAACAGATTGTCGTGCGCCGAGCGAATGGCGTCGGCGCGAACCTCTACTGGAATGCGCCCGTTGACGGGCATGGTTTGCGCGGCGCCGCCGGTTATGATGGCCTCAATCGGAACCTCATAGCCGCGAACGGTGCGGCGAATCTCATCGAAAACCTTGTCCGGCAGCCACGGGCCCATCTCGGGAGCTGCGCCCATTTCCTTCGCGATCAGGCCGATGATCTCCAGATCCGGCTTCGAGCCCATGGTTTGCGCCGCTTTCTGGAGGCGCTGCACCTCGCCGCATACGTTGGTGACCGTGCCGTTCTTTTCGTATGCCGATGCCGCCGGCAGCACCACATCAGCGATTTGCGCGGTTTCGGTGAGAAACAGCTCCTGCACCACCACAAACGCCTTTTTGGATCGCAGCTTGGCGTTCTTCAGCGGATTCGCGCCGATCACCCAAAGCAGATCCAAATCTTCGGACGCCAGCATCTCGGCCACGGTCAAGCCGGTGAGTCCCAGGGGCTTGTATCCCGGCAACAGCTCCGGCATGAGCCCCATGTCCGCAGCGCCGCGCGAATTCGAGTAGTCCACTAAAGGCACGTATTGCACCGGATTCCCCAGGCTCGCCGCGAATTCGACCAGTTTGCGCACCGCGCCGCCCTTGATGGCGTCGCCGTAAAGAATCACCAGCTCCGGCTCGCTCTTCAGTTTCTCGCGCAGGGACTCGACCGCGTCGAGTTCCGTGCCCGGTTCCGCCCGCAGAAACGCTGCTGCGTAGTTATCTTCGCGCACCGGTTTGGCAGTCACCATGTACACGTGGGCCTGGTGATGCCGGTAATTTGCGCGGATCTGGAACGAGAGAAACGGCTGCTCGAGCGCGAGGTCGGCCCCGATCACCAGGATGGCCTTCTTCTCGTAGAGATCGCGCGTCGTGGCAAGGGCGGCAGGGTTGCCGCTCACCGCGTCCAGCAGCGTCACGACGTCGCCCGTGCGGTGATGGTCAATGTTGTTCGTCGCCAGCACCTGGCGCGCGAATTTCTGCAGGTAGTAGTTTTCTTCGTTGGTGGTGTGGTTGGAACCGATAACGCCGAAAACGCCCCCGCTCCCTTTCACGTCTTGAAATTTCCGGGCAACAACTTCTAAAGCTCTCGACCAGGAGACCGGTTCCAGCCTGCCATCCAACCGCACCAGGGGAGATTGCAACCGGTCCGGGTGACCTTGGAAGTCAAAGCCGTAGCGGCCTTTGACGCAGAGAAACTCGCCGTTGATGCCGGAACGGTCGCGGTTGTTTCCGCGAATGATTTGGTCATTGCGGACGCCCAGCGTCGTTTTGCAGCCGTTGGAGCAGTGGGTGCAGATCGTACCCACATGCTCCATCTCCCACGGACGCGTTTTGTAGCGATAGGTGCCGCTGGTGAGCGCGCCCACCGGGCAGATGTCAATGCACATGCCGCATTCGTCACACTCCAGGTGGTCGCCGTGGTTGGGGGCGATCTCCGACACGGCGCCGCGGTTGATCACCCCGAGCGCGTTCACACCCATTCCCTCATTGCAGATGCGCACGCAGCGGAAACACAGGATGCAGCGGGGCGCGTCGTAAAAAACCACGGGCGACCACTGTTTCTCATCCACGTGAATTTTCTGCTCGGTGAAGCGGCTCTCACCGGCGCCGTAACGAAACACCATGTCCTGCAGCTCGCATTCGCCGCCCTTGTCGCACACCGGGCAATCCAGCGGATGATTGGTCAGCAGGAACTCGAGCATGTACTTGCGCGCCTGGCGCACTTGCTCGGATTCCGTGCGCACTACCATCCCCTCGGCCACCGGCGTGGTGCACGCCACCATGAGCTTGGGCGCCTTTTCGATCTCCACCAGACACATGCGGCAAGCCGCTTGCAACGCCAAGCCCTCGTAGTAGCAGAACGAGGGAATCTCAATACCGTTGCGTTTGGCGGCTTCAATCACCAGCGTCCCAGCGGGGGCGTCGAGCTGCCGGCCGTTGATCGTGAATTTGACAGAGTTAGGCATTGAGTTACTTCTTCACCGCAAAGGCGCGGAGACGCCGAGCAAACAAAATCGAATTTCTCCGCGCCTCGGCGTCTCTGCGTAATTCATCATGCCGGAACCATTTCCTCGTACGGGCACGGTTTTCCGTCCAGATGCGCCTCGAACTCCTCACGGAATTTCTCGACGATGGAGATCGTAGGCAAGGCCGCGGCGTCGCCCAGCGGACAAAACGTGCGGCCTAGCATGTTCTTTGCCAGATCGCCCAGCAGATTGATGTCGTCCCTCCGTCCCATGCCATCGTGAAAGCGTGCGAGGATCTTGCGGATCCACGCAGTGCCCTCGCGGCAGGGAATACACCAGCCGCAGCTTTCGTGTGCGTAGAACCGCATGATGCGCAGCGCCACCTTCACCATGCAGGTGTCTTCGTCCATGATGACGACGCCGCCTGATCCCAGCATGGTCTTCTTTTTCGCCATGGCATCGTAATCCATGGTCAGACCCTCGCACTCCACCGCGGTCAACACCGGACAAGACGAGCCGCCCGGAATAAACGCCTTCAGTTTCTTGCCGCCGCGAATGCCGCCGCCCACTTCGTTGATCATCTTGTCCACGGGAAACCCCAGCGGCAGCTCATAGACGCCGGGGTTGTTCACATGTCCGGTGAGGCATGTCAGCTTGGTCCCTCCGGACTTCGGCACTCCAAGCGCGGCAAAGGCCGCGCCGCCATCGCGAATGATCGGAGGCACGGCGCAAATGGACTCCACATTGTTCAAAATCGTGGGGCACTGAAATGCTCCTACGACCGCCGGGAACGGAGGGCGAATTCGTGGAATCCCTCGTTTGCCTTCGAGCGACTCGAGCAGCGCCGATTCCTCGCCGCACTCGTAGGCGCCCGCGCCCGTGTGTGTGTAGGCGTCAAAAGAGAAACTCGAGCCCTGCAGATTCTTGCCGAGATATCCATTGGCGTAGGCTTCCGCGATCGCTTTGTCGAGGATCTCGATTAGGTAACGATACTCGCCGCGCACGTAGATGTAGCCGACGTGCGCATCCACCGAGAGGCCTGCGATCAGCATGCCCTCGATCAACTGGTGCGGATCGTTTTCCATCAGCAAGCGATCTTTGCAAGTGCCCGGCTCGCTTTCGTCCGCGTTCACCACGATGTATTTCGGCTTGGGCGAATTGCGCGGCACGAAGCTCCACTTCATGCCCACCGGAAAACCCGCGCCGCCACGGCCCCGGAGATTCGAGACCTTGACTTCCTCGATGATGTCCCCCGGCTTCATCTGGAGCGCCTTTTTGAAAGCTTTGTAACCGTCGGTAGCCAGATAGGTATCGATGGACGCCGAATTCGGCAAACCGAAGCGCCGCGAGAGCACTCGGATTTCGAGCGGGCTGGGTTGGTTGTACAACATGCGCTATTGAGCCTTCCTCAGGCTGTCGAGAAGCTGGTCGAGCTTTTCCCGCGTCACGTTATGGTGAAAATCGTAGTTGACTTGAAGGGCCGGCGCCCAGGAGCAAGCGCCGATGCATTCGACCTCTTCGAGCGAAATCTGCCCGTCCGCGGTGGCCTCTTTGTGCCCAACCCCCAGCTTGCGGCAGGCATGTTGCCACAAGTCTTCGCCGCCGGTCAGCAGACAACTGATGTTGGTGCAGATCTGCACGTGATACTTGCCCAGCGGCTTGCGATGCAGCATCGAGTAATAAGAGAGCACCTCCTCAACCTGCATCGGTGTCACGCCCACGCGTCGTGCGACCTCTTCCACCAGTTCGTCCGTGATCGAGCCGATCTCATCCTGCGCGTACAACAGCATGGGTACCATCGCCGAGCGCTGCCGCCCGGGCGGGTAGCTAGTCAGGAGTTTGGCGAACTTAGCTTCAAGTTGTGGAGAAAAAGTCACGTGATTATCTGTCTGAGTCTCCCAAAACAAAATCCATGCTGCCGATCGAGGCAATCACATCGGCGATCAACGTTCCCTTCACCATCTCCGGAATCGCCTGCAGATTGCCGAAACTTGGACCACGCACATGCACGCGATACGGCTTGGCCGTGCCGTCGCTCACCATGTAGTAGCCGAGCTCGCCACGCGGCGATTCAATCACCTGGTACACCTCGCCCGCCGGCACGCGGAAGCCCTCAGTCACGATTTTGAAGTGATAAATCAGGGCCTCCATCTGCGTTTTCATCTTTTCGCGATCAGGCAGCACCACATGTGGCGCATCCGCGGTCCAGCGTCCCTCCGGCATTCCTTCGAGCGCCTGCTTGATGATGCGCGAGCTCTGCCGCATCTCTTCGATGCGCACCAGGTAACGCGCGTACACATCGTTGTCGGTGCGCGTGGGAATTTCAAAGTCGAACTTGTCGTAACTCGAGTATGGCTGCGCCTTGCGCGTGTCCCACTTCAGTCCGGCGGCCCGTAGCATGGGACCGGTGACGCCCCAATCGAGCATGTGCTCAAGCGAAATGAAGCCCACGCCCTTGGTGCGTCCGATCCAGATGCGATTGTTGGTCAGCAGCTCCTCGTACTCATCCACACGGCTCGGGAAAACGTCGATGAAATCCTTGATGCGCTTGTGCCAGCCGCGCGGCGGCTCGAGCGCCAGGCCACCGATGCGGAAATAGCTGGTCATCATCCGCTGGCCCGAGTACATCTCGAAAATGCGCAGGATGTCTTCGCGCTCGCGGAAGCAATACAGGAACACCGACATCGCCCCGATATCGATGGCATGCGTTCCCAGCCAGACCAGATGGCTGTTGAGGCGCGTCAACTCGGTCAGCATTACACGCTGCCACTGCGCCATGGGCGGGATTTCGAGCCCCAGCAGTTTCTCCGCGGCCAGGCAGTAGCAGAGGTTGTTCGAGAGCGGTGCCAGATAGTCGATGCGGTCGGTGAGCGTGACGCCCTGCTGATAATTCTTGACTTCGAATTCCTTTTCAATCCCGGTGTGCAGATAACCGATGTCGGGCTGCGCGGAGACAATGGTTTCGCCGTCGAGTTCCAGCAACAGCCGCAACACGCCGTGTGTTGACGGGTGCTGCGGGCCCATGTTGAGCGTCATGCGCCGGGGCCGCGGCGCTTCGGTGTCCTCCGCTTCCGCAGAACCCTCGGGCACAACCACCGTTACGCCCGGAATGTCTTCATCGCCCATCTAAACCCGGTCTCCCGTTACCGGATGGTCTTTGCGCAGAGGGTGGCCCTCCCAATCTTCGGGCAGCATGATGCGGCGCAAATCGGGATGGTTGCAAAAGCGGATGCCGAAAAGGTCGAACGTCTCCCGCTCATACCAGTTCGCCGACCGCCAGACTACGGTTACTGAATCAATCACCGGGTTTTCACCTGGCAGCCGGCACTTCAGCCGCAGCCGTTCATTGCGTTCCGGCGAATGCAGGTGATAGACCACTTCGAACCGCGGCTCCTCCGGATACCAGTCGACCGCTGTGACGGTACTCAGGCGCGCGAACTTCCACTCGTCCTTCAGATGAGCACAGACCTCGACGATCCGCTGCGCCGCGATCTCGAGCGTCAGCTCGTCACGATCGAACTTGCCGCCGGTGAGCGCCTCCGGCGCCGCCTCTAACAGTGCCGCCACCACGGGAAACGATTTCAGCTCGTCCGCTATCATGTATCAGCGTTCCTCGTCGTGATCCGAGTACGACCAGTCGAGCGCCCCCTTCTTCCAGATGTAGAAAAATCCGCAAAAAATCAGAACGATGAAAATCAGCATCTCGACGAACGCGAACATCTTCAGCTCGCGATAGATCACGGCCCACGGGTAGAGGAAGATGGCTTCGATATCGAACAGGATGAACAGCATCCCGACCAGGTAAAACTTAACGCTGAATCGGTGCCGGGCATCGCCCGTGGGCACGATCCCGGATTCGTACGGCATGTCCTTCACCCGGTTGCGTACTTTTTTGCCCAGCACAAACGAAAGTCCCAGCATCAGCGCCGCAATCGCCATAGCAATGGCTACCTGCAGCAGAACAGGGAAATACAGTTCTGGGTATGACACCGGCATGCCAGTTTTTCCGGGAACGAAAAAAGACGTTTAACTTTGAATATAATGAGTACGAAAACGAGGTGTCAACCTGCGGCAATGGTGCAAAACGTTACACCGATAGTGATTGTCGTGAATGGCGAGACGCGCGAGGTGCATCCGGGCGATACCATCGCGGACCTGGTCCGCGCGCTGGATCTCGATCCCGAGCATCTGGCCATCGAAGTCGACCGCCACATCGTCAAGCGCGCTACATGGGCCGACACAGTGCTCACGGACGGCGCGAAGCTCGAGATCGTGCGCTTTGTGGGCGGCGGCTAGCTACTTCTTCTCGGCCTCAATCTTCTCAATCACCAGCGCCTTCGATCCGCCGTGCTCGTATACCTTGCCGCTGACTACCACTCGCTGGGCGGCGAAGGGTAGCAGCTTCTCATTTTGGCCGCTGGCCGGCATCGCTTCCGCGATTGGCCAGTAGATCGCGCCGTCATCCGCCAGAATCACCAGGGTTGAGCCCGCCTTGGCGCAGGCCTTCGCGCAATCGGCGCTGATGGGCTTCTTCAAATTTTTCGTAAACGTGCAGGTCGAATCGATCACATATCCCTTCAACGTGGCGGCGTGAGCGGGCAGCAGCAGAACGCTCGCCAGCACGGCCATCCAGACAATTCGCATGTATCCTCCTGGGAAAAATAGTGTTCCGAACAGTTTACACGCGTCCTCGGCGAACTCAATAGTATGTTCTTGTTAATTACTAATGATTATTGTTTCCGCTTTCGTTCTGCTTTTAAACTGATCCAACCCATGCGTTGCGTTAGTCTCGAAAAAACATTCTTGTTGTCCCTTGTCTGCCTGTCGTGGAGCCTCCACGCACAGGATCCCGTCGGTGTGCTCGAAGGACAGATCAACGATCCCTCCGGCGCCACCGTGTCTGCCGCTGAGGTTACGGTTAGCAATCCTCAGACCGGCTTTACCGCGAAACAGCACTCCGCCAATGATGGTGTGTTCCACTTCGCCTCGCTGCCGGTGGGCCAGTACAATCTGCGTGTCAACGCGGAGGGCTTTGCTGCATTCACCGCGTCCTCGATCCGCATCGATATCGGCCGCACCGTCCGCATCCCGGTCAAGCTGGTAGTGGCTGTCGGGCACAGCGAAGTGAACGTCGTCGGCACAGGCGCTACCGTCGATCTCGGTCCCACGCTCGGCAACGTAATCTCGGCGCACGAGGCTACCGACCTGCCGCTGAACGGCCGCAACTTCACACAACTGGGCTTGCTGCAACCCGGAGTCGCTCCCATGACCGGCGGCCTGGCCGAAGCTGGCGGCCTGGTGCGCGCCAACCAGGCCTACGCCGTGAACGGCCAGCGGCCTGAATCGAACGGCTACCTGCTCGACGGCGTGACCAACATCGACAACGTGAACGGCGGTTTCGCCATTCGCGTGCCCGTCGATGCCATCGGCGAGTTCCGCATTCTCACCTTGAATGCTCCTGCGGAGTACGGCGGCACCAGCGGCGCCACCACCAGCGCGGTGACGAAGTCCGGCGGCAACGATTTTCACGGCGCGGTTTACGAATTCCTGCGCAACAACGATCTGGACACGCGCAACTTCTTCGCTTCCGCGGTCGAGCCGCTCCACCGGAACCAGTTCGGCGGCACGCTTGGCGGCCCGATTCGACGGAACCAGGATTTCTTCTTCGCCTACTACGAAGGCCTGCGCGATCGCACGGGCGTAACCAAGACCGCCATTGTACCGACGCCCGCGCAGCGCGAGGGCGATTTCTCAGGCACGGGCTCTCCTCTGATGGGCTTTAATTTCCAGACGGGCGGGTTCGATCCCGTGCCCGGTAACAAGCTGCCGCCCGGTCTGATCAACCCCATCGCCCAAAACGCGCTGCAATACTATCCGCTCGGCAACATCTCGTCGTCGCTCTACGCCGCGACGGTCATGGGGACCAACAATTACGATCAGGGCGGATTCCGGCTCGATCACAACTTCTCGGCTGGCGACCAGCTCTACCTGCGTTACGCGACGTCGAGCACCGGTGAAGTCGATCCCCTGCCCATCGCCGGCGCCGGCGTTCCCGGCTTTCCCGTGGGGGATAGCATTCGCACGCACTCCGTCACCGTTTCGGAAACGCACGTGTTCTCGCCCGGCGCTCTCGAAACGTTCCGTGCAGCGTTCTTCCGGAACGAGTTCATTTTCGGGCAGCGCCTGAACTCCACGCCGCCCGGCTCGCTCGGCTTCCAGTATCAGCCGACGCTGGGCCTCGCCGCCGGCCCTCCGTACCTGATTGTCAGCGGCTACGCCAGCGTCGGCGACCCGATCGTCGGCCCGCAGAACACCTATCAGAATAATTACCAGCTCAGCGATTCCTTTTCGCTGAGCCGTGGCCGCCACAGCTTCAAGTTTGGCGGTGACTTCGCCCGCACGCAGATTAATCTGTTGTTCGGAATCGCCACCAACGGCTTCTTCGTCTTTGCGCCGTTTCCTTTCAGCGATTCGTTTGCCAGTTTCCTGACGGGCAATCCCGTGGTGTTCTTCCAGGGTGGCGGCCAGTTCGACCGCGGGTTGCGCAACATCATGGTGGCGGGCTACGCCCAGGATGAATGGCGGATCACGCCGCGACTGACGCTCAACTACGGCCTGCGCTACGAGATCAACACACCGTACGTCGACATCCGCAACCGCATGAACGAGTGGGCTCCGGGCGTGCAATCTCGAGTCTATCCGAATGCGCCCGCGGGTCTGCTGTTTCCGGGCGATCCCGGCGTGGCCCGGAGCATTGCGCCGAACTACTACAAGGGCCTGATGCCGCGAATTGGAGTCGCATGGGACCCCACCGGTAGCGGCCGCACCACCATTCGCGCCGGATACGGCATCTTCTATGACTCGTTCACCAACGGCGTGGGCGGGCCGCTGCAAGCGCCGGTCAGCGCGCTTCCCTGGACCCTGGCTTATCAGCTTGCTGGTCCCGGTTTCAATATCGCCAATCCTTACGGCAACCAGCCGCCGCCCTTTGCGAGCCAGTCCTTCGTCAAGCCGGCGACCGTGCTCACGGTTGACCAGCTCATGCGCCCGCCTTATGCACAGAACTGGAACCTGTCCATCGAGCGAGTCCTCGGCAAGAACTACCTGCTCGACGTGCGCTATGTCGGCACCAAGGGCACGCGCCTGCCGCGGATGACCGAGGCCGATCCCAGCGTCTACGGACCGGGCGTGAATCCCAACAACATCGACCAGAATCGCATTTATGCCGGCTGCCCCTCGACACCCGGTCCGTGCAACTTCGCCTCCGTCGGCCTGATCAGCAACATCGCCAACTCCACCTATCACGCCGGGCAGGTCTCACTTTCGCGGCACTTTGCTGCGGGCCTCGGATTCCAGTTGTCCTACTGGTTCTCCAAGAGCCTGGATGATGTCTCCTCGTTCAACGTCTCCGGCTCCGCCCCCACCGACGTCTCAGGCGAAAACGACCTGGCGCAGAACCCCTTCAACATCCGCGCCGAGCACGGGCCCTCGCTGTTCGACGCGCGCCAGCGGTTTACTCTCAGCGGCAGTTACGAGTTGCCGCGTTGGCACGGCGCCCCTCGCGCGGCGGCCATGCTGGTCAACGGCTGGCAGTTCAACGCGATTGCCAGCGCGTCTACGGGAACGCCGTTCACGGTTTACGATCAAGCCAATGTGTCGCTCCAAGGCTCGGCGCCCGAAATCAGCGGGTTCTATTCCAGCCGGCCCGATTTGATCGCGGATCCCAACGCCGGCCCGCACACTCCCAACCAGTGGGTAAGCCCCAGCGCGTTCCGCCGCCTCGACCCGCAAACGCAGGCCGGACAGTTCGGCAACGAAGGCCGCAATGCGGTACGCGGCCCTGGCATCGCCAACGTAGATCTTTCGCTGTTCAAGAATTTCCCCATCAGCGAAAGCAAGCGCATCCAGTTCCGCGCCGAGTGCTTCAACATCGCCAATCACGCGAACTTCGCATTGCCCCAGAACGACATCTCGTCGCCCGAGTTCGGCCAGGTCCTCGAAGCCGGGCCGCCCCGCCTGTTCCAGTTGGCTTTGAAATTCGTTTTCTAAAGACATGCGGAAAATCATCGGCCTCACGCTGTGCGGACTGCTATTGCTTTACGGCCTGCTCTGCGTGGGGCTGTACGCCGCCATGCGCCAGCCTCCGGAGCGTTTCGGCGCCCTCATGATGCACGTTCCGGAGACCATGGCATTCCTGATCCTGCCATTCCGGCCGTTTTGGATGGTGGCCCGCGCCGGCAATCTCAATGTGGGAGACCCGGCTCCCGATTTTGAACTGCCGGCGCTTGATCACAGCCACGTCGTGACGCTCTCAGCCGAGTACCGCAACAAGCCGGTGGTCCTCATTTTCGGCAGCTACACCTGACCGCCCTTTCGCCGGGCGGTGCCCGCGCTGAACAAGTTGTACGACTCCTACCACGATCGCGTGGCGTTCTACGTGGTCTACATTCAGGAAGCCCATCCGACCGATGTCTGGCAGATGGAATCCAACGTGAAAGACGGCGTGCTGTTCGCCTCGGCGCGTTCCGATGGCGAGCGCTCCGCTACCGCTTCGGCGTGCGTTCGCAATCTCGGCATCCACGTTCCCGCCATCCTGGATGGGATCGACAACAAAACGGAGCGCGCCTATACCGGCTGGCCCGACCGTTTGTACCTGATTGGAACCGACGGCCGCGTGGCGTTCAAAACCGCACCCGGACCATACGGGTTCTCCACGCAGGGCCTGGAAAGCGCCCTTCAGCGTGTGACCGCTGTGAACGGAAAGTAGACCGGGACATCCCAGTTCCCCAATCTCCGTTGCGCGTCCGGGTGGGTGATCCATGGTTCAGGAGCCGTGCGTATCACTCAGCTTCAAGAATGCCAGTCCGGGGCCAAGCGCATTGAGAAAGAAGCGGTCGTGTGATACGACGATGACGGTGCCAGGATACAGTCGAAGCGCCTGTTCCAGCGCCTCTTGCGCTTCGATTTCGAGGTGATTGGTCGGCTCATCCAGCAGAAGAAGATTCGCTCCGCTGGTGAGGATACGGCCCAGCGCCACCTTGGTTCGCTCCCCTCCACTCAGCTCATGAAGTGGCCGGTTGAGACGATCCGGGCGTAGCTTCAGACAGGCGAGGAGCGTGCGCGCGCCACTATTCGAGCCACAGATATCGAGCGGCGACAGGCTCAGGTCGAGGCCGCCTGGATTCTGCTCGATGCTCGCCAGTTCGACGTTGGCCCCAAAACGAACAGACCCCGAATCCGGCAACGTGATCCCCCGGATCACATTCAGCAGGGTTGTCTTTCCCGATCCGTTCGGGCCCACAATGGCAAGCCGATCTCCCCGCCGGACGTTGAGACTGAGATCTCGAAACAGGATCTTCGACCCGTAAGATTTTGTGAGTTTGGCGCCGGCGACCACGACATCGCCGCTTCGAGTGACCCGATCAAAGGTCAGTCCCTCGATCGGCTGTTCTTCCCATGGCTTTTCCACGCGCTGCTCGTCGCTCGCCCGCGCCCGGAGTATGCGAGCAGTGCGGGCGACCTTAGCCGCCTTTCGCGCGTAATGATCGTTGCCGCCGCGCACGCCTTGTGGCGCAGCCGCTACTCGCGCCGAGAGCTGATCCCGGCGGCGGGCGGCCCAATCTAGAGCCGCTTTCCGGCGCTGAAATGCCTCGTAAGCCAACCAGGCTTGCCGATCGAGCAACGCCCGCGTGCGCCGGTAATCCGCGTAATTGCTCTCAAAAACGGATGCCTTCGAGCGCTCGATCTCGACAATCCGGTTGGCGAATGCGGACAAGAGTGCGCGGTCGTGCGAGGTAATGACACAGGCCGCTGCGCGCGGAGCGAGGCTGGTTTCGAGCCATTCCCGAGCCGCAATGTCGAGATGATTGGTTGGCTCGTCCAAGATCAGCAAGTCCGCCTCCGTGGAGATTGCGCGGGCCAGCCCGGCTCGGGTGCGTTCGCCCCCGGACAGCGATCGCATATCCCGATCGAAATCCGGCGGGAAGTAACCCAGCCCGCTGAGAGTTCGAGTCACGCCGGCTTCCGCCAGGAACCCGCCCCTTTCCTGGTATTCATTGATCCGGCTGGCGTATTCGCCGGCGCTCGATGGGTCGGAGAGATGCGGCTCCAGTTCCCGCATGCGGGCACGCAGGTGCGCCATGTATGGAAGTGCGCTGAAGACGAATTCAAACAGCGTCTGGCGAAGTCCTGCCGGGACCTCCTGATCGGCTACCGCGATCCGAAGAGTGCGCTGGCGGATGATCCGGCCGCGCGCCGGCTTCAGACTTCCCGCGATCAGTCGAAGCAACGTTGATTTGCCCGAGCCGTTCGGACCAACAACAGCTATGCGATCCGCCGGATTGACGGAGAACGAGACATTTTCGAACAGGAGTGGGCCAGACGGATATTCAAACGAGAGTTCGGACAGAGCCAGTAAAGACATAACACCTCCCGGGCGGCCGTGCACCGCAGAAAACTAATGAGGGTTGGTCTTTACCGTTTCATTGATGCCGCCCGGAGGCGGCACCTTCAAATTAACACAGGCCGCTCGAAGCTGGCTCGACTTTGTTCCAGGGTTCGGAAATCCTGAACCCGCAATCGGTCGCCCCTTCGTCGTCAGTCCGCGGTTGATACGCTAATTGGGATGCGTCCTCAACCTCTCATCGCCGTAACGGATGTGGAAGCAAGTAGCCGATGGTATCAGCGTCTGCTGGGCTGCCAGAGCGGTCACGGTGGCTCCGAATATGAGCAGTTGGTCTTCAATGGCCAGCTTGTCCTTCAGTTGCACAGCTTCGAAGTAGAACACCATCACGGTCGGATCGGCAATCGTGATGATAAGCCATATGGAAACGGTGTATTGCTGTGGTTCGAGGTGAACGACTTTGACGCGGTCATGCAGCGCTCCGCTGAAATGGGCGCCGAGATCGTCATGCCCCGGCATCGAAACCCTCCGGATGGCGACGGTGGTCCGAATCACTGGGAGTGCTGGATACGGGACCCCGACGGCTATGTCGTAGTCGTGGCCAGCCCCTACGGAACCGCCGGCGGAACATGGCGTCCCGGCCAGTAGAACGACAACCCTACAAAAAATGTGACGCGCTTCTCAATCCGTCGTCGCCAGCGAGAAAAGTGAAATTCTCTTCTTTGGTATGGCGCCGGGTTAGATTCAGAAGGCTCTGTTGTCGAGAGCGAGGCCGCGCGGCATGACACAGCTCAAACCCACGCCACGGAGGATTTCATCGCGATCTGCCTCCTTGCCTCGGAAGCAAAGGCCCGTCGAGTGAATCCCGCTTGCGATTTACTTGAAGGCCCGGATCGCCCCGGCTTCGTCATCGTGCACGTCGAAAACCGTGTACAGCTTGGTGATCTGCAGAAGGTCTTTCACCCTCTTGGTTAATGACAAGAGCTTCAACTGGCCACCCTGGTTCGCGACTGTCGTGAAGCCCGAAACCAGTTCGCCAATCCCCGAACTGTCGATGTAGGAGACCTCGGCAAGGTTCAACAGAATCTTTTTCTGGCCTTTACCCACCATGTCGCGCAACGAGTCGCGCAGCGCGCTCGAGCCCTCGCCCAGCGTAATGCGTCCCGCCACATCCACCACGTTCACATCTCCTACCTGGCGCGTACTTAACTTAACGCTCACTTCGTCAACCTCCTTGCGAATGACTGCTCTGCTATTTCCTGACGAGATATTTGGTCAGGGTGACCTCGGTGCCGTTCGGGGTCAGGCGCCGCACCTGAATATCATCCATGAATGCGCGGATCAGAAAAATACCGCGGCCGCAATTACGCAGCAGATTATCCTCTGCCAGCGGATCCGGCAATGCATCCAGGTCGAAACCCTTTCCCTGATCCGAGATAACAACGGTCAGCCGGTCGGGCCCCTTCGACACCGATACGTGAACCTTTTTGTGCGCGCTGTATTGATTTCCGTGAACCACGGCATTCACCATGGACTCGCGCACGGACATGCCAATCTTGTGTAGATCTTCTTCATCAAAGCCAGCTTTTTGGGCGACCTCGAGCACCAGGCTCTCAGCGCTATCCACGCTGTCCAGGGACGAATCCAGAAACTGATCCACCGTTTCGGCTCCGCCGCCCGTGTTCTTCCCCATATGTAAAGCTGGCCGTTAACGTGGCCAAGTCGAATCGCTACAATAACCTGCCGCTGAAAGGAATGTCAAGAGACAGGCGGATGGCTGGCAAGCCATCCCACAACCTCCTCCGCGTGCTTGTCTGGTGGAAAGACCGGATAAAAAACTTTCTCGATTTTTCCGCCCGCCAAAATCAAAGTCAGCCGCTTGAGTAGCCGGACGCCTTCAAACTCGAACGTGGGAAGGCGCAACGCGTTCGTAAGAGCGAAATCCGCATCACTCAGGATTTCGAACGGCAGATGCAGCCGCTCGACCACCTCACGCTGGTATTCAGTGGTCTGCGTGCTCAAGCCGAAAACTTGAACGTGCAGTTCGCGCAGCCGCTGATAGTGGTCGCGGAACGAGCAGGTTTCCGGCGTGCAACCCCGGGCCCCGGGAATCTCATCCCAGCCCTTCGGAATTGCCTGGCCAGGCTTTCCGGTGCGCGGGTAGCCGTAGATCACGGTCCGCTCTCGCGCCAGATCCGCCATATTGACACGGCGCTTGGCGGTCGAGACCAGCGTGATCGCGGGCACCTGCATTCCTGGCAAATGCCGGCACGCCCCGTCGTCCACCGGCACCGGTAAATCGGACGGGATGTGATACAGCGGATCGTTTTTCATGGGCTCGTCCTTCTTCTGCGCTGCCAGGCCGGCCGTGGCCAGGGCGAATAGCGACCGGCGCGTCATGACAAATCCCCCACCGATGCTGCTTGCTTGGGTGCCGTAGCTGACAGGCTTTCGAGAAGCCGGTGCGTGGCGCCCGCAATCTCCCGGACGGCTTTGTCAAAGGCGGCATGGTTCCGCTGCGAAGGCTTTTGGAAACCGCTGACTTTGCGGACGAACTGCAGGGCAGCGGCGGAAATCTCGTCATCGGTCGCAAACGCGACGGGACGGCGGAGTACTTTGATGCTACGACACATAGAGGACGAACGTCATTATCCTACACGCAGGCTCGCCTTTGATCGCAACTCGAATTCTGCCGCAACAACTTGTTAACAACCAGGATCAGGGATAACCCCTGATATGCCCTCAAGGTCCGGCCGCAGTATCATAGAGAACACCCCAAGCTATGCCCGTTAAACGACGGATTAAAGACCGTTACGACACCATCGACGTCATCGGCAAAGGCGGCATGGGCTTGGTCTACAAGGCTTACGACTCCGTCGTGGGGCGGGAAGTCGCGCTCAAGACGCTGCGCGACTCGCCGAGCAAGATGGCGCTGGATCTGTTCCGCAAAGAATGCGGCATCCTCGCCTCGATGAGCCATCCCAACATCGTTGAAATCTTCGATATCGGCGAGTTCGAAGAGGACGGCGTCACCAAACCTTACTTCGTCATGCCGCTGCTGCCGGGCGTAACGCTCGATCAGCTCATCCGGACCTCAAGCCAGCGGCTGAGCGTGGACCGCACCGTCGAGATCGTTCTCCAAACCTGCCGGGGACTGCATGCGGCGCACGAACGGGGCCTGGTGCACCGCGACCTGAAGCCCAGCAACATTTTCGTGATGCCCGATGACACCATCAAGATCATCGACTTCGGCGTCGCGCACATG
>Ga0335070_10004084_pt1 | contig 17038 bp, 12 predicted proteins | sample Lox_Sample_13_FD_206722 | JGI IMG/M metagenome (GOLD analysis project Ga0335070, IMG submission 206722) | Soil microbial communities from Loxahatchee National Wildlife Refuge, Florida, United States - Lox_Sample_1.3 | ecosystem: Environmental > Terrestrial > Soil > Wetlands | place: USA... | reverse complement strand
GCTGGCACCGCTTTCTGCGGGGTTTCGGCCTCCGCGATGATCGCGCGTTTCTGAGTTGCGGCGCAAGGACATGCGTCACATGAGGGCTGTGGAAAACAACATCCCCTTCCCTCGTGACCGAGCATCAAGGAAGTTGGTTCTTCATAGCGGGCCGAACTAAACTCACCTTAGTGACTAAGCGTCTCCAAGTAACGTTGCGGGATTCAGAGTATGAGGAAATCCAGCGCTTAGCGCGCTCACATCGTATGACTGTGTCGGAATGGGTGCGACAGACACTCGCCCTGGCACGGCGGACAGGACCCACTGGTGATGTGGAAGAGAAATTGGCGGCGGTTCGAGCCGCCGCGGAACACGAGTCCCCGACCTCGGACATTCGAACGATGCTATTTGAGATAGGGCGAGGATACGGTGTCGAGAATCCGTGATTCCGGTTGATGTGACGAGTCCGCTGTAACTTCTGTCTGCTGGCTTCCTCGAAACCGAAGTTCATGCCGGGGGCGAAGGCGAGATGCCCTTCGCGACAGCTGGCCGCCGGCGCACCCTACACTTTCGCGGCCACGAATTTCTTTTCCAGGTGTTCGTACACTTCCTCTGCCCGCTGCAGGGCTTCCTGGACATTGCCGCAGATGTTTTCCTCGCCAATCACTTCGGCGAATTCGGCTTGATGGATGAGTTGGGATGGCTGTTCGCGGGCCCCGCAGAGAATCAGCGTACGTTTGCTGGCCTGCAGCTCCTTGGCTACTTCTTCGATGGCGAATAATCCCGTGGCGTCGAGCGCGGTCATGTTGCGCAGGCGCAGAATTACGACCGGCGGGAGCTGATGCAGGTTCTCGGTGACGGCTGCGATCTTGTCGGTGGCACCGAAAAGAAATGGCCCGTGGATGCGGAAGATGGTGGCGTAGTAGGGGATGTCTTTGTCTTGCAGGATGTGGACGCGGCCGTCTTCGACGTAGTCCTCCGTAACTTGAGAAACCGTCGTGGTAGCGGCTACACGGCTAATAAAGAGGAGAGCGGCGAGGATCATCCCGGCTTCGACTGCAACCGTGAGGTCGGCAAACACGGTGAGCGCGAAGGTAACGAGCCATATGCTGATGTCGGTCTTGGTCAGTTTGAGCAGTTGTGGAATCTCGCGCCACTCGCCCATGTTGTAGGCAACGATCATCAGGATGGCTGCCAGCGCCGCCATCGGAACGTAGCTAACCAGAGGTGCGGCAAACAAGAGAATGCAGAGCAGCGTGAGCGCGTGAATGATTCCGGCAATGGGAGACTGCGCGCCGGAACGGATGTTCGTGGCGGTGCGCGCGATCGCCCCGGTGGCAGGCAGTCCGCCGAACATGGGCGAAAAGATGTTGGCGACGCCCTGAGCCATCAACTCGACGTTGGGATTGTGACGGTCATTACTCATGCGATCGGAGACGACAGCGGACATCAGCGACTCGATGGCGCCGAGCATGGCTACAGTAAATGCCGGGCCGAGCAATCCGTGGATGAGGTCGAATCGAAATTTCGGAATCTGCAGGTGGGGCAGGCCGCCGGGAATCCCGCCAAAGCGCGTGCCAATGGTTTCAACCGGCAGATGGAAGAAGTACACGGCGCCGGTGGCGAGGAGCAGGGCCACAATGGGTCCAGGAATTCGGGCGGATACACTGCGGCAAATAATCAGGAGCAGCAGGGTGAACACGGCGAGAGCGGTGGCTTCGAAGGACAGCGTGTGAAAGTTGGCGGCGAGGGCTTCCATGCGCTGCCAAAACACGCCCGGGACCTTTTCCAGGTGAAGTCCGAAGAAATCCTTTACCTGCGTGCTGGCGATGAGGACCGCGATGCCGTTGGTAAATCCGATGACGACGGGGCGTGGGATAAATTTGACACCGGTACCCAGGCCGGTCAGGCCCATGATGACGAGCAGGACTCCGGCCATGACCGTGCACATGAAGAGGCCATCGACGCCGTGCGCCGCGATGATGCCTGCAACGACCACGACGAAAGCGCCAGTCGGTCCCCCAATCTGCGTCTTCGATCCGCCGAGCAGGGAGATCAAGAATCCGGTGACGATGGCGCAATAGATGCCCGCCTGGGGGGTCAGGCCGGAGGCAATGGCGAAGGCCATCGCCAGCGGCAAGGCCACCAATCCCACGGTGATGCCGGCGACAAGGTCCAGCAGGAATTTTTGCCGGTTGTAGTCCCGGAGACAAAGGACCGACTTCGGAAGCCAATTTTCGTTCAAGAAAGTACGCCCCATCTTGCCATTATGGCAGCGCCGGGGTGCGCACAGAAGGGTGAATATTACACGGCAATAAAAAAATGACTGCGTTCCCGAAATGAAAACCGGCCAATATCCACGCTGTCCCGCGAGCAGGGCGGGGTTTGCTCTGTTTACTGTATGAATAACGTACCTTTGAGACCTGCCCGGAGCTTCCCACGATCTCTATAAGTAAATACAGGTAATTCCGTAATTCTGCGCCCACTTCGTCGAAGTCAAAAATTTGTTGAGGTGCAGCTATGTCCCCCACGAACTACCGGCCGGATACCGTTCCGGCATGTCGCAGTATGCTTTACCGTCGTACCCAGCTTTCGCTGGCATTTATATTCGCAATTATTCTGGTTCTCCCACAGTTTCTCTCTGCAAATTCCAAAGACCCATTAACCGTCACCGGCAAAATTCCAGATGGAGTAGCCACCGAGTCCTATGCGGGAAGCGTCACCGCGAGCGGCGGCACCGCCCCCTACACTTACAAAGCTGCGAACCTGCCCAAGGGTTTGAAAATTGATAATTCGACCGGGGCCATCACTGGCACCTGCAACAGCACCGGGCAATTTTCGTTCACCGTTTACGTCACTGACTCGAGCACCAAGTACGGCAATGGTGCGTTCGCGGTTACGTTTAACCAGCCGCCGGTCAGTATTGCCGTGGCGCCGGGAAAGTTGACCATTGCATCTTCAGGAACGCAGCAGTTCCTGGCGACGGTGCTGAACACGACGAACACGAATGTGACGTGGACGGCATCGAGCGGAACGATTTCTTCGAGCGGCAGTTATACGGCTCCGAAGGTGTCGAGCAATACCACGGTCACGATCACGGCTACCAGCCAGGCAGATACGACGAAGACGGCGAAGTCGACCATCACAGTGTCGTCGAGCATGACAGCGCCTCCAATTGCTTTGGAAGTGCTGTTCCCGCCGATCAGCCCGTATCAGCCGTATTACGCCGATGTGCAGACCTATCTGCTCAACAACCCCACAGTCGCAGGTGTCTCATTCTGGTTGGAGTGGGGCGATGCAGACAAAGGCCCAACGGCAAATCCGCAATACGATTTTTCCGCCTTCGACGCGCAGATTGCTCCCTGGATCGCCGCGGGAAAGAAGGTGAACGTTATCGTGTGGGCGGTCAGCGACACCCCGGTCAACAATGCGACGCCAGCTTATGTGATGAAGAATCTGGGATCGTCGAACGTCACTACCTGCCAGGGTGAGAAGATTCCCAATTACTTCCAGTCGGCTTTCCAACTTCCCTACCAGGCCTTCATGCCGCAGGTGATCAAACACTACGGCGGCAACGGGTCGATTGGGTATATCCGCTTTGGATTGGGCCGCGGCGGAGAGACTTTCCCGGGTCCGAATTTCGGGAACGATCCGTGCACCAGCACGTTCACCAACAAATGGGGATGGACCGACACGACGTGGACGAACTACGTGAACGCCATGTTGAACTACGAGAACACGCTCAAGTCACCCAAGCAGTTGATGGTCGGCATTGACAGCGTGGACAGCAACTCGATGCCGGACTCGGAGGCTGCTACCGCCGTATCGATGAAGATGGCGTTTGGCAATCAGGGGATGGAGGCGAGCGACATTACGAACTATCCGCATTGCTCATCAGACTGGTGCAATCTGTTCGATGAATATACGGGAGACGTGCCGCTGGAGCTGCAGACGATCGCATTGAGCAGCCCGGAAGGCGATCCTCCAGTGGGATCACTGGTCACATTGCTTCCGTTCGCAGTGAGCCATCACGTGAAGATTCTGGAAATCTACACGAATGACTGGTTGCTTGCCTTCGATCCAAATTATCCCGGAAACAACACGTATGGGTCAGCGTACGCGACCACGTTCAAGGCTGTGGCACAGGGTAAATGAGGCTGAATTATTTCAGGCAGCGGCGGAGAAATCCGCCGCTTTTTTATACTGCAAAGACCCACGCAATATCTTTTTCCCCCCGTTTTTCCAGCCGTCCGGACCCCATGTACTAGTGAGACTTACCTTGGGCAGTGACCACCGGATACCTGTTCAGGGGCGCTGACGCGACGTACCTTCGAAATGGGCTCGGGTCTCTTCCTGCGCCAGACCACCAAAACTTTAGATTTAAGAGGTGAGAATGTCCCCCGACTTCTCTCGCAGTGCGAAGTCCGCAGCCCGGAGGCATGGAGCCTTTTTTCGCGTTGTGGCAATCATTGCTGTACTGGCCGCTTCTCCCGCGTTCGCGCAACGTGGCGATCTTCCGTCCCACCGCGGACGTTTAACCGTCTCTGTCTCGCTGCCTGCAGGAACGGTGGGAGTCACTTATAACGCGGTGATTTCTGTTGGCGGCGGAACAGCGCCGTACCGCTTCTTTTCGCAGGACCTGCCATCCGGCCTTGCGCTGAATCCCCAGACTGGCGGCATTTCCGGAGCACCGACGACGGCAGGCCAATTTCCATTTGCAGTCTGGGTGGCGGATTCGGCCGGTGATCACGGGTTAGGCCATTTCACGCTGACCGTCAAGAACAAGAGTTCTGTCGCGATTACGGTGTCTCCGACGACTGCCACGGTAAATTCGGGTGCGATTTCTCAATTTCAGGCGACCGTCACAAACACATCGAATACGGCAGTCACGTGGACGGTATCGGCGGGAACGATATCGTCGAGCGGCCTATTCACCGCGCCGACGGTCAGCAAGAATACGACGGTTTCCCTGACTGCCACGAGCGTGGCCGATAACACCAAGTCAGCCAGAGCGACAATCTCTGTGGTGGCGAGTGTTACCAAGGGCAAGGTCGCTCTCGAAGTGCTGTTTCCTCCCACCAACATTCACTCCAACGACTTTAAAGCCGTGCAGACGTACCTGATGAGCAATCCCATTGTTTCGGGCGGAAACATCGCCGTCGAGTGGGGCATGATCGATCAAGGCCCGAATGCGAGCACGCAATACGATTGGTCATCGATCGATGATGCCATTGCGCCCTGGGTTGCGGCAGGAAAGAAAGTGAATCTGATCGTATGGGCCAACAGCGACAGCACGGTTGCGACCTGCAGTAATGGCGCGCAGAACACGACAGGAAACTGCGCGATCCCAGGTTATGTGTGGACGGCGCTCGGGACCTCGAACTATGTGATGTGCAGCACGCAGTATGGAAATCAGCAGATCCCCAATTACCTGGACCGCGCCGGATTCCAGCTGCCCTACCAGCAATTCATGGCGCAGGTCATCAAGAAATACGGCTCGGATCCGGATATCGGATACATTCGCTTCGGGTTGGGGCATGGTGGCGAGACTTATCCAGTGACGGGCTGGAATAGCAGCACGACCGCGTGCGGCAAAGCATTTGCCTCATGGGGCGTAAACATCGCCACGTGGGAAGCGTATCTGGCGGGCATGCTGAACTATGAGTCGAGTTTGGGCTCCGGCAAGCAGTTGATGGTGGGAGTGACTCCGATGGGAGCGCCTACCACGGTGGTGCCCAGTTACGTCGCGCCGCTGGCGGTACCGTTGCACGTTGGTTTTGGCAGCCAGGGATTGGAGCAGAGCGACATCACCAACTATCCGAATTGCACGGCGAACTGGTGCAACCTGTTCGCGCAGTTCTCGGGACAGGCTCCTCTGGAATTGCAGACGTACTTGCAGAGCTGTCCAGACAAGACGTGCACCACCGGATCGCTGGTGGACCTGGTCCCGTTTGCCGTGAGCCACCATGCCAGCGTCCTGGAAATTTACTACCAGGACTGGCTGCTGGCGTTTGACCCGTCGTACCCGGGCAACGGGCAGTACGGGGAAGCCTATGCGCAGGTGCTCACCCAGGCGGCGAATACTTCCATTAAATAAATAAGATGTGGTTTGATATCGGATGGGGCGGCTGAATAAAGCCGCCCTTTTTGTTTGCCTACTGAGTGGGTGCCGGGAGCATGGGGAGCACGGCGACGTCGACCGTGTCGGGGGCGTCGCGCAATTTTATGTAGAGCGTCTTGGCCTTGGGCGAAGGAATGGTCAGGGCATCCTGGACAAATCCCTCCGGCACCGTGACCGAGTTGGCAAAGGAAGGATCGGCGCTAACCGAATCCAGCAGGAAGAGTTTCTCGCCGCTCAGGGTACATTGCTTGTCGGGAGCGGGGACACAACGGAATCCGTCGAACTTGGGGATGCGCACTAGATTGACCAGCGGCTGCCAGTCGCCATCGATGCCGGCGCTGGTAACGGGGCGGAACTTCAGCGGCCCGAAAGCCGAGGGTCCGAGAAGCTTCATCGGGTCGAGCACCGCGAAGACGGTTTTGGAATCCTGCATGGTGAGATTGCCGTCCGGAAAACTGAGCAGCACGCGGAAGGATTCGTCGGAGGTGGCGACTTCGATTTTCTCGGTGACGGGAAAGGTCGAAGGCTCCTGCGTCTTCAACGAGAAATTGAGGCGGCCGTCTTGCGGAAGTTCGTCCTGGCTGCCCAAGCGAACCAGAGGCGGAGTCGCCGTCTGATCGAGTTGCACGCTCTTGGTCAGCAAACTGACTTGTGGGCGGGGCGCGTCAACGTCGGTCTTGAGATCGAGTGTACGTCCGTCCTTGAGCGTGACGTGGACGACGATCGCCTCCGCCGCATGGAACTTGGTCTTGGCCGCGTCGGCGTCGCGCGCCATCAGCATGAGCTTGTCTTGCTGATTCTCGCGGGTGAGGACATCGGGAGTGAACGTCAGACTGTTCACCTCGACGCTCTTCACCTGGTCGAGGCGCGTGCCCTTCAGAATGCCGTTGGCGTCGCCGGCATGGATGTTGAAACTGTCGAGACGACCGGCTTCCGCGTAGGTATGGAGAGGGACCTCGTCCACATCGTGCAGACCGAATTTCTTGATCAGCATGGTCACGGAACCCGCGACAGCATTCTGCAGCGGAACTTTTACCTCAAGCTCATCGGGCTTGGGAGCCTTCCATGATGTCTCAAGGGTCTTGCCGTGTTCGTCCTTGAGCATGACTTGGCTGACGCAGCAGGCGTCTGGCGATTGCAGGTGGAGGGTGTCGTCGCGGCCCACGATGAGCGCGCTGGCGTCCTTAGATGCGACGATCCATTGCGCCGGTCGCGACGTGCGCAGACGGTAATGGGGCCCGTCAAAGGTCTGGTATCCCCATTCGCCTCGCAACGTGCCGGTGACCTCGCCGTCGAGATCGGCTTTCTGCAATTCATGTGTTTCGACGGCAAAACCTCCGCGGAGTGGATCGGGCCGGGCCGGAACATCGATCGCCGCGCCGCTCTTAGGCTCGATGTGCAGGACGAAGTTGTGTCCGAGTTCAGTCGCGTAAACCAGGGGAGCGCCTTCGGCGGGGAGCAACAATTCCGGTTTCCCGGCGCATAAAATCTGTGCGGCATCCACGGCGCGAAGCGGAGGAATCGGAGTTGGCCGAATCGGAGGCAGGCCGATGACGATCACGGACTTGGGATTACGAAATGATGGCGGATTGTTTAGCCGGAGATTGAGTTCGTCTTCCTTCGGCAGGGCGAGCGCCGGGATGTATTGATACTGTGCTGTGTGAGTAGTGCTGAGGATGCGGGCCAGGTCGACGACGGCGCCGATGTAGGGGCTGTAGTATCCGCCACGCGCGGTGGGTGTGGCGCTGATTTGAGCCAACAGATCGCTCGACGGACCTGAGGTGAGGGTCGCGACCATGGTCTGGCTATGCTGATCGTCGAGGACGAGCTGGTCGGTATTCTGCGTCAGGCACGGAACCTGCTGCGCGCTTGGCTTGTCGAAGCACTGCTGATCAAGTTTGATATTGAGGCTGCGCGCCAGCAGCGTGGTGTGTGACTTGAACTGCTCGGGATCGCTGGTGGAGAGTCCCCGCTCCTCTTCCAGATATTTCTCGAGCCGTGCGCGGTCGAGCGAGGCCTGATTGAGATCTTGCGCGGCGCGCACGAAGGCTCCGGGCTTGCCGCGAACCGCAGCGCGAAGGGTGCTGAATGCGCCACCAGTTTCAGGAGCGAGGAAGATCAGAGCTTCTTCGGCCTCCTCCGGCACAATGACGAATACTCCTTCGTCGCGAACCGGCTTGTTCCAGGTCTCAACGCGGGTGAACCACGATTCCGGCGGCGGATTGGTAGCGCCGCGCAGAAACGCCACAATCATCAGGTAATGAACAGATTGGCTCTGCGGCAGGTCGGCGTGGACCCAAAGGCGGTCTCCGGCCTGCAGGTGCGGCACTTCAGAAATCGGCAACGTGGTCTTGTCCCGCTGCACGCGCACTTCAACTTTGGGGCCGATGAGATCGAAGGCGGCGACGTCGGCAAAGGCCCGGGCGAACGACAGCGAAAGCAGGAGAAATAAGACAGATGACGCCAAGGATCGGCGTCCGCGAAAGATGAAGCTCTTCAAAGCACTCCCCGAAAGGCTGGTGTGACGCGGGCCCGCTGGCGCAACGGAGCCGCACTTCAATCTTAACTGATTTGTAGAGGACGAATGCGCGGAACGGAGGATGTCAGGAGAATTGGCGGAAGCGAGTGGGGGTCGAACCCACCGGTGACAGGATTGCCTGCCACCCGCCGGTTTTGAAGACCGGGACGATCACCGGACCGCATGCGCTTCCGCAGTGAAACAGTTATGCGCTCCTCGATTGGCTGAGTTGAGCAACGTGTCCACTTTATATAGATATATTACGACGGCTGCCGATCACGGCCAGCGTACGGCGTCCTGTCATTGTCCTTCTCGGCTATTTCCGATCCTTCAGTGTGGCATTCAGCCAGTACGGCATTCAGCGATCGATCTCAACGCAAAACCGCACGGAGCCATGTTCGCGGCTCCGTGCGGTTTGGTTGCAGTTCTCGAAAGACAGCAGGTTATCTGGCCGGGTCGCCGGTCTTGGTTGATACCGCTGCCGGACAGGACCCAGTGATTTTAGTTCCCGAGAAAGTTCCCGCCGTATCGGTGGCGCCGGTGATGAAGAACTCCACCTGACGTCCGGCGATCTTCGTGGCATTCTGCAGGCTTCCTTTCCACGAAAAGAGGAACGTGCCGTCTGCGACGCCATGGATGATGATTTCGTCGCCGTCTACATACCATTCACCGAACCAACCGGCTGAGTAGGAGGGCACATTCCACGTGCCGCTGTTGCTGAAACCCAGCACCGTCCCCGTATTCGTGAAATCAAAGCAGTAAGTGTACGGACTCCCGAGGCTGGGCTCGAGATAGCCGGTAATGTTGAACGAGCCGGTGAACTTCGGGATGGGTGGACCGGCCGCAAAGGAAGGCAGGCTGGCGAGGAACAGCAATAGACACAGAGAGGCGATTTTGCCTTTCATGAGAGTAGCTCCTTAAGGGGGGCGTTTGAGGGTTGCAGATGTCACGGTCGCAGACTTCACGGACCGCAGTCTTGGCGGGTCGCGGCCTGTCTACCGCAGGCTAATGCGACGTCATCGTTCCCTCACGCGGGGAATGCGGAGGTGACCGACGGGACTAACCGAGCGGCAGTTTCCAGCAAAGATCCAGGGTTGTCAAGATGAAAAATTATGCAAACCGGAACAAAGCGTGAAAGGAAAACGGAAGAGCTCCTAAGATCCTGCGGATGGCCGCGAATCCTGTAACTCTTCCGTATTTATCGCTTTGATGTGGGTATGCGCAGCTGCAAACGCTACTTGGGTTGTGTTGTCGTCCGCAAGTAGGGCTTGATGGTCTTGAAGCCGGGAAACTTCTGCGCTGCTTCTTCGTTCGATACCGCTCCGGTGATGATCACGTCGTCGCCGGGCTTCCAGTTCACGGGCGTCGCGACCTTGTGCTTCGCCGTGAGTTGCAACGAATCGATGACGCGCAGGATCTCGTCGAAGTTGCGGCCGGTCGTCATCGGATAACTGATTTGCAGCTTGATCTTCTTGTCTGGTCCGACGACAAACACGGTGCGCACGGTGGCGTTGTCAGCGGGAGTGCGGCCTTCGCAGCTCTCACCAGCATCCCCGGGCAGCATACCGTAGAGCTTGGCAACTTTCAGTTGAGGATCGCCGATCATGGGATAGTTCACTGCGGCGCCTTGCGTCTCCTCGATGTCCTTTTCCCACTTCTCGTGGCTCGAGACTGGGTCGACGCTCAGTCCGATGATCTTCACGTTGCGCTTGGCGAATTCCGGCTGCAACTTTGCCATGTAGCCCAGTTCGGTGGTGCAGACCGGGGTGAAATCTTTGGGGTGCGAAAAGAGAACGGCCCAGCCGTCGCCGATCCAGTCGTGGAAATGGATGGTGCCTTGCGTGGTCTCGGCGGTGAAGTCGGGCGCGGTCTCATTGATACGGGGAACATTTATTTCATTAGCGGTCGCGGTCGTCATGGAAATCTCCTTAAGATTGAAATCGCTCAAGATTCCGAAAATGGCCCGCTCCAGTCTCGGATGAAAAGCGGATAGACGATGAACCCACCCGCTCACTGGGGTGGGGTAGGAAGAATCTTGCCTGGTTCCCTACCCACACGCCGGGCAGCAACAACAGCACATGATGCCGGCGTTGGCGGGAACTGTCATAGGCATAGGATAGAAGCGGTCGAGAGGCAGTGTCAAACGGTTGCTGCACTGCCAGAGGCGGCCGCATCGCGGTGATTCTGCATCGTCCAGTCAACACGAGTCATCAGTAGATTGCCAGAACAGGTCGGGTTCCGAGGTTCCCCATGAGCACGCCACGCCGTTATTCCATGACGCAGTGGGATGTCTTTGCGTCGAAGCCGTTGCAGGGCAATTCCCTGGCCGTGTTCTCCGACGCTCGCGGACTTAACGAGGACGAAATGCAGGCAATCGCCAAGGAGATGAATCTTTCGGAGACGACATTCATCTTTCCGCGCGACCCTGAGACCGAACGCCAGCGCGGTTCCCGGGTTCGCATCTACACCGTGCAGGAAGAATTGCCATTCGCGGGGCATCCAACCCTTGGAACAGCATTTTCTTTGCGCGGATCGAGCGGCGCTAAGGAAGTCAGCCTCGACTTGAACGTGGGCAAAGTACCCGTGACCTTTGAGGACAAACCGGGAGAAGCTACTTTCGGAGAGATGACACAGGTTGATCCAGTCTTTGGAATGCAGCACGACCGCGAAGCTCTGGCCCGCGCCACCGGATTGAAGGTCGACGACTTCGATCCGGAACTACCGATCGAGACCGTGTCGACCGGGATGCCCTTCACCATCACTCCTCTTCGGTCGCTGGCAGTCATCCAGAAACTGCGAGTCAATCTTGCGACAGGCGATGAGTATCTAGCGAAGACTGCCGGAAAATTTTTCTACTTCGTTGCGCGCGAAGGCGTGGATCCAGCCGCACGATTGCATTCCCGCATGATTTTCTACAACGGAGAGGATCCCGCAACCGGGTCTGCGGCAGGCTGTGCGGCGGCATGGATGGCCGCTCACGGAGTGTCTCAACCGGAGGAGCGGGTGCTCATCGAACAAGGCATTGAGATGAAGCGTCCCAGCCGGATTTTCGTCCGTGCGTCGAAGAGGGATAACCGTGTAGTTAACGTTCGCGTTGGAGGCAATGCAGTTGAAGTAATGCGTGGAGAAATTTTTCTCTAGAAGATGCGCTCCAACCTGCGGCAAATACTGCGCGCAACGATCGACCAAAAAAGCAATGGGCAAAAAGTACCATTAGCATCCGCGGCACTTTACAGTCGTATGCTGTAGTCGTTAGGATGCATCTCGCTCTGACATTCTTCATATTGAGAAACTCCCCCGATGGCTCAGCCTTGCTTTTCTGCGCGTCTGGGGATGTGCAAGGCGAATGAAACCAAAGCGCACGATCCTGTGTGTGGATGACAACGAACAATCGCTTTCCCACCACAAAATCATGTTGGAAACGCGCGGCTACCGAGTTGCCAACTTCTCCCGCGGAGAAGATGCGCTGGCGCGCTTTGCGCAAGGCGGCATCGACCTGGTGATCGCCGACATGGCGATGCCCGGCCTCGACGGCCCACAACTCATTGCCAAGATCAAAGAGATCTCTCCGGCCACGCCCGCCATCCTCATTTCCAGCAAGATCCGGATCTACGATCACGATTCCAAAGCCGACGTATTCCTGACCAAAGGGATGTATGCGCCCGTGGATCTTCTGGAGCGAGTGCGGCTACTGTTGGTTCGCAAGCGCGGGCCGAAGCGTCTGCATCACCGCCCGACCACTCCACAACTGCCCAGCCAGATCGGCGTCGCCTAAACGCTGCAATCCCCAGGTGCTACGCAGAACCCTGAATTCACCGGCATTCGTGTAAGATTCAGACAGGCATGGCCGGAGCATTCATCGAAGCAGTCAACCTGCGCAAGACCTATCACATAGGCAAAATTGAGGTTGAGGCGCTGCGCGGCATCTCTTTCAGCGTGCAGAAGGGCGAATTTGTCAGTATTGTTGGCCCTTCGGGCAGCGGAAAGTCCACACTGTTTTATTTGTTGGGCGGACTGACGCGGGCGGACGGCGGCAGCGTGATGCTTGACGGCGACGACCTGGCTTCTCTATCGGACGCTGAGCGCACCCGCATGCGCAAGCACAAAATCGGCTTCGTCTTTCAGAAATTCAACCTGCTGCCTACGCTGGACGCGCGGTCGAACATCCTGCTGGCGCAGGAGATCTCCGGCAACGGCGCTCCGGACCCGGCGTTTTTTCAGCGGATCACCGATCTTCTCGGCCTGACCAAGCGCTTGCACCATCGACCCGCCGAAATGTCGGGCGGCGAGCAGCAGCGGGTGGCCCTGGCGCGGGCTTTGATCAACAAACCGACGGTTGTGCTGGCCGACGAGCCAACTGGCAATCTGGACTCCAAAAATTCCGACATCGTGCTCGGCATGCTGCGCAGATCGAAAGAAGAACTGGGACAGACCGTGCTGATGATCACTCACAATCCGGAGGCAGCGAAATATGGCGACCGGATCATCCACATGCGCGATGGAGAGATTGTTGCCCCGGAACAGGATCCGCAGTGGACCGCGCGTTGACTTGGCGATGGTATCCTAGTAAATCGACTCCCTGAAGAGGCTGTAATCCTTCCATGTCCAATCCACAAACGCCAGAAACCCAGCCTGTCGCAGAAACCGCTGACAATTTCGGCGACATTCTCAAGCAGTTTCAAAAGTCTCATTCGCACAAGACCGAAGGCAGCCGCCAGTTGCAGGCCACGGTGATTGCCGTGACCGCCGAGTCGGTATTCTTCGACATCGGGTACAAGTCGGAAGGCATTCTGCCCGTCTCCGCTCTGCAGGGACAGACGCTCAATCCCGGCGACCAGGTGCAGGTCACGGTCAAGGGACGCGATCCGGATGGCTACTACGAGTTGTCTCGCTTCAAGGTCGAGCGGCCCATGGATTGGGACGCATTCGAAAAGGCCCTCAAAGAGAAGTCGACTGTCCTGGGCACGGTGACTGCCGAAGTGAAAGGCGGATTCAGCGTAGACCTCGGCGTCCGCGCCTTCATGCCTGCCTCTCGCAGCGGCGTGCGCGAAGCCTCGGAGATGAAGAACCTTGTGGGACAGGAGATTCGCTGCCGAATCATCAAGCTCGATGTGGCCGATGAAGATATCGTCGTGGACCGGCGTGCGGTGCTGGAAGAAGAAGAAAAAGTTTCCAAAGATCGCCTCTACTCGCAGATCAAAGAGGGCGACACGATTACAGGCACAGTGCGCAGTCTGACTGATTACGGAGCGTTCGTCGATCTGGGTGGAGTGGATGCGTTGCTGCACGTGGGCGACCTGGCATGGAGCCGCGTCACCAAGCCAGCCGATGTCCTTTCCGTCGGCCAGCAAGTCGAAGTGAAAGTGTTGAAGCTCGGTAACGAGGGTGACAAGCGCCGCATTTCCGTCGGGATGAAGCAACTGCAGCCGCATCCGTGGGAAGCGGTTGCGGACAAATACAAATTGGGAGAGCGCGTCCGCGGCACCGTGACGCGCTTGATGGACTTCGGCGCCTTCGTCGAACTCGAACCCGGCATCGAGGGCCTGATCCATATCTCGGAGATGTCCTGGTCGAAGGGCAAAATCCGCAAGCCCAGCGACGTGGTGAAGCCGGGAGAGACCGTTGAGGCCGTCATCCTGAGCGTGAATCCGACTGAACACCGCCTGTCGCTGGGGCTCAAGCAGGCCCTGGGCGATCCCTGGGCGGATGTAAGCCAGAAATTCCCGGTGGGATCGGCCATCGAAGGTCCGGTAACGAGTCTGACGAAGTTCGGAGCGTTCGTGCAGTTGGCCGAAGGGATTGAAGGCATGATCCACGTCAGCGACATCAGCGCGGAAAAGCGAATCAGCCAGCCGGCAGAAATGCTTCGTGCGGGACAAATCGTGAAGGCGCAGGTTCTCGCGATTGATCTCGATAAGCGACAGATGCGGCTCGGGATGAGACAACTTGTCCCAACCGGACTCGACGAATACATCGCGGAACACAAAGTCGGCGACATGGTCACAGGCCGTTTGATGGACGATTCCGGAGGCCAGGGGCGGGTCGAATTGGGGGACGGGATTCACGCTACGTGCAAAAGCACGATAGCGGCCGCATCCAAGGCCGAGACCGCGCAACCAGCGAAGGCAGACCTTTCCTCGCTCAGTTCCATGCTGCAGGCACGGTGGAAGACCGGTGCCGGAGCTCCTCCGAAAGCCGAGCCGGCGAAGGTCGGCCAGGTGCGCAGCTTCCGCATTTCTGGGCTCGATGGAGCGAAAAAGAAGATCGAGGTCGAACTGGCTTAGCCGGATGGCCGGACACCGCGGTAGCGCCTGCAGATTCGCCGCTGCCTGCTGACGAAAACAGCAAATGCGGTATAATTTTTAAGTCGAGCGGGAGTAACTCAGTGGTAGAGTGCGACCTTGCCAAGGTCGAAGTCGCGGGTTCAAATCCCGTCTCCCGCTCCAGAATTTCGTTCTCACCTGCTGCCGGCAGGTGATTTCTTTGCCCAACGTCAGGGGCGCGGTACCCAAGTGGTAAGGGAGAGGTCTGCAAAACCTTTATGCGTCGGTTCGATTCCGACCCGCGCCTCCAAATTCTCCTGCAGTTCCTTGGCTGCCTTGCGTTTAGCAGCGAAATGAGGTTTCGCGTTCATTCGCCCTCAACTTCATCTTCGCAGACCTTATTGTTCTTTATTGCAGGGACACTTTGGTTGATGCAGGCGTAAGAACTTTAGGCCCAAATCCGAAAAGGAGTAGGAGATACCCACCAGAGGCACGATCGTGGCCTTCAGGCCTCCGCCACCAGTTCTTACGGTGATATTGCCCGAAATCAGCAGATGCTTTGCTGGATTCGCTTTCGCTCCGATGGCGATGCTGTTGACCTGATAGTTGCCATTCACCAGCACGACGCTGGGAAACGGACGGGATATTCCGTTTACCATCTCGCTGAGGCTTCGCGGAGAGGATACCTGAGGAGCGTTGAAGAACACTTCCCCCGTCCAGTCAGCGACGACGGTGAGACGTTTCGTTACGCCCATGTCGGCTCCCAGTGCATAATTCAACGCACGCGGCAAAGCCTGCTCACCGCTCTGGTTGGTAGCGAGAATCGAGTGTGAATTCCACTGATATCCGACGTTGAGATGCGGTGCGATCTTCCCCCGGCTGGCAACGACAAAGTACGGCTTTATCCCATACGCGCCTGATCCTAGAAAATTTTGTGCATCTCCTGTGGGGAGACGAACCTCTGCGCCCCAAGCCATGCCGAGCCTTTCATGCTGCATCAGAGTTCCCTTCGCGGATATAACGAGGTCTCCCGGACCGCTCGCAGAGCCGGCAATGAATTCAGTGAACGAGGCCTGCGCCGCCGAATTCGTGCTGTATTCTGTTCCGCTCGCACTTGCACCCATCGACACCTTTTCAAATGGAACAGCCAGAGAGACGTCCACGTGACGAGTAAGACCGAAGGTGCCAAAAATCACGAACTGATCGACTTTGGCATCGACACGATTGTGCGTCGAAGTCACGACCTGTGGCCCCTGATTGTTCGAAAAAGTAAACACCAGTGGCAGGTCTTTCAGTGAATTGCCGTCAATTTCGCTGAAGGCGAATCTCTGATATGTAAAAGCGAGGTACGCCTTGTGACGTCCGATGGTTTCGACACGTTCCGCCACCAGTGGACCAAAGCTCTCTTGAGAATCCTTATAGACGCCACTTGCCTTGTCGAACGTGAATAGAAACCCTGAAGCTGGTGTTGCCAAGGGAAGTTGCGCAATCTGCGTCCCAAAAGCTTCGTTGAAGAAATTAAAGGTCGGCGGATTCGTATGGAATGCAGTCGGCAGCAGGCATGCCAGTTTCGTATTCCCGCAGGTAGTAGTCTGGGCGGCTGCGCTCGTGAGGCACAGCAAGCCTGCGTACGTTGCCATGAGAGCGCGTTTCAACATCTTTCTTCTCCTCATTTCGATTCCGGATCTGCCGGACACCATTTTGTCTCGCGCGGCTATTGGAACGGGCTTACAGTTAGCGGCACGATGAGCGACGTCTGTTCAAATCCGCTGTTCGTCCCTACCGGTAAATCAATTACCGTTACCTGATAGTTCCCCGCTGGAGTGATCGACTCGACCGTTGGGGCGGTGAACCCGCCGCCACAAGAGATCGCCAGTGCCAGAAAAGCGAGCGCTGCTGGAGCAAATGCATTAGCCCAGCCAGTACGAGAACGCCGCGGCCATACTGCGATCCCGGCAAGTGCGACTGCAGGCAGCGGAAGCCAGAATGCGTAAGGCCAGATTTGATGAGGACCGAGCGGGGGCGCTTGTGCGAGTGCTGGCCCCGTGGTGTGAATTTCTAAAGTGACCGTTTGGGGCGTACTCATAAGAGTGATTTGTGATGGAACCGAGTTACAACTGATGCCCACATCCAACGCTGGCGTGAACGTGGCCGTGG
>Ga0335070_10004083_pt1 | contig 17040 bp, 12 predicted proteins | sample Lox_Sample_13_FD_206722 | JGI IMG/M metagenome (GOLD analysis project Ga0335070, IMG submission 206722) | Soil microbial communities from Loxahatchee National Wildlife Refuge, Florida, United States - Lox_Sample_1.3 | ecosystem: Environmental > Terrestrial > Soil > Wetlands | place: USA... | reverse complement strand
CTACCAGTACGGACCCAACTTCATCGGAGCTCTTTATCAAAGCGGCGGCTTCGCAGCCGTTGAGCAAGCTTATCAGCCAGGCTACGTGCCAACTTCATCTGCAGAAGTGCTACACCCAAATGAGTACTTCGCCAACGAAACACCAAGGCAAGTTTCTGCCCCGACTGTTGTAGATGGTAGTTGGACCCTGACACAGGAGAACCAGGGTTTCGACCATAATGTCATGGGCGAATTCTTCATCTACGAGTTGCTTCAGCTCCACATCAACCAGACCGAAGCACTTAACGCCAGCAACGGTTGGAAAGGTGACAACTTCACCTATTATGAACGGGGTAATGATTACCTTTTCACTTGGAACATTAAATGGGACAATAGCTGCGAGGCAAGTGATTTCTACATCGCATTCCACGACATGGCGAAAGCTGCCGGCGCTACAGACCAAGGTAGCTGCAACTGGTACGACAATGGACGATACCTTTCCATTACTTTGGATCAAAGTACAAATTCCACACTCATAGCTGGTTCCAATGTCGAAGCTGCCACCACATCCACTAATCTGACTTTTAGCCAATGAAAACCAATTAAGCTGGTGATAATTGTTAACCACAAAAACCTAATATCTCAACCGTGGTGAATTTGTTCTAAAGGATGTGACAGCTAATCACCAAAAACGCCAATCTCGCTGCAGCACTTCAAAAGTACTGGTTCTCAATCGTGCTTCTGGCTATGGCAGTTGCGTCCTTTCCTTTTGTTTACGTGGGGTTGCCTTCGGCTTTTGTATTCACGTTTCTCGTACCAGGTTTAGTGTCTTGCTCGTTCTTTAAACTGGAAAAGCACGAGTTATGGGCTCTAGTTCCTGTAATTAGCGTACTAGTTTCAACTCAATTCGTTTATTACGTCTCAATAGCGTTTGGCTACTCCCGAGAAACCATCTTGCTCTGCTTCTTGGTACTCACAGCAATTTACACAATAGTCACGAACCGCAAAGGTGCTCCAATCCCCATCAGAAACCTGCCTAAAATGAGGCGCCTCAGCAAAACAACCCTCACGGTTCTGTCCATTATTCTTCTCATTTCACTTGTTGTTCTCCTCCGTAGCGTGTGGCTACCAAGCCAATATGGCATAGTGCTCACCGGATCCAACTGGCAAGATACCCCTTTGCATTACGAGATTCCTGAAAGCATAAACAACGGCAATTTTCCACCTCAAATCCCCTACTTCTCAGGCGTTCCGCTTTCTACGTACCATTACTTTGTTGACTTCCACACCGCGATAATCGAGAAGACTTACGGCTACCTTCCCCAGCTTCTCCCTTTCTTGAATGCAGTCTTCATCGTGATCTTCGCTTTATCCATCTACGCCTTGGCAAGGGAACACGGAAGACGTGCAGCCCTATTTTCGACAGTCATCGCGGGTTTTGGCTGGGGGTTCAGTTATGTTGGACTTTTCTCTGCCGTAGCCAACGGGCATGTTAACACTTCGACTAACTACATTTACCAATATGGGCAGCTCTTTGGGTTGCCAACTATGTTTGACAACTTGTTGCAGCAGCGTCCTTTGTTGGTTGGTTTGCCTGCTTTTGCTGTTGTTATGTTGCTGTTGAAGAACGTGCAGGACAAAAGGCGCCTAGCGCTGGCAGGGATAGTAACTGGTTTGGTTTATCCGTTTCACGTGGTGTCTTTCGTGTGTTGCTTTGTCGCCTTCTTTGTTGCTGTTCTTATTAACGCAAAACAATTAAAGGTAACCCAACTTGCGGCATTCTTAGCCCCAACTGCTTTGGCTTTGCCTTTTGTTCTCTCTGGTGCTTCAGCTTTTCATCCGACCCCCAGCTTTGACTTTGTTAGCACTTTTGTTAAGGTTAATCCAGTGGTTTATTATGTTTTGAATTTGGGTTTGCCCTTTCTTCTGGCGCTGTTATCCTTCGTGAAGCGGGGTGAGTGGCTGCTAAAAGGAACCTTTGTTCTTCTGTTTTTGATTCCCAACATTTTTGTGTTGACGCCCAATTCATGGGACATGTATAAGTTCTTCATGTTTGCGTGGATTCCAATAGCTGTCCTCAGTGGTACCCTTATGGTAAAGTTTCCTAAGAAATGGGGAAAAGTTCTGGCCATACTCTTGATTCTCTTCTCGATCTTTTCCGCAGTAAGTGTGGTTCTCTATAACGTCGGAACTGCCTACACAGCAGTTAACTGGGATGAATACAATTTGGGGATGTGGGTTCGAAATAATACGCCTCAGCGATCAGTTTTCCTTACTAATGATTCCATAGATTCGCCACCTACTTTGATAGGTGGCAGGCTTAGGGTGTCTTCCTATTTCAACTGGCCCTTTGGTCAGGGTATACCTTATGGTGACATAGCGAAGCGAGATAGCGACATAGAGAGCGCTTACTCTGGTAACGCTACCAACTTGCAGCAGGTTGTTTTGGAGTACAAGGTGAACTACATTTACGTCGGGTATACAGAATTACGCAGTTACCAAGGCTGTGTGGAAAGATTTAACGCCGTAAATTGGCTGCAGCTTGTTTACTCCATCGGAGATTTGCGTATTTACAAGGTTAACCTGCCTTAACCTTGGTAGCCTTCACAAAGTAGGAATAGTCACTCCCTTATTTCTTGAAAAACCCTTTTATGCAAAGGATAACCGTTTGACTACTATGCCTATATCGCCACCCAAGATTCCAAAGTTAAGCCGCGAGTACGCCGCAGTAGTGGCATTGCTGCTTGTGGCTTTCTTGGTTAGGCTTGCGTTCTTCTGGAATCAGGGGTATGCGGGGGTGGATACCCAGGATTTTATGTCTTGGTTCCAAACCGCGGCGACTCATGGTCTCCGTGTATTCTACGATGTCACATGGAGCGACTATCCGCCTTTCAACGTGTACTTCTTCTGGATTTTCGGTCTTCTGGCGCAGCGTTTGTCGCTTTTTGGAAGCATTCTTTTTACTTATGTGATGAAGTTGCCCGCAAACATCTTCGACATGGGAACAGCTCTACTCATATTCTTTTTTGTTCGCCCGCGTCTAAGTTTTAAGAAATCTATTTTGGCAATGGGGCTCTACGCATTTAACCCCGCCGTGATTTTTGACGCCGCGGTTTGGGGGCAGTTTGATGCAATCTACGCATTTTTCCTCCTGCTTTCACTGATGCTCGTTTTCAAGTCTAAGCCGAAGCTGGCAGTTGTCGCGTTCATGCTGGGAGTGCTGACGAAACCTCAGAGCATCGCTTTTGCGCCTTTATTCCTCTTTCTTATTTGGCGAAAAACTGATTGGAAAGGTTTCCTTGCCTCAATTGCAGTAGCGTTGGGCACGGTTTTCGCTGTAATTTTGCCTTTTCAGTGGACGAACAACAATCCAGTTTCTTTCTTAACCAAAATCTACATCGGCGCCTACAGCACTTACAACTACAATAGCATCAACGCTTTCAATTTTTGGGCTTTTGGAGGCATGTGGGTGAAAGAAACCCTTGCCACGTTTGTTATCGGATGGGCTGCTTTCGCAACGGTTGCCGCGTTTGCCTTGTACGTAGCCCATAAGCGCTTGGACTCCGACAAAGAGCTAGTTGCAGTCTTTGCTGCTTTCGTGTTGTTCTTTGCCTTTTTCATGTTGCCTACGCGAATTCATGAGCGCTATCTGTTCCCGGCTTTCAGTATGCTGGCTTTGCTGTTTCCGTTTGTAAAGAAAATTCGTTCTTTGTACGCTGTGTTGACGGCAACTTGTCTAGTTAATCAAGCCTATGTGCTTTATTGGTTGAACAAGGCTTTTCCATATGCGGCTGATCTTTCGGGCGATCTAGTCGTTTTTGCCATAAGCTTGATTAATTCATTGGCGTTTCTCTATGTTCTAATACTGATGTTCCGAGAGCTACGTGCGAATGGGCGTGCTAAAACGATTCAGAAAGTAGAAAGCAGCAAAGTGCATGAGAAGAATGAAAGCCAGTCGCAAGAGGTTTCTAACTTCGCGCGAGTGGCTCAAAACGCATTCGTATCGGAAGCTACTATCAAACCAGTTGCGCGAAAGCCAGCTCTTTGGGGATTGAACAAGCGAGACATCATATCGATTATCGTTCTCTGCGTTATTTTCTTGTCGATAGCTACTTACAACCTTGGCTCGGCAAACGTGCCAACAACTACAGCAACAATTGCTCCGGGGCAAGGCTTCTACATAGACCTCGGCCACTCCACGAACGTTAAGTCTCTTTGTTTCTTGCTTGAAGATGGCGGATACAACGTTTCAATATACATGGGTTCGCCGGAAAACTGGACTTTTCTTAGTAGCCCACCTGCATATTCAGACTATTACAAGTGGAACCAAATTGGCGTTGGCCAGATTACGCAATACTTGAGAGTTGATTTTGGTCAGTCTTCCAGCGGCAACGCGATAATCGCTGAAGTTGCTGCAACCGATGCTTCTGGGCAGCAAGTTACCGTAGCAAACGTCACATCGTTAGGTTCAGGCAGTTTCAATGTGCATAACTTAATTGATGAACAGGACAAAGTCCAACTGCCTGCCACATACATGCAGCAAACCTACTTCGATGAAATTTACTTTGTACGCACAGCCGAGCAGTACTTGCATCTGCAATCGCCATACGAATGGACTCATCCGCCATTGGGCAAGCTTATTCAAGCGGGGGGAATCGTAGTTTTCGGATTTAGTCCCTTTGGCTGGCGATTCGTAGGTGTTATCTTTGGAACTCTAATGATAGCTGTCATGTACTTGTTTGGAAAGCGGCTTTTCGGAACATGGATTGGAGCGTTTTCGTCTGCATTTCTTTTGACATTTGACTTCATGCACTTTACCATGGCACGGATGGGGACCGCAGATACGTACGTCGTGTTTTTCTCGCTAGTTTCCCAACTGTTTTTCTTCATCTACTTCATGAACGTGATTAAGAAAGGTTGGCGAACAAGCGTTGTCCCGCTGTTTTTCGCAGTCATCTTCTTCATGCTTGGATTCTCCACGAAGTGGATCACTCTATTCGGGGCGCTTGGGTTGCTTGCGCTTTTGGCCGCGCTGAGGATTCGGGACTTGAGAAAACTCAAAACAGGCTTTTGGGATAAGTATGCTCATTTCTTCGACTATCCATTCTTTCTTTTGTTGGGCTTCATAGCCTTAGGTATTGGCATTTACTTTTTGATTTACATCCCCGACATGTTGACTGGTCGCCCATTCATAACTTTCCCACTCACCGGTCCAAATGACCCTGGCATAGCCGTGGTTAATTTGCAGTTTAAGATGTACGAGTACCACGCTGGGCTGACGGCAACTCACACTTTCGAGTCGCCATGGTGGAGTTGGCCGCTGATGTTTAATCCCATGCGTAACGTGGCTACTTCGGGTTTGCCCGCTTACGTTCCGTTGTGGCTTGACGTAACCTATTCTTTGCCTGGCAACCTTATCTCAACGATAACTGTCATGGGCAACCCAATTGTTTGGTGGGTTGGTTTTTTCCTCATGCTCATCCTTACTGAGCGAGCAATTCGCGGAGCAGAACTCGTTGATGGCCTAAAACGCAGACTGTCAAGAAAACGGAAAGCACAACCTGAGCCCCAAGCTATTGTGACGGCGGTTGGAACACTACTTGAGACTTCGTATTCTCAACTTCCCTCCTTAGATCTGGAATCAGCGCAAGGAACTTCGGCAATTGAGACGGCCCCTAAGTCAACTTTACCTCCAGAACCCGGCTCTGCACCCATAGAAAACTTAGCGCCTCCAGCGAAAGCTCGGGGTCGAAGATGGGACGTTGCTGCCATATTCATTGTTGTAGTTTTCTTCACTTCATGGATTCCGTACAATGCCATATCCCGAGTAACCTTCATCTATCACTTCTACATCTGCGTGCCATTCCTTTGCTTCGCTTCAGCCTACTTTATAAACAAATACTGGAATACCAGATTAGGCAGAATCGCCACGTTAGTCTTCTTCGTGGCAGTTGTGGCCCTATTTGTTGCATTCTACCCTGTTATCTCGGGCATGCCTATCTCGACGTCTTACATTCACTATTTGAAGTGGTTCCCAAGCTGGTATTTTTCACCATGACCACAACCCAAAATAGCCCCAGGCCGCTCGTACAGGTTTCCGTCGTTTTTCCAGCTTACAACGAGGTCAACTTCTTAGACGCAGCAGTTGAAAAAACTAAGCAGGCACTCGATGGGTTCGCCGCGTCCTATGAAATCATAATAGCTGAGGATGGGAGCAAAGACGGCACGGCGGAGCGGGCCGAAGAGCTTGCCCAAGAATTTCCTTATGTTAAGCATATTCATGGCGAGGAGCGCCTTGGACGGGGAAAGGCACTAAACAACGCTTTTCGGCAGAGCCGGGGTGAAGTTTTCGTCTATATGGATCTCGATCTTGCTACGGATCTGAAGTACCTGAAGCCGCTCGTGGAAGCTGTCACGCTTGACGGCTACGATTTTGCGACTGGCTCCAGAATGCTTCCTGAGAGCAAGGTGGAGCGCAGTTTGCGTAGAACTATGAGTAGTAGATCCTTCAACTTCCTAGTGCGTCATATGCTTGGCTCCAAACTACGTGATCACCAGTGTGGTTTTAAAGCATTCAAGCGCCAGCCCACTTTGCAGCTAATCGCAGAGGTCGGTGCGCGTCACTGGTTCTGGGACACCGAGATTCTGGTACGTGCCCAACGTAAGGGGTACAAAGTGAAGGAAATTGCTGTGGATTGGAAGAGTGGCCGAGCAACCAAGGTAAACTTGTTCAAGGATAGCTATAATATGGGCAAACAGGTTCTCCAGCTCTGGTGGAAATTCCGCAAAGAATGAGCACTTAAGTTTCTACTTGGTTCACTGAAGTCTGCTTTTTCTCCAGACTGGAGGGAAATGCGAAAACCCCGCTACGCTCTACTAGCGAAGTGAACTATCGCCCTGATAATCAGCCCAACACCAATTAGTATGATCAGTGCTGCCCAGTATTCGAACCAGCTCTGAAGTGTGCCTGCAAGCAGAAACGAGTTTGTGAGAAACGCAGCTCCGCCCCAAAACACGAGGTGTTCTGTGGTTTCTGCAACGCGGTGCCTTCTTTGTAGAGTCAGTCTCATTAGGAGCATAACAACCTGCAAGACTGCTATTCCAATATCGAATTGCATTACTGCCCTATACAAGTCCATGTGAGTTGCTGGGTTTTGTGGGGCGGGCAGGACAACGTTACCCAGGCTTCCGGCGAAGGGCAAATGTTGAGTGGTTATGTCGTTAAAGAACGCTGACGCCATTTGAAAGATGTTAGGCGTTAAGGCTAAAATTACGCCCAACACGATCAAAAAGCCTCCGAAACCAACGGCTCTTATCAGGCCTTCGTGTTCCCAGTAGCCATAGGCTCGCCCTTTTTCGCCGTAACCTCGGTTCGACATTTCTTCTTCCCTTCTCGATTCCATATTGCAGGCAAGCGCATATAACACTTTTCACTTAGCTTGCTGGTGAATGTTTTAAATACTTAGTCTTTCAATACTGAATTCAAGCTTGGGTGAAAGCTTATGCCTTATTGTCCTAAATGTGGAAACCAGGTCGACGAAACGATGACGTTCTGTCCCAGATGCGGTGCATCGCTAAAAGTGGGACCTTCAATGGCAAAGCCAGTGCCGGCGGTGCCTCCTCCAACTTACCGGAACGAGAAACAGGAAAAGCATGAGAAGGGCGGAGAACCTGAAAAAGGTGAGAAAGGAGAAAAGCACGAGAAAGGCGAATTCGGCTTCGTGGGCTGGATAATCGGCGGCGTAATAATAATCGTCTTGGGCGTGTTTGGCTATGCCCAAGCAACGGGCATGATCACGGGAACAATGCAGTCCGCGTTAGCGCTTCTGGTAATTGGCATCGCTGTAATAATTATCGCGGTTTGGCTTTCTACAACCGCCCGCAAGCGAAACCCTCCTACGACTTAGAGAAGCCATCCTAACAATGTCCGATACAGCAGGTGCTCAAAAAGGGTAGTCGCATTTTGTCTCCCGAAGATGCGAAAGTAGTTTCCTCCAGCAGATTCTACCATGTCGCCGATGTCATAGCGAGGCAGCATTGTTGAAGAGATTATGAGTCGTCCCCACTCGCCCCGTTTTAGCTCATGTAGTGGTTTCAGCTTTCTCCCTGCCTCCACCTCAAAAACGTACGCGTCATAGTTTGGGGTAATATATGGCAGGTCGTCGTATTGCTGAGCGAAAACGCCTTCAGTTGCGGTGTACATCTCTACAATTGGAGCAGGACCAAAGTACTTTTTCATGATGGATCCGTATTTGAACTGAATTTTTCGAACACTTGTGCAGAAAAGCGCTTGGAACTTCCACAGGTCAGAGGGTTTATTCTTGTGTTTGTGGTGAAGGTATTTTGCGAATCCCAAAATAACCGGAGTTACTCCCATTACAGCCGTGACGTTTTTGTCAAGACATTGCTGGTATGCAAGTTCGAACCTTCGCTCCCAGTCTTCTCTTGAAATTCCGGGACCAAGTGCGTCGATGTCTTCTTGCCGTGGGAGTAAGCTAACTTGGCTTAGCATAGGGTTTAGTCTCGCGTATGTTCCCGAGCTGTAGCCATACGTCTGTTCCCTGCCATCTTGATCTATCTTGTGAACAACGCTGGGAAAATTAAGGTTCAAAATGTTACCAGTTAAGATTTCATAGTTTTCTTTGCGCATGGCAAAGTGAATTAAGGCTCGTGCGCCACACAGGTAAATTTGCCTCAGATGAGTAGCTGTAGCTGGGATAACCTTGGAATACTTGCCTGTGGACCCCCGGGTCATGACCCAGGTTTCTGGAGCCTCGAACAGGAAAGATTTGTAGTTTCCTTCCTTTACCTGTCTCAGGTATGGCGCTAAGTCTTGGTAATTGATGATGGGAAAGTTTGATTGATATTCTGCCAGCGTTCTGATTTTTTGTGCCCGGTGGCCTTTTCCATAATCTGTCAGGTCATAATTCTTTAGTAGACTTAATAGTCTTGTTTCTTGGGCTTTGGCGGGGTCCTTCAACGACTCGTACCATGGGTTAACAAAGGATTTCAAGACAGTGCTGGCGTCAATGTAATCGTCGCTTGTTAACATGTGTTTTCCACGTAGCTGGTTATTTCAATTGCCTTATATGTTTCGCCATCCAACTAAACCGTGAAACAAGAGTTTTCTGAGTGACCGGGATGAATGAAGTTGTCCGTGTGACCGCAGAGCAAATACGCAAACTCCAAGTTCAGGGTGCCCGAAACGTTGCAATAGCCGCCATAAGAGGCCTCCAATTGCTGGCGGAAACTACCCAATCGACAACTCGAAAGGAATTTCTATCTGAACTTTGCAACGCACGAACCTTGCTTTTTGCTTCGCGGGAAACTGAGCCGCTCATGCGAAACGCTGTTCGATGGATAATTAACCGCGTCGAGGACAGCGATGAACGCAAGGTTGGTGAATTATCCCGCGTTGTCTGTGTAAGCTCAGAAAGCTTCCAGAAAAGCCTTGCAGCGTCCAAAGAACGCATAGCGGAAATTGGTTCAAAGCGCATCCGCGACGGCTCCACAATTTTAACTCACTGCCACAGCTCTACTGCAACGCATTTGCTCTGGAAAGCCAAAGAGGAAGGGAAGAATTTCCAAGTCATCTGCACTGAAACTCGCCCTGCTTTTCAAGGGCGAATAACGGCTAAGGAGATGCTGGCGCTCGGCGTGAAGACGACGTTCATTGTGGATTCTGCTGCCCGATCATTTATTCATGACGCGGAAATGGTTATCGTGGGTGCAGACGCCATTACTAGTGAAGGCAACGTAGTCAACAAAATAGGTACCGCCTCGATTGCGCTGCTTGCTCGCGAGAGTCGCAAGCCTTTCTATGTGGTTTCGGAGCTGCTCAAATTCGACCCAGCCACGCTGTACGGAGAGTACGAGAAAATCGAGGAGCGGAGTCGTGACGAAATCTGGAAAGAAGCTCCCACAGAGTTGGTTGTGCGGAATCCGGCGTTTGACGTGACGCCCCGCGATCTCATCCATGGCATAATCTGCGAGGAAGGAATAGTCTCCCCCCAGTCCGTGGCGGAAGTAATGCACAGAGTTTATCCGTGGGTCTTTGAGTAGCTTCAAGCTCTCCAAGTTTCTAAAGCTGTTGCAAGCTCAGAATGCGATTTTGCGTACTCTTCCAAGCTTATGCCTTTGACTGCAGCGTCAACTGCGTGTCGCATTGCCAAAGCGCCTGTTTTTGTTCCATCCGGGTGTCCGTGGATGCCTCCTCCTGCCTGTATTACGACGTTAATGCCAAATGTCTCCAAAAGAGCAGGCACTAGTCTCGGGTGCAAGCCGCCTGAGGCGACCGGCATCACAGGCTTTAGCTCGTGCAATGGCATTTTGCATGCTTCAATGTTTTCGAGTACTTCTGGTTTGGTTTCACTCATTTTGCCAACGACAGTGCCAACGTGGAGTTGATCGATGCCTATGACCCGGGCTACGGTGGCTATTGGTCGCATTGCTATACCGTGCCAAGGGTTCTTCGTGAAAGCTGCGTGTCCTGCGCGGTGCGCATGCAGGACCAGTTTGAAGTTTTGTTTCCTCAGAGTCTGCAAAGCGGACCAGCCGCAGGTCAAGACGTCAACCATTGCATATTCGCCTCCATGGTCGACGACCATGTCTGCGCGTTCCACCAATGTCTCCGTTTCCGCTGTTATGTTTATCATGTAAACTTTCCTTTCGCCGGTTTCTGCTTCGGCGCGATCACGGCTTTCCAGCGTCTCGTGCAGGCGATCTTCAAACTGGTTAAACTTCTGGCTGCTCAAATTTTCATCGTCTTTGACAATGTCGCAGCCTCCTGCCCACGCTTCATAGGCAACTTTCGCGTGGTTTTCCGGTTTTAGCCCAAGTTTAGGCTTAATTATCGTGCCCACCAGCGGGCGGTCTTTCACTTTCAGGAGTTTGCGTATACCTTCAATGCCATACTTCGGTCCATTGAAGGTCCTTGTTAATTCGGCAGGCAGTTGTACGTCCAATAAGCGAAGGTTTTTGAGCGCTTTAAGTCCAAACACATTGCCCGCTACGCTGCTGAGAATGTTTGGCATGTTACTTGCTTCAAACAACTCAACAGGGTAGGCGATTTTGGCCATGTTGCCCTCCAAAGAGAAGACATGTGCGGCAAGTTTGAGAACGTAGGGTTTAACGGTCGTTAGTTCAGTCCAAGTGCCTATACTGCTTTCTGCCGCTATTGCGCCAGCTGCCTCTTTTAGGCTGATGCTATCAGGCTCTATATAAAACTTGCAGATTAGGTCGGATTCTTTGGGATTGTAGTTAAAGTCTACAAAATCAATGTACTTCAAAACGCTCTGTTCTCCTCTATTAGGAAAACCGAGGTTATCCTAAAATGTTAATCGGTTACCAGAAAGCGGTTTTCTTGTTTCCAAAGCTATACTTCGAATTTTTGGATATTCGTTTTTTATGATCTTGAGCTTAGAATCTTTAACTATGTCGTCAATGAAATTAGTTGTGCGTGATTACATGGACCTCGTCGTGGGTGTGCTGAACATAACGGCTGGTGGAAAACGCATCGTCATAATCAACGACCATACAGCCGGGCTGCTAGGGGTGCATTCTTCTGACCGCGTAAAACTCACTTACGGGGGCAGGGAAGTCATTGCCCTCGCTGATCTAGCGTCCGATTTCCCTCGCGACCGAATCTGGTTCTACCTAGAAATCGCTCAAGCCCTCGGTGTGACAGGCGGAGAATCTGTTAAGGTGCAACTGGCGCCTACGCCTGAATCTCTAAACAACGTGCGATCCAAGTTGCGCGGGGAGCGCCTTCGCGACGATGAAATTGGAAACATTGTGAGGGATGTAGTGGAGCAGCATCTTAGCGATATCGAAATCTCTGCTTTCCTGACTGCACTGAAGGTTTATGGATTGAGCATGGCAGAAACAGAGGCTATGTCGCGCGCCATGGTGGAAACTGGTAAGACTCTGAACTTCGGTGAAGGCCCCATTTTAGACAAGCATAGTATTGGAGGCATTCCGGGGGATAAAACGAGCATGGTTCTGGTGCCAATTATTGCTGCTGCAGGTTACACGATCCCAAAGACGTCCAGCCGGGCTATCACATCACCCGCGGGCACGGCGGACCGCGTTGAAACGCTTTGTCCTGTGCAGCTGGAACTCGAAGAGATCCGCTGTGTCGTTAAGAAGACAAATGGCTGTTTGGTTTGGGGTGGAGCTCTCGAGCTTGCTCCTGCGGACGATCTCTTCATCCGAGTCGAGTATCCTCTCGGCATCGACCCTTTGCTTTTGCCGTCGATTATGAGTAAGAAAAAAGCCATTGGTGCAACTCATCTTGTCATTGATATCCCAACGGGAACAGGCGCCAAAATCAAAACGCCCACAGAAGCCTACACTCTGGCTTCAGATTTCGTTCACTTGGGCAAGCACCTTGGCATTGAAGCCCACTGCGCATTAACCTTTGGAGATCAACCTCTTGGCTATGGAATAGGTCCTGCTCTTGAGGCTCGCGAAGCATTGAACACGTTAATGGGGAATGGACCGGCCGATGTGACTGAGAAGGTCTTAAGTTTAGCAGGAATATTGTTCGAGCTAGTTGGTGAAAAAGAAGGCACTCGAAAAGCGAAAGAAATCCTCGAGTCTGGCAAGGCAGAACAGAAACTTCGGGAGATAATTGAGGCTCAAGGCGGCGACCCGAAAGTTAAGGCTGGCGACATCAAGGTGGGGTCCAAACACGCGGAAGTCTGTGCATCGGAGAAAGGGCGCGTTTTGTGGATTAAAACTGATGCCATAGTTCAAGTGGCGCGTGCTGCTGGAACGCCAAAGGAAAAGGGCGCGGGTATAGTGCTTCATGCGAAGCTCGGAGATGCAATTGCAAGGGGAGGAGTTCTGTTCGAGGTATATGCCGAGCGAAGCAGCAAGCTGGAAGATGCGTTGAAACTAGCACAAAGCCTCGAGCCCGTAGTGCTGAGCCGAAAACCGGAAGAGCATATGCTCTTGGATCAGTATCCAGCAAAGGCAGAAGATCGTAGCAAATCATTCATTTTTGAACGTTGATGAAGGTATTTCTGGCTCAATGCTTTTAAAGAACATCTAGGAAAACTTTTATCGACGCCCACACACAGTTTTCTTAAATGATTTTGACCAAACTCAAACACACAGGAAGATGACAAAACATATGGTAACCGAATTATCACCAAACCAAGTTCGAAGACTTTGTTCACCGGATTTTTTGCAATGCAAAACAACTGCCGACTTGGCTCCGTTACGAGAAATCATCGGCCAAGGGAGAGCCATGCGCGCCCTGCGCTTCGGTTTGGGTATCAAGGACAAGGGCTTCAATATCTATGTGGCAGGGTACTCGGGAACCGGTAGAACAACTGCTGTCAGAGGCTTTTTAGAGGAACCTGCCAAGGGTCAGCCCGTTCCGTCTGATTGGTGCTATGTGAACAATTTTCAAGATGAGTACACACCTAAAGCCATCAAACTGCCGCCTGGAATGGCTAAAGTTTTCCAGAAAGACATGAAAGCCTTTGTCGAAGACGCTAAGCGCTCATTGCGGAAGGCCTTTGAGAGTGATGACTACGCGGCAAAACGAGAAAATACAATAAAGGCTGTAGAGGCTCAGCGCAAGCAGCTTGTTGAGCAGTTAAACGAAGAAGCGCAGAAGCAGGGTTTTGTAATTCAATCCACGCCGATTGGTCTGCTATTGATTCCCGTAATGAAAGGGAAGCCAATTTCTGACGAAGAGATGCTCGCAATGCCGCCAAAGTTCAAGTCTGAAGTTCAGGAGCGGCGTGCAAAGCTTGAAGCAGAGCTAAGAACTGCTATACGACAGATTGCAGACCTTGACCGGAAGGCTCACGAAGACCTTGAGAAGCTCAACAAGGAAGTTGCGCTCTACGCAATAGGCAACCTTGTTGCGGACTTGACTGAGAAGTATATGGGCTCATTGGATGTGGGTAAGTACCTGAGAAGCGTTCAGGAGGACGTGCTGAGCAACCTCGCCCAGTTCATAAAGACTGGCGAAGAAACGCAACAGTCGCAGTTTCAGCTGCCATGGATGAGAGAGCCCAGTTTCAAAAAGTATGATGTTACCGTCGTTGTTGACAATGGTGATACGAATGGCGCTCCTGTCATCATAGCCACCAACCCCACCTATCCAAACCTGTTTGGTCGCATAGAAAAGGAAGCACAGTTCGGTGCGTTGGTTACTGATTTTACGATGATTAGGGGCGGCTTGCTGCACAAGGCAAACGGCGGGTACCTCATAATTCCGGTTGAGGAGCTTCTAATCAATCCATTCTCTTATGAAGGACTGAAGCGCGCATTAAAAAGCGAGCACATAAACATCGAAGAGATGGAAGAACGGTACGGTTTTCTAGGCACGAAGAGCCTTAAGCCGGAGCCTATACCGCTGTCAGCAAAAGTTATTCTGATAGGGGATCCGTATTTGTATGAGCAGATGTACATTCTCGACCGCGAGTTTAACGAGCTTTTCAAAGTGAAAGCGGAATTCGACACGACAATGGACCGGGTTGAAGAATGCATGCAGAATTACGCATCTTTTGTGTGTGCCCTATGCCAAAAAGAGAACCTCAAACACCTTGACGGTTCAGGAATGGCAAAACTAATCGAATACAGCAGCAGGCTCGCGGAAGACCAAATGAAGCTTTCTACGCGGTTTGCTGATGTCGCGGACATCGCACGGGAAGCCAACTTTTATGCTCAGCAGGAAAACTCTGAATTCGTAACTGGGGAGCACGTTAGGAAAGCCATAGAAGAGAAGATTTACCGTTCAAAATTAATCCAAGAAAAAATACAGGAAATGTTCGCGCGCAACTTTTTCCTGATTGACACCGATGAAGCCAAGGTTGGCCAAGTAAACGGACTATCTGTTTCTGGGCTGGGAGACTTCGAGTTTGGTATGCCTTCAAGGTTGACAGTGAGCATAGGGTTGGGCAGAGAAGGCATTGTAGATATTGAACGCGAAGCCAAGATGGGTGGCCCTATCCACACGAAAGGCGTGTTGATTCTAAGCGGCTATTTGAACGAGAAGTACGCCAAAGACAAGCCCTTGACTCTTTCAGCACGGCTAACTTTTGAGCAAAACTACGGTGGAGTGGAGGGCGACAGCGCATCCAGCACGGAGTTGTACGCCTTACTTTCTGGGCTTTCCAATATACCAATCAACCAAAGCATCGCTGTTACAGGTTCGGTAAACCAAAAAGGCGAGGTCCAAGCGATAGGCGGAGTGAACGAGAAGATCGAAGGCTTTTACGAGATATGCAAAATTAAGGGTTTGACAGGCAAACAAGGCGTAATGATTCCTGAAAGCAACGTACAGAACCTTATGCTAAAAGAGGAAGTCGTTGAAGCGGTCAAGCAGGGCAAGTTCCACATTTACACAGCAAAGACGATCGACGAAGGCGTAGAAACTCTCACCGGCGTGAAAGCTGGAGCAGCTGGCAAAGACGGCGATTTCGAGGAAGGCTCCGTCAATTGGCTCGTAAACAAGCGTTTCCGCGAAATGGCAGAAAGAATAACGAAGTTTGCTGCGCCTTCTCAAGAAAATCTCAAGCAACGCGAAGAATAAGTGGGCTGAATCCCCATTACTTCAATTTTGACTCAGAGACAGAACACATAAAGAAAAAGGAGTATTTGAAAGGCTTATTCTCAAACGATTCCAGCTGTCAGTTTTCGTTGAAATACTAGAGGGAGCCCTATGAAGAGAAAAATGATACACCAGAGGTATGGGTTATGTGGAAAAATCATTTCGTACCATGCAGATCGGTTTGCGGCGTAGCCACCTGCGAGGAAGTACACCCCGAAGGCGAAGGCGAAATAGCCTCCGAAAGCGACACAAACCGCTCCTACGCGCCTCAAGCTTACTGGCGAAGGTGTTTTTCTGATAGCCGGAAGAACGACTGAGAAGGCTGATATTGCAATCAGAAGCAGGGCAAAGACCGAGGACGCGAAGCCGGCTGCATTTGCAGGGTCAGCCAACATACTTGTGCCCCACGTGGCCAGCATGCCTGTCCATTGCATAGTTGAGTTGAACCAAAAGACGACAAAGAGGTAAGCTACGGCGGCGATACTACTCCATCTAAGCAGCTCAGGTTTGCCTGCTCCGCGAAGCACCAAGTGTCTCAGTTTGAATAATATAGGGGGAATTGTGATTACCATCGCAAAACATGCAAGGCCAGCGACGAAGAAGACTTCAGGAACCGGAGTAACATCGAAGTACCAGACGTTTCCGCCGGTTGTGGGAAACACAAATCCTAGCCAAGCCGATGGGATGAAAAGCAAGAAATAACCCGCTTCGAGAGCTAGAGCAGCAGCAATCCTGTTCTTAATATCTGGCAAGGCTGAATCTTTTCGTCTCCAGTATAATAGCGCACAATACATCGCAATAATGCTCGCTGAGAAGCGCAAGAAGCTTGCAACTCCGCCTCCCAATTCACTGCTGTAGAATGTGGCGGTCCACCAAGGCATCTTCATTAAGCCAGAAAGGGTTGAATAATTGCGGATAAGGTAGCTTGCAAAGCTGACACTCACGTAGACGTCGTACAATGCCAACGCAAAATAGGCAGAAACGGCAATAAGAATGAGTAATCCGTGCGAAAAAAGACTGGTTTTATTTTCTGTTGAAGGTTGCGTTTTCATGTTAGTCCCTGCAACCTAAATGGGGCAGGCAGCTCTAATTGTTCGCTGTGGAACGATTTGTTCACAAAGCGGAACAACTCAAGAATCAGTCTTGCCGAAGGAGTTAAAAATTCCGACTCGGTGTTTCTGTTAAGTAGGCTGGTTTTGTGGTCGAGAACAACGCAATGTTCCATAGTTTCCCTGCAAACAAATCCGCTCTAGCCGTGCTGTTAGGTGTGGTTTTCCTCGACAATCTAGGCTATGCAATTGTCACGCCTTATCTTTTTTTTTATGTTCGAAGTTTGGGTGGTTCCGCATTTGTTTACGGCGCGTTGCTCGCGTCGTACAGTCTAATGAGCTTCTTTTTCACACCCATAGTGTCGCAGATCAGCGATCGGTACGGTAGGCGACTTGTGCTGCTTATTGCCTTGGCAATCTCCAGCTTCAGTTATGCGGTTT
>Ga0335070_10004082_pt1 | contig 17040 bp, 12 predicted proteins | sample Lox_Sample_13_FD_206722 | JGI IMG/M metagenome (GOLD analysis project Ga0335070, IMG submission 206722) | Soil microbial communities from Loxahatchee National Wildlife Refuge, Florida, United States - Lox_Sample_1.3 | ecosystem: Environmental > Terrestrial > Soil > Wetlands | place: USA... | reverse complement strand
TGCCACACGCATCGAGCCCATCCTCGTTGGCGACCCGGGCGTCTGGCATGACACGGCGCAACGCCTCGGTGCCCGCCTCACCTTTGTCGAAGGTACCGAGCGCAGCCGCTCCGGACACGTCGTGGTAGCGGTCGCCTCGCAGCTGCCCGCACGCTACCGGCAGCCGGGTGCAACGGCCGGCGGGCGGGCGGCGGCCGCCTGCGGAGAGGCGGCACACGCGGCGATCCTGGAAGCGGTCCGCCTGGTGCAGGCTGGTCGCGCACGAGCACTGGTGACGGCGCCGATCAGCAAGGCGCACCTCGTCGCTGCCGGCCACGACTTTCCCGGGCACACGGAGCTGCTCGCGCAGCTCTGCGGCGGCGTGCCGGTACGGATGATGATGGTCGGAACGCGCTTGCGCGTCGTGCTGGTCACCACACACCTGCGGCTCGCCGACGTGCCGCGGCACCTGACATGCCACAACGTGCTGCAGACCATCGAGCTGACGGCGGATGCGCTGCGCCGGCACTTCCGCACGCGCGCACCGCGGGTCGCCGTCGCCGGGCTCAATCCGCACGCCGGCGAAGAGGGCCTCTTCGGCGATGAGGAGGCACGGATCATCACGCCGGCGATCCGCACAGCCCGCCGCCACGGCATCACCGTTAGCGGACCGCATGCCGCGGACGGCGTGTTCGCCCAGGTGGCCGCAGGCCGCTACGATGCCCTGGTGTGCATGTATCACGACCAAGGGCTCGCGCCGTTCAAGCTGCTGCACTTTGCCGACGGCGTGAACTTCACGCTCGGGCTGCCCTTCGTGCGCACTTCGCCGGATCACGGCACTGCATTCGACATCGCCGGCACGGGCCAGGCGGACCCGCGCAGCATGATTGCCGCGTTGCAGCTGGCGGCCGCGCTCCGACACTAAGCCGGAAGCGTGCCCACAATTGCGGGACGACGTCCAAGACTCCGCGACGTTGCAATAAATCGTCACGCTTTTGCATCTCTCCCTTCAGAAGGCGGGTGGCAAGCGACGGCAACTTGGTGAGTAATGCGCAGAGCCGTGGGTCCGGCCGGTAAGAAATGCACCGTCCGCACCGCACGATTCGATCGATTACCACTGGGCGACCGGGCGGAGTTGTAGAATCTATGCGAGACGCTTAGGCTACACGGCCTTAGGGAGCAAAGCATGAAGGCACTGATTCTTACGGGCGGAGCAGGTCGCACCCTGGTCCCCTTCTCATCCACGCGGCCCAAGGCGATGACGGTGGTTGCCGGCGGCTCGTTGATGCGCCGGACCCTCGGACATTTGCGCGAGGTCGGTGTCACCGACGTCACCGTTGTGCTCGGGCAACACGGCGACAAGGCAAGAGCGGCCTTCCAGGACGGCCACGAGGTGGGCGTGCACCTCTCGTACGTCGAGCAGGAACGGCCGAGCGGCATCGTCGACGCGATCCTGCGGGCGCGCGGCCGCTTCATCCCGGGCGAGTTCTTCATTCTGGTGTATGGCGATGTCGTGACCGCTGCGAACCCCTTTCATCAAATCCTGCAATCGTTCAACTCGTTCAAGGGCCCCATCGCCGGCGTTTGTCTGCCCGGCCCGCCGACCCAGCGCTACGGCAACGTCTACCTGAGCGGCACGCGGATCAGGAAGATCGTCGAGAAGCCCTCGACCAGCGGCCTCGGCAACTACGTCCTGGCCGGCATCTTCGTGCTGCCGACCGAGGTCTTCACGTTGCTGGAAAAGAGTGAGGGGGACATGGAGCGTGTCTTTGACGCGCTCACCCAGGCTCCCGGACTGCACGCCTCCATCTGGGAGGAAGGTTGGATCGATGTCGAGTTTCCGTGGGACATCCTGGCCGCCAATCGCATGGTGATGGATACGTGGGAAGAGGCACAGATCTCGCGCCACGCCATCATCGAAGGCAACGTGACGATGACCGGACCGGTGCGCGTCGAACGCGGCTCGGTTGTCAAGGCCGGGGTCGTCCTCGCTGGCCCGTGTTACATCGGCCGCGACTGCTACGTGGGCCACAACGCCCTGGTCCGCTCGTACTCCTCCCTCGGCCCGGGATCGATGATCGGCTATGGCGTCGAGCTCAAGAACTGTGTGCTCTTCGGCAACTCGAAGGTGGGCCGCCTGTCGTTCGTCGGTGACAGCGTCATTGGCGAAAACGTCGACATCGGCTCGGGCATCATGACGATCAACAACAACATGGACGGCAGCTCGGTGCGCGTCGACGTCCGCGGCGAGGTCGGCGACTCCGGGCTCACCAAGCTCGGCGCCTTCATGGGCGACAACGTCAAGGTCGGCGCCGGCAACACGCTGGCCGCGGGGACGGTGTTGGCACCGGGCGTCTGCGTGCCGCACCACGCCACCATCGGCGGCGGGAGGTAGAAACCCATGTGCGGCATTGCAGGGGTGGCGAGCTTCCATTCCATCGGCGATCGGCTGTACGAGGGCGTCCATCATCTGGAGTACCGCGGCTACGACTCGTGCGGCGTCGCGTTCCTGAACCACGATCACATCGAGGTGCGCAAAGATGTGGGCACCGTCGACGAGGTGGATGGCAAGGAAAGCATCCGCCACCTCGAGTCCTACGTCGGCATCGCCCACACGCGCTGGGCGACGCACGGCAAGGTCACCAAGGAGAACGCCCACCCGCACCTCAGCTGCCGCGGCGACTTCGCCGTGGTGCACAACGGCATCATCGCCAACTACAAGGCGCTGCGTGAGGCGTTGCTCAAGAGCGGCCACCGCTTCCGCTCGGAGACCGACACGGAGATCATCGCCCACCTCATTGAGCAGCGCTTCACCGAACTCGGCGACGTCGAGGCGGCGCTGGTGCGGGCGCTGACCGAGCTGGAGGGCAGCTACGCCCTGGCGATGATCTCCACCAACGAGCCGCAGCGCATCTTCTGCGCGCGTCACGAGAGCCCGCTGATCATCGGCGTCGGCAGCGAGTCGAACTACGTCGGCTCCGACTTCAACGCCTTCATCGACTACACCAAGAATACGGTGATCCTCGAAGACGGCGAGTACGGCATCCTGTCGAAGGACAGTTTCTCGGTGAAGAGCTTGCGCACCGGCGAAGTGCTCGACAAGCCGGTCATGGTGGTGCCGTGGGATTCAGAGCTGTCGCGCAAAGGCGGTTACCCGCACTACATGTTGAAGGAGATCCACGAGCAACCGCTGGCGGTGCGCAACGCGTTATCCATCGGTAGCGACGAGATCAGCGCCGTCGCCGACATGATGGAACGGGCGCGGCGGGTACACCTCCTCGGCGTCGGGACGACGTACTACGTGGCGCTCATGGGCCAGTACCTGTTGGCGATGCTCGCCGACCTGGACGTTCCGGCAATGAGCTCCGACGAGTTTCGCCACCTCGACCGCTCGGACGACCGCTCACTTGTCCTGGCGATCTCGCAGTCCGGCGAGACGTACGACACGGTGATGAGTTTGCGGCACGCCAAGGAGCGCGGCGCCAGGACGGCGGCGATCGTCAACGTCGTCGGCTCATCGATCGCCCGGATGGTCGATCACGTCGTGTTGCAGGGATCGGGCCCCGAAGTGTGCGTCGTTAGCACCAAGGCTGCCCTCGTGCAGATGATCTTGTTGATGCGTCTGGCCATCGAGCTCGGGGCCCGGCGCGGCACGCTCTCGGCGGCGCGGCGCCGCGAGTACGAAACAGCGTTGGCGGCGCTGCCGGGCGAGATCGAAACCCTGGTCAACGAGAAGTCCGGTCTGATCCGCGCCGCCGCGTACCGCCATGCGCACGTGCACAACTGGTTGTTCCTCGGCCGCGGCGTCTACTATCCGATCGCGCTCGAATCGGCGCTGAAGATGAAGGAAGTCACCTACGTGCACGCCGAAGGCATGCCCGGAGGCTTCCTGAAGCACGGTACGCTGTCGCTGGTCGACGACAAGCTGTACACGCTGGTCTTCGTGCCGCCGCCGAGCGTCGGCGAGCTGCATGCCATGACCATGTCGAGCGTCGAAGAGGTCAAGGCACGCGGCGGCTTCGTGTTCGGGCTGACGTTCGACGCGCACGACGATATCTTCGACGAGCGCCTGGTGCTGTCGGCGACCCACGACGTCACCGCCCCCTTCCTGCCGCTCGTCGCCGCGCAGCTGCTCGCCTATTTCACGGCGACGGCGTTGAAACGCAACGTCGACAAGCCGCGCTCACTGGCCAAGTCGGTGACCGTGGCGTGACGCGCCTGGCCCGGGACATTCGGCTCGTACGTGGCCGGGGCGCAGCGCGCTGTGCCCCGACACGCCCCACCACCCGGCCGCCGTCAGAGCGGTGCGCGGCGCGCACCATACGAAAGACCCTTGCACTATGACGCTGGACCAGGTCGCGGCGGGTCTGCGCAGCGTCGCGGTCAGTCAATCGTACCGCGAGCAAGCGGTGCATAACCTCACGACGTGGTGGAACGGCGCACGCTATGCCGCCTACCGCCCACAAATCGAAAGCCTGGCGCAGCGCCAGCAGTGGGATCTCCTGCTCGACTCGTTCTACCGCATGATCCCGTTCGGCACCGGCGGGCGGCGCGGCCCGGTCGGTATCGGCCCGAACCGCATGAACCAGGAAACGGTGATCACTTCCGTGCAGGGCCACGTGCACTACCTGCGCCGCCACTTCGCGGGGCAACCGCTGCGCGTCGTGGTGGCCTTCGACGTCCGCGTTTTCCGTGACCTGCGCGGGCTCTACGATCCGTCCGTCGCCAACCCGCTGCTCGGTGTCAGCTCGCGGGACTTCGCGCGCATTGCCGCCGCGGTCTACACCGCCAACGGCATCGAGGTCTACACGGTGCGTGGCGATGACGGCTACTACCTGTCGACGCCGGAGCTGTCGTTCGCGATCCGACACCTGCACGCTCACGGCGGCCTCAACATCTCGGCGTCACATAACCATCCCGACGACAACGGTGCCAAGTTCTACATGCGCAGTGGCGGGCAGCCGGTACCACCCGACGACGAGGAACTGGCACGCGACGTCGCAGCGGTCACCGAGGTGCCGCCAGCGGACTTCGACGCTGCGGTGGCCGCGGGGCATGTGCGTTGGTGGGACGCGGCATTGCACACCCAGTACCTCGACGAGAACATCTCGAAGTCACTCGATCCCCGCGCCCGGCACGCCCTCATCGTCTACACACCGCTGCACGGCACCGGCCGTCACACGGTGGGTGACATCCTACCGCGTGCCGGATTCGACCTACGCTTCGTCGACCAGCAACTGGCGCCCGATGGCGCTTTCCCCGGCGTCAAGTTCCGCATGCCGAACCCGGAGGTCGTCGAATCGATGGAGCAGCTCACGGCGCAGGCCCGCGAGTTGGGCGCCGACGTCGGCCTGGCCACCGATCCCGATGCCGATCGTCTCGGCGTGGTGATCCCCATCGACGCCGAGTGGCGGCCGCTGACCGGCAATGAGATCGCCGTGCTGCTCACAGCGTACATCGTCGAGACACGGCGTGAACGCGGCACGTTGCCGCCGCAGGGCTTCCTGATCAAGACCGCAGTGACCACCGAGCTGATGACGCGCATCGCGCGTGCACACGGCCTCCAGATAATCGGCGACCTGCTCGTCGGCTTCAAGTATGTCGGCCAGGTGCTCGATGCCGTCGACGACCACGGCGGCTACGGCGCGGTGCGCGCCACACTCGACGACTTCCTGTTCGCCGCCGAGGAAAGCAATGGCGTACTCGTGAGCCCGCAACTGCGCGACAAAGACGCCGGCGGCGGCGCCTTGCTGCTCGCCGAGCTGGCCGCGCGGCAGCGGCAGCGCGGGAGCTCGCTGGGTGCGTACCTCACCGAGGTCTACGGGCGCTACGGCTACGCCGCGAACCTGGGCTACTCCTTGGTGATGGAAGGCATCACTGGCGCCGAGATGGTGCGCCGCCTGATGGACCGCCTGCGCCAGCAGCCACCCGCGGCCGTTGCCGGCCGCGCGGTGCGCCGCGCCAGCGACTTCTGGGACGAGCGGCGCTTCGGGCCGATCCGGTCCGACACCGACCGCAGCTCACGCAACTTCCTGCAGCTCGAATACGATCACGACCTGCACGTGGCGGTGCGGCCGTCGGGCACCGAACCCAAGATCAAGTTCTACGTCGAGCAGGTCTTCGACCCGGCGCCGACATGGGCCGGCACCGGCTTCGCCGCGGCGCGCAAGGAGATGGACGAGGCAACGCGCGACCTCACTTTGGCCTTCGTCGATCAGGTACTGCGCCTGGCGGACATCCACCTGTCGCGCCCGGCGCTGCTCGTGTCTTCGCTCGTGTCGCTCGATAACCGCAGCGATTTTGCGACCCGCTTCCTCGCGGAACTGGAGGCCCGCCTGCGCAGTGCGAGCACCGCTGACCAGCTCGCCGCTTGGGTCGATGAACGGCTCAAGGCCTACGGTAGCGACCCGCGCGATCTCGTGAGGGCTGGCGTTGCAGCGCACTTCGACACGCAAGAGCTGACGGCGGGACAGAGTCGTCTGCTGCGCACAGTATTTTCCTTGAGCTGACGCAGCTGCAGTAACCGCCACCACGCCGACGTTGCCCGCGGCCACTGGCCAAGGTGTGCGCGGATCGCTACTGATAGGCGCACCACCCGAAAGAGGGCAACTCGTAACCATGCCGCAGTTCATCTTCACCATGAAGGATCTCCGCAAGGTCACGCCGCAGGGAAAGGAGATCCTCAAGGGCATCTGGCTATCGTTCTACGCCGGCGCCAAGATCGGCGTGCTCGGCGCCAACGGCGCCGGCAAGAGCACGCTCTTGCGCATCATGGCCGGTGCGGAGAAGGACTTCGCAGGTGACGCGTTTCCTGCCGAAGGCACGACCATCGGCTACCTGCCGCAGGAACCCCAGCTCGATCCGTCCAAGAACGTCTTGCAGCACGTCGAAGAAGCGGTGGCGCCGACGCGGGCGTTGCTGACACGCTTCGAGGACGTTTCCACCCGCCTCGGCGAACCGATGTCCGACGACGAAATGGAGAAGCTGCTGGCCGAGCAGGGGCGCATCCAGGACGCCATCGATGCCGCCAACGCCTGGGAGTTGGACCGCACGCTGGAGATTGCCATGGATGCGTTGCGCCTGCCACCGGGTGACGCCGACGTCACCACCCTTTCGGGTGGCGAGCGGCGCCGTGTGGCGCTGTGCCGCGTGCTGCTCCAGCAGCCCGACATGCTCCTGCTCGACGAACCGACGAACCACCTCGACGCCGAGTCGGTCGCGTGGCTGGAGCGCTACCTGCAAGAGTACAAGGGTACGGTAGTCGCGGTCACGCACGATCGCTACTTCCTGGACAACGTCGCCGGCTGGATTTTGGAGCTCGACCGTGGTGCCGGCATTCCCTGGGAGGGCAACTACTCGTCGTGGCTCGAGCAGAAGCAGAAACGTCTGGCGCAGGAGGAGAAGGAAGCCTCGGCGCGCCAACGCACGCTGGCGCGTGAGCTGGAGTGGGTCCGCATGGCGCCACGCGCGCGGCAAGCGAAGGGAAAAGCGCGCCTGGCGCAGTACGAGGCGTTGCTCGCCGCCGATCAGGCCGCCGACGCCCGTCGCGATGCGACGCAGATCAGCATTCCGGCCGGTCAGCGGCTTGGCGATCTGGTCATCGAAGCGACGGGGGTGCGCAAGGCGTACGGCGAGAACCTGCTGATGGACGACGTCAACTTCCTGCTGCCGCGCGGCGGTATCGTCGGCGTCATCGGGCCCAACGGTGCGGGTAAAACGACGCTCTTCCGCATGATTGTCGGGCAGGAGAAGCCGGACGCGGGCACGCTGCGTGTCGGCGACACGGTGGTGCTGTCGTACGTCGACCAGAGCCGTGACACGCTCAACGGCGAGCGCACGCTGTGGGAGGAAATTTCGGATGGCGGCAAGGAGACCGTGCTGGTCGGCAAGCGCGAGGTCAACTCACGCGCCTACGCCGCGTCGTTCAACTTCAAGGGGCCCGACCAGCAGAAGAAGGTGAAAGATCTCTCCGGTGGCGAGCGCAACCGCTTGCACCTCGCCAAGCTCCTGAAGAGCGGCGGCAACCTGCTGCTGCTCGACGAGCCCACCAACGACCTCGACGTCGACACGTTGCGCGCGCTCGAAGAAGCGCTGCTGAACTTCGCCGGCTGCGCCGTGGTGATCAGTCACGACCGCTGGTTCCTCGACCGGATCGCGACCCACATGCTCGCCTTTGAGGGCGACAGCCGGTTGGTGTGGTTCGAGGGTAACTATCAAGACTACGAAGCCGACCGCCACCGCCGCCTCGGCGTCGAGGCGGATCAGCCGCACCGCATCAAGTACCGCAAGCTGACCGGCTGAGCCAAAAACGGCTCGGCGGCGGCAGCCGCCAAGGCCACCGCCGCGGGCAATGCGGGTAATGGATGAAGGTACTTTCTGACGTCAGGCGGCGTGACGGTGCGCGGACCACGGGCGCTGTGGCTCGGCCGGCTGCATCTGCGTCCACCGCATCACGGTGCTGCGCACGTACTCGGGTTCGAGTCCGAACAGTTCACACAGCGGCACAAACGAATACGGCCATTCCGTGTCGTCCGAGTTGACCCACTCCAAGTCCTGAGCAATGCGACGGCGGTACTGCGGGTCTCCGTGATGGTCGCGAATCTCGATCAACGTGTGGGCCAGAACGGCGCCCGCGAGTTTCTTCTCTGGGGACCAATCCGAAGGTGATGGCATCTGTGACGGCAGCATCTCGCCGGTGGCAAGCAAGTGACCGACGACACTCGTGTCGCGAACCTCCGGTTCCAATTGCGGTAGTGGCATTTGTCAGGCCTCCTGATGGCACAGGGCTTCGCACGCTTCATGCCAGGCTATTCGGCAACTGGAAACCGCTACATTGGGGCCGCAAGGAGGACCAAACGCCCCTCATTCTTTCGCGCGTTTGGGAAGAGATACACGCTCGATTCCCACATCGGCCCGCCGCAACTTCCTGCCCCCGTGTTCGTCTCATGACTGTCTCACCGGGGTCTCACCTGTGTGTCAAGAGAGACAGCGCCTGACGCCTCTCGCTTCAGTTCAGTTATCCCAAAAGCCGCCTTTGGAACAGCTTCCTCGCGGGCGAGAGTACACGCATACCGCCCTGTGTCCATCCTCCATCTGTCCGAGTCCATTCACGACTCACCTGCGTGAACGCCAATCACCTCGACGCTCCTCATGCCCGCCACGGCGATCAGAGCCGTGCCGGGGGCGGCGGCGTGCTTGGCGTTCGGAGAGATGGCGGACGAGATGCTGCTTGCCAGCACGCGCGTCGCACCAGCACGCCTAACGACGACACACGACACCTTCTGGCATCGCGGACCTGGAAGCCGCCTTGCGACACACACTCGGCAGGTAGGTATGCGGCGCGTCGGCGAGGCGTCGGGCGCTCTTGCCAAGATCAACGTAGGGCGATAGCGTCGCAGACTTGGAAGCTCACAACCAGCGACACGTCCGACGGACCGGGTCGCCGAAGGTTCCGGGCCGCGGGCCCTGGTGTGGCGCGCTCTCGAAGACATGAAGCACGCGGGACCAGGAGCGCTGGATGCGCTGGCCGACTTGCTGGAAGAGATTCGGGGCTCCGCCGGCCTGCGCGAGCCGAAGCGGGGGACCTTTTATCGTCGCTCGTCCGCGTTTCTGCACTTTCACGAGGACCCCGCCGGCCTCTTTGCCGATCTGAAGATCCGCGACACGTTTCACCGTTTCCCGGTCAACACTGCGATGGAGCGGCGGGCGCTGCTGCGGCGTATCGCGCAGCTCACGCGTGACGACCGCCGGCCGAGCTGAGCGCGCTCAGTTGGTCAGGACGCCGCGCACGGTGGCGAGGATCTGATCGCCCCAAGACGGCTTGGTGAGGTACGCATCCGCGCCCAGCCGGCGCACGAAGGCAGCCGTCTCGTCTTCGTTGCGCCCGCTCAACACCACGACCTTGGGGACGTACGGCGGTTCGTTGCTGCCCCCATTGGACGGCTTGGTGCGCAGTTGTCGCATGACCTCCCAGCCGTTCATGCCGGGCATTTGCAAATCCAGGAGCAGCACGTCGACGCGGCTCTGCTTGAGCAGATCGGGCACCTCACACCCATCATGCGCCGTCATCACGTAGAAACCGCCTCGCTTGAGGGTGCGCGTGAGGAATGTTAGAAATTTTTTGTCATCGTCGACGATGAGCACAGTCGGGCGAATCGGAGTAACCATCGGTCCTGACCTCAATTGCGGCGGCTAGCGTAGCATCGAACCTGGCAGGCCCCAAGGGGCAAAACTCGACGCCGGAAACCAGTTGCCACCATGCAACCACCCGTCTCGTTCGCTGGAGAGGCCCTTACCGCGAGCGACCTCGCCAGCTTGCGGGATCTCGCCCAGGTCCTGTGGCCGTCGCGGCATGCCATCGCACACGAGTGGTCACAGCGGCTCATCGAGACGCTCCCCGAGTACTTTCCACCCGGCGGTGCAGCTGCGGAGCGCCTCACCGAGGTGAACGAGCGATTTCTCTCCCTGATCCTACAGCGGGCCGAAGCCGGCGACATGCAGGGACTCTACGACCTGTATTACCGCAACACGCGCGAGCTCATCGAAGCCGATCTTCAGCGGGCGCCGGCGCGGCGCATTTCGCTCGTCGGCCTCTATACATCGGCACGCGTCAGTCTGCTGGTGATCGGCGAGTACCTGGATGCGGACTACCCGCGCCGCATGTTGGCCTACACCAAGCTCACCGCACAGTTGATGATGCTGGTCGGGCAGGCGTACAGCGATGTGCGTGAGGAGTATCTGCAGAAGGCGTTCGAGCAGATCAACACGCTGTCGCACGAGTTGCGTGCGCCGCTGTCGAACGTGTTCGGTTATCTGGAAATGCTGCGCGCCGGCGACTTCGGCCCGGTCTCACCCGAGCAGGCACGGGTGCTCGGCGACCTGATCCACGAGACCGACGACCTGCTGTGGCTGCTGACCAGCACACTCAACCTTTCGCGGCTCGATACCGGCCGGGTCCCCGTACGCATCGAAGAGTTCTCGTTGGCCGCGGTACTGAACGAGGTCATCAATGCCACACCGCATGCGGGCGTCAGCGTGACCTCGACGGTGCCGCCGGACCTGCTGGCGTTGCGCACCGACCGCGTGAAGGTGAAACAGATCCTCGGCAATCTGCTGCGCAATGCGGTGCGCTACGGCGGTGGCTGTCCGGTCGAGGTGAGTGCGGAGCGACCGCGCCCCGGCGTAGTCGCCATCACCGTCCGCGACCACGGACCGGGCATCAAGGCCGACGAACTGCAGGTGATCTTCGACTTTTTCCAGCGCGGCCGCAGCGCCGGGCCGGAGCGCGACGGTTACGGCATCGGGCTGCACGTCGTGCGCCGGCTGGTGCAGATGCTGAACGGGACCATCGGCGTCGAGAGCACACCGGGTTCGGGTTCGTCCTTCCGCTTCACGATTCCGCTTGTGCACATGACCGGCGAAGCGTGACTGCTGATGCGAATTGGACTATCGACGAAGTTCGGTTACGGATGCGTACGCTCGGTTTGCGGAGGACCAATGGCGAAATCTCGAAACACGGCGGCGAAGACCTTCTCGTTACATTGGGGCAGCGGCGTCATCGCGGAGGAGGCGCAGATCGTCACCGCCTATCACCGCCCCACTATCCAACTGCTGAACTTCACGGCGGGTGAGGCGGCCGGTACCCGCGAGATCCGCTTTTGTCACTACGATCACCGCGGTCGCTTCCAGCGCTCGCCGCTCATCATCGACGAGAAGGACGTTCCAGCGCTCCAGCGGGCGTTGGCCGCGACGCCGGAGCTGCAACGGCTGCTGGCGCGGTTGGTGGGTTGATGGGCACGCAAGGAGAGACGGGAGCGCTGCTGTCTGGCGTGCGCGTGATCGAGAGCTCGCTGCTCGGCCCGGCAGCGGTGGGCATGCACCTCGCCGATCTCGGCGCCGAGGTCATTAAGGTCGAGAACCCCGGCGGCGGCGACTACGTCCGTAAGATGGCCTTCCCGATCATCGACGGCATCTCGCTGTTGCACTGGCATCTCAACCGTGGCAAGCGCAGCATCATCATCGACCTGCGCACTGCCGAGGGCGTGGCCGTGTACCTCGACCTCGTGCGTGGTGCCGATGCGGTGATCGAAGCGATGCGCCCGGGAGCACTGGCGCGCCGCGGGCTCACTTACGAAAAGATGCGAGAGGCAAATCCGCGCATCGTCTTCGGCACCATCTCGGGCTACGGCCTGACGGGACCCTACAAGGACATGCCGAGCCATGGCATCGCGTACGATGCCTGGGCTGGCGTGGCACGGCCAACGGTCGACGCCAACGGCTTCCCGACCATTCCCAGCTACACCACCGTCGGCATCAACTCCGGCCCGCTCTATGCGGCACTGGGTATCTGTGCGGCGATCATCCGCGCGCGCGCCGGCGGGCGTGGCTGCCGCTTCGAGGTGGCGCAGAGTGATGCTGCGGCGGCCTTCAACTGGAACGGCATTGAAGGGAACAAAGCCTACGAACGGCCCGAGGACGAAGTCACGGGCAACGACGGCGACGGCAAAGGGGCGCGCCGGCCCGTCGGCGACAACAGCATGACCGAGTCGGTGCGCTACCAGTACTACCGCTCGAAGGACGGGTTGGTGCTCTTCATGGCGTCGGAGCGCGAGTTCTGGAAGAACTTCTGCGACGGCGTCGGCAGGCCTGAGTTGTACACGCAGAATCCGGGCTCCAAATATGCCGACCATGCGCGCGGCAACGCGGCCCTGCGCCGCGAGCTGGCTGCGATCTTCGCAACCCGCACGACGGCCGAGTGGATCCAGTTCGGGCTCGATGTGAACACGCCGATCGCGCCGGTGCACGACACCAAGTCGATCACCCGCGATCCGCAGTTTCAGGCACGGTTGGCGTTCCGGCCATGGCGCGAGCACGGCACCGACCTGATGCCGTCGCCGATCAGGCTGCTCGACGAGATGCTGCCGGTGCCGTCGAAGGCGGCTGTCGTGGCGGGGTGCGATACCGACAGTGTCCTGTCGCGGGTATTGGGTTACGACGCCGAACGCATTGCGGCGTTGCGCCGTGTGGGAGCCCTCGGCTGATCGCACCAGGTGCCGCAATGATCCGCCGGCATTGCGGCCAGGTGATCGCGAGCTTCCTGCTGTTGTGCGTCGCGGTAGGCGGGCTGTGCACGTTGCCGTCGGGGGTGTTCTGGCACCCGGACGAAGGGGCCAAGTTTCTCGCCATGCGCTCCTTGCGCTGGGAGCATGGCATCGCGTACGACGTGCCGTATCGCGGACGGGGTATTGATCCGCAGCTCCGATTCTACGCTGGACGATGCGGGTACGGGGTCATCTACCCCACCGCTGACGGCCCCGCCGGAGCGAAGAACTACTGGCCCATCGCCTTCCCGCTGCTCAGCCGCCCGTTGTTCGACCTGTTTGGCTTCTCCGGGCTGTACCTCCTCCCGCTGCTCGCCGGCTGGCTCACGGCGGTGGTGGCCGGACGGTGGGTGGCCGGGTACGATGAACGTTTGAGCGGCGTGGCAACGCTGCTGGTGGGCTGCAGCAGTCCCATCATTTTCTACAGCGTGAGCTTCAGCGAGCATACCCTAGCGACGCTGTGTGGCGTGATCGCTGTGTCGCTGCTGCTCGATGGCCGGACAGGCGCAGGACGCCTGTGCCTCATCGGCATGTGCCTGGTGCTGGCCAGTGTGTTGCGCTTCGAGATGCTGGGCTTTGCCGCGGCGGTGGTGGGCACGCTAGCGGTCAGTGCGCTGGCAGCGCGCCGGCGCGCGAGCACCGCAGGGAGCAGTGAACCGACCCTTCGCTGGCCGACCTGGCGGCAGCTGGTTGCAACGATCGGGGTGACCTTCGCCATGGGAGCAGTTCTTCTCAATGCACTCGCGCCACGCCACCTCGACCAGTTCGTTGCGGTTCCGCATCTGGTCGAGCATTTGCGGACAAAGCTTCCCTTCCTGATGGAGAGCATCGGCAAGATTCTCATGGGCGAGCCCGGGTTCCACAATGCGCTGGCCGACGAGACGTGGCTATTGGCGATGGTGCTATCGATCGGCGCGGCAACCGTGGCACCGTTTGCCGCCACGCGGCGCGGCGAGGCGATGCTGATCGTAGGTGCACTTGGTGTGCTGCTCGCGTCGAGTCTGCGCGCCACGCTGTGGCAGGAGGCGTATTTGACACGCCAAGGTGTGCTGGCGGTAGCGCCGTACATGAGCGTGAGCAGCTACGTGCTCGCCGAGGCGTGGACACGCCACGATGATCGCCTGTTCCGCCTGGCATGTGTGACGATGTGCTACGCAGCGATCGGCTGTGGTGCCGTCTTCGCGGCCAAGGTGAACGACGTCGGCGAATATCTGATCGGACTCGATGGTCCGGCCCGCTACCTGCTCACCCTCTATCCGATGGGCGCCGTTCTGAGCCTGCTCGCCGTAGCGCTCTATTGGGGGTCGGAGCGGCACACGGTGTTGAAGTCTGCATTCACCGTGTTGGTAGCGAGCATGGTGGTGGCAGCGACGGTCTACGAGTACCGCGGCCTGAAGATGGTTTCCACCAGCCGTCGGACCCTGACCACCTGGGAAACGGCCTTGCAGGCACACGATCGCGTGATCACGAACGTGTGGTGGCTGGCTGGGATGCTGGCACCGTTCTCTGCGACGCGTGAGTTCTACTGTGTCGACGAGCTGAACGCGGTTTCCGACTGGGCCGGGCTTGCCGCCGCGCACGGAGTTACCGCCTTCAGTTTCGCCAGCGTGAACCCGATCGATGCTGCGCGGTTCGGTGGGAACGCGGGTCAGATCGTCCTGGAGGAGTCGGAGATTGTCGACGGCCTGTATCTCAATCACTACCGTCTGGCTCTCAACCCGGGAGGGTCCTAGGGCCCGCGGCCAGCATCGTCTTTCCAACAAGAGCGTGTGGAGATCCCTTTGCCGTTGGCCAGCCGCTTGACAGCAGCAGTAGAGGCAAGTACTGATGGCGGACACGGAGCCGCGCACCAGAGGTGCGGGCCGGAGCAAGGTGGACGATGCCGCCGCGTGGTCGTAAGGACATAGGAATGGCGCTGCTTGGGCTGCTGCTGAACATCTATGCAGCGGCGCAGATCATCGGCGTGGTCAACGGGTTCGGGGCGTTGGCGACATTCACGCCATACTCGGACGGGCAGTCCTGCGTCAGTGATAGCGAGTGTGCCTCGACCCACTGTGTCGACAAGGTCTGCTGCATGCAGGCGTCGTGCGCCGCGTCCGAATCGTGCAACCTTCCGGGCCACGCCGGCACCTGCACGCGCCGCAACCCGGCACCGGCGCTATCCGTGTGGGCGCAGGCGTTTGTGGGAACCACCCTCTTGGTCTTTGCATTGCGGCGCCTGTCCCGCGCATCGCGGCCGCGTTGATCCCCCATCGCTGTTCGTCGCGGTGACGCAGCGCACGGCGGCGGGGAACACGCGGCGCCGCGCGCGCTGCTTTCGCGCACACCTTGCGTCGTCGCGACCAGCGCTCCCGGCCGGAGGACGCGCTGGCGCGCTGCAATGACGACCTCGACTGCCTCGATGGGCCCTGCCACCTGGTACCACCGCCATGCCGAAGCGCTCGCGGGTATGCTGCTCCTGCTCGTGTACGTGCTCGCCTTGTCGAGCGTCCCGAAGCAGGTGTTCTGGCATCCGGACGAAGGCGCGAAGTTCGTCGGCATGCGCACACTCCGTTGGGACAGGGGGTTGGCGTACAGCGTGCCGTATCCGGGGCGTGCCATGGATCCGACGTTCGAGTTCTATCCCGGCCACTGCCGCGGTGGAGATATCTATCCGTCGCCACAGCTCGATGGGACCGTGGACTTCCGTTGGCCCATCTGGTTCCCGCTGGCGAGCCGTCCGTTCTTCGATGCGTTCGGACTCACAGGCGTGTATGTGCTGCCGCTGCTCGGCGGCTGGCTCAGCGCAGTGGTTGCGGGACGATGGATGATGCTGGCGGGTTCGCGCCTGGCACCGCTCGCCATCCTGCTCATCGGGTGCGGCACGCCCGTGTTCTTCTACAGTTTGTGTTTCTTCGAGCACACCCTCGCGACGTTTGCGGCGGTCGTGGCGCTGTCGATGCTGATCACCCCGTCGGTGTGCGGTTGGCGCACCGCGCTGCAGATGATGCCTCTCCTGGTTGCGGCCGTCGTCCTGCGGATCGAGATGCTCCCGTTTGCCGCGGCTGTGGCTTTCAGCTGGGCGGTGTCGCGGACAATCGAGCGCTTCCGTCTCGGCGACGCATCAGCACGTGCGGCGCGCGTGAGTTGGTCCTCCGCGGTCATCGTCGGCGCTGTGGTAGTGGTTGTCCTTGTCCTACTGGGCAGCCTCCTGGGCCCGCGGCAACTCGATGCGCTGCACGCGCTGCCGGACGTGGTCGGACGCAACCTGGCAAAGTGGCCGTACCTGATCAGTGCAACCGTACGGCTGCTGATCGGGCCGCTCGACCTCGGTCCCTTCAGCGGATGGGCTTGGCAGCTGCTGCTCGTGCTGGCGACCGCCGCGGCAGCAGTAGCACCCTTCGTGCGGTCCAGGCGCGCCGAAGCCGTTCTGATCCTCGGCGCATTGGCGGTGCTGACCGTGCCGAGCCTGATGATCGCGTTTGTCAGCCGTCCATTCCTCGGCAGGCAGGGAGTGTTGGGGGTCGCGCCATACATGATTGTGGGGACGTACGTCCTGGTGCACGCGTGGCGCCGGCGCGATTCGCGCCTGCTCCGTCTTGCATGTGCGGCAACCGCCTACGCCGCCTTTGGATATCTCGCGCTCTTCAGCGTCCGGGTGAACGAGGGAGGTGACGAACTGATCGGGCTAGACGGCTGCGCGCGCTACATGCTGATGCTCTACCCGATGGGGGTCGTGCTCAGCTTGGTGGCGATCCAGACGATCCGCGAATCGCCGCGCTCGGAACTGGTGAAATCGGCGGTGACGATTTTCGTTGCCGCGATGTGCATCACATCGTGCGTCTATGAACTGCGAGCTCTCCGCGAGATGCGCAGCAACAAGCAGGTACTGGTGGCGTGGGAAGCCGCGTTGGGCAGCGGCGACCGTATCGTGACCGACATCTGGTGGTTGCCGGCGGTGCTTGCGCCGCTCTCGACCACA
>Ga0335070_10004081_pt1 | contig 17044 bp, 18 predicted proteins | sample Lox_Sample_13_FD_206722 | JGI IMG/M metagenome (GOLD analysis project Ga0335070, IMG submission 206722) | Soil microbial communities from Loxahatchee National Wildlife Refuge, Florida, United States - Lox_Sample_1.3 | ecosystem: Environmental > Terrestrial > Soil > Wetlands | place: USA... | reverse complement strand
CGCACCTGCGGTGTGGGCAGGTGAACGTCGGTTTGGGCTGGATCGCTGCCGGGATCATGACCAAACGGGCTTCGAGAAATGGGTCGGTTGGGGTGTGATCGCTGCCAATCTGTTCGTGATCGGCAGAAGGGTGGCTGCGAAGGCGTGATCAATTGGTAAAGTTCAAGCAAAATTCGATAGGCAATTTGCCTGTTGTCGAGTTTCGCACCAAAAACTAGCTAAGATCACCTGCTCGACCCTGAGATCTTTCGCGATCTGCTCATTGGGGGTGGACGAGACCCCGCGATCGGCACTGGCTTGCTCGGGCGGCGAATGGAAGCTCTTTTGGTGGGCCTGTAAACTGGGTTCCCATTGCAGTTCATCGGAAGGGTTGCCCTTCAGGATGCGATAATGGCTGACAATCCCGCCATCCACCTCATTGAGCCAGATTTTGTGTCCGTATTCCACGGGTTTGTTGTCCTTACCGCGCACGATAATATCGCTATGGGGCTCAAACAGGCTCACCACCTTTTCCTGAGCCGGGACGGCCTCCTTCTCCAGAATGCGGCGTTGGGTTTGATCGATCACCCGCTTGACCAAGGGCACATACTTTTCCAACTGGCGTTTCAGGCGCTGTTCGGCTCCCTGGGTTTGAGCGCCAATCTGCTCCAGGATTCGTTGAGCGTGGGTTACGCTCGTTTGGGTCATCTCGATCAACTGTTGGTAGAGTTGCTTGCCAGCAGCTTTGGCTTCCTCGCTGCGTTGACGGAGGGTCTCCCCGATCTTGCGCGAGACGTTTCCGGCAGCCTGGGTCAAATCTTCCCCAACCGCTTGAGAGGCAGGCCGGAGCTTGTGGATCTTTTGGACGATGCGGGTCAGGACGCCCACCCCATCGGCCAATTGGCGATTGTCGCTGGGGGCATGAATATTCGTCTCCACTACCCTGCCATCGGTCCGCAGCTTTTTGCCTTTCGTAATCTATGGGATCCATCTGTGGGATCAGTTGAAGAATCTCGGTAAACAGCTTGCCTTTTGCGTACTGTTCGCGTAACATGGGAGGTGCCTCCGCGAAAAAAGTTTGGTCTGGTAACCTTCCTTTTACCAAAGAGGCATTTCGTTTGTCAAATTGTTAATGTGCTGCATGCCTGTTTCGCACCAGAAACTAAACTAACAAGGGTGGGTATTATTCCGTCGGTCTGAATCATTTATGTCTAAATGGCCTCAACGGCCATTGTCCCGCATTGGTTGTGAATAGCCTGATTATATCGGTATTCATCTGGAAATTTGCGTTTACCAGTTGAGCGTCGGTGGCAGATCAACTTGGCGCTGGCCTGGTGAAATGATATCCTGGGAGGAAACCTCCATGGAAACCAAGCATATCGTGATCCTGGGCGGTTACGGAAACACGGGTTTTCTCATCGCCCGATTTCTCCTGTCGCAGGCAAATGTATTGATCACATTGGCTGGACGTAATCAAGAAAAAGCCATCCACGCAGCGGCAATCCTCAATGCCGAATGCGGCGAGAATCGAGTCAACGGAGTGCATGCCGACGCAGGGGATCCGCAAAGCCTGTGTAAGGTATTCGCCGGGATGGACATGGTTGTCGTCGCATCCAGCACGGTCGAACATACGGAGAAAGTTGTCAGGGCAGCCCTGGACGGCGGGATTGATTACCTGGATGTGCAGTATTCGACATTCAAAATGAAGATCTTACGCTCTATGCAAGGAGAGATAGAGCAGGCCAACCGATGTTTCATTACCGATGGCGGTTTCCATCCCGGCCTGCCTGCGGCGATGGTGCGCCTGGGCGCAGAGTGCTTCGATACTCTGGAAGCTGCCAACGTGGGCAGCGTGATCCAGATTGATTGGAATACCTTTGCTCAATCTGGATCCCCAGGCACCATGGAAGAGTTTATCGGCTTATTCACCGATTTCCAAACACTTTATTTTAAAGATGGGCGCTGGCAAAAAGTGAGTACACTGGCGATGATGATCCCAAGATACATGGATTTCGGCGGGAAATTTGGGCGCCGGTACTGCATACCGATGTTCCTGGAGGAGTTGTGGTCCTTACCGGAGCAGTACCCGACCCTGCATGAGACGGGTTTCTTCGTGGGTGGCTTCAACTGGTTTGTGGATTGGGTCCTGTCGCCGGTGATCATGGTCGGCCTGACGCTTTTCCCCAAAATGGGCTTACGCCCGTTTGGCCGGCTGATGTTCTGGGGTTTAAAGGCTTTTTCTCGTCCACCCTATGGCACGCTGCTCAAACTGGAAGCCAGCGGTAAAAAAGGTAACATTGCGAAAGCCGTGGAAGTGCTCATCTCGCATGCTGACGGCTATGCCTTGACGGCCATTCCGGTGGTGGCCTGCCTGATGCAAATCCTGGATGGAAGCGCCCGCAAACCGGGGTTATGGTTCCAGGCGCATATTGTCGAGCCGCAAAGATACTTCAAGGATATGGAAAAGATGGGAGTACAGCTTCAAACGACAACGAAGTAAATCGGAAACCTAAGAATGAAGATCCTTGCTCTAGAAAAAGAACTACCTGATTTGACGCCCGATGCTTTTAAAAGCTTTGCGGAGGAGGAAGCCCGTGAAGCCTGGGCACTATATCAAACCGGAATTATCCGCGAGTTATATTTCCATGCCGATCAGCAGTCGGCTGTATTAGTTCTTGAATGTGAGTCTGTTGAAGAGGCAAGAAGCATCCTGGCGAGCCTGCCATTTGTTCGCGAAAGGCTGATAACTTTTGAAATTATCCCGTTGAAAGCCTACCCGGGCTTTGCACGACTTTTCCATGAAGAAGAGGGCTGATGCCCAATCAAACCGTTTACCACCGCATGAAATCTCTCAATGCTCGCATGGCGGCCAATTACAGGCGCGGCTTTGGCCCGAGGCGCACCGTGTTGCTGCTGACCACGGTTGGACGTAAATCCGGTCTGCCACGGGTGACACCGCTCCAGTTCGAGGAAGTGGATGGCGACTACTACATCGCCTCGGCGCGCGGGCGGGAGGCGGACTGGTTCAAGAATATCCAGGCTAATCCGAATGTCCATGTGCAGATCCGGGAGCGGGAGTTCGATGCCGTTGCCGAACCCGTCATCGATCCAATCCAGATCGCCGATTTCATCGAGCTGCGCCTGAAACGCCACCCGGTCATGATCCGCTTGATCATGACCCTGTTCGACGGTCTGCCCCTGCGCTTTACCCGCCCTGAGCTTGTGAAATTCTGCCAGGAAAAAGCCATGGCGATCCTGCGTCCGGTCAGGGAGCAAGATCCCAGTCAGAGAAGGTAGAAATGGCTGGCACAAATCCTAATCTCGCAGTTTTCTTCGGTGGTGTTTGCCTGCTACTGGCATATGCCTATGTGGTGTTCCGGGTGATCGTTCGCCGGGAATATAGTTCGCATGGACACCTGACAGTCTGGTCTTCGACCCTCCAATTGCTTGCCTTTGCTGGGCTGATGGCTTTTCCGTATTTATTCAACCCACCGAAGTGGGCCTTGCCCTGGTTGTTAGCAGGGTCAACCTCTCCTCAGCAGCAACTATTAGGATTAGTCATCATTCTATTGGGACTTCTGGTCGGATTTGGCACGATGGGATGGTTTGGAATACGCCAGGCATTCGGTATCGAGGTAAAAGGGCTGATAAGTACTGGACCTTATCGGCTTACGAGAAACCCCCAATTCCTGGGATTTTCGGCGATGGTCATCGGGGTTGCAGTGCAATGGCCTTCCTGGTTCGCGATCGTTTGGATTGGGCTTTATGGGGTGATGAGTCACTGGATGATCATCACCGAAGAGGAGCATTTACGGGCATCATTTGGGGAGGAATATGTACGCTATTGTCAAAAAGTTCCCAGGTATTTGTTTTGGGTTGGGAATTCCAAAAAAGATACAACAGCCTGACGTAGCTGAATTTTCGAATCATCATAGGGAAGATATTTTCACGGAGAAATGATATGAAAGCAGCCATATCCGACATTCTTTTAGCACCCTGGATCACCGGTGTCATCACTACGGCCATCCGATTGAAGGTGTTTTCCGTCATTTCTGACCAGGAATTGACAATAAACGAAATCGCATCAAAATGCCAGGCGATCCCCGACCGTCTAGTGCCTCTGCTTGAGGCTTGTGTCAGTTTAGGTATTTTGGAACAAGAAAATCACAGATATAGGAATCCTCATTTCAGTCGTGTTTATTTTGTAGAGGGAGCGCGTTTCTATGTAGGCGATTTTCTGAAGCTGGTCAATGACGAATCGCTGCAATGGTTCCAGCTTCCCGATATCATTCGCGGGACCGAAAAAGTATACGAGAACTCACCCTATATCAGGTCAGATTACCGAACGTTTATCATGGCGATGAATAATTTCGGCAGTCTGGGCGAAGCAGAGGCTTTGAAGGATGCAGTAGACCTTTCAGGCTGCAAACGGATGGTAGATGCAGGCGGCGGCTCTGGCCTATATTCCATTGCTCTATGCCAAAAATATCCCGAATTGCATTCCACGATTCTGGATGTGAAAGATACCCTGGCAGTGACCCAAGAAATAATAGGGAATCGAGAAGAAAGCGACCGAATCGATCTACGCGAAGGTGATTTCTTGAAGGATGCCCTGGGAGACAACCTGGATGTTGTTCTTCTGTCAGACGTAATTTACGAAGAATCAACCGCCAGGATCGTTTTACGAAATGCATGGGATAGCCTTTCACAAAATGGGATGTTGATTATCCGCGGTTATTATGGCGACCCCGAAAAATCGAGGCCGTTATTCGGTGCATTATTCGCTTTCAAAGGATTGGTAGATAATGCCCAGAGAAAAATCCTGACGATCACCAATTTGGTAGCGATCGTTCAAGAAACCGGATTTAGAATCATCAAAAGTGCTCCTTTAACAGAATTTTCTTATGTGGTAATTAGCAGAAAAGCATGATGATATATCCCTGATCATAGCTGCAGGGAATTCCAACAATACAAAGATCGTGATTCTTTCAGATGTGAGGATCAGTGAATGAGATGACTCCCAAAGCATATTTCACCTGGTTTACGGAAAACTGGCCAAAAGTCGGAGTAATGATTAGCCTTTTCCTGACAATCTACCTGGTCGTAATCGTCCTGCCGCAAAACACCCTCTTGTTTGCATTGTTGATGTCCACGCCCCTTTACATGCTCCACGAAATGGACGAATATATTTTCCCGGGCGGCTTTGCCCAATTCATGAACCAGAATATATTCAAGACGGATCCCGAGTCCGGCCTTCTCGATGCAGCCGCTGTTTTTTGGATCAACATGGTGGTCTGGATTGCCTTGCCGCTTTTCAGCCTTTTCGCAATATTTGATATAAGCCAGGCAATCGCTTTGCCTTATTTTTTCATTTTTCAGGCTATGGTACATCTCATCCTGGGAATTGTTGGGAAACGGCTGATTAACCCTGGCATGATTTCCGCGTAGCTGGTCCATGTGCCGTGGGGTATCTGGACAATTTTGCTGCTCGTTCAGGCTGGAGCGATCCGCAATCCTTTTTGGAATCCCGGTCTCCGCGATGGGCTGCTGATCGTTGTCGCCATGATGCTTGCGAACCGTCTCCTCCTGGTTCGGTATAAACGCAGACGGCGGGTTTGATCGTCTCGAAAAAGAAAGGTCGATATGAAACAGCTCTTAAACATCCCTCATCGCACAAGCCATGGCATGTGCCCGGTCAATGGCATCCGCGACCTGGTTCACTGGTGTTCGGGCCGGGATTGGTCCAACGAATTTCTTTGGGGATTGGGGCAGGGCGGGGGCTTTGCCTACCTGCGCTTCAACGCCGCCGACCCCCCTCGCCAGGTATATACGGGCATTTCAACGCCCCGCCAGCACCGCTACCTGGCAGGGCTTTTCCAGGCCGGCTTCACCGAGAGTGAGAACCGTGCATTTAAAACTTCCTGGACGAAGGCGCGGCAGGCGATTGAGGCCGGAACGCCTCCGGTGCTTGGCCCGCTGGACATGTTCCACCTGCACTATTATCCGAAGCTCTATCACCAGCGGCATATCCCGATCCATTTTGTGCTGTTAGTTGGTTATGACGATGCTACCGCCTATGTTCTCGACACGGATAAGGATGCCGTTCAGGCAATATCGCTGGTTGAATTGCAGTTAGCCTGGGATGTGAATGTGCCCGGCCTGGGCAAGCGCAATCGCCTGGCGGTCATTGATATTCCTCATAAGCTGCCCTCAACCGAGGCGCTGATCCGGCAAGCGGTTCTCGACCAATGCCAGATGATGCTGCATCCGCCGGTCAGCATGGTTGGCGTCCCGGCGATGAAAAAACTGGCCAGCGAGATTGCGCACTGGCCAGAGGAATTGGGAGAAGAAACGGCTGCCAAATGCCTGCGCCAGGCGCGCGAATACCTGAACTCCCCGCCCGACCTGGAAGGCAACCATCTCACCGCCGGGCGGGACCTGTATATTGCTTTTCTCCAGCAAGCCGGGGAGATGGCCGGGGTGGATTTTTCGGGGGCGGTCGGGCATTTGCAGGAATCAATCTCAATCATCCCAGAGATTGCCGGGGCAATCCAACAGAACGATCTCACAAGAGCCGCCCTGGGTTTTGAGCGGGTTGCCGAAGCGGAGACAAGGGCCTTTTCAGCGTTGAGCAAGGCCGTGGGCGCTGCTTTGTAAAGGATTTTTAGAGGGTGAAACGATGAACGAGCTTATCATAATGCTTTCCGGCGGTAGCCTGATTTCAGATGGGAGGGCGAACGAAGCCGCCGACCGAGTCCTGGCCAATCCCAAATTGTTTGACCAGCTAGTTGAAGGTCTATCTGAATCCGATGCGGTTATTCGGGCCAGAACGGCGCATGCGCTGGAGCGAATCTCCCGGACTCATCCAGAAATGCTCAAAGAACTGTTTCCAAAATTCATCGAGATGGCTACCCGTGATCCCGTGCCAATGGTCCGATGGCATATCGCCATGATCTTTGGCAATCTGCCGCTCTCCATAGAGACCGTCGAGGAGATCATCCCGGTGCTGTTCCGGATGCTCGAAGACCCGAGCGTCTTCGTCAAGAGCTGGGCCATGGTCAGCCTGACCATTTTGGGGCGCCAGCATGAGTCGATGCGGAAAGGGATTTCTGATCATATCCGGCCTCTCCAGAATGACCGCAGCGTCGCCATTCGCAGCAAGGCGATCAAGGCGGTGAAAATCCTGGAGAATGATGCTGAACCAATACCGGCTGGATGGGTAAAAGCCAGGAGACTTTCTGGTTAGAGCCGAAGCGAAGGCGTAAGGAACAGGATTCCGATAAATTGGAGTGCACCATGGACAGGACAGTGAAAGAACAGATCAACCTTCTCAGTTCCACCGATGACACCATCCGTATGGGAGCTCTGCAAACGATTTTGAAATTAACCGATCGACAGGTGGATTGGATTTACGAGGTCTGGGATGAACTTTTTGATAAGCTGAAGAGTGAGAATTCATACCAAAGATCGATTGGCATTATGGTGATTTGTAACCTGGCGAAAAGCGACACGCAAGACCGGTTGAGCGGCTGCCTCGATCTCCTGTTGGCGCATACCCGGGATGAAAAATTTATCACCTCTCGACAATGCATTCAGAATATTTGGAAAGTGGCAGCAATGAGCCGGCAAGCCCAAGATAAGGTTCTCGCACATCTGGAAAAGCGATTTCGAGAGTGCACGAATGAAAAACACTACAACTTAATCCGCGTCGATGTCATTCAATCCATCACCTGCCTATATGAGGTTACAAAGGAGACAACACTCCTGACCAGGGCTCAGATGCTGATTAAAGAAGAGAAAGAAGAAAAATACCGGAAAAAGCTCGAGGCGATCTTGAAATAAGCGAAGCTATCTGGTTGATGCGTTGGAAGGGTTTATGGTGAACAAATCCTGGGTGGAAAAATTACCTTATCCAACCGGGCTGGTGAAATGGTTGTATAAAACCCCGATCCTGGTTTACCGCCTGGGGTTGGGCTTCCTGGTCGGGCGGTTGTTCATGATTATGACTACGGTCGGGCGCAAAAGCGGCCAGCCGCGCCGGACTGGAATTGAGTTTCATGAATACAAAGGGCGCAGGTACGTTTTCAGCGCCTGGGGCGCGAAAGCGGACTGGTACCGCAATATCGAAGCCAAACCATGCCTCACCATCCAGACCTGGCGTGGCGCAGAAAGCGTGCTGGCCCACCGAATCACCTCGGACGCGGAGCTGGCTGAAGCGTTTACCTTCGCCAGGTCAAACCCATCCATGCGAATGGTCATGCAATCTGCCGGCTTTGGGCAGATCCTGGAGCAGTTCCTGGCCTAAAAGGAACGCTTCACCTTCGTTACCTTCGACCCGATGGATTACCCCACACCGGAACCGCTCAAAGCCGACCTGGCCTGGGTTTGGGCGGCGCTGTGGATCCTGGCAGCCGGAGCCTGCGCGATCCTTGCCGCCCATTCTCTGAACGGAGCCTTCCCCATTTTTTCACTTATCTGGCTGATCATTCCCCTGATCATTGTCATTCGGACACACGATTCCACCCGAATCGGCTTGCGGCGCATCCCCCTCAAAGATTTCGTCATCACGAGTATCGCAGCAATCCTCGCTTCGTCGGCAATGGTATTGTTATTCGAACCCTGGTCCCACACCGGCCTAATGCTATTCAGGTTGGCGATTTCCTCCCCCGCGCCGGATACCACCTTCCTCTGGCTGAAACAATTCACCGGGTTCACAGGTATATTCGCCATGATCGTCTATGGCGGTCTGGTCACCCTGTTTGCCGAGGAGCTTTTATTCCGCGGCTGGCTGCTGCTATGGCTGCTGCAAAAGCTACCACTGTTTGGGGCGATCCTTATTCAAGCCACCGTGTTCACGCTATTGGTCAATCTGCTGGTCGCCACCCTGATGCCTCCCTTGCAGGCCTTCATTTACCTGGCTGTTTATAGCTGGTTGGGCGTCGGGGTGATCAACGGATGGGCAGCCGCCCGCACTCGCAGCATCTGGCCCGGGCTGATGGCTTCCGTTCTGGGAATTGTTGTGGGAATTCTCAGCGCTTATTTCTGAATGAGATACCTCAATCAACCATTGTAAAATCTTGGGAGCAGCCTGGGAGTGAGTCTGGGACAGGATTAGGACTTTACTCTCATGCGCTGGAATGGCGAATGGCTTAAAGTAGAGGTCAGATAGAACCTCCCTGGATTAAAAGGATAACGACTATGAACCTGACCTCCACATTCCCCCGCCTGCATCCGATTTTCCCCAACTGGCTGTTGGCTACCGTTCTGACGATACTGCTGGCGCTGACACTCCTCGCAACCCTGCAGATAACCTTCTTCACTCCGGGCCAGCCTGCCCAAAGCAACATTTCATCCGGCCAACTCGCGCCGCATTTCGAGCCGATGCCCACCCCCAACGCAGCCATGGTCACTGACACCCCCGTTCCACCAGCTACCTTGAACCGGTCCGCTCAACAGCCCAACTTCGTCCCAGTACCTGTGCCCACGCCGCCCGCAAATCATTAGGAGATCACTATGGATACCACTGCTCTGTCAACCGAACCAACGATCCAGCGCCTGTATGGGCCCCGCCTGAGTGGGGCCTGGCGCCTCACTGGGGTGATTCTTTGGGCTATTTTATGGCTGGTTTGCCTGGCGACCATGCTTTTTTCAGCCTACCGTTGGTACCAGTGGGACAGCCTGCCTGTCGCTCAATGGAACCAGATGAACCATTACACGCCCGAGACACCCGACGAACAAGCCAGCAAGATTGATTTTCAAAATCAAACGATGCAGTTAGGATTCTCCCTTCCGGCGTATGGGACGCTGTTCCTCGTCCTGCGCCTGGTCGCAGGCGTTCCCTTTTTTATTATCAGTGTCCTCATCATGCGCCGGCGCAGCGATCGCCTGATGGCCGTGATCTTTGCAGGGCTCCTGGCGGTGCTAGGGGCCGTGGGGCGCTTCCAGGCTGCTAACTGGAGCATTCTGGATGGAACACCGGATAACTTGCTCCCCATGGTGATGGGACTTAACCTGCTGCTGGATTTGAGCGCCATCTTGCTGTTCATTTTCCCGGATGGACGGTTCGTGCCAGGCTGGTCGCGCTGGTCGGTCATTCTTGCCGTCAGCGACAGCCTGCTGCGGGATATCTTGTACAATACCTTGCTTTACCCAGCTGCTTTTTACAACTGGCTGGGCCAGTATAATTTTCCCTTACCCACCCAGGTCATCTTCCTGATCGGGGTTGCGGCGCTCGTTTATCGCTATGCCCGGCAGGCTGATACGGTTCAAAAACAGCAAATTAAATGGCTGGTGGTTGGTCTGGCGTTGCTGGTGCCTTTCTATGTCACCCATTACCTTTTCTATAACTCGACCATTCTGGAACCGGTCTGGGCGGCCTGGACCCATCGCGAATGGTTGATCCTGGAGCTGGCGCTCGAACCCGGCTGGTATGTCGCGCAAGGCTTATTTGCGGTATGCATTGCCATTGCCCTGCTGCGTTACCGCCTGTGGGAGGTTGACCTGATCATTAACCGCCTGGCGGTATATGGTTTGCTGACTGTGCTTATCCTCGGCGCCTACCTGGGCGCAGTCTGGGGCCTGGGTTCCCTCCTTGGCAGCCTGGCCCAACCGGCGGTGTTCTTCCTTGCCGCTGGATTGATTGCCCTGCTGCTTGAACCCCTGCGGCGCCTTTTGCAGCGGATGGTTAACCGCCTGATGTTTGGGGAGCGGGATAATCCCTATTCCGTGCTGACCCGCCTGGCGAGCACCCTCGAGCGCTCCGCCAGCCCGGCCGAGATGCTGCCCGCCATGGCTGCCACCATCGTTCAGGCCATGAAGGTTCCATATGCGGCCATCCTGGCAAACGAAAATGGAAGCGATCAGCCTCTGGCAGTGGCCGGAAAACCGGGACAGGCGATCCAATCATTCCCGCTCATGGTCCAATCCGAGATCATCGGCGCCCTGCAGGTTAGCCCCCGCGGCAGGGGCGAGGAATTTTCCGCCGCTGACCACCGCCTGATTGAGAACATTGCCCGCCAGACTGGCGCCGCCGTCCAGGCCGTGCGTTTGAACAGCGAACTGGCGCGCTCGCGCACTGCCATCGTGTCGGCCCGCGAGGAAGAACGGCGCCGCCTGCGGCGCGATTTGCACGACGGGCTAGGACCCCTGCTCGCCAGCCAGACCCTAAAAATGGCAGCCGTGCGCCAGCTGGTTAGGCAGAATCCCGAACGGGCGGAGACGCTGGTAGATGACGTGATCCACCAGAACGAGAACACCGTCACAGAAGTACGGCGCCTGGTTTACGGCTTGCGCCCACCCTCCCTGGATGAGTTGGGCCTGGCGGAAGCCGTGTGCGAGGTGGTGCGACGATCCGGTGAAGGTGGCCTTTCCGCCAGCGGGCTGGAAATCCGGGTGAGCACGCCCGAGGGCGGCCTGCCCCCGCTGCCGGCCGCCGTGGAGGTCAATGCTTACCGGATTGCCTTGGAAGGCATGACCAACGCGGCGCGACACGCCCACGCCAGCCATTGCACCATCCGCTTTTTTTGTGAGATAATACCGGTATCCACGAAATCCCTGAATGGGCTGTGCGTTCAAATCGAAGATGACGGTACGGGGATGCCCAAACAATACCGGGCCGGGGTCGGGCTGCGCTCCATGCGCGAGCGAGCCGAAGAATTGGGAGGCCACCTGGTCATCGAAGAGGCTCAGCCGCATGGCGCCCGTGTCACCGCCTGGCTGCCGCTGGTGGAGGAAGGCTGACCATGGAAAATATCATCCGCTTACTGATCGTCGATGACCATGCCCTGTTTCGCGACGGGGTAAAAGCCCTGCTCTCGGTCACCCCAGACATCCAGGTGGTGGGCGAGGCAGAGGATGGCGAGGGGGCTGTCCGGCAGTTCAAAGGCCTGGCCCCGCAGGTGGTTTTGATGGACATCCATATGCGGGGGATGAGCGGCATTGAAGCGACCAGGGCTATTCTGGCGCACGACTCCAGGGCAGGGGTGATTATGGTGACCATGCTGGAAGATGATGCCTCTGTTTTTGCCGCCATGCGGGCCGGAGCGCGGGGTTACGTGCTCAAAGGCGCCAATCATCAGGAAATGCTGAGCGCCATTCGCGCCGTGGCAGAAGGCCAGGCGTTATTCGGTCCAGCCATTGCCGCACGCATGATGCGCTTCTTTCAGGAGAATGCCAGCCTCCAGGCTGGCGATTCTCAGCACGAACCGGATGAAGCGATTCTTCCGGAAGATTTGTCTGAGCGCGAGCGCGAAATTCTCAGCTTGATTGCGGACGGGTACAGCAACAAGGAAATCGCCGTTCGACTGACCCTCAGCCCCCATACGGTGCGCAACCATATCACTAGCATTTTCGCCAAGCTGCAGGTGGCTGACCGGGCCCAGGCGATCCGCCTGGCGCGGCGTGCAGGTTCGGGTTCTAAATAATCGCGGGTAATATGAAAACCATCCCTTTATCCTTCTTCATGGTTCCAGCAGGATTTCTGGCTGCGGGGATCGTGTTGGCATGGCGGGCGCGGAGGAAAAATACCCGCCTGGAAAGAATAGCTTATGCCACCATCTTTGCGATGGTTGGTTATTTGCTGATCGAAGGATTGGATAACCTGTACTGGTGGGAGGTGTCGTCAGGCAGGGGGCCGTATCTGCTCGGAATTGCAATCCTGGTTTTGCCTTTACTGATTGCAGGAATGGCCTACCTGTTTTACTTTAGACTCGCCTCTGTCACAGAGGTTTACCTGGAAGCCGGCCTGATCGGTTTGTATTTGGCTGCCTGGTTTGTGGTGTTTACGCTGATCCTTATCATCTTCTGGCACTGGCATTATTCGCCTGAAGGTAGCGACCCGGTACAATTCCTACTGGTCACGATTGCGCTTAGCCCTTTCCTGGCGGCCTATGTTCACAAGCGTGCCCAGCGCCAGGAGAGCCCCGGCTCCACTCCCAGCCCCTTTTTTAGACGAATTCTTGCCGGGCGCCTGGGATGGGCAGCCACCCTCCTGGGCGCATTCATCGTTGGTTTTATCAGTGGGATTCCAGCCATGCTGTTTATCCCCATGGGCGTCATTTTTCTACCCCTTCTGGTCTTAATCCTGGGCAGCCAGAGCCGTTCTGGTTTCATCCTGTGCCTGAGCGGTATCATCGTTTATCTCGGTCATGTTTTCGCCCTGGCAGTCGCTTATGCTGTATCGTCGAACGCCTACGATTGGGCAAACTTATTCTACCGGGCCTTTGGGATTGACCTTTTCATTTCCGCCTGGTGGTTTGCCATGATTCCGGTCAGCGGCCTGGCATTGTTGGGCCAGCTTGTGCAAAGAAATGGAAAGCCTTCACTGGCTTTGGTGGCGTTTCTGATCGCGGCGCTTTATGGATACAGCCTTTTCTCCGTTGAGCGACCGAATGTGACGGCTGAATACAGGATACTTGGCCAGGTCGAAACTGCTTCAACCGAACCACTGGTATTGACCTTGCCGCTGCCCCTTAACGGGCCAGGCGCATTGGCGCAGACTCCAACCCCTACTGCCAGACCGTTTGCGTCGAGTACCCCCATTTCCCAAAGCATTGGAGGGGCCTGGACGGCGACGCCGACGGTTTCAGACGCACCCTTGCGGTTGACTCTGCCGCTTCCCCATAGCGATAACGGTCCCTTGACGGTGAAGCCGTGCGCCGATTGGAATTATCCGGTGATCAAGGCCGAGAAAAATGTGCCAAGCCAGTGGGGACCGGCCTGGGAAGTGACCTTGACCGCTGGAGAGTTCTATCGTTGCCTCGAGCCTGCCCCTCGTTATTCCGACAGGGTTCCGCTATTGTGGATGAAGAGCGATTCGAATCCAGCGGAGAAGATGAAAAGCCCTTTCAAAATAACCGCGGACAATGAAGCGATCCAGGTCCATCTCAAGCTCACCCTCTCCACTTACATGAGGAAGGCCCAGGCGCTCAGTCCATTTGTGGGCATGCAAATTCTTTGGTCTGAATACAATTATGGAGAAACCATGGAAATCACCACCCGGCCTGGTGCGGTGTGGCAGGCGGCGCCTGTGGTTCCAGGCCAATCCAATCAATTCACCGGCCCCAGTATTTATATTCTACCGTTCGGGTAGAATTCTTCCAGCCAATCGTACCTCCTGTGATGTCGTTCCTACCTTTCGTGGGCGCAGTGCTGTTGATGGTCGGCGGAACGCTCTACCTGGCTTGGTCCCCCTTGCTGGCGAGGGACTTCTTCAGGCTGGCAGGCAGCGCTTGACTGGAAAGATCTGTACCGCCTCGGTGCATTTGCCTGCATCATTCTTACGGCAGCTATTCCGTTTTGGTTTCTAGACAACCTACAGATTAGTCCGGTAGATCATTGGCGTTGAACTGTTCCGCGAATTATAATAGTTAGCAGAATGGCGATAAATTGAAAACAGTTTGTTGACTCAAGATTCTTGATCTAAAACAGTATTGCAATTTGATCGGCTAACCTTAAAGAAAACTGTTGACTCACTCGTTAGCCCGCTGCAGTTATACATAGATGCATCTAGAGAATAGGAAAATGATGAAAGGAAGCACAGAAACAGTCAAGCAATACATTCATAGAATAGCCGCCCATGTCGTGGCGATTGTTCTTCGATCCGGAGCAGTGTACGATCCTGAGAATTTTAGGCTTTGGGAGAGGCATGGTTATCACATAACGCCCATCCATTTTTACTATCCAATTCCAGATACTCGCGACCTAGAAAAAAGGGATTTCTCGCCATCACAACTCTCTGGAATAGACCTGCACCCGGAGTTTCAGCTAAGACTAATGAAGGAAGCCTTTGCCAAATTCTCACACGAGTACAATAGCTTCCCCATCAAGCCAACAGACTCCTCAGGGTTCTATCTGGATAATGACGCATTTGGTGGAATAGATCCGTATATTTACTACTGTATGATTCGTCATTTCAAACCCAAGACAGTGATAGAGATAGGTTCTGGGCATTCAACCTTGCTGGGTGCTCACGCTTGTAAATTGAGTGGCTGCCTTCGCTATGTGTGTATTGATCCCTGGCCACGCGAGTTTATTTCAAGGGGTGTTCCTGGGATTGATTTCATTCGTAAGAAAGTAGAAGACCTTGATTTAGATCTCTTCCAACAATTACAGGAGAATGACATTCTATTTGTTGACAGTTCACATGTAGTTCGCACCGGAGGCGATATCTGCTTTGAGATTCTGGAAGTGTTGCCCCGCCTAGCCAAAGGAGTGTTAGTTCATTTCCATGACATATTCTTACCCTTTGAATATCCTAAAGAATGGCTTGTGGGACGACAACGGTTTTGGACAGAACAATATCTACTACAAGCTTATCTAGCCGAAAACAACCACGTTGAGGTTCTGTTTGCAAACCACTTCTTGTCGAAAGAATATGTAGCGGAAGTGCGAGAAAATTTTCCCAATGCCTTATGGATAGACGGAGGAAGCTTTTGGATAAGGAAATGTTGATTTGGGATTTGGGGCGGGCTAACAATTCGCTGTAGCCGACCGCCTACCGCTCGGATTTTCGACCACCTCTTGCCCGCAACGTCATCTTTTAGTGTACCAAACCTTGCTGACCCGGCGGCGGCTAAGCTCAAGCGTTATTGCAAAGTTACCCCCCACTGCTGTGTGACGAAAAGAAACCTCGGTTGGCAGTAAAGCCAACCGAGGCATTTATGACTCGGGCAGCCCCCTGCTGCCCATTGCTGCGATTTCACTCCCGGTTCCCCGGAGTAGTTGTTTAATCACGAAAACCGGCCACCGATTGTGTGGCCGGTTTCGCTATTGGCTCGCTGGGAATCTCCCGCTGCTTGGGCCGGAGAGGCGACCATAAATTTCTTCCCAGGTCATGGCTCCCACGCTGAAAAGTGCAGCCTATCCAATTTTTTCAGGGCAGGCAACCCATCCGGGCTGTGGATTGAGAGTATGGTGGCCGGAATGCTTCGATGATCCTGCTTTGGTCCTGCGTTGATTCTGCGATGCTGGGTTGCCTTTCGAGGAGCTTTGCTCGTTTGTATTATATAGACATATTTTCTAGAAAGTTCAGCGTTGTATCACCGGCGGTTGGTAAAATTCCCCCAATTTTCTCGGAGATATGTCTTTATCCGCTGGATGGAGGTTCGTAGTGGTCCAACATATCTGTGCCGTGCAGCTCGGCCTGAATATCCAGATCCTTAATAAAAGGCTCCAACCAGTGAAAGACCTTTCGCGGATCCACCTCGTCGATTTTTCCCAGCACCGCGGTTTTTCCCTCTCCCAGGTCCAGGACGATCGTTGTCCCCACCCCGCGGCTGCGGTTCTTGACAAACAGCTTGTCGATCAGATAACGCGCCGGCTTGTAGGGGTCGGTAGAGTCCTTGTAGCGGTTCACCAGCTCATGCCCGTCTCGCCAGACCGTCATCTGGCTCATCTCGATCCCCAGCTCATCGAAAACATCCACCACCTCGCGGCTGCTCAATCCCAACGCCCAGGACATCGCCGCCAGGTTGCGAATCCGCTGGGTCAGTTTGGTTTTATCGATTCCCGGGGGATAGTAGCGAAAAGTGTGCTCGCACTGGTTGCAGCGGTATCGATAGTACACCGCGATTTCCATCGTCACATCCTGGATCTCTTTCTGTCCCGTCCCCCAGCGTTGAAACACCTGGCTCCCGCAGTACGGGCATCTCGCCGGGCGGTCTTCAGTAGTGGTTTTCAAATTACCTACCCCTAAGACGATAAGTGGCATCCTGCTCCCTCCAATCAGAATGGTTCGGCGGCGGTGGACCCTCTCACCCAGTTGTACTATCTTCGATGGGGACTTTGATATGAAAATCAAGAAAATAGTACCAGTAATCTGTCCAAAAGTCCAGTGTGTTTTCGCCCCCAGGATGTTATCCTACTCAAGATTGAACCGTGTATAATGAACCTCTTTGCGATATGATTGGCTATTGAATTACTAGAACGTTAGTGCTACTATTCAGGAAGTAATTACTCACCCACGTACAGGCAGGGGAAGAGCCGGAATGCCGATCACCGATTGGATAGCGTCAAAAGCATGAACGCTTTTGAGTTCCGCAGTGTCAATCACCGAAGCCAGGGCGGC
>Ga0335070_10004080_pt1 | contig 17048 bp, 13 predicted proteins | sample Lox_Sample_13_FD_206722 | JGI IMG/M metagenome (GOLD analysis project Ga0335070, IMG submission 206722) | Soil microbial communities from Loxahatchee National Wildlife Refuge, Florida, United States - Lox_Sample_1.3 | ecosystem: Environmental > Terrestrial > Soil > Wetlands | place: USA... | reverse complement strand
GTCATCGACCACTTCGGGCTCTCGAATCGCACAGCCGCAGCCTTCATGGGGCTCGCGATGAAGCCCGGCTGGTACAGCGACTTCCTTCTCATGTACGGCGCGCGCACGTCGGTGGTGCGGCTCGCCCTTCATCCCCTCGCTTACTGGATCCTCACGACGGACAAGGAAGACCAGGACTTCCTGGCCCGGGAGCGGGCGAAGAAACCGAAGCTCGACAGGTTGACGCTTCTCGAACGAGTTGCCGCTCGGTACCCCCACGGCGTCGTGGGAGGGGAATCCCGCGCGTCGAGGGCCGCATGACGGAGGGAATCATGAGAAGGCTGAGCCGCCTGCCAGCCGTCCTCGCGGCACTCGCGAGCCTGGCGTTCCTGCTCTACGGAGCGAAAGCAGCGGCCTTCCTCGACCCCGGGGGAGACGCGATGCTCGCAGACCTGCTCGCGAACGCGGCAGAACAGCTGAAGGCCGCGAACGACAGCCTGGCCCAGCTGCGCCAGAGCTACATGGCAGTGAAGCGGCTCGCGGAGTACGCGGACGACGCGGCGAGCGCCGCCCGGTCGTTCCAGAAGCTGTCGGCTGGCGGGGCCGCCCAGCGGCTTCGCTCCGACATCGACGGGGCCTACCCGGATCTCGAGCTGTTGCGTCGAGACGCGCTCAAGGTCTCGGGCGCGAGCGGAGGACCCTGGGCTTTAGGGACGGGGTCAGTCGGAAACCTTTCGAGCTACTGCCTCTCCGGCGGTGCTGGAGCCCGAGCTGCGTGCGCGGAGCTTCACGGCCAGGTGGACAGTGCCAGGGTGCTTGCAGCACTCGGGGCGACGTTCGGGCCCAGCGGTTCCGGCTCGGCCCAGGCGAAGGTCGTCGACGCCGAGGCCGCAGCGGCCATCGCCAGCGACCGAGCACAGGGGAGGGCCACCGCGCTCGAGAAAGCCAGGCTTCAGCAACTCCTCGACGTCTGCAATGGATCCTCCGGAACGAGTCTCCGAGACGCGAAGTCCGTTGCCGAGGAGTGCCGCCTCGCGGCCGAGCAGGCGCAGGTCCTGCAGCTTGGACAGGGACAAGAGACGAATCTCCAGCTCGGCGAGATCACGCGGCTGCACGCCATCGCGATCGCCCAGAAGAACGCGGACCTGAAGCGCGACGTCGCTGAGCAAGACGCACGCCGGGCAGCGCTGACGTCCGGGGTAGATGAGCTTGCCCAGCAGCGCGTGGGGATTCGGACAGGCGGGGTCGAGCCCTGAGGGGAACCGGATGGCTCTCTCCCCGCATCGTGGATGGCTCTATGCAGCGTCAGCGTTTGCCGCGGCTCTACTCGTGCCGCTCGTGGCAAGCGCGGCAGAAGCTGGAAGCCACGACCTCATCATCGACTTCCAGAGCTCGGGGGTGATGAGGGACCTGCTCGGGAAGACGACAGCCGTGGCGAAGAGCTTTCTCTTCCTCTCGACATTCGCAGCCTTCGTCCTCGAGGCCTTCGGCGTTTCCCCGACCGAGAAGCGAGACTACGGGGCAGTCGCCTGGCGGCTCGTGGTCGTGCTCTTTCTTCTGTGGAACTACCAGATGGTGTTCGGGTCGGTCGTGAGCCTCATGGACCGCATCGATCGAGAGGTGGCCCCGGCGTCCACCTGGCAGGCCTTCAAGGTGGAAGTGACGAGCATGCGAAAGGCGCTCGAGGACCTGGCGGCAAGCGGGCAGCAGACAGCGAGCTCCGCGGGCACCGACTTGAGCGTCTCGCAACCCTCCTTCGTCGTCTCCTGGGCCTACGAGGCTCTGATCGCGTGCGTCGAGCTCATCGCCGAGGGAGTCGTGTTTCTGATCCGCTGGATGTCCCGGATCCTCACGGCAACGCTCTTCATCATCGGGCCCCTGGCGCTCGTCGCGTCCATTCCCAGGGCGAGCCGGACGGGAACGCGCTGGTTCCAGCGGTTCGTCACGATCGCGAGCTGGCCGGTGTTCGCAAGCGTGATGCTGTCGGTAATGGTGACGCTCGCGGCCCAGGGCACTGCGCGTCACACGTATCTCGAGTGCCTCGTCGCGGCCCTCGTGATGCTCGTCACGTCGCTCTCCACCCCGACGCTCGCGAGCCACGTGGTGGGAGGGGCGCTGCAGAACTTCGCGGCCATCGGCTTCGAGCATACGAAGACGGCCCGGGGCGACGTCGGGCCAGTGGCTCGCACCGCTGCCAGCATCGCGACGGGGGCGCCTGGGCGGGTGGCGTCGGCCGTGGCGTCTGTTGCTGGGCGCTTCACCGGGAACGGGCCGGCTCAAGGAGGTTCGGGTGGAAGTGGGGCAGGAGGGGCGGGCAGGGCAAGCCTTGGTAGCGGGTCGGTCGCCACGAACCCCCCGACGGGAGGAGGGAACGCCAGAGGCGGCTCCGCGTCCGGGGCCGCCGGTGCTCCGGTGGCGAACGGTCCCGGGACCGCGAACCCTGCAGCTCGACCTCCATCCAAGTCATCAAAGGGACAGCCGCCTGCGAACCGGCCCAGCTCGCCAGGCACGAAGCCTGGTCGTCGTGACCCGGGGCGAAGCCCCACTCCCGGTAAGGGCGGGTCGGACAAACCCTGAGCGTTCAGTGTAATCCTGGCGAGGTAACTTCCGGATGAAGCGCAGTGGGACGTTGCGAACGGGTCAAGAGGGGGATCCCCGCCCGCCAGGTTCTCCACCCACCGTGTGGGCCGCGTTCGCGGCTCAATCGCGGTGGAGGAGCTGGACCATCGTCCTTCTCGCCGGCCTCCTTGGGCTCCAGGGGATCGCCATCATCCGGCTCGCGAGCCGACCGCCGGAGTACGTGCTGGTCGATGCCGCTGGCCAGTCCACGCTCGTGCGTCGATCGGTCGCCACCGATGCGCTTCTCAAGTTCATCGCCGAACGAACGAGGCCGCCCGAGATGGCCATCGTCCGGTTTACACGCGACTTCCTGCACCTGGCCCTTGCCGTGAACTCGAGCACCATCGAGACCAACTGGGCCACGGCACTCGGGATGATGTCTCCCGAGATGAGCGCGCGCGTCGGGGCCGAGGCAGCTTCGCGGAGACTCGTCGAGACCTATCGACTTGCACAGCGGAGGACCGACCTCGCCTTCGAGGAAATCGTGCTCGAGGACCGCACGCCGGAGCTTCTGACCGTTCGCGCCGTCCTCTCGCGGAAGTCCATGCCTCTCACCGAGGGGACCGGACCGACCTCGTCCGACCGGCTCCAGGTCGAGCTCGTGGAGCGCATCGTCCCGCCCACCGTGGAGCGGCCCGACGGCCTCGAGGTGGCCGACTGGCGACTCCTACCTCTCTCGACCACTCGTTCCTCGCAGGTCGAGGGCTCCGGGAAGGAGACCCCCCGTGCACCCTAGGACGTGTCTCCTTCTCGCGGTGTTCGTCGCCTCCGGCGCGCAGGCGGCCGACGACCATCACCAGGCCCGCCGCGAGATGCGCCACCGGAAGCTCTTAATCGATGACCAGGGCCTCGGGTCCCTGCCCGAGATCCACGTAGCCGGCGGGTCCGCGACGCTCGTGACCTTCGAGGTGCCGGTGAAGGACGGTGGTGCGCTGCTGGCCGACGTGAAGGGACTCTTCTACCCGCCGACCCAGACCGAGAAGACGGTCATCCTCGTCCCGAAGGCCGATCTCGTGGAGCCGAGCGTCCTCAGCGTCTGGCTGTCGGACGGGCTGGTGCTGAGCTTCAAGCTCGTCTCGGTGCCCAAGGAGAGCGACGTCCAGGTGGACGTGATCCTGGCGCTCAAGAACCGGCCCACGGCGGAGTCGTTACAGGCCCTTCGCGCCATGATCGACGAGCTTCGCGGTGAGCTCGACGAGTGCCGGGCAGACTCCGCCTCCGCAGGGGCGTCGAAGCTCGCTGCGCTGCTCCTCGGCCAGAGCCTCGATGACCCGCAGGCATTCGACCGGCGAGTCCTGCGCGGCGGCGACAAGCAGAGCCGGCTCCTTGTGGAGGCGCGTTACATCTACAGGCTCGTCGGCCTCACCTACATGGTGTTCTCGGTGGAGAACCGCGATCCGCAGAGGGTCTGGGTCTTCGACCGCGCGGAAGTGAAGCTCGCTGCCGGTGGTGATTCGCAGGATCTCAAGGTGGTCGCTGCCGTGGCCGAGCTGGCGTCACTCCCGCCCGGGATCGCGGAGCGCATCGTCGTTGCCTTCAAGAACGTGCCCCAGCCCCCCGGGCACAGCTACACCGTCGCGCTTCTCGAAAAGGATGGAGGGAGAAGGGTCGTCCTGGAGGGGCTGACCCCGTGAACGGTGACCGCATCAAGCCGAGCTACATCACGCCGGGCACGGCGATCGGCGCCTACACCGTCGTCGAGAAGGTCGCGGACGGCGGAGCGAGCCATGTCTACAGGGTGACCCGTGGCGAGCGAGTCTACGCGCTCAAGCTCTCCCGGGATCGACTGCGGGACCAGGTTCCCGGAGAGCGCAAGTACAACGAGGAGCGGCTGGATCGGGAGGTGGCGGCGCTGACGAGTCTGCGCCACCCGAACATCGTGAGGGTCCATGCCTTCGATCGGTGGCCTGACCCGGACGACTACCCCTACATCGTGATGGACCTCGTGGAGGGGGAGCCCCTGTGTGACTGGCGAGCGGCAGCGTCACCGTCGCTCGAACGAATCTGCGTCGTGTTCGAGAAGATCGCGAACGCGCTCGACCACATGCACCAGCTCGGCATCATCCACCGCGACCTGCGAAGCGATCACGTGCTCGTGCGGGGGGACTGTGAGCCCATCCTCATCGATCTTGGCATCGCCCGGCCGCGAGTCTCGTACGAGGTCACCCGTCACGACACGATCGTCGGCAGCACGGCGCATTACGCGCCAGAGTACGTCGCCCACTGGCACCCGGACCCACCGCGATCGTCCTCGACGTTCGACTGGAAGCCGACGAGCGACCTTCACTCCCTCGGATACGCGCTGTATCAGGTCCTGACGGGCCGTCGACCATTTCCGGTCTCCCCTGAGAAGGAGGACGAGACCCTTCACGCGATCACGAGCTTCGTCCCCAAGGCGCCGTCGCAGTCGAACCCACTCGTGCCGAAGGCAATGGACGAGATCGTGCTCAAGCTTCTCGACAAGGACCCGGCGAGGCGCTTCCAGAATGCGAGAGAGGTGGCGTCGAGGCTCGCGCAGGCTCGGGCTGACGCGGGCGCGAGCTGGCGAAACCCGTTCGACGTCCCCGAGGACGAGGAAGGCGCACCTTCGGAAGAGCTTCCGGTGACGAGCGCGATGCTCGACATGGGGATGGAGCCCGGACGTGGCGCCACCCAGGTGGAAGCGAGCCAGGCTGAAGATGAAGGGGTCGACGCCGGCGAGTCGCCGGAGGACGAGTTCGGTGCTCCCAGGCAAGGTGGCGCCGGGGCGCTGGAGGAAGAGGGCGACAAGGGTCGGGCAGCCGACGCACGGAAGCCGACTCCGCAGGAAGACCCGATCTCTGCATTCAAGGCTCGGCTGGAGAAGAGCAGGCCCAGGCGCTGGTCACGGATGCTCATGGGCGGAGGCATCGCCGTTCTGGCAACGCTCCTCGTCATCGCTCTGCTGACACCCCGGTCCAGGAAGGAGCAGCCAAGAAACCTTGCCCTGCCGAGCGATACGCGGTCCGGTTCAAACCTGGCAATACCCCCCGCGGTTCTAGCGCCGACCCCGCCGGATCGACTGGTGCCGGGAGAGGCTCACGCCTCAAATGAAGCGAAGCCGGCGAGGCCGACCGAGGCGACCCGAGAGTCGGGGCCTGTCGACGCTCTCGCAGCGCAAAGGCGACGGACAGGCCGAGCGGCGAAGCGGCACGCACAGGACGCACCGCAGGATGCGCCTCAGTCGGAAGAGGCACCGCTTCTGAGGAGCACCGCGATCACTGGGCCACAGGTCATCCAGTGGGCGCAGAGGGCCCCGGGGGCGACGGTCGCCGACGGTCGCGTGGCGAGCGCGCGCGGCGTCCCCGTGGGAACTCACCTGCGGGCAAGGCTCCTCACGAGTCTCGACAGCCGAACGATCGGGAGCGGGCCGGTCGAAGCGATCCTGGCTACCCCGACGATCGTGCGGGACCGCGTGGCGTTGCCAGCGCGGACCTTTGCCTACGGTGTCGCGTCCGAGACGAACGGGCGCTTCATGGTGCGGTTCACGAGGCTCAGGCTCCCGGACGACAGCGAACTCACCTTCAGCGGGATCGCGCTTGCCAAGGAGGACGGAAAGCCTGGTCTCGCTGCCACGAGCAAGATCGAGGGTGGCAAGGGGAAGGGGGAAGGCCCCGAGGCGCGGATAGCGAAGGGTACGGGCACTTTGCTGCTCGACGCGCTCACCGCCGGAGTACCTGGGCAGGCGGTCGCCCAAGCGGCGGGCCACGCGATTCTCGACCAGGCACCGGCGACCGCGCCGTCGAGCAGCCAGGAGCTCCTGCTTCTCGAGTCGGGTGTCGCATTCGAGATCTTTGTTGAGAAGACCTTCTAGCGGGGTCCGAGGGCCATCTTGCGTTCAACCGCGATTCTTTCGACCAGCCTGGCGATACTCACGCCAACGTTCGCGACAGCCGATCGAGGAGCCCTGACGGTGGAGCTAGGCCCAACTGCGACCTGGTGGGCAAATCTCTCGCCACCTGACGGAGCAGGACCAGGGGTGTCAGGATCGGCCTATGGCGGCCTCGTGGGCGTGCGATACGCCGTCACCAACCACTTCGAGCTCAGCGGCAGCGGGTTCTACGAGGCACCTGCGAGCTACGCCTTCCCGAACGTCTCCCTCGCGACGAGCGGCCAGACTCTCTCCGGAACGCTCAACGCCACGGTGAGTCGCTGGGGGGCAATGGCGGGAGCGCGATACATGCTCGGCTTCACGTGGAGACTCCACCTGGGCCTGGAACTCGGCTGGAGCCACGAGCAGTCGACGAAGCTCGATCTCATCAATGTCTCCAATCCGTCAGTCCCCGAGAGCTACGGCCTCGGTCTCTCGAACGCCGGCCGGGACTCGTTCCTGGTCTCTCCGCTCGCGGGCGTCGAATGGTTCGTGGCAGACCGATGGAGCATCGCCTTCGTCCCTCGTGTCGAACTCATCATTGGTAACCCGGTCCAGGTCGCGTTGGTCTTCCCGATCACTATTGGTTACAGCTGGTACCTGTTTTGACGGTGCGCGCGAGGCAGGGCTGACCCGTGGGGTGAACGCGACCTCTACAAACGGGGGGCTTAGCAATACCGTTGCCGGTACTTGAAACGCGAGCAGCGTGGAACGCTCCTTGCGGGAGATCCCCGGCGAAGGAGCCCCTATGACAGCCTTCCAGGTCGGGTGTCACGAGGTCCGGACATCGGTTTCGGACCAGCGCTGGACGGCGACGGTTGACGGGTCGCCAGTTGCTCGCTGGTTCACGAGCCAGGCCGAGGCCTGGGCTGCAGGAGTGCGCGAGGCTGATCGCCTCGATCAAATGTCGGACGAGGGAATCGGGCATTCTGTGGCAACGCTCGATCGGACCGTCGCCTAGATGCGCGAGGGACGCCCGAGAGCTACCGTCGGGCGAGATATAGTGAGCCTTGGGTGACCGGGGCGGCGCGCTGCCGTCTAATCCCCCCCGCACAGATGGTACGCACGCCCCGGCCCCATTTTCATCCGATGGCTTGATCAGCAGGTTTCTCCGCCTCTGCGGCGAGAGACGCGGATACGACTGCCCGGCGGCCTGGCAGGCGCCTGGGCGCGGTGCGGTTGAACTCGCAACTCCGCCGACCCCGCGAATGGATCGGGCGTGACGTCGAGGGGCGGCAAGGTCACGTAGACGCGCGCGCAGCAAACCTCGCAGACGATGCCGTCGCCAGGTTGCAGGCCCGGTGTGGGGCGCCAGGAACCGGGACAGTCGCGGGTCGCGGTTGCCATCCGAAAAGGCTAGCACGAGGACCTCGGAACGCGCGGCCGGTGGACGGATGCCCACTCTTGGGTGTCCGTGTGGATGCCGATTGACATACGTCTAGCATAAAGATACGTTGCTGTCCGTACCCCAAACAGAATCGGCGTGGGGAGGCACGATGGCGCGCGAAAACACCGGTGAAGCGGGGCTCCTGACGAGACTCCTCGCGGCGTCCGGGAGTCTGCTCCTGGCGCTGGAAGTGGCCTACCGATGGCAAGAGCCTCCTGCCGCCGGAAGGCAACTGGGTGCGGGGTTCGTTCGGTTGCTTGCACCGCTACTCGCGCGATACCGGGTCGGCCGCCACTGGGCGCTCGACCACGCGGCTCCCACAGCCGCAGCGGCCGTCTTGAGCTTGACGCTGATCCTGGTGCTGTACCGGGCTGCTCTCGTGGTGTGGCACAACGAGATCCTCGCGCGGCTCTCGGGAACACACTTCCGACCCGAAGACCACAGCTCGCCTTTCCGGGCCGTGGATGTTCTCGAAGAGATCCGGCGCCGCCCGCCGGGCCACACGTTCGTGGGGCTCAGTTCGAGGCGGCGCCTGCTCGGCAGCCGATGGGAGCCGGTCTACCTGACGGAGCGCCAGCGTTCCACGCATCGCCACGTCCTCGGAAAAACAGGTTCGGGCAAGACGCAGGGCGTGCTCTGGCCGCAGATCCTCCAGGACGTGATCGACGGGAAGGGCTGCGTCGTCATCTCGGGGAAGGGAAGCGACGAGGAGATCGGGATGATCAAGGCGATCGCAGCGGCGGCGCGCCGGGAGCGAGACCTCCGCATATTCGCGCTTCCAGCCTGGAACCAGCCGGCACTGCCAAGTCACACCTACAACATGGTGTGGGTCGACCCACGGAGCCCGGACGAGCCTGGTGGCGATCCGGCAGTCGTCGCCGAGCGTGTCTTCTCCGTCCTGCCCCTCGGCGACAACCGCTACTACAACACCCAGGCACAGATCATGTTCACGAACCTGTGCCGTCTCCTGCACGGCATGGTCGACGAGGACGGGTACGGTCTTCCGTTCACGATGCGCGACGTGGCGGTCTGCCTGAAGGCCATCGGCAACCGCAACGTGCGGTGGCACTCGGCGATCGAGCACTGCCTCGGCAGATCGATCGACCAGGTCGCATCCAGGGAGGTGACCTCCCAGATCGACCGGCTCGGGCACGAGATCCACAAGGCCCTGTCCGGGCTCGTCGGGGCCGTGGACAAGTTCCAGGCGCCGCTCGTGAACGCCTACGCGCCCGACATCGTCATCCGGGAGGTGCTCGAGCGGAATCTCATCGTCTACGTTCAGCTCCCTGCCAACCTCTTCAAGATCCAGGCGCCATCCCTCGGCAAGGTCTTCCTGATGGACATCCAGCAGGAGGGGAGCCTGCGGCAGATCTTCCGCCGCACGCGCAACCAGCGGGCGTTCAGCGTCGTGGTCGACGAGTTCGGACGCTTCGCCGACCTCTCGTTCGTGGACTCCTTGAACCAGCTCCGGGACGCGAACCTCCAGTTCACGGTCGCACACCAGTCGCTCGCGGATCTCGAACTCGTGAGCCGCGAGTTCGCGAACGCGGTCTGGGACAACACCCGCGTGAAGGACGTGCTCAACCAGGACAACCCCGCGCTCTGCGAGATGGTCGCGAAGAGCATCGGCACGCAGCAGGAGGTGTTCCGGACCGTTCGTGCGCAGCCGGGGCCCCTCTTCACATCGCTGGCTACGCGTGAATCGTCCACGCGGCTCGTCGAGTCGTACCGACTCCACCCGAACCGCATCAAGAACCTCGCACGGTTCGGCCAGGGGTTTCTCTACACCGACTCGACGCTCTCTCCAGTCTGTTACGGCCAGCTCCCTCTCATGCAGGCGAGCTACGCCCTCCCTCGCCGAACGGACGGTGAGCGCGGGCTTCGCCTGTACGAGCGCTTCGTCGCCCGGACTGACGAGCCCGAGCCTCCGAGGAGGGCCGCATGAACGGCGCGCGCCGGAGCAGCTCGAGCCCTCCGGTCATTCGCATAGGAGCACTCTACAGAGACGTCGAGCGGGGGCTTCTCGTCGTTGCGGAAGACCACGAGATCCAAGTCGGCCGGAGAACGGGCCGCGTAGTGGTCGCGGCGGCCGACGGCTCGCCGCGCTTCGCGAGACGCTGGTTCTGCCGCGACGTCGACCTGGTGGCCGTGGAGGAGGCAAAGGAAGACTCGCGCGCCCGGGAGGACACCAGGTGATCCCGGCCCCCATCATCGAGGAGGTCCGCTCGCGCATCGACCCGGTGGAAGTGATCGGTCGACGCGTCGAGCTCCGAAAGTCGGGTGCGTCCTTCAGCGGGTCCTGCCCTTTTCACGCTGATCGGACACCCAGCTTCCGTGTCTATCCAGACTCGAAGCGATTCAAGTGCTTCGGCTGCGGAGCGCGCGGGGACGTCTTCGAGTTTGTACGGCGCTTCGATGGAAAGGATTTTCGGACCGTCGTGCAGGAACTCGCCGCGGAGGCCGGGATCGCCTTCCAGGCGCAAGAAGGGTCCGCTCAAGCTCGTGCGCCCGACCCGGGTCGTGCACGCGCGGAGCGGGCCTGTGCCGCGGCACTGGAGCACTGGACCCAGAGGCTCTGGTCGGACTCCGGAAACGACGCCCGCCGGTTCCTCGCGACCCGCGGGATCGAGGAGGCGACGGCGCGGGAGTACCGGTTGGGGGCTGCTCTCCGCGAGTGGCACGACCTGGAGAGAGCGCTCCGGGCTCGCGGCTTCACGGAGGATGAGCTTCTCGCGGCGGGGCTTCTCGCCAGGAGTGGGCGGGCTGCTGAAGAGAGCTGCCACGACCGCTTTCGCGGCCGAGTCATGTTCCCGTTCATCGAGGCGAGCGGGCGAGTCATCGGTTTCGCCGGGCGTGCGGTCGCGCACGCGTCGGAATCGAGGGAGCCCAAGTACCTGAATGGCCCCGAGACTCCCGTCTTTCGCAAGGGTCACCTTCTCTTCGGTCACCCACGAGTTGCCCAGGCGATCTGTTCGGCGCGACGTGCAATCCTCGTTGAGGGTTACTTCGACGCGATCGCGCTCCACCAGGCAGGAATCCGCGAGGTGGTCGCCTGCGGGGGGACGGCGATAACCGAGCATCATGTCGGGTTGCTCCAGCGGTGGCGGTGCGAGGAGCTTGTGGTGCTCTTCGACACCGATCCAGCCGGACTTGCCGCGCCGGCGCAGCTCGCACCCGTGGTGCTCCGCGCGGGGATCACAACGAAGATCGCTACCCTGCCTGGGCGTCGCCCGTCAGACCCCGACGAGTTCGTGCGAGCAAAGGGCGCCGGAGAACTCTCATCGGCCCTCTTGGCAGCCACACCTCTCACGGAGTGGCTTCTTGAACGAGCGATCTCGGCCCGCACCCCGGTCGGGCGCGGGCGCGGCCTCTCCGTCGAGGAGAAGCTCCTTGTCGTTCGCGACCTTCGGCAGGTCGTGAATTCCAGTCGCGAGGGTCTCCCTCGAGCGCTCTTCGAGCAGCGCATCGCCCGCCGGCTGGAGCTCTACATCGTGGCATTGCGGGCAGAGCTGGCGAGGGGAGGGGACGGTCGGGTCCACGAACGCCAGCGCGGAGGTGCGCCGTGGCCCGCCTGAAGGGCGCAGTCCTGACGCCTCGGGATCGCCTTCTCATCTCCTTCCTGGGGCTCGCGCGATACGCATCGGCCGCCCAGCTCCACGCACTGGTCGCCGAGGGTCGAGACGTGTCCCTCGTCTACCGCCGCCTGCGGCGGCTGGCCGTCCGAGGCGAGCGTCCTGGCGGCGGCGCCCACGTGCGTCGCCTCGGCTTCAGGCGCGCAGAAGGAACGCCCATGGCCGTCTGGGCACTCACGAGCTTCGGGCAACTCGTGGCCGAGCAAGAGGTTCCGTACCTCCGGCCACCCGCCGGCAGCGACATCGGAAGCCAGTTCGTGGAACACACGCTCCTCCTGAACGACGTCCTCCTCGGGCTGGTCGTCAAGCTGCGCCGCTCGGCCTCGAGCCCTCTCGGCGAGCTGCCGTTTCGCTGGCTCTGCGAGAACGACGAGGTCCTCGAGTTCCGGGTCCTTCGGGGACCGGCCGAGACGCGACCGGCCGTGTTGAAACCGGACGCGATCCTGGAAGTCCCGGCGGTTCGCAGGAGGCTCTTCCTGGAGGCGGAGACGGGTTCCCACAGCATCACCACCGCAGACCCGCTCCGCTACGGGCCGGTGCTTCGCAAGCTCGAAAGATACGCACGCTTCTGTACGGCAGTCGTCTCCGCGAGAGGCCCGGCAACCTTCTACGCGAGCGCCTTCTCGGATGGGTTCTCTCCGGAACTCGTATTCCTCGTTCACTCGGACGGGCGACGAGCGAAGGTCGAGGCGGCGATCCGGGACTGGGCCAAGGGACGGGAACTCGAACCACTTGGCGTGAGCGTACTCACCTTCGCTGAGGCACCGGGGAGGCTGGCCACCCTCGCCGGGGCCACCGCGGAGACCTCCGCGCGACCTCGCAACGTGACGGTGGACGAGGAGCGCGCGAACCGCCTCCGCAGCGGGTACCTCGCCATCGCCGAAGCATTCAATGCGGCACACCGCGCTGTCGTCGACCACAACCGGGCCTGCCCCCAGAGGCTCAAGCTTCCGCCCGTTCCGATCGCAGAGCTCAAGGAATTTCAGGAGTTCATCCTTCGAGATCTGCTCGGCAACCCACCCCAAAAGGGGTTAGGCGCAGATGTGCGACAAGTAGGGCAAAATGGGGGCCTCGGCGGGGTACAGGCCAGCCGGGGGGTGGCCACATGAAGCTCAGCACGTCTTGCCGTCTCGCGCTCGCGACGATCGCTCTCGTCGTGATCGGCTGCGGCGGGTCCAGTCAACCATCGACGAGCATCCCATCCAGCTTCGAAGTGCGCGTGAGTGCCGGAGCGCCCGTCTCCGGCGCCACCGTCTCCATCTACGCGATCAACGACGCCACTGGAGAGGTGAACACCTCGGTCGGTGCGGCTGGGGTACTCGGGTCCGGTGGCCCTACGGACTCGTCCGGCACAGTTACGGTGAAGACGCGCCCGTATTCGGGGCCGATTCAGATCGTGGCCAACGGGCCCGCTCTCTTCTACGCGGACCCCACGGCGCCCGCAGGCTCGTCGAGTGCCCCCCTCATTCAGGTGCCGGCTTCGTTCGTCCTCTCGTCGTACCTCAACACTTTCACGGGTGGGGCATCGATGGTGGCACCGGTGACCTTGCTCACCACCCTCGCCGACCACGAGGCCCTCGCGTTCGCTCGAGGGCTTCATCCCGCCCACCCGTCCAAAACGACGCTCTCGGCGGCTCTGCAGGCTCGTGATCCGCTCTTCGTCACCCACATCACGACCGCGGCAGCAGGATGGAAGCCGGCCACGCTACGCACGACGGCGCCAGCATCGCTCACCACAGGCGCGCAGACCCTCGTGGACGTTGCGTACGCAGCCATGTTCGATATTGCCCTGAACCAGCTCGCGAACGACACGGCGGCGCTGGCCGGGTTCAGTGCCGGTAGCGTCGGGCTGACCGCACCAACGCTCCTTCAACTCCTCGAGGCGGATATAGACGCCGACGGACAGCTCGACGGACGGGGAGCGGGAGGCCAGGTCATCGTGACCGCGGGAAGCAAGCCCGTGACGATCGACGCGCAGTTCCTGCGAATGGCACTCGCGCGTTCACTCGACACCTGGATCCGGAACGCCTCCGTGAACCTGAGCGGAATCAGTGAGGCTGACATCCTGGCGGGCCAGGTGTTCTCGGCGATCATCAACGACAACTCTGATCTCTTCGGCGCACCGCCCACGGGGTCCGTGGAGGCCCTTCTCGATCGCAACCCTCCCGTCATGGGCTGGGCCATCATCCCGCCAGTCGCGGTCTCGAGTACCACGGTCACGCTCTACGTGACGGCGACCGAGACCCAAACTGGGGTCCAGGGTGTCTTCGCGCAGGTCGGGACGAACGAGCCCGTGAGGGCAACTCTCCAGGAGACCGGAGAGTGGGTCGTGGGACTCCCTCTACAGGCGGGCCCGAACAGCATCTCCATCTGGGGTGTAAACGACGCGGCGGAGCCAGTCTCCGGGCAGTTTCTCTCGGCGCCCTACGAACTCGCGACGAGCATCATCTCCGACAGCGTCCCGCCGGTAATTGGCTACAACCAGGGTTTCACGTCCTACGTCGACGAGCGGGGTATGACGCTCGGAACAAGCTCGAACGGTCGAGCGCTCGTACCACCCGTGTATCTGCTCGCGAGTCAGGCACTCCAGCCCATTCCGGCCGTGGGCGGCAACGTGTACAAGTCCGCCGGGCGCATCTCCTGGAGCGCGACGCCTTCGGTGGCCCTCCTCGAGAGCGGTGGCAACCCGGATAACATCCCGGTCCTCCAGTTCTGGGTCACTAACGTACCCGGCGTGGACGCGCCCATCGCATCGGCGACTTATTCGGTGGCCACGAATTGCAGCGCCTGTAGCTTCGCGAACGCCACGGGGCCACTCTGGCCGAGCCCAACGACGAGCACCGGAAAGCTGCTCTACGACCTGCCGCTCGCGGCGAATCTCATCCCCAGCCTGGCCTTGCTTCCGGGGCCAGCCACGCTGAGCGTCACGCTCACCGTGACCGACGTCGCCGGAAACACGGCGACGGCCACCCCGGTGTCTTTCACCTTTCACACGATCGGGGACCCGCTCGCGATCGCGGAGGATACGACGTATCCCGCGACGAACGATCCCAAGAGCACCTTCCCGTACACGATCGCGACCGGGCTCTACTCCGTGCTCTTCGCCTCGAACATCTCGACGTTCCTGCCCGAGAACGAAGTCCGCCTGATTCGTTATCTCGTATCGAACCCAGGGGCGAAGAGCGTTGCACTGACGCCGCCTCTCATTCCAGGCGGTTGGCAGGCCGTCGAGACCTGGCCCGTAAACGCGGCCTCGCTGGGGTCGACGACCTACGAGGCCACGAAGTCGGCTTGCAGCAACGCCCCCGGATGCTCGGGCGCAGACACGGTTTACTACTACGGTGGGTCGGCAGGGGGAGGATGCACCGGGAGCGTTCCATATGCGCCTGATACGCCGGTCGTGACGGCTGGCGACCTCTACAGCTTCGCCTACAACCAGGCGAACGGTGGCGACTCCTCTCCGGCACAGACAACCGCGGGAGGCCAGATTGTCATTCCGGCGGCGTCGAACGGAGCGCCGGGAACGGTTGCTCTATATGTGGCGCGGTCCGTGAACGTGCCACCGAGGAACTATGTCCTACCGTGGACGGGATCCGCTTACCAGTACCTCGTCGGTGACTACTGGGTCGAGACCTCCAAGGGCGCCACGATTTGCTGTGACTACGATACCGAGACTCGCAAGTGCGACCAGTACGATGCGACGACAACCTGGGCAGGGAGCGCCGTGTCGCGGTCGCTCACCGTCGGAGTGGATTCACTCGCAGGGTCCTTCCAGATGGTAACGAACGGGATGTCTGGGGCGTCGCCGATCGGGGAACCGTGCATCGCGCCCGGCAGCGTCAGTGTGACTCGGAGCATCGCTCACTGAGGCCCCCGTGTCGGCTGCCAAGGGGCCGGAGTCCGGCGGTTAGCACACCGCCACGTCAGTTGGCTCGTAGGGCTCGCAGCGCACAGCTGGACCCGGCCCATCGTTGTGGACGCAGAGCACCTACACAGTAAGCTGGGGCTCGGACTCACTCCGTTCGGCGCATCGCGCCAGGTCTCGGAGTGGGTCGGAGCGCGAGAAGCCCCGCCTTCTCTCGGTTCGCGATGCAGCTCGCCGTCTCGGGATCTCGACGACCGCCGCCTACTCGTAGTGTCGGGCCCGGTCAGCTGCGATACACAGGCGTGCTAAACGCGATTCGCATCACCGAGCAAGATCTTTAAGACTACGTCGAGGCACACCGGGTGTACTGAATCTGCCTCGGTCGATCCTGGCGATCGTCGACGGCAGACGGATCGAAGTGACGGCACGAAGGACTTCAGTCATCGAGCGGACTCGATTCGGTGACGAGGGGGTAAGGGAACCATGCTGAAGGGTGGGCACTCAAGACGACAGCCCTCGGAACTGGGCCGCTAAAGGACGACACGACGGTGCGTTCCCGACCACCCTCCCAGAGCAATGGTACCCTGACAGGCCTGCCTCGCCCAGCCCGGGTGCCAATCCCTGACGGCTCCAGGAAGGAGGGTTCCTCTAACCCTGCCGCCTCGAAGAGCGATCTATTTGCCTCCGCGCTGCACCATGAGGTCGAGGTCTTCGCGTAGGCTCTGTAGGTCCTCCTCGTGCTCGACCTCCTGCTGGAGGATCGTGAGGGCCATGTTGTACGTCACCATGTCCTTGTCCTTGGTGGCATCCATGAGCCTCTTGTACGTTGCGATCGCGCACTGCTCACCGGCAATGTTCTGGTCGAGTAGCACCGCGACGTACGGGTCCTCGGGAGCGTCATATTTGCACGGACTCAATTGACCCCAGCTCTCCGGTGCGAGCGCGGGTGTCCCCCCAAGCTGAATGATCCGACTCGTTACCAGGACGGCGTGATTAAGCTCCTCGGTGGCATGCAGGTTGAGCTCTGTCGCCACTGCATCCTTCATCGGCCCTTTGACGAGCTTCGCGCCCAGCCAGTACTGGTGGTAGGCAAGCCACTCGCTCGCATAGGCTCGATTGAGCATATCGACCAACTTTTCGATATCCATCCCAACAATCTCGCGACCTCGTGTTCCCATGGTTGTCTCCGCTAATGGTGATGGTTTGTTCGAGCCCTCATCGTTCAGGAGTCAGATGCGGTACCCAGGTCCAGGCCTCGCCAAGTCTTGAACAAACCCGGTCCCGGGGTCGTATCTCCGTCACGGGCAGACCGCCCTGCGGTGCCGATAGCCAGCCGGTCCCCCCTTCCTCTCCCATCGCGCGGGCCACTCCGCATCGCGACCCTTCTCAACCGTCCCGCAGACCTTCGACCGCGGGACGTTCGTTGCTGTCGCCTTCCCCCGGACGACACCGGGTAACTGCCGGGAGCCTAGCAGAGGCATGCCGAGCGAAGCACCGTCGAGAGATACATCGCACCATCAGAAGCTCACGCCGAGACCGATGCTGAAGCGCGTGAAGCTCGTGTTGACCGCGAAGAGCTGGTAGTCGGTCTTGAGCACGACGTGCGGGGTGACGAAGAAGCTCAGGCCAAACGTCCAAACCCGGTCGTGATTGATGGGCCAGTACCCGTAGTGGCCC
>Ga0335070_10004079_pt1 | contig 17048 bp, 15 predicted proteins | sample Lox_Sample_13_FD_206722 | JGI IMG/M metagenome (GOLD analysis project Ga0335070, IMG submission 206722) | Soil microbial communities from Loxahatchee National Wildlife Refuge, Florida, United States - Lox_Sample_1.3 | ecosystem: Environmental > Terrestrial > Soil > Wetlands | place: USA... | reverse complement strand
AAGCTGCACGCCGGCGGCTGGGCGATGGTGCCCTGGCCCGTCGAGTACGGCGGCCGCGGCGCGAACCTGCTCGAGTGGCTGATCTTCGAGGAGGAGTACTACCGCGCCGGCGCGCCCAAGCGCGTCAACCAGAACGGCATCTTCTTGCTGGGCCCGACCATCATGGAGTTCGGCACGCCGGAGCAGAAGGCGCGGTATCTGCCGCGCATCGCCTCGAGCGAGGAGCTCTGGGCGCAGGGCTGGTCGGAGCCGAACGCGGGCAGCGACATGGCGGCGATCCAGACCAGCGCGCGCCGCGAGGGCGATCACTACGTGCTGCGCGGCCAGAAGACCTGGGCCTCGCGCGGCGCGTTCGCCGACTGGCTGTTCGGCCTGTTCCGCACCGATCCGGCCTCCGAGCGCCACAAGGGGCTCAGCTTCCTGCTGGTGCCGCTCGACGCACCGGGGGTGACGGTGCGGCCGATCGCGCAGCTCGACGGCGAGGCCGGCTTCGCCGAGGTGTTCTTCGACGACGCGCGCGTCCCGGTCGCGAACCGCCTCGGCGACGAGAACCGCGGCTGGAACGTGGCGATGGCGACGGCCGGCTTCGAGCGCGGACTGATGCTGCGCAGCCCGGCGCGCTTCCAGTCGACCGCGAAGCGCCTCGTGGAGCTGTATCGCGAGAACGAGGCGTCGGCCGATCCGACGCTGCGCGAAATCGTCGCCCGCTGCTGGATGGACGCGGAGGCGTACGCGCTCGAGACCCACCGCACCGTGTGTCGGCTGCTGGGCGGCGGCAAGATCGGCTTCGAGGCGAGCCTCAACAAGATCTTCTGGTCGGAGCTCGACCTGCGCATGCACGAGACGGCGCTGCGCATCCTCGGCCCGCGCGCCGACCTGCTGCCCGAGGCGCCCGCGGCGCGCGGCGCGGGGGAGTGGCTCGACGGCTTCTTGTTCGCGCTCTCGGGCCCGATCTACGCCGGCACCAACGAGATCCAGCGCAACGTGATCGCGGAGCGCATCCTCGGCCTCCCCAGGAGCGGCTGATGGAGTTCGGCTTCAGCGAGGACCAGCTGCTGTTCCAGAGCACGCTCCGCGACTTCCTGAAGAAGGAGTCCCCGCCCGACGTCGTGCGCGCGCTCTGGGAGACTGAGACCGGTCGCTCGCCGGTGCTCTGGCGGAAGCTCGCCGAGCTGGGCGTGCCCGGCCTGCTGGTGCCCGCGGCGCGCGGCGGCCTCGGCATGGACGAGGTCGACGCGGTGCTGCTGATGGAGGAGGCGGGGCGCGCCGCGCTCGCCGAGCCGCTGGTGGCGACGGCGGCCGTCGGCGTCCCGCTGCTCGCCGCACTCGGGCTCGACGGCTGGCTCGAGCGCGTCGCGGCGGGCGAGGCGCTCGTCGCGGTCGGCCACCCGGTCGCGGCGTTCGTCGCGGACGCCCACGTCGCCGATCTGCTGCTGCTCCAGAGCCACGGCGAGCTGCACGCCGTCGAGCGGGCCGCGGTGTCGCTGGTGCATCAGCCCACCAGCGACCCGGCCCGGCGCATCTACACCGTAGAGTGGACACCCTCCCGAGCGACGTGCGCCGCCGGCGGCGCCGCCGCGCGGGCCTTGCTCGACGCCGCCCTCGACCGCGGCGCGCTCGCCTGCGCCGCGCAGCTGCTCGGCGTCGGCGACCGGCTGCTCGAGATGGCCGTCGCCCACGCCTGCCAGCGCGAGCAGTTCGGGCGGCCGATCGGGTCCTTCCAGGCCGTCCAGCACATGCTCGCGAATGCGAAGGTGAGGCTCGAGTACGCCCGGCCGGTGGTCCATCGCGCTGCGCACTCGGTGGCGCGCCGCAGCGCGGCGCGCGCCCTCCACGTCTCCCACGCCAAGCTCGCCGCGGGCGAAGCCGCCGCCCTGGCGGCGCGGGTGGCCCTGCAGGTGCACGGCGCGATCGGCTACACCTGGGAGCAGGATCTGCACATCTGGATGCGCCGCGCCTGGTCGCTCGAGCTGGATTGGGGCGCGGGCGCGTTCCACCAGCGGCGCGTCGCCGGCGCGGTGCTCGCGCCGGGCGCGCGCATCGGACCGGGCTGCACCTTCCAAGGAGACGACGGAGATGGCTGAGGCGTACATCATCGACGCGGTTCGGACGCCCGTGGGCAAGCGGGGTGGCGGGCTCTCGCAGGTGCACCCGGCGGATCTCGGCGCGCACGTGATCCGGGCGCTGGTCGATCGGACCGGCATCGACCCCGGTGCGGTCGAGGACGTGATCTTCGGCTGCTGCGACACGATCGGCCCGCAGGCGGGCGACATCGCGCGCACCTGCTGGCTCGCGGCGGGGCTGCCGGAGCACGTGCCCGGCGTCACGATCGACCGCCAGTGCGGGTCGTCGCAGCAGTCGGTCCACTTCGCGGCGCAGGCGGTGATGAGCGGCACGGCCGACCTGATCGTCGCGGGCGGCGTGCAGAACATGAGCGCGATCCCGATCTCCTCGGCGATGACGCTGGCCCAGCCGCTCGGCTTCCCGGATCCGTTCTCGACCTCGAAGCGCTGGGTCGAGCGCTACGGCGCGCAGGAGGTGTCGCAGTTTCGCGGCGCCGAGCTGATCGCCGAGAAGTGGGACATCTCGCGCGCCGACATGGAGGCCTTCGCGCTGGAGAGCCACCGGCGCGCGATCCGCGCCATCGACGAAGGGCGCTTCGAGAACGAGATCGTGCCCTTCGCCGAGGTGCGCGCCGACGAGGGCGCGCGCCGCGACACCAGCCTGGAGAAGATGGCGAAGCTCCAGCCGCTCTCGCCGGGCGGACGGCTCACCGCCGCGCTGGCCAGCCAGATCTCCGACGGCGCATCGTGCGTGCTGGTCGCCTCGGAGCGCGCGCTCCAGGATCACGACCTGCAGCCGCGCGCGCGCATCCACCACCTCAGCGTGCGGGCGGACGATCCGATCTACATGCTCACCGCGCCGATCCCCGCCACGCGCCATGCCCTCGACAAGGCGGGCATGAAGCTTTCCGAGATCGCGGTGGTCGAGATCAACGAGGCCTTCGCGTCGGTGGTGCTGGCCTGGCAGAAGGAGCTCGACGCCGACCTGGCGCGCGTGAACCCGAACGGCGGCGCGATCGCGCTCGGCCACCCGATCGGCGCGACCGGCACGCGGCTGATGACGACGCTGCTGAACGAGCTCGAGCGCAGCGGGGGCCGCTTCGGCTTGCAGACGATGTGCGAGGGCGGGGGCCAGGCGAACGTCACGATCCTCGAGCGGCTGTAGCCATGGCGAAGCTCTGCAGTGGACGCGTGGTGATCGTCACGGGGGCGGGCCGCGGGCTCGGGCGCGCCCACGCGCTCGCCTTCGCGCGCGAAGGCGCCCGGGTCGTGGTGAACGACCTCGGCGTCGAAACCGACGGCAGCGGCGGCTCCTCGGGGCCGGCGCACGAGGTGGTCGCCGAGATCCGCGCCGCAGGCGGCGAGGCCGTGACCGACGGCGCCGACGTCGCCGACTGGGAACAGGCCGGCGCGCTGGTGCAGCGCGCCCTCGACGCCTTCGGCCGCCTCGACGTGGTGGTGAACAACGCCGGCTTCGTGCGCGATCGCATGTTCGTGTCGGCGTCGCCCGAGGAATGGGACGCCGTGATCCGCGTCCATCTGCGCGGTCACTTCTGCGTGACGCGGCGCGCATGCGATCACTGGCGCGCCGAGTCGAAGGCCGGGCGGGCCGTGGACGCGCGCATCGTCAACACCAGCTCCGGGGCGGGACTGCAGGGCAGCGTCGGGCAGAGCGCGTATGCCGCGGCCAAGGCGGGGATCGCGGCGCTCACGCTGGTCCAGGCCGCGGAGCTCGCGCGCTACGGGATCACCGCCAACGCGATCGCGCCCTCCGCGCGCACGCGCATGACCGAGACGGTCTTCGCCGACATGATGCGCGCGCCCGAGCGGGGCTTCGACGCGATGGACCCGGCGAACGTCGCGCCGCTCGTGGTGTGGCTGGGGTCTTCGGAATCGCGCGACGTGACGGGCCGCGTGTTCGAGATCGCCGGCGGCAAGCTCGGCGTCGCGGACGGCTGGCGCAGCGGACCGGAGATCGATCGGGGGGTGCGCTGGGAGCCCGAAGAGATCGGCGCGGCCGTCCACGAGCTGCTGCGCAAAGCGGCCGCGCCCCAGAAGGTCTACGGGACGTAGCGGCATGGACTTCGCGTTCACCGAGGAGCAGCAGGAGCTGCGCGCCGCGGCGCGCGCCTTCCTCGCTGACCACTCCAGCTCGGAAGCGGTGCGGCGCGCGATGGCGAGCGAGCTCGGCTTCGACGCCGAGCTCTGGAAGCGCATCGGCGCCGAGCTCGGCTGGACGTCGGTCCACGTTCCGGAGCCGTACGGCGGCACGGGCCTCGGCTACGTCGAACTGGTCGCGCTGCTCGAGCTGATGGGCGGGGCTCTCCTCTGCTCGCCGTTCTTCTCGACGGTCTGCCTCGCGGCCAACGCGCTGCTCGAGGCGGCGAGCGAGGCGCAGAAGCGCGAGCTGCTGCCCGGCATCGCCGAGGGCCGCACGCTCGCGGCACTCGCGGTCGCGGAGGCGCACGGATCCAGCGAGGCCGCCGCGATCGAGGCGACGGCGCGGCGCGCCGGCACCGAGTTCGTGCTGGCGGGTCGCAAGCGCTTCGTGCTCGACGGGCACTGCGCCGAGCTGCTGGTGGTGGCTGCGCGCCGGCCCGGCAGCGCGGGCGAGGACGGCGTCTCGTTGTTCGCGGTCCCGGCGGCCGCCCCGGGCGTCGAGCGGCGCCTGCTTCCGACGCTGGACCAGACGCGCCGCCTCGCCGAGATCGAGCTGCGCGACGTGCGCCTGCCCGCCTCCGCGCTGCTTGGCGCCGAGGGCTGCGGCGCAGCGCCGCTCGCGCGCGCCCTCGACCTCGCCGCCGTGGCGCTCGCGGCCGAGCAGGTGGGCGGAGCGCAGCGCTGCCTCGACATGGCCGTCGACCATGCCAAGCAGCGCGTACAGTTCGGGCGGCCGATCGGCTCGTTCCAGGCGATCAAGCACCGCTGCGCCGACATGATGGTCGCGGTCGAGTCGGCTCGTTCCGCCGCGTACTACGCGGGCTGCGTCGCCGCCGAAGCGGGAGAGCCGCTGGCGCCGGTGGCCTCGCTCGCCAAGGCGTGGTGCTCGGAGGCCTACTTCCGCTGCGCCGCCGACGCGCTCCAGATCCACGGCGGTGTCGGCTTCACCTGGGAGTACGACGTGCACCTCCACCTGAAGCGCGCGCGCGGCGGCGAGAGCCTGCTCGGCTCGCCCGGCTGGCACCGCGAGCGCGTCGCGCGCGAGATCGGGCTGTGATCGCGATCGACCTCGCCGGCAAGGTGGCGATCGTGACCGGGGGCGGCCGGGGCGTGGGCCGCGGCATCAGCGAGCGCCTGCTCGAGGCGGGCGCCGAGGTGGTGATCTGCGGCCGCAAGCAGCCAGAACGGCTCCCGCGCGCGGGCGGGCGCGAGGCCTGCTTCGCCGAGGCCGACGTGCGCGAGATCGAGGCCATCGCTCGCGTCGTCGCCTTCGCGACCGAGCGCTTCGGGCGTCTCGACGTGCTGGTCAACAATGCGGGCGGGTCGCCGGCGGCGCCGGCCGCGACCGCCTCGCCGCGCTTCTCCGAGAAGATCATCCAGCTCAACCTGATCGCGCCGCTCCACTTCGCGCAGCAGGCCAACGCCGTGATGCAGCGCCAGCCGGAGGGGGGTGCGATCGTCAACATCGCGAGCGTCTCGGGGCAGCGCCCTTCGCCCGGCACCGCCGCGTACGCCGCGGCCAAGGCAGGCCTGCTGTCGCTCACCCAGACGCTCGCCGTCGAATGGGCGCCGAAGGTGCGCGTGAACGCGGTCACCGCCGGCATGATCGAGACCGAGCTCGCGCACCTGCACTACGGCGATGCGGAGGCGCGGGCGCGCGTGGCGTCGACGGTTCCGCTCGGGCGCCTCGGCACGCCGCGCGACGTCGGCGACCTCTGCGTGTTCCTGGCGTCGCCGCTCGCGAGCTACGTGTCCGGCGCGAGCCTCCTGATGCACGGTGGAGGAGAGAGGCCGGCGTTCCTGGGGGCGGTGAGCGGCTCGCACTCCTAGCGAGATCCGCTGCCTCTGCGCAAGCCGGCGAGCTCTGCGCGGGCCTCGAGCCGGTGCCGGCGCTTCTTGCGATTTGCCCGTACTCCCCAGACGGTGCGGATTCGCTTGCCGACCACGGCGTCGACATAGCCGCCCTTCGCGATCGCGAACGGCTCGCTCACGGAGTCGCGGAAGCTGAACTTCATCGAGCGCCGCTCGCGCTCCGCCTCGAACCATTCGGGCACGACGAAGTCGCTCATCCGGATGCCGTCGATCGCGTACCAGTTGTCCTGCACCGGGTCGCACACCTCGTACGGAATCCACGCGTGGTAGTGGCGGCGGGATTTGATGTAGTAGCCGGCCGCGTACAGGTTGACGCCGGGATCGGCGATCATCTCGAGGGCCTCGTGCGAGATCGCTGAGTGGTACTCGATCGGCTTGCCGTCGTCGTCCTGCGTGAACACGTAGGTGGTCGGCAGCCCCTCGATGAAGTGGTAGGCGGGCGTGTTCGCGGTATCCGGCTCGTCCTTGATGACGATCTGCATCGCGCGCCGCCGCCGCCGAGCGAACACCAGGTCCGCGCGCCAGCCCCAGAGCGGGAAGAAGTCCTGGTCGATCTGCTTCTGCAGCGCGCGCAGAACGCGCGCCAGGTCGCGATCGTCCGCTCGCTCGGACTCGTTCACCACTGCGATCACCGGCGACCCGCGATCGTACCGGACGGCCTGGCTGGTCATGGACACCTCCGACTCGTTCCCGGCAGCCGCCTCACGCCGCCTCCGCCGCGAGGCCAGCGATCGCTTCGATCACCGCCGCGGGCCGTTCGTAGGGGACCATGTGCCCCGCTTCGGGCACGCGCACCAGGCGCGCCATCGGCAGCAGACGCAGGAATGCGTCGGCGTAGGCAGGGACGATCAGCCGGTCCGCCTCGCCCCATACCAGGACGGTGCGCGCGCGCACGCGGTACAGGCGCTCCGCCAGCCCGCGCTCGGGGATCGGGAACAACAGCTTCCCGGCCATGCCGAGGCGGCGCGCGTTGTCGATCAGGAAGCGCTGCAGGAACGCGGTGTCCTCGAAGCGCTCGAGCAGCGCGGCGAGCTGGAGCGCTCCGCCGGACGCGGCGTCGCGCATCGCCTCCAGCTGCAAGCCGCTCGTCAGCAGCTTCGCGCCGAGCGCGACGTCGTGGAAGAGCAGCGCGGGCAGCTCGAAGGGCAGCGCGGCGAACAGGTCCGGGATCGGATGCGCGTCGAGCCACAGCCCAGCCGGCGCGATCAGCGCCAGGCGCTCGACCTCGCGGGGACACAGCGCCGCCATCTCGGCGGCGATCATGCCGCCCATCGAGTGGCCGACGAGCGTCGGGTGCTCGAGCCCGAGCGCATCGATCACGTCGAAGGCCCACAGCGCGACGTCGAGCATGCCGTGCAGGGAGTCGGCGCCCTCGGAGTCCTCGTAGCCCGGGAGCAGCGGCGCGGCGACGCGAAAGTGCGTCGCCAGGGCGGCGAGGAACGGGTCGTCGGGCAGCAGCCCGCCGGCGCCGTGCAGGAAGAGCAGCGGCGCTCCCGCGCCGCCCTCGTAGACGCGGATCTTGGTGCGGCCGCCGGCGGTCTCGATGCGCCGCGAGTCCATCAGGCGGCTCCGCCGGCGAGCGGGGCCGGGGCGCGACGCCGCTCGAGCGGCTCGATCCAGAAGCGCCCGTCGTCCCGCCACTCGGGCCAGAGCTCGCGCAGCTGCGGCATCACGCGCTCCGCGAAGAGCCGCGTCGAGTGGCGCGTCTTCTCGTCGGGCATGTCGCCCATGTGGAGCAGGCAGAAGACGTTGCCGACGCGCAGGCCGCGGATCATCTCGACCATGCGCTCGCGGACGGTGTCGGGGCTTCCCGCGATCACGAAGCCGGCTTCGACGAGGTCCTTCCAGGTGAGCTCGGTGAAGCTCCGCAGCCCCTTCGGCGTGAACTGGGGCAGCACGTTCGCCTGCAGCGTCTTGATGGTGCGGTAGCCCGGCGCGTCCGCGAAGCCGGGATACACGTGCAGGCAGCGGTTGAAGAAGTAGAGGATGTGCGGCGCGTAGAGCCGCTCGGCCTCTGCGTCGGTCTCGCCGACGCAGATGATCTGCGCGAAGCCGGCCCGGTAGGGCGAATCGTCGACGCCGCGCTCCGCGACGCGCTTCCAGTAGCCGTCCATCAGCTGCTTGGCGCGCAGGTAGCCCGAAAAGCTCAGGTACGAGTAGGAGTACTCATGGTCGATGCAGAAGTCCCAGGTCTCGATCGAGCCACCGCCAGGAATGAAGATCGGGGGGTGGGGCTTCTGGATCGGTCGGGGCCAGCAGTTGACGTATCGCAGCTTGGTGTAGCGGCCGTTGAAGGCGAACGGCTCGTCCTCGCGCCAGGCGCGCAGGATCAGCTCGTGCGCTTCCGCGTAGCGGTCGCGCGTCTCGGCGGGGATCGTTCCGTAGCAGAAGTTCGTGTCCATCGACGTGCCGACCGGGAAGCCGGCGACGAGACGCCCGCCCGAGATCACGTCGAGCATCGCGAACTCCTCGGCGACGCGCAGCGGCGGGTTGTAGAGCGCGATCGAGTTGCCGAGGTCGACGAGCGCCGCGCGCGAGGTACGCCGCGAGAGCGCGGCCGCCATGATGTTCGGCGAGGGCATCAGCCCGTAGCCGTTGGCGTGGTGCTCGTTGACGCCGATGCCGTCGAAGCCGAGCTGGTCGGCGTATTCGAGCTGGTCGAGGTAGGTGTTGTAGAGGGCGTGACCCTTCACCGGATCGTAGAGCCGGCTCGGGATGTCCACCCAGACCGATCGATGCTTCTGTCGGAAGTCCTCGGGCAGGTGCGGCCAGGGCATCAGGTTGAACCAGGTGAGCTTCATGGTCGCTCCGTCGGGTCTCGCGATTCTACTCGAAGCAGCGGGCGCCGGGTGATAAGATGGCTTCGCGAGGGCTGCGGATGCGAACGCTTGGCGCCGGCTGTGTGGTGCTGCTGCTGGCCTCCGCCGCGCGTGCCGACGTGATCGCCGACCTGGTGGCGCTGGTCTCGCGCGATCGCTTCGTCGGTCACGAGACCGCCCTGGTCGGCGAGCGCGCCACGCCCGTGGAGCAGGCCGCCGCGGCGGACTACATCGCGGACCAGCTCGCTGCGGACGGGCTCGTGGTGACGCGCGATCCGGTGCTCGACAGCGAGAACGTGATCGCCGCGCTGCCGGGGCGCGGCCACCCCGAGCAGGTGTTCGTGGTCGGCGCGCACTTCGACAGCGTTGCGGGCTCGCCGGGCGCCGACGACAACGCGAGCGGCGTCTCCGCGCTGCTCGAGCTGGCGCAGGTGCTGGTCGGCGCGAGCTTCGACGCCACGATCGAGTTCGTGGCCTTCGGGCTCGAGGAAGACGGGCTCGTCGGCAGCACGCATTACGCGGCCCAGGCGCGCTACGAGGGTCGCGACATCATCGGCATGATCTCGCTCGAGATGATCGCCTTCACCTGTCCGAAGTGTCAGTTCCCGTTCGGCAACATCGACACGTGCTTCGCCGTCAGCAACGAGGGCGTCAATGCGGGCACCTACATCGGCGCGGTGGCGAACGGCACCTCGGCCTGGATGACCGACGCCTTCCAATCCGCAGCCGCGAGCTACGTGCCGTCGCTGCAGACGGAGTGGGCCGTGGTGGCCGGTGACGGCAGCTGCCTCCCCGACACGCGCCGCAGCGACCATGCGCCCTTCTGGGATCGCGGCTACCCCGCGATGATGCTCACCGACACCGCGGACTACCGGAACAAGCACTACCACACGGCGACCGACACCTTCGCCACGCTCGACCTCGACTTCGCGACCGACGTGACGCGCGCCACGCTGGCGATGGTCGGCGCGCGCGCCGTCCCGGTGCCCGAGCCCGCAGCGCCGCTCGCGGGGGCGGCCGGCCTCGCCGCCCTGGCGCTCACGCGACGCCGGCGCGGGGCGCCCCGCTCGCGAGCCCGATCGCGGCGCTGACGCCGACCGGCTGGCCGCGAGGCGCAGCGGCCGGCATCTTCCGGCGCTCGACCGGGGGTTCGCATGGGCCGGCTCGACGACAAGGTGGCGATCGTGACGGGCGCGGCGCGCGGCACCGGCGAGGCGACCGCGCGGCTGTTCGCGGCGGAGGGCGCCCGGGTGGTGCTCGCCGACGTCCTCGACGAGCGCGGCGCCGCGGTCGCGAAGGAGATCGGCGACGCGGCCGGCTTCGCGCACCTCGACGTCGGCTCGGAGCCCGACTGGCGCCGCGCCGTCGCGGAGACCGTGGAGCGCTTCGGGCGCGTGGACGTGCTCGTCAACAACGCGGCCGTGCTGCACATGGCCGCGATCGCCGACACCGAGGTGGCCGACTTCGAACGCGTCGTGCGCGTGAACCAGCTCGGCACCTTCCTCGGCATCAAGTCCGTCGTCGCGCCGATGCGGGCGGCCGGGCGCGGCTCGATCGTGAACGTGGCCTCGGTCGACGGCCTGCGCGGGCAGAACGGCATCGTGGCCTACGCCGCGAGCAAGTGGGCGGTGCGCGGCATCACGCGCGTCGCCGCGCTCGAGCTCGGGCGCTTCGGGATCCGCGTGAACACGGTGTGTCCCGAGGCCGGCAGCCCGCACATGATCCAGCCCTACCTGCCGCCGGGCGTCGACGTCGAGAAGGTCATCCCGCGCATGCAGCCGAACCTCGCGTCGCAGCGCGAGCGGACGCTCGCCGAGCTGGTCCGCGACGTGGCCTACGCGATCCTCTACCTGGCATCCGACGAGAGCCGCTCCTGCACCGGCTCCGACCTGGTTTGCGAGGGCGGCAACACCGCGGGGCGGATCGTGAAGGGCGCGCCGGGCGGGTGATCGGAGCTCAGGCCGCCCGCCGCAGCCCCAGGCTCCGCGGGCCCCGGACCAGGAACGACTCGACCATCTCGCGTGCGGCGCTGGCCCGCTCGAGCCGCGCGAGCTCGGGCGCCAGCGCCTCGAGCGCGGCGCGGGCCTCGAGGCGCGCCAGCGCGGAGCCCAGACAGAAGTGCTCGCCGAAGCCGAAGGCGAGATGGCCGCGCGCGTCGCGCGTCGCGTCGAAGCGATCGGGGTCCTCGAAGCGGCGTTCGTCGCGGTTGGCCGAGCCGAGCAGCACCGCCACCAGCGAGCCCGCCGGGATCGTGGTGCCCGCCAGCTCGACATCGCGCGTCGCCGTGCGGAACACGACCTGGATCGGGGTGTCGTAGCGAAGCACCTCTTCGACGAGGTTCGGGACCAGCGCGACGTCGCGCTGCACCCGCGCGAGCTGGTCGCGGTGGTCGAGCAGCGCCTGGACGGCGTTGCCGATCAGGTTGGTGGTCGTCTCGTTGCCCGCGACGAGCAGCAGCTGCACGAAGCCGAGCACCTCGATGTCGGAGAGCGCCGATCCGCCGGGCTCCTCGGCGAGGATCGCGCTGATCAGATCGTCGCCCGGCTCGCGGCGCCGGCGCCGCACCACCGATCGCAGGTAGGCCAGGAATTCGAGCACGGCGTCGACGAAGGCAGGCGCAAACGGGCGCGCGCGGCCGGGGCCGGTGGCGCCCTCGATGAAGGCGTCGCTCCAGCGCTTGAAGTCGAGGCGCCGCTCGGGCTCGACGCCGATCATCTCGGCGATGATCGTCACCGGGAGCGGGATGGCGAGGTCGTGGACCACGTCGAAGGGCTCGCCGCGGCGCAGCTTCGCGAGCTGCTCAGCCACCAGCTCGCGGATGCGCGGCTCCCACGCAGCAATGCGTCGTGGCGTGAAGCCGCGGTTCACCAGGTTGCGGAGCGTGCCGTGGACCGGCGGATCGTCCGCGATCAGGTTGCGCGCCTTCGGGAAGGCGAAGGGATTCATGCGGATCCGCAGCGGGAAGAGCAGCAGGAAGCGGGCGACGTCCCAGTTGAGCGGCGGAAAGCCCTCCTTCCCGTTGTTCATCATGACCGTGAACATGGCTCGCGACGAGAAACTCTCGGGCTGCTTCAGCACGGTGAGCGCGTCCTCGTAGCGCGAGACGCAGTAGGCTCCGGACCCGGGAGCCCGGTGCACCGGCGCGGTGTCGCGCAGGGTGCGGTAGGCCGGATACGGGTTCGACCAGAACTCGGGAGAGAACGGATCGTAGTTGCGCATTGCCGATTCCCCGAGGCGCATTCGCGCCACCCCAGTGGATCGGCTCGTGCCGACCGCGGGTTGAGCGCCACGGCTAGCTTAGCTTCGCGATCACCTCGTCGCCGAAGCGGCGCATCGCGTCGCGCTTCTGCTGGATCGTCGAGCGCGGCCCGATCGTGTAGCTGAAGGGCCACGCGGTGGTCGCGGTCATGCCGTCGGCGGCGAGCGAGCGCAGCACGTCGCGGTCGGGCGGGACGCTCAGCGGAACGATCGCCTCGAAGGGCAGCGACGCGCGCCCCGCCTCGCTGCGCAGCGCCCGCAGCCGGCCGAGCAGCGCGCGCGCCTCGTCGGGGCTCTGGCCGGTCCCGATCCAGCCGTCGCCGAGCCGCGCGGCGCGGCGCAGGGCCGCGTTGCTGGCGCCGCCCATGCAGATCGGAACCGGGTCGCGCGGCGCCGGGCTCATCTGGAAGGCGCCGAGGTCGAAGCAGCGGCCGCGGTGCTCGACCATCTTCCCGGTCCAAGCCTTGCGCAGCACCTCGATCATCTCGTCGTAGCGCCGCCCGCGCGTGGCGAAGTCGACGCCGAGCGCGTCGTACTCCTCGCGGATCCAGCCGGCGCCGCAGCCGAGCATCACGCGTCCGCCGGAGAGCACGGCCGCCGTGCCCACCGTCTTCGCCACCTCGAGCGGATGCCGCAGCGGGAGGATGTAGACCAGCGTGCCGAAGTGCAGCGAGCTGGTGACCGCGGCCATGGCGGCGATCGTGGTCCACGCGTCGGGGAACGGCGTCGCTCCGTCGAAGGCAGGCTTGCCGTCCGGCGCGTACGGGTACCTCGAGACCAGTTGGCCCGGGAAGAACAGATGGTCGGAGAGCAGCACGCCGTGGAAGCCGGCGTCCTCGGCGCCGCGCGCGATCTCGAGCAACTGTTCGGGTTCGCAGAACGAGGCCACCTGCCAGAACTTCACGTCGCCCTCCGCGTCCGGATTCAGGCCGGGTAGTAGCGGCTGATGGTGTCGACCACGCAGGCCGGGCGCTCGCGCCCCTCGATCTCGACGGTGACGCGGATCTTCGCCTGCACCGCACCGTCCCGGGTGTCCTCGACCTCGACCAGCTCGGCGCCGCCGCGGATGCGCGAGCCGACCGTCACGGGTGCCGGGAAGCGGATGCGGTCGGCGCCGTAGTTGACGCCCATCGCGACGCCGCGCACCTCGACGATCTCGGGAAGGAAGCGGTTCACCAGCGACAGCGTCAGGTAGCCGTGCGCGATGCAGGCGCCGAACGGGCCCTGCTTCGCGCGCGCGGGATCGACGTGGATCCACTGGTGGTCGTCGGTGGCGTCGGCGAACAGCCCGATGCGCTGCTGCGTGACCTCCAGCCAGTCGCTGTAGCCGAGGTGTCGGCCGACTGCGGCCTTCAGCTCGGCCGGCTTCTCGAACACGGTGGCCACGGCGCCCTCCTCACGGATGCTGGCTGCTGACCGCGAGCACCTCGCCGGTCATGTACGACGAGAGGTCGCTCGCCAGGAACACGATCGCGTTCGCGACCTCCCACGGCTCGGCGGCGCGGCCGAACGCCTCGCGCTTCTCGAGCTCCGCGAGCAGCCCGGGCGGCGTGACCTTCGAGAGGAACTCGTGCATGGCGAGGCTCGGCGCGACGGCGTTGACGCGGACGCCGGCCGGCGCCGCCTCGATCGCCGCGCAGCGCGTCAGCGCCATCACGCCCGCCTTGGCGGCCGCGTAGTGCGCCTGCCCCGCCTGCGCGCGCCAGCCGAGCACCGAGGCGTTGTTGACGATGGCGCCCGCGCGCCGCTCGATCATGTGGGGCAGCACCGCGCGCGTCATGCGGAAGCAGCCGGTCAAGGTGACGTCGAGCACGCGGCTCCACTGCTCGTCGCTCATGTCGACGAGGTGCGCGAAGCCGCCGAGCCCGGCGTTGTTGACGAGCACGTCGATGCGCCCGAGCGCGTCGAGCGCGCTGCGCACCAGCGCGTCCACATGCTGCTGGCGCGTCACGTCGCAGAGCCGATGGGCCGGCCGGGCGCCGGTCTCGGCCTCGAGCTTGTCGGCCGCCTCGAGCAGACGCTGCTCGTGCACGTCGCTGATCAGGAGCCGAGCGCCCTCCTCGGCGCAGCGCCGCGCGGTGGCGAAGCCGATCCCGGTTCCCGCCGCGGCGGTCACGACCACCGTCTTGCCCGCCAGCAGGCCGCGCGCGGGCGGGTAGGGGGGCGGGGCGCTCACCGCGGCTCCCGCGGCAGGCCGAGCGCGCGCTCGGCGATCAGGTTGCGCTGGATCTCGTTGGAGCCGGCGTAGATCGTGTCGGCGCGGCTGAACAGGAACAGGCGCTGCAGCCGCGTCAGCTGGTACGGCGCGCCCTGCGCGATCTCGGCCTCCGGCCCCAGCACGTCCATCGCGAGCTTGCCGAGCTCGCGGTGCCAGGTCGCCCAGAACAACTTGGTGATCATCGCCTCGCGCGAGAGCTCGGCGCGCTCGGCGTTCGAGAGCGTGCGCAGCGCGTTGTAGCGCTGGATCTGCAGCCCCATCCAGGCGTGGGCCAGGCGCTGGCGGATCACCGGATCGGCCGCCGCGCCGTTGCGCCGCGCGATCGCGATCACCTGCGCGAGCTCGTTCTGGAACTGGAGCTGCTGCCCGAGCGTCGACGCGCCGCGCTCGAAGGCGAGCGTGCCCATCGCGACCTTCCAGCCGTCGCCCGGCGCGCCGACCAAGTTGTCCGCGGCCGTGCGCGCCCCGTCGAAGAAGACCTCGCTGAACTCGGAGTCGCCGGTCAGCTGCACAATCGGCCGGATCTCGATCCCGGGCTGGCGCATCGGCACCAGCAGGTACGAGAGCCCGCGGTGTCGCTGCGAGCCCGGCTCGCTGCGGCACAGCACGAAGCACCAGTCGGCCCACTGCGCCCAGGAGGTCCAGACCTTCTGGCCGTCGATCACCCAGCTCGCTGGGCCGGCGGGCTGGTGCGGATCTTGCTCGAGGCGCGCGCGGGTCTGCACGTTCGCCAGGTCGGAGCCCGCGTTCGGCTCGGAGTAGCCCTGGCACCAGATCGCCTCGCCGCGGGCGATCGGCGGCAGGAAGCGACGCTTCTGTGCGTCGGTCCCGAAGGCGATCAGCGTGGGGCCGAGCAGCCCCTCGCCGATGTGGCCGAGGCGCCCGGGCGCGCCCGCGCGCGCGTACTCCTCGTGGAAGATCACCTGCCGCACCAGCGGCGCGCCGCGCCCGCCCCACTCGCGCGGCCAGCCGATGCAGGTCCAGCCGGCGGCGCCGAGCGCGCGCTCCCAGGCGCGGCGCTCGTCGAGCAGTGCGTGCTCGTCGCCCGGCCCACCCCGGCCGCGCAGCGCCGCGAACTCGCCGGCCAGCGCGCCGGCGAGCCAGGCCGCCACCTCGCGGCGGAAGGCCTCGTCCTGTTCGCTGAAGCGCAGTCGCACGCGGCCTATTATGATACGCTCCGTTTCGTATGCAAGGAGCCGCGCCGGTGCCCGCCGCGCAGACCATCCCGCAGCTCGTCGCGCAGGCGGCCGATCGCTTCGGGTCGCGCGCCGCGATCGAGGACGGCCCGCAGCGCTTCACCTTCACGGCGCTCGCCGACGCTGCGCTCGGCGCCACGCGCGCCTTCCTCGCCGCCGGCGTGGCGCCCGGCGACCGCGTCGCGATTTGGGCGCCGAACCTGTGGGAGTGGATCGTCGCCGCGCTCGGGCTCCAGTCCGCGGGGGCGGTGCTGGTGCCGCTCAACACGCGCCTGAAGGGGCGCGAGGCCGGCTACATCCTGCGCAAGAGCCGCGCGCGGCTGCTGCTGACCGTCGGCGAGTTCCTCGGCACGCGCTACGTCGATGCGCTGCGCGGCGAGGCGCTGCCCGCGCTCGAGCGGATCGTCGCGCTGCGCGGCGCGGCGCCGGACGCGATCGGCTGGGAGGAGTTCCTGGCGGGCGGCTCGTCGGTGCCCGAGCACGCCGCGCGCGAGCGCGCCGCGGCGGTGTCGCCCGACGACCTCTCCGACCTGCTCTTCACCTCGGGCACGACCGGCGATCCGAAGGGCGTCATGACCACGCACGGCCAGAACCTGCGCGCCTTCGCGAGCTGGGGCGAGGTGGTCGGCCTGCGCGAGGGCGACCGCTACCTGGTGGTCAATCCCTTCTTCCACGCCTTTGGCTACAAGGCCGGTTGGCTGGTGTCGTTCCTGCGCGGCGCGACGGTGCTGCCCCACGCCGTCTTCGACGTGCCGGCGGTGCTCGAGCGCGTCGCGCGCGAGCGCATCTCGATGCTGCCCGGTCCTCCGACGCTGTATCAGTCGATCCTCGCGCACCCCGAGCGCGCGCGCTTCGACCTCTCGTCGCTGCGGCTGGCGGTGACCGGCGCCTCCGCGATCCCGGTCGAGCTGGTGCACCGCATGCGCGACGAGCTCGGCTTCGAGAGCGTCATCACCGGCTACGGCCTCACCGAGTGCTGCGGCATCGTCAGCATGTGTCGCTTCGACGACGACCCGGAGACGATCGCGACGACCTCGGGCCGCGCCATCCCCGGGATCGAGGCGCGCTGCGTCGATCGCGACGGCAAGGAGGTGCCGCGCGGCCAGCCCGGCGAGGTCGTGGTGCGCGGCTACGTCGTGATGAAGGGCTACTTCGAGGACCCCGAGGAGACCGCGAAGACCATCGATTCCGAGGGCTGGCTCCATACCGGCGACATCGCGGTGATGGACGAGCGCGGCTACCTGCGCATCACCGATCGTATCAAGGACATGTTCATCGTCGGTGGCTTCAACTGCTACCCGGCGGAGATCGAGAAGCTGATGTACGACAGCGGCCTGTTCAGCCACGTCGCCGTGGTCGGGATCCCCGACGAGCGGCTCGGCGAGGTCGGCATGGCCTTCGTCGTGCCGGCGCCCGGGAGCGAGCCGAGCCAGGCGAGCGTCATCGCGTGGTGTCGCGAGAA
>Ga0335070_10004078_pt1 | contig 17053 bp, 16 predicted proteins | sample Lox_Sample_13_FD_206722 | JGI IMG/M metagenome (GOLD analysis project Ga0335070, IMG submission 206722) | Soil microbial communities from Loxahatchee National Wildlife Refuge, Florida, United States - Lox_Sample_1.3 | ecosystem: Environmental > Terrestrial > Soil > Wetlands | place: USA... | reverse complement strand
GAGCGTCGTGGCCTTGACCGTGACTCCATCCTCGTCCCTCAACCAGCGCTTCGCCTTCCACAGAATCGGCGAGTCGATTACCGGGTGGAGGCGGTTTATCTTCTGGTGCCCAAGGTCCGGAAGGGCGCTACGTCCCGTTCTTCGTTTCGGAGCGGCGGAGGTCGGAGCAGGCTCTGACCGCGGTCGTCCAGGAAGCCTTCATTAACGGCGTCTCAACCCGGAAGATCGAGCGGCTGGCCCAGGCGATGGGGATCGAGAACATCTCTGCTTCCCAGGTCTCGGAGTTCAACAAGGAGTTTGACGCCCAGGTCGAGGACTTCAAGGCTCGCCCTCTGGCCTAGGAGTACCCGTTCCTCTGGATCGACGCCCTGTATCAGAAGGTCCGGGTTGAGGGAAGGGTCGTCTCGGTGGCCGTGATGATCGCCTGCGGGGTCAACCCGGCCGGTTCTCGGGAGATCCTGGCCGTGGAACCCATGTTCGACGAGTCGGAAGACAGCTGGCGCCTGTTCTTCCGGAAGCTCAAAGCCAGGGGCATGAAGAGGACGGCGCTGGTCGTCTCCGATGCCCATGCCGGGATCCAGGCCGCGGTCCGCAAGGAGTGGCTCGGGGCGAGCTGGCAGCGCTGCAAGGTTCACTTCATGCGGAACATCCTGGCCAACGTGCCGCATCGTGAGAAGGCCCGCTTCGCGGCCCATCTGAAACAGATCTGGCTCGAGCCGGACAAGTTAGGCGATGTTGAAGTCCGGAGGATCCACCGGAACCCTGACCCTCCGGCGGGCTGAACGATGGTAGCCCGTGCCGGAGGGCGTGTCAAGGACTTCCGCGCGACGCGGCCGGTTCTCTCGCGGTTTCGGGCGGCTCCTCCTTCGGCGCTGACGATGACGGGCCGGGGCGGCCGCGAAGTCCGTTTTCATAAAAAAGGGGAGCGGCTAGTTCAGCCGCTCCCCGTGTTGAGCCCTGTTCACGGCCCCAGACTCTGGGGAGGTTTCAGAACCGCCGGCCGCCGCCGAAGCCGCCGGGCCTCGGGGAGTCCGTGCGCGGCTTGGCCTCGTTGACCTTGGCCGTCCGGCCCTTCATGTCCTTGCCGTTGAGCATGGAGATGGCCTTTTCGGCCTCGGCCTTGTTCGGCATCTCGATGAAGCCGAAGCCGCGGGATTCGCCGCTGAACTTGTCCTTGATGACGGACACGGTCGCCACTTCACCGAACGCCTGGAAAGATTCCCTCAGGTCGCTCTCGCTGACGCCGGTGGACAAATTGCCCACATAGATTTTCATTCTCGTCTCCTTTCGACGATGGAAAGGCTCTCCTGAGCCTTCCCGGTTCTTAGAGATTCTTGAACGTCATAAAGGAGAGGAGTGTCGGACCGATCAGGGCCTCAGGCCCCTTCCTTTAGTCATTCAGGTGTTTATAGCTGGGGTTTCCCCTTGCTTATGAACAGACCTATTATACCACGACCCAACGAAATCCGCCCGGCGCCAAGGCGGCCGGCCCCGATAACGCACTGATTCCGTTGGCCTAATGGATATAAGAATCTCACCTTTCCGCCGGGAATCCGCCGGCTTCAAGCGGGAATCGGCCTTGGTCAAGGTCAACCCGGATGGCGAGGCTCGGCCCCAGCCTCGTCGATTGGACAATCGGAGCCGACTTCTTTAGAATTGTCCCCGGCCTCAGATCATCGGGAGGTAACGATGGCCACCGACGCCTATCCCATTCTCCGCGAGGAGCTCATCGACCGCCGCCGTCAGTTGGGCCAGGCTGTCTCGGCCGGCGTGCCCACGCTTCAGGTCGAGAGGCTGGTCCATGAGGTCGATGCGGCCCTCGCCCGCATGGACGACGGGTCCTACGGGCTCTGCGAAGTCTGCCGTCAGCCCATCGAAACGGACCGCCTGATCGTCGACCCGCTCGCCCGGTTCTGCCTGGAGCACCTGACGCCGGATCAAAAGCGCGCCCTGGAGGCGGACCTCGGGCTGGCGGCCGAGATCCAGAAAGGGCTGCTTCCCGGCACGCGCTTCTATCACCGAGGATGGGAAGCGGCCTATCATTACGAGCCGGCGGGGATCGTGAGCGGAGACTATTGCGACCTGGTCCCCGCGCCGTGCGGCGATTTCTACTTTATCCTCGGCGACGTTTCCGGAAAGGGCGTCGCGGCGTCGATGCTGATGGCCCACCTCCAGGCCATGTTCAGGACCCTGATCCCGATGGCCCTTCCGCTTCCCGAGCTCGTCGAGCGCGCCAGCCGGGTGTTCTGCGAGAGCACCCTCCCTTCCCATTACGCGACGCTCGTTTGCGGGAGAGCCGGGGAATCGGGCGAGCTCGAGGTCTGCAACGCCGGCCATCTTCCGCCCCTCCTTATCGCCGGGGGAGGGGTCACGCAGATCGAGGCGACCGGACTGCCGCTGGGCGCCTTTTGCAATGAGGAGTTCGCGACGAGCCGGGTGCTCGTCGAGCCCGGACAGGCGCTCCTTCTTTACACGGACGGGCTTTCCGAGGCCCGGGACGCCAGCGGCCGGATGTACGGGACAGACCGGGTTCGCGCGCTCGTCCTCGGACAGCGGGGGAGGGGGCCCAAGGACCTGATCGAGACCTGCCTGAGAGACCTGGCCTCCTTCAGGACTGGCGCCCCCGCCGGAGACGACCTGACGATCATGGCCATCCGCCGGTCGGCCGCCGGCCGGGAGGGCGAAGAGCCGTCTTTCTAGTCCTTCCCGACCAGGGGAGAGAGCGTTCCCCCGGACCGGAAACCCCGGCGGCCCGCTACTGCAGCCGGGTGATGACGAGGCCGCCGAAAACGAGGGTGCCCAACCCCGCCGACCCCTCTCCTTGCGCAGGCGTGGCTTCGACTTCGATCCAGGCGTTGACGCCCCTCATGCCGGTGCCGTACCAGGCCTGCGCGGGGCCGGGCTGGAGATTGACGATGCCGACGAAGCCGCTGTCGTCGATGAGCTTTGCCATTGGGATCGGCGACAATGTTCCGCTCCCGAAATAGACCCGGATGGGCGCAGGCCCGCCGTCGCTGCGGCCGCGCACCCAGCTCTCCAGGCAGGCTCCGTCGACCCGATTGACCTTCAGCGTGACCGTGTAGAGCGCGGCCGTTTCCGGCAGCTCGAGAGCAACCTCGATCATCTGATAGCCGAGATAGGCGCCGGAGCGTCCCGCAATCGGCCAATTCTGATAAACGACAGCCGGGTCCTGCGTCCTCATGTACTCCACGTAATAGGTGGTCATCGCGGCGACGGGCCAATTCGCCACGCCGTATTTCGGCACGGAGAACGGCGAGATGAACACGCCGGCGTTCCAATCGATCCTGTCGTAGCCCGTGCTCATGCCCGGGTTTTGCGCGACGGGGGCGGCATGGGCCGCGGGGGCACCCTTCTGGTTGCCCGTCCCCTGCCGCATCTGCATCTTGACCTTCGGCGTGCCCGGCCCGGCCGCCCGAGCCAAGGGTCCGGCCGGCAGGGGGAGGGCCTTGATCGACTGAAGAATGGCGTCGCGGGAGGTCGGCGTGGTCAGCCTCTTCAGCACATCCGGCGACAAGGCCCTGGCCTCGGTTTCGACCTTCTTGACTTGGGCGGCGTTCTGCCCGGCGGGCGACAGCGAGACCGCCAGGGTCAGCAGGCCCGACACGGCCACGCCGAGCGTGACGAGACGGATCGCATGTTTCATGGCTCCCTCCTTGGTTTCTTCCCGGTGACGTTGAGCCCTTTTCCCGCGTTCGGAGCCGCGGCTTGGGACAAGTTTACGCTCTTCCTGCGGCCGTAATCAAGAAGCTGCCGCCGGCCGGCAGCGACGCTTTGATATATCACCCGGTTATGATAAATTGAGCGCCAAGGGCAAGGCCGGCTCTCGTGCGGGTCGGCCGAGGCCCGCAACGCCCATGAGACAAGGGGGTCCACAATGAAAGCTCTGGGAAGAGTTGTCCTGGCCGCGGTCTGCCTGATGTCGCTGGCGATGTCCGCTTCGTCGAGCGGGCAAGATCTGCGTCTGGCGCCTCGGAAGGCCATGCCCGCGGCCCTCAATCCGCCGGCCGGATACCGCTATGCCCTGTCCAGCGGCCCGTTCGCACTTCCCGCCGCGGCCAAGTCCGTCGACTGGGTGCTGGTGAACGATTCGGCCGCCGGCCAGACCGTCCGCGTGACCGTCTATCGGTGCAACATCGGCGAGGCGAAAACGCCCGTCGCGCCAGGGGCCATCGAGATGACCCTGGCCGCGGGCTTCACGACCCATAACGCGAACTCGGTGGGGTCGGTCTTCAACATCGGCTTCATCTATGAAGTGGTCGTGGAGACCAACGACAAGAGGGTCGTGCCGTGCGTCGAGGTCTGGCAGGACGGCGGAGGGACGGCCATCGCCGGCGCCCTCATCCCGGCCGGCGCTTTCGTCGATATCAAGTAGGGCTGGGGCGCGGACAGGCCGGATTCCCGCTGCCGCTCTCTGTCGACCTCAACCGCCGACCGCCGCTATCTGAGCGGCGCGCCCAGGAAAGTTCCGGGCTATTTCGCGTTCGGGTCCGGCTCCATGACGTCGAACCTGTTGCCCTCCGTGTCGAGGCACATGGCGAACCATCCGACGCCCGGGATGGGCATCCTGGGTTCCAGGACCTTTCCGCCCGCGGCCGCAACCTTGGCCACGGCTTCGTCGAGGGACTCGACCTCGACGCTGTTGGAGGTGTGGTCAGAGGGCTCTTCCCGCCTTCCGATCCCTCCGTTGATCCCGGGCTTGTCGTCCGGGCCCGTGGTGACCAGCCAGTAATCCACGGGTCCCGGCCACTTCTCGGCCTTCCAGCCAAAGACGCTCTGGTAGAACTTGACGGCCCTGGACGTGTCGTCGGCGGAAATGTTGAAATGCGTGACGCGACCCATGGATGCCTCCTCGATCCGATAGTCATTCCGGGTCGGCCCGGTCCTGCCGTTCCGTCCGCTGAGCGAGGACGTGCCGGTCCTCGACGCGGCGCGTCAGCCCTGTCTTGTCGAAATATTCCAGGACGGCCTGGGCGTATTTCCGGGAGACGTTCAGTCGGTCGCGGAGCTCGGCGATGGTGACGCTGCCGCGCCGCGCGATGAGGCCGAGGACGGCTTCTCTGGCCGCTTCGACCGCATCCCGGTGGTAGATGACCTTGGGCGCCAGCCGGACGATGCGGCCTTCGCGGACGAGCGCATCCATGAGCTTGTTGAGCGCCGACGGGTTCAGGCCGAGCGTCCGCCGGACGTCCTCCTCGAGCGGCGCGGCGTACCGCGCGGCGCGGAAGACGGCCTCGATCCTGTCCGCCATCAGCCGGTCGGCCGGCCTCAGCCTGGCCTCGTGGCCGATGAGTCCCAGCTGCGCTTTCTCGCGGGTCAGGATCCCCGCCGCGCACAGCTCGTCGACGATGAGCTTGAGGGTTGCGGCGTCCCCTCGCTTGAGGAACCCGGCCCGGAGGTCCGCATACGGCATGAGCGGCCGCTCGGGATTTCCCTCGAAATACTCGCGGACGGCCGCCTCGGCCTCTCTTTTGAGCCCCTCATAGGCCGAGACGTGGAGATAGGCTCCCGCACCCTCCCGCGAAACGGCGACCAGGCGCCCTGCGGCCACGAGTTCCCGCGCCGCCTCGGCGACCTCGGCCTCGCTCCGGCCGAGCTTGAGAGCCGCATCCTTGAGGCCCAGAGGAAGGCCCGCCGCCTGGAGGAATGATTGCTCGACCGCCTCTCGCGCGGCCCCTCCCAATCGCTTCATCCCCTCGGCGACCTCGCCGCTGAAGCGCTTGTGCTTTTCCGGGCTGGCGTCGAGGACCTGCCCGCCGCCGATGGTCACGAGCGGGGAGAAGCTGCGGATGACGAACCGGTCGCCGGGCAGGGCCACGGCCGGGCGTTCGAGGATGAGCTGGGCGAGGGCCGAGCCTCCCGCTCCGACCGTCTGGCCTTCGAGGAGGGCGAGCCGGGCCATGACCTCGTCCGTGCCGATGTGGAGCCGGACGCGGTCGCGGTGCTTGACGTCCTTGCCGATGCCCGGCAGGACGTCGAGCCTGGCGTCGAGCCGGACGGTCGGCGTGAGCGAGCCCGGGGCGCCGGCGACTTGGCCGCGCCTCACGTGCTCCTTCTTCAGGTCCTGCAGGTTGAGAGCGGTCCGGCGGCCGAGGCCCGAGGCCTCCGTCCGCTCGCCGTGGACCTGGACGCCGCGGACGCGCGACCGGAGCCCGTCCGGGAAGACCTCGACCTCGTCCCCGGTCCGGACCCGGCCGCCGAGCACCGTGCCCGCGACGACCGTGCCGAATCCCTGCACGGTGAAGACGCGGTCGATGGGCATGCGGAAGATGCCGTTGTCCGGCCGCGGCGCGGCTCTGCGCCCCAGGTCCCGGAGGACCGCCCGGACCTCCTCCAGTCCCGCGCCTGTCACGGACGAGGCGGCGGCGATGGGCGCGCCGTCGAGGAACGAGCCGCGGGCGTGGGCCCGGACGGCCGCCGCGACCTCCGCGAGGCGCGCCCCGTCGACGAGGTCGCTCTTGGTCAGGACGACCGCGCCCAGGCCGACGCCGAGGAGCCGCAGGATGTCGAAATGCTCCCGCGTCTGGACCGAGATGCCCTCGTCGGCGGCGATGACGAGGAGGGCGGCGTCGACGTGGCTCGCCCCGGCGGCCATGGTCTTGATGAACCTCTCGTGCCCGGGGACGTCGATGAAGACGATCTGCTTCTCGTAGGCCGGGTCGTCGAGGAAGACGAAGCCGAGCTCGATGGTCATGCCGCGGGCCTTCTCCTCGGGCAGGGTGTCGGGGTCGGTCCCGGTCAGGGCCTTGACCAGGGCGCTCTTGCCGTGGTCGATGTGACCGGCCGTGCCGATGATGACGTGCGCTTTCTCAGGCATGCTTCTTGAGCACGATGCGGGCCGGGCCCCTTCCCGTGACCCGGCCGATGACGGCCGCCGCGCCGACGCCCTTCTTCTTGAGCGCGGCCAACAGCGACTCCGCCCGCGACGGCCGGACGGCGATGAGCAGGCCGCCCGAGGTCTGGGGGTCGTAGAGGAGCGTCTCGAGCTCCTGGCCGACGCCCTTGGCCCGCTTGACGAAGCGGCCGGCGGAGTCGCGGTTGCGCTCGACGGCGCCCGAGATGACCCCGTCGCGAATGAGGCCCATGACGCCGGCGAAGACGGGGATGGATTCGGCGTAGACCTCGACCTGGACGCCGCTCTGCGCGGCCATCTCGCTCAGGTGGCCGGCCAGGCCGAAGCCGGTGATATCCGTGGCCGTCGTGACGCGCGCGGCGGTCATGGCCTCGGCCGCGGCCCGGTTGAGCTCGGTCATCGAGCGCTCGGCCTCCTCGAGGCCCTTCTTGGGGGCGCGGCCGATCTGGCGGGCGAAGCTCAGAGTCCCGGTGCCGATGGGCTTCGTCAGGACGAGGACGTCGCCGGGCCGCGCCTTGCTGTTGACCGTCATCCGGTCGGGCCGGACGAGGCCGGTCACGGCGAAGCCGAACTTGATCTCGCTGTCCTTGATGCTGTGGCCGCCGAGCAGGGCCGTGCCCGCCTCGCGGAGCTTGTCGGCGCCGCCCTGGAGCATCCTGTTCATGACCCGCGGGCTCAGGCGGTCGATGGGGAAGGCGATGATGGAGAGGGCCGTCAGCGGCCGGCCGCCCATGGCATAGATATCGCTTACGGAGTTGGCGGCGGCGATTTGGCCGAAGACGTAGGGGTCGTCGACGACCGGGGTGAAGACGTCGACCGACTGGACGAGGGCCGTGCGCGCGTCGAGCCGGAAGACGCCGGCGTCGTCGCAGGTGTCCGACGAAACGAGGACGCGCCGGTCCCGGGTCCGGGGCAGGCCCGCCAGGGCCCTCTTCAGGTCGGCCTGGCCGATCTTCGAGGCGCAACCGGCGTTCTCGACGAGGGCGGTCAGGGCCACGTTCTCCGGGGCGTCCTTCTCCCGCTCGCCGGAGCAGAGGCAGACGTTCTTGCGCTTGAAGAGGTCGCAGGGGCACGGTTCCTTGGGGTTGCAGATGCAATGGCCGAGCCGGATCGACCGGCCCATGATGCGCTGACGCTTCTTATAGTCGATCATGTCAGGCGGATGGCACAAGGGGGACAGCCCCCTCCCCAGGAGGGGGCTGTCCCCCTTTATTAAATAGTCTCCTGATCGAGGCTTCGACGACGGCGTCCTCGCCGGGCTGGATGGTCCGAAAGTCGAGGAGGACGGCGTCGCGACTGATGCGGGCGAAGACGGGCGGGTCGAGACGGCGGAGCGCGGCCGCGAGCGCGTCCGGAGAGAGCGAGGCCGAGGTCACGGCCAGGACCTTGGTCGGGAGCGTTTCGACCGGCGCGGCGCCGCTTCCGACCTGCGACTCGCCGTCCTCGACGGCCACCCCGACGTCCTCGGGCAGGGCCCTGCGCAGGGCCGCGGCGACCTTCTTCGCGCGGCGTCCGAGCTCGTCCGGAGAGAGGCCCAGCATGCGGTAGACGGGGTGGCGCTCGCGGAGGAGCTCTGGCGAAAGAAAGAGTTTGAGCGTCGCTTCGAGCGCCGCGAGGCCGAGCTTGCCACAGCGGAAGGCGCGGGCCAGCGGGTTCTTTTTGATCTTCGCCACCCACTCCGCGCGGCCGACGATGAGGCCGCATTGCGGCCCGCCGATGAGCTTGTCGCCAGAAAAGCAGGCGATGTCGGCCCCGGCCCGGACGCTGTCCCGGACCAGCGGCTCCGGCGCGAGGCCGAATTCCGCGAGGTCGACCAGGGCGCCGCTGCCGAGGTCGTCGATGACGGGGACGTGCCGGGCGCGGCCGAGCTCGGCCAGCGCCTCGATCCCCGGCTCCTCGGCGAAGCCGACGATGCGGTAGTTGCTGTGGTGGACGCGGAGGATGGCCCCCGTGGCCTCGCCGATGGCCTCCTCGTAGTCGCGGAGATGGGTCTTGTTCGTCGTCCCGACCTCGCGCAGGACGGCGCCGCTCGTCTTCATGACGTCGGGCATGCGGAAGGAGCCGCCGATCTCGACGAGTTGGCCGCGCGACACGATGACCTCCTTGCCGCGGGCGAGCGTGTTGAGGACGAGCACGGTCGCGGCGGCGTTGTTGTTGGCGACGGTTGCCGCCTCGGCCTCGGTCAGCTCGCGGAGGAGGCCCTCGACGTGCCGGTCGCGGGACGTGCGCCGCCCGGTCTCGAGGTCGAGGGCGAGCGTAGAATAACCCTGGGCGACGGCGAGGAGCGCCTCGACGGCGTCCTCGGACAGGACCGCCCGGCCGAGGCCGGAGTGCATGATGATGCCCGTGGCGTTGACGGCCGGCTTGAGCGAGGGCCGGAACTTCCGGCAGAGGCGGTCCTTGACGCGCTCGAGCAGGGCGCCTGAGTCGGGCGCGTCGGCCTCGGCCTCAGCCGCCGATGCGGCGACCTTCCCACGGACCTCCTCGAGGACCGCACGGCCGGCGGCCACGACGGCCTGTCGGCCGTACTCGCGAACCAGGGCCTCGCCGCCGGGCTCGCGGAGCAGGGCGTCGAGCGACGGGATGCGTCTGAGGGCTGATTCGTTCACCTTCGGCTCCGTCTGGGCCGCCCGGCGGCACGTCGGTCTATTTCACCTTATCGCTGAACGCGATCTTCCCGAAGACATCCGCGTGGACGTCGTGCGTCTTCCGGCCTGCCTCGACGACCGGGACCTCGAATTCGAACCGCAGGTCCTTCGGGGGCAGGCAGGAGGCGTTGTCGCAGGCCTGGTAGCTCACGGTCCCCCGCATCGTGAGCGGGCCGGCGAGGAGGGACTTCTCCAGCCTGACCAGCGCGCCGAGAACGGCCTCGCCCTCGTAGACGATGAGCTCGGCCTGCGTGTAGGCGAACCGGCCGCGATGTCCCTGCGGGTAGACGACCTCGAGCGTTTGGGCGCCCTGGCTCTCGTCGATGGCCAGGGTCGTCGGCACCAGGAATTGGTCAGCCGGCATGTCGTTGTTGATGTGGTAGCCGGGCCGGATCCTCAGGACGACCGCGACCTTGACCGTTTCGCCCGGATGGACGCCGTCGCGGGAGAGGAGGACCTTGGCCTCGACGACTTGGTCGTCCTGGGCGGCCCGGCCCACTGCCGCGGATCGGGCGAAGGCGGCCGCGGCGAGCAAGGCGAGGGCCAGGCCGAGCCCGAGCGGGCCGCGGCCGGCGCGGGCGGCGAAGCGGACGGCGCGTTTGGCGGGGCGAATGCTCATCACAGGGGACCTCTTACCCCAAACATTAAAGACTCCAGGGGCGGGGTTGTCAAGCCGCGCCCGGCGGTCCGCCCCGTCGCCGGCCTATTTCCGGCGGTCCTTGCCGCCCACGGCCGACTTGACACCCTCCTCGAAGGGCTCGGTCAGGATGGGCACGACCCAGCCCTCCGGGCTTTCGGCGAAGGTCTCCATGTCCTCGCGGACCGCCACCGGCCACTTGAGCATGTCATAGGTCCCGTCGAGGAGAGAGGCCAGCGTCTTGCCCTTGGGGTAGGGGAAGGCCAGCCAGGCGTTCCGCTCGTAATAGACGCTGCCGCCCCTGACCGGGAGCATCCGGGTCTGGTTGTTCGTCGCGAACGAGTAAACAAAGCCGCGCGAGACGTAATACCATGGCCCGTTCTCGATGTAGATGAAGGGCTGGGCGAGCGAGGCCAACCCGCCGTTGAGATTGGGCGTCGCGAGGTCGAGGTAGAGCGAGGCGAAGCCGATGCCCTTGGCCTCGTCAAAGAAGCTGACCCAGGGCGTGTCCGGGCGCAGGACCGCGGCGTGGGCGGGGTGCATCTTCGACCGCGTCAGGTCGAGGACCTCCATCGCGCCGCCCTCTTTGAAGGCGGCCTTGGTGAAGACGGCCTTGTTGAAGACGACCTCGGCGTTGCGCAGGGCCATGACGAACATGTCGTTCTCGACCTCTGTCACGGTCTCGACCATGACCACGGGTGAGCCGGCGTAGAAATGGTAGCGGATGCCGACGTCGACGCCCTTGGGGAAGGGCAGGGCGCCCTTGAGGTTGAGGGAGTAGAACACGGGCCCGGCGACCTCGTCGGCCTTGGGGTCCGACCAGTCGGAGCTGTGGTACCAGGCATGGGGCGGCGCGTAGATGTCGGGGTTCCAGTGGACGGCGCCGTTGGTCTCGAGCTTGTGCTCGAGCTTGAGGCCGGTCGTCTTCTCCATGATCTCGTAGATGACGCCGCTCTTCTCCTGGAGGGTGATCCGGTAGAAGCCGTTCTCGACCGTCCGGCCGAAGAGACGGCCTCTGCGGACGGTGAGGTCGGACTTATAGACCGGCTTCGGGGCCCGGGCGTTGTTAAAGAAAACGAGGTAGGTCGCCTTGGACCTGGGCTCGAGGTCGGCCAGGAAGGCGACGCTGAAGGAGGTCGTGGGGTGGTAGCGAAGGACGGGCTTGCCGGTCTGGGCGTCCTTCTCCTCGATGCCCAGGACCTTCGGGTCGTTCCAGGCGACGAAGTCGTAGACCTGGCTCGGCACCTCCCGGTAGACGACATCCCCGCCTCGTCGGTCCGCCCGCACGACGCGGACCTCGTCCGCCGAGCGGACGTAGCTGCTGATGACGCCGACCGTGGCGTGGACCGGGTAGCCTCGCCGCGCGACGCCGTTCTCCTCCGAGAGGATGAGCGAGAGATAGCTCTGCCAGGACGGGTCCCAGTAGCCCTTGCCCGCGGGCGACGTCCCGGACCAGGCGAACGGGATCCTTTTTCCGGACTTGACATCCTCCAGGGTCAGCTCGACCGTATAGGCGGTCGCGGGCCGCCAGCCGAAGCGGACCTTGACCTCGAACGGCCGGTCCAGGCGGAGCTCGCCCGACGGCGGCTCCTTGCCGTCCTGGAGCGGGACGAAGTCGCGGCAGCGCTTCTTGTTGACTTCGACCCGGGCGATGCGGCAAACGCTCCCGGCCGCGGCCGCCGGGGGCGGCGTGAACGGGGCCGTGATCGAGTACCAAGCCTCGCCGTTGACGGGATAGCCGAAGACGTCGCGCGGCGCCTCGGCGGTCCGGGCGGCGGCCGCGGCCAGTCCGAGCAAAAGGAGGCTTAGCGAAAGAAGAGCGAGCGTCCCTTTTTTCGTGCGTTTCACTGTCCCTCCCAATCGATCTTGGCGATGGTCTTCCACAGCAGGAAAGCGGCGGCCGTCCCGGCGGCGAGGCAGGCCGCGGCGCCGGCCCAGTCCATGAAGATGAGCTTTCCTGCGCCGAGAAGCAGCGAGAGGATCGTGACCAGGGCCAGGCCCCAGCCCAGGAACGGGTAGGCCTGGAGCCCGTAGGAGCGGCCGTTCCGCCGGGCCACGGGTCCCCAGAAACCGCCCGGCCGGATCTTCTGGTAGAAGGCGAGGAGCTTGTCGCGATCGTCGGGCGGGGTGAGGAAGGTCACGGCCAGCCAGGCGACCGTCGTCACGGCCACGATGAGGAGGATCTTGACCCCCCAGGCGTCGACGCCCAACCCCGCCCGCGCCAGCGCGGACGACAGCGCCCCGACCAGCGGCGAGTTCGGGAACTCATGGAGATAGACGGCGCAGCCGGCCGAGGCGCTCAGGGCGGCGATCTCCGACCAGGCGCTGACCCGCCACCAGTACCAGCGCAGGAGCAGGACGAGGCCGATGCCGGCCGAGAGCTCCATGACCAGCTGCCAGCCCATCCGGACGCTGCCGAGGAGGTAGGAGAAGCCGGCGCCGAGAATGGAGACGACGAGGACGACGACGCGCGAGACCGCGACGTAGTGCTTCTCGCTCGCCCCCTTCCGGATGAACGGCTTGTAGAAGTCGTTGAGCAGGAACGAGCCGGAAAGGTTGACGATGGATTCGATGGTCGACATGAAGGCGGCGAAGAGCGAGGCGACGACGATCCCGGCGATGCCGCGCGGCAAGTGGGCGATCATTTTCGGGTAGGCGGCCTCCATCGCTCCCGGCGGCGCGTGGACGAGCCCGGGCGCGAGGACCAGGGCGGCAAGAGCCGTCAGGATCCAGGGCCAGGGCCGGACGACGTAGTGGGCGATGTTGAACCAGAGGGTGCCGAGCACGGCGTGCCGCGGGTCGCGCGCGGCGAGCATGCGCTGGGCGCTCCAGCCTCCGCCCCCCGGCTCCGCGCCCGGATAGTAGACGGCCCACCACTGGACAAAGAGCGCCACGACGAAGGCCAGCGGCAAGGCCCGACCGAGCGACGGGAAGACCGAGAGATAGTCCTTGCCCGCCTGGGCCGAAAGGCCCCTCATGGCCGCGACGATGCCACCGATGCCGCCGGCCTTCTCGACCGAGACGACCGAGAGGATGACGGAGCCGGCCATGGCGACACCGAAGAGGAGCATGTCCGTGGCCACGACCCCCCACAGGCCCGAGAGGGTCGTGTAGAAGATCGTCAGGCCGAGGCAGACGGCCATGGCCGTGACGCCGTTCGTGTCGAAGATGGCCTGGATGATCCTGACCATGGCTAGGGTCACCCAGCCGAAGGTGATGCAGGAGATGGGGAGGCCGAGGTAGAGGGCCTTGAAGCAGCGCAGGAAGCGCGCCGGGCGGCCGGAGTAGCGGAGGTCGATGAACTCGACCTCGGTCATGACCCCGGCCCGGCGCCAGAGGTGGGCGAAGAAAAGGACGGTTAGCGTCCCGCCGAGCATGAAGTTCCACCAGAGCCAGTTCCCGGAGACGCCGTCCTTGATGACGATGCCCGTCACGGCCAAGGGCGTGTCGGAGGAGAACGAGGTGGCGACCATGGACGTGCCGAGGAGCCACCACGGAAGGCTCCGGCCGCCCAGAAAGTATTCGGAGGTGCTCCGCCCCGCCTTCTTCGAATAGTAGAGGCCGAGGCCGATGGAGAGGAGGAAGTACCAGACGATGAAGAGCCAGTCGGCGGGCGCGAGCCTCATCGCTTGGCCCTCGAAATGAGAACGCCGACGAGGGCGAAGACGGCCGCGGCGAGGAAGGCCGTGAGCCGCTCGGCGGCCGTCCGGCAGAAGACGAGGCCGAAGACGGCGAGCGGCAGGGCGATGCCCCAGAACCCGAGCGCCATCGGCAGGTAGTCCTTCCTCATGCGTCTTGGCATCTTCTTATTGGATTCACCGGCAAAAGTCAAACTTCCCCGCTGACACTGCCCCAGAAATAAATCGGGGACACAATACTCATTTCCGAATTTTCGAGCAGAGCGCGGCCGTTCGGTCGTTCGGGGAAATTCGGAAATGAGTATTGTGTCCCCAAATTGGGGTTCAGGACTTGCCGCGCGGGATGGCGAAGACCGGGACGGAGCTCAGGGAGACGACCTTCTCGGTCGTGCTGCCGAGCAGGAACCGGGCGACTTCCCTGACCTCGGTGGACATGACGATCATGTCGTATTGGTGGAGGGCGGCGTAGTCGACGATGCCCTCCGCGGCCTGCACGGCCTTGTAGACGTCCTCGACGACCGGGACGTCGACCTTCTCCCGGAGCTTGCGGGCCTTGAACTTCTCGGAGACGGCCTTGAACAGCTCGTCGGTCAGGCGGAAGTCGTGGCCGAAGAGCTCCATGATGTAGAGAAAGCCGAGCGAAGCCCGAAAGCCCTTGGCCAGCTTCCATGCGTAGTCGCGCTCCACCTCCTCCCGGCCCGAGAAATCGGTCGGGACGAGGATCTTCCGGATGGCCGTGCCCCCGGCCCTCTTCTTGGTCACGAGGACGGGCACGAGCGAGCTGCGCAGGACCTGGTTGGTAACGCTGCCGATGGCCGTCCGGCCGGCGGCGGAGGCGCCGGCCGGGCCGATGACGATGAGGTCGGCCTTGGTCTTGCGGGCGGCCTGGCAGATCGCCTTGGCGGGCGTGCCGGTGAGAACCTTGACGTCGTCGAAGACGATCCCGCGGGCTTTGCTGATGTCGCGGATGCGGGCCTCGGCGGCCTCGGTCGAAACTTCGATCCGGCCGACGAGCTCGGCCTCGATGGCCGGCAGGGACTCGCGCAGGACGGGGGAGAAATCGGGCAGGACGTGGAGGGCGGAGAGCTTGGCGTGGAAGGTCTTGGCGAACTCGGCGGCGTAGAGGAGCGCTTCCTGGGATTCGTCGGAGTAGTCCGTGGCCCAGAGGATATGGTTGAAGTTGATCGTCATGATGACCTCCCGGTGGAATCGGCCCGGCGGGCGAATCCCGGCGCACCGAGGACCGGAATCAGTTTACATCGGACGGGCGGGAAAGGGAAGGGCGGGCGACAAGAACGCGATGGTGACGCAAGAATCGCTTCAAAACGGGGACACAATACTCATTTCCCAATTTTCGAGCAGGGCGCGGCCGTTCGGTCGTTCGGGGAAATTGGGAAATGAGTATTGTGTCCCCGAATTAAAAGGACTTGACAAAGCGGCAAAATGTATTATAATATTAATACAGTAATACGGAGGCAATGCCGTGATCAGGGTCGATGCAACAAGCTTCGTTCCGATCTACGAACAGATCAAGAAGGAGATCCTCAGGCTGGTGACGACGGGCCGGCTCAAGGTCCGCGACCCCCTGCCGTCCATCCGGGACCTGGCCGCCGAGCTCATCGTCAACCCGAACACGGTGGCCCGGGCCTACCGGGAGCTCGAGCAGGACGGCCTCGTTTCGGCCCAGAAAGGGCGCGGCTCGTTCGTCGCCCGCCGGCCAGAGCCCGGGGCCGACAAGGACATCCAGGCCCACCTAGCCCGGGTCATGGACGAGGCCGTCGCCGAGGCCAGGAAATTCGGCCTGGGCGAGGGCGGCATCCAGAGGCTCTTCGAGGAGCGCCTCAGGGCGGGCGCGGACGGAAAGAACGGGAGGTCGGCATGAGCGAGCTGCTGCGGATCCGCCATCTCTCCAAGAGCTTCGGCCGAAAACACGTGCTCGAAGATCTCGACGTGGCCATCGAAGGCGGCCGCGTTTATGGCCTGCTCGGCCGGAACGGGGAGGGAAAGACCACGTTGGCCCGAATCCTCATGGGCGTCATCCCGGCCGACGGCGGCGGCGTTCTTTATAAAGGCCGCCCCATCGGCTTCCGGGACAGCGCCTACAAGCGGGAATTCGGCTATGTCCCCGAGGACCCGTTCTTCTATGAGGACATGACGGTCCGGGCCCTGCTCGACTTCAACGCCCGCTTCTATCCCAAGTGGGACCCGAAGCGCGCCGCCTCGGACCTCGAGCGCTTCGCCCTGGACCAGAATTCGCGCATCGGGACGCTTTCGCGGGGCATGAAGCTCAAGCTCGGGTTGGCCGTGGCCCTGGCCGCCGCCCCGGAATTCCTCATCCTCGACGACCCGACCTCGGGACTGGACGTGCCGACCCGCCAGGATTTCCTCCGGGACATCATCCGCGAGCTGGCCGCCTCGGGCACGACCGTCCTTTTCGCGACCCATATGGTCCACGAGCTCGAGCGCATCGTCGAGCGGCTGCTCGTCCTCCACGGCGGCCGGCTCATCCTGGACGAGGATTTCGAGAAGGTCAAGGCCGAGCGCCAGGCCAGACTCGAGGACATCTTCGTCGGCCTGGTGGCCGACAGAGCCTAGGAAAGGGAGAGCGCGATGTTCCGAGCCCTTTACGTCAAGGAATGGAAAGAGAAGGCCCTGCTTTTCTTCTTCGAGCTGGGGATCCTTGCCCTCCTCATCATTGCGGCCCAGTCCGTTTTCCGCGAAAAGAAGGACATCCGGGAGTGGCTGATCTACGCCGTGCTCATGCTCTTCTATCCCTTCGCCGCCCTCACCCTTGGGGCCGCGGGCTTCGAGGCGGAATACCGGCACGGAGCCTGGGCCTACCTTTTCTCACGGCCCGTCCGCAAGGCCGAGATCTGGCTGGCGAAGTTCTCCGCCCTCCTGAGCATGCTGGCGGCCCTGTGGCTCGTTTTCGCTGCCCTGTGGCTCGCCGTGCCCGGCATCCGCGAGATCCGGGCCTGGCCCATGCTCGGCAAGGCGGGGCTCGCCCTCGAATCCGCGTTCCCCTGGTGGAGCATCCTTCTCTCGGGGTTCCTGCTGACGGTCGCGTTCTCGCTGTCGCTCCTCCATGAAGGACAATTCAACATCCTCTTCCTGTCGCTCTTTATGGGCCTTTTTCTTGCGGCGGCCGTATGGGCCGCCATGAACACCAAGGCCGGAGGATTCCTGGCCTGGATCGCGCCGGAAAGGGCCCTGTCGATATTCCTCGTCAGCCAGATCCTCATCGCCTTGGCCTTCGCCG
>Ga0335070_10004077_pt1 | contig 17054 bp, 20 predicted proteins | sample Lox_Sample_13_FD_206722 | JGI IMG/M metagenome (GOLD analysis project Ga0335070, IMG submission 206722) | Soil microbial communities from Loxahatchee National Wildlife Refuge, Florida, United States - Lox_Sample_1.3 | ecosystem: Environmental > Terrestrial > Soil > Wetlands | place: USA... | reverse complement strand
ATGGAGGGTTTTTCATTTGGTAAGAAGGAGAAGAAGCTAGGCATCAGGGCTTCTGCGACGAGGGAGCTTGTGTTCCAGGATTGCAAAGTCTCCAAGGATCGTGTTATAGGTAGAGAAGGCATGGGATTCATCCTTGCCATGAGGACGTTTGACCGCACGCGTCCGGGCATTGGCGCGCAAGCGGTCGGCGTGGCTCAAGGGGCATTGGAGGCAGCCGTAGCGTATGCAAAAGAACGTGAGCAGTTCGACAGGAAAATCATATCGTTTCAGGCCGTGCAGCACATGCTTGCTGACATGGCTACGCAGGTCGAGGCAGCGCGCGCCCTTGTGTATGCTGTTGCCCGCTACATCGATTCCAACCCGAAGGAGTTTTCCAAAGTATCTGCCATGAGTAAGGTTTTCCCCAGCGACGCCGCCATGAAAGTCACGATTGACGCCATTCAGGTCTTCGGGGGCTACGGCTACATGCGGGATTACCCTATCGAAAAAATGATGCGCGATGCGAAAATCCTTCAGATATATGAAGGCACGAACCAGATACAGAGAAATGTGATCGCGCTTGAGCTGATCAAGGAAGCGGCTTCCAAAAAGAAAAAATGAAGAAAATAGGCGCTCTCTTTCCGGGACAGGGTTCTCAGTATGTAGGCATGGGCAAGAAGCTCTACGAGCGCTTCGAGACCGTGCGGACCTTATTTGATGTGGCTGACAGGGCGGTCGGTTTTTCAATGGCCGATCTCCTGTTCAACGGACCGGAAGAGGAGTTGCGAAAAACATTTAACACGCAGCCAGCCATCCTGCTTGCAAGTTACGCTGCGTGGACCGTGTTCCAGCAAGAGACTGGTGTGGTGCCTTTCTTGCTCGCGGGCCACAGCCTGGGTGAGTACACGGCGCTCGTTGCGAGCGGCGCCTTCAGTCTTGAGGACGGCGTCAGGTTGACCCGAAAAAGAGGGCTCCTGATGGAGGAGGCCTGTCCTGCGGGCACGGGCGGCATGGTTGCGCTCATGGCGCCGGATCTGGAAAAAGTTGAGGCGGTCTGCAAAGAGATATCACATGATGATTATGTGGCAGGCCCTGCCAATCTGAATTCGCCTGAGCAGGTTGTTCTCTCAGGAAATATCGATGCACTTAAAGAAGCCACGGAGAAATTGAAGGGTGCGTATAAGAAGGCCATTTTTCTCAACGTGTCGGGCCCGTTCCACAGCGTGCTGATGAAACCCGCTGCCGAAAAGCTGAAACATGAGCTGACGAGAGTCACCCTTGCCGGGATGAAGACACCGGTAGTCTCGAACGTCGATGCCGCTCCGAATAAAGAAGCGGCAGCTGTTGTTGATCTCCTGCACAGGCAGATGTTTTCCCCCGTGCTCTGGGAGAACTGTGCGAGGACGATGGCAAGGGAAGGAGTTGAGCTTTTTGTCGAGATTGGACCGCAAAAGGTGCTCACCAACCTCGTCAAGCGGATAACACCCGACATCCCCTGTCTACATGTGGAAGAGATGGAAGAGATCAACGCAGTAAAGGGGCAATTGTGAAAGGTAAGGTAACGATCCTTACGGGTGGAGCCCAAGGCATCGGAAGGACTATAGGTGAGTTTCTCGCGGATCAGGGGAGCGATATGGTCATCTTCGATGTGCTCGACGGCGAAGAGGCGGCTGCCTCACTGCGCGCGAAAGGGGTGCGGGTTGCCTACTATAGGGTGGATGTGTCAGATCTTGCCCAGGTTGAGCAGGCGGTTGTAGCTGTCGTAAAGGAGATGGGCGGCATTGACAGCCTCGTCAACAATGCAGGAATCACGCGGGATAAATTGCTGCTTAGGATGTCTGAAGAGGAATGGGATCAAGTGCTCAGGGTTAATCTAAAAGGGGTATTCACCTGCACGAAGGCCGTAATACGCCACATGTTAAAGAAAGGTGGGAGCATCGTTAACATATCGTCTATCGCCGGCTTGATGGGGAACGCAGGACAGTCCAACTATGCCGCCAGCAAAGCCGGGATTGTTGGCTTCACCAAGAGCATTGCGCGGGAATATGGAGAACGCGGCATCAGGGTGAATGCTGTGGCTCCGGGTTTCATCGTGACGAAAATGACAGATACGCTCGACGAGGCATGGAAGGAGAAAACAGTCAAAGCAATACCGCTTGGAAGGGCTGGGGAGCCGATCGATGTGGCCCGTGTTGTCTACTTTCTTCTTTCTGATTACAGTGCCTACGTCACAGGCGAGACCATAAATGTAAGTGGAGGTTTATATACGTGAGGAGAGGATATTCCCTCAACAAACTTAGGAGGTGGCCTAATGGCAGTTGGTGAAAAGGTCAAGAAGATGATTGTGGAGCAGCTGGGAGTGAGTGAGTCGGAAGTAGTACCGGAGGCGAAATTCATCGATGATCTTGGGGCTGATTCCCTTGATATCGTCGAGCTTGTGATGGCCCTTGAAGACGAGTATGGTATTGAGATTCCTGATGAGGATGCAGAGAAGATCGAGACAGTCGGAGATGCAATAAAATATATCGAAGAGCATATGAAAAAAGAGTAAGAGGTGTAGAGTGAAACGGCGGGTAGTTGTAACCGGGATGGGCTTGGTAACGCCTCTCGGAACTGGCTTGAACAACGTGTGGGATCAGATACTACAAGGTAGATCAGGGATTGGTCCCATAACGAGATTTGATGTGTCTCGCCACGAGACCAAGATCGCGGGCGAGGTGAAGAATTTTAATCCGGAAGATTATGTGTCCCACAAAGAGGTCAAGAAAATGGACCTCTTTATCCATTATGCCCTCGGTGCCGCACGGGTTGCCATCGATGATGCCAAACTGGATATGACAAAAGAGCAGAGCGACCGGGTTGGTGTTGTTGTGGGCACAGGCCTCGGCGGCCTGCCGACCATAGAGAAATACCACCAGGTGCTTATGGAGAGAGGCCCTGACAGGATTACCCCATTTTTCATTCCTATGCTCATTGCGAACCTGGCCCCCGGTCAGATAGCTATGCAGCACGGTATAAAGGGACCTAACCTCTGTATTGTGACAGCGTGCGCCACAGGGGCGCACTGTATCGGCGACGCCTCTCGAATCATTCAGTACGGCGATGCAGAGGTTATGGTTGCAGGCGGAACCGAGGCTAACCTCACGCCGCTTACCGTGGGCGGCTTCAATGCCATGAAGGCGCTATCTACAAGGAACGATGAGCCGGAGAAAGCATCCCGGCCTTTTGAGAAAAACAGGGATGGATTCATTGTCGGAGAGGGCGCTGGCATCGTAATTCTGGAAGAGCTGGAACATGCCCGCGCACGGGGAGCAAGGATCTATGCCGAGGTCGTAGGGTACGGGTATAATGCGGATGCCTACCACATCACAGCGCCGGCTCCTGACGGAGAGGGTTTTTCGCGGTGTATGAGAATGGCCTTGCATGACGCGCAACTCGCGACGGACCAGGTCGATTACATCAACGCCCACGGCACGTCGACACAGTTGAACGATTACACCGAAACGCTTGCGATCAAAGAGGTGTTCGGCGATCGGGCAAAGAAGATTCCCGTGAGTTCAACTAAGTCGATGACCGGTCACCTTCTGGGTGCAGCAGGAGCGATTGAGGCGGTATTCTCGATCCTGAGTATCAGAGATCAGATCTGTCCACCCACTATTAACTACGAGGAGCCTGATCCGCAGTGCGATCTTGATTTTGTGCCTAATACAGCGCGTAAACAGGCTCTTAACATCACCTTGTCCAACTCTTTTGGGTTTGGCGGAACCAATGCGACCCTCCTTTTTCGGGGCATGTAAAAGATAGGGTCACGGGGGCGACCCGTGGCCGGAGGAATGGGATCGCACGGGTACCCCGCCGCTAAGGCAGAAAGGACGACCGCGCTACGCGCTAGGACGATGGAAGCGACGGACGAAATAGACCAGACAGACCAGAATGGAATCCCTAAAGACAACTGACAAGGAGGTATACGACCTCGTTCGGAAAGAACTGGAACGGGAGGAATATAGCATCATTCTGATCGCTTCTGAGAACTATGTAGGTGGAGCGATCCTGGAGGTTCAGGGAAGCATACTGACGAATAAATATGCGGAAGGATACCCTGAGAAGAGATATTATGGGGGATGCCGGTTCCTGGACGGGATCGAACGAATAGCGATTGAGCGGGCCTGCGAGCTCTTCGGTGCCGAACATGCAAATGTTCAATCCCACTCGGGCTCCGCCGCGAACATGGCAGTACTGTACGCAACGCTCAACGCGGGTGATAAGGTTCTGGGAATGAGCCTTGCCCACGGCGGTCATCTGACGCACGGCGCTCCGGCCAACTACTCCGGGAGATTCTATAAACCGGTCTTCTACACCGTGTCAAAGGAGAATGAACGGATCGATTACGACGAGGTGCGGCAGATCGCTTTGCAAGAGAAGCCTCGGGTGATTATTGCCGGTGCCAGCGCGTACTCGCGGATCCTCGATTTTGAGAGGTTCAGAAAGATTGCGGATGAGGTAGGAGCCTATCTTTTCGTTGATATGGCACACATCGCGGGTGCTGTTGCCACGGGATTACACCCGAGTCCGATACCGCACGCTCACGTTGTCAGCACCACGACACATAAGACCCTGCGCGGGCCGAGAGGCGGCCTGATTCTGTGCAAGAAGGAGTTAGCCAGAGCAATCGACCAGGCAGTTTTTCCAGGCACGCAGGGCGGCCCTCTCATGCATGTCATAGCAGCTAAGGCGGTTGCCCTGAAAAGCGCCATGGCACCGGAGTTCAGAGTATACCAGGAACAGATAATAAGAAACGCGCGCCATCTGTCGGGCAACCTGGCAAAGAAAGGCTACCGCATCGTATCAGGTGGGACCGACAACCACCTGTTTCTGATAGACCTCTCTGACAAAGGGATCACGGGCATGGAGGCAGAAATGGCTTTGGAGCGAAGCGGTATCATGGTGAACAAGAACCTCATCCCCTTTGACTCGAGAGGCCCGAACACGGCGAGCGGTATCCGGATCGGCACACCGGCCGTCACTACCCGGGGCATGAAGGAAGGCGAGATGGAAGCCATTGCTGACATGATAGACACGGTCCTCAAGGACCCTACAAGCGATAAGGTTCATAGGGCAATGCTGGAGCGCGTCCAAGGGTTATGTAAGGGCTTCCCATTCTATTCGCCCATCTTTTCGCTATGAAGAAAACCCGTCCTGACTGGAATTCTTATTTTATGGAGATAGCGCGTATTGTTTCCAAGCGGTCCACGTGCTTGCGGCGGAGCGTGGGGGCTGTCGTTGTCAAAGAGAAGAGAATCCTCTCGACCGGTTACAACGGCCCGCCGATGGGCCTGGCCCATTGTGAGGATATTGGTTGTGTCAGGGAGCAACAAAATGTTCTCTCCGGAGAGCGGCATGAGCTGTGCAGAGGACTTCATGCCGAGCAGAATGCGATTATACAGGCTGCCTACCACGGGGTGCCGATCAAGGGGGCCGACATCTACTCGACGCACCTCCCCTGTTCCATATGTGTCAAGATGATCATCAACGCGGGCCTTCAGAGAGTGTTCTACCTCGAAGGGTATCCTGACGATCTTGCTTCACGGTTGATCGAGGAATCGGGTATAATAGTAGAACAGTTGACGGTAAGCAGTGAGCAGTAAGCAGTAAAGACAGACATCTTTTGTTTCCTTGACGGTGCTCTTGGTTTCGACGTTTTCTGTAACTGGTCACTGCTCACTATATACTCTCCGCTGGTGTAAGAATGAAATGTCCCCATTGCGATTACGAAGAGAGCAAGGTACTCGACTCGCGCACCAGTAAGGAGATGGACACCATAAGGAGGCGGCGCGAGTGTCTCAAGTGCGGCAAAAGGTTTTCAACTGTAGAGACCATTGAGGAAGGACTTCCCCTCGTGGTTAAGAAGGACGGAAGGCGCGAGGTTTTTGATCGCATGAAGATCCTGAACGGTCTGAAGAAGGCCTGCGAGAAACGACCGGTGGCGGTCGCCAATCTCGAAAGAATACTCTCCCGCATCGAGTATAACCTGAGTGAAAAAGGCGAAAAGGAGATCAAGAGCACAGAGATCGGGCAGATGGTCATGGATGAGTTGAAAACATTGGATGAGGTTGCGTTTGTGCGTTTTGCTTCGGTGTACAGGCAGTTCAAAGACATTACAGAATTCATGGAGGAACTGAAAGACCTCCTTCTCAAGAAGGGAGAGAAATGACAGAAGCAGAGTATATGCGCAAAGCAATCACCCTGGCGAAGCGCGGTCTTGGGACAACCTCTCCTAACCCCATGGTGGGTGCAGTTGTGGTGAAGGGTGGCAAGATCGTTGGGGAAGGATACCACCATAAGGCCGGGGAGGCTCATGCTGAGATTATCGCCCTTGAAAAAGCCGGGCAGCGTGCTCGCGGAGGTATGCTGGTCATCAATCTGGAACCATGCTGCCACACGGGGAAAACACCTCCGTGCGTAAATGCCATAATCAAGGCGGGCCTTAAGAAAGTTGTTGTAGCGATGCAGGATCCAAACCCGCTGGTCAACGGAAAAGGCCTGGCAATGCTTCGGAAGGCTGGTATCGACGTGAAAATGGGGTTGCTCGAACAGGAGGCCAGGGTGCTGAATGAAGCTTTCATCACTTTTGTGGAGAAGAAACGCCCGTTCTTTGTGATGAAAGGTGCGGTAAGTCTTGATGGTAAGATAGCCACGAGGATCGGCGAGTCAAAGTGGATATCGAATGAGGAATCAAGGGAGTACGCGAACGAGTTGCGCGCAGCGATGGATGGGATCATGGTTGGTATAAATACTATTATTCTGGACAATCCGTTTCTGATCCCCAGGGTGAACAAGGCGGAACGTTACCCGGTGCGTATCGTGCTCGATTCGAAACTGCGCATACCCCCTTCGTGTGAGCTCGTAAAAACAGGCAGCACGTTCAGGACGCTGGTTTTTACCCTCCCTGATTCCAGGCAGGACAAGGAGAGCCGGCTAAAGTCGATGGGCGTTGAGGTGGTCCGGGTGGCTTCCGGAGAAAACGGCAGAGTGGCGCTCTCAGCCGTATGTAAGGAGCTTTACCAACGGGAGATCACCAGCGTGCTCGTTGAGGGCGGAGGAGAGTTGAACAGCTCTTTCATCAATGAAGGGCTCGCTGATAAGGTCGTGCTCTTTTACGCGCCGAAGCTGATCGGCGGTAAGAACGCACCAAGCCTCATCGGAGGGAAGGGGATCGATTTCATGAAAGATGCCTGCCGGATTGATATCGCCTCGGTCAAAAAGTTCAAGGAAGATATCTGTGTGGAGGGCTATGTTCACCGGGATAATTGAGGATATCGGGACGATCACTGCCATCAAGAAGATGAGCGGACGATGGGATTTTTCAGTCCGTACCAGCCTCCCCATGACCGAAATACGGGAAGGAGACAGCATTGCGGTGGACGGGGTCTGTCTCACAGTCACCGGTCTGGAGCGAGAGGCTTTTCATGCGGACGCCTCTTTGGAAACACTCAACGTGACCACGCTCAACAGTAAATCGGTCAACGACAAGGTGAATCTGGAGCGGGCTATGAGGGTTGATTCGAGACTCGGGGGGCACATCGTGATGGGCCACGTGGATGGTATTGGCCGGATCGAGACGATCAAAAAAGCGGGCGATTCCATAGTCTACACGATTGCCGTACCTCAGGATGTGAGAAGGTATATCGTACGGAAGGGCTCGATATCAGTGGATGGAATAAGCTTGACAGTAAATGAGCAAAGTGATACTACATTTACCGTTAATATTATTCCGTACACGACCTCTAAGACTACCATAGAGCTCAAGGGTCCAGGCGATAAAGTAAACATCGAGACTGATATTCTTGGTCGTTACGTTGAGAAATTCCTGACGGCCGGGCGAGAGAGCGGCCTCGATCTCGATTTTCTGTACACGCACGGGTACATAAAGGGAAAGTGACCAGTAAACAGTAAGCAGTACGGACGTACAAAGAGTGAGCAGTAAGCAGTTCGGACCCACAAAGACGTGAACAGTGGGCAGTTCAAAGATAGATAAGAGGTAGATGAAGCATGGCTGTAGCAAGTATTGAAGAAGCTCTTCAGGATATCAGAAACGGTAAAATGGTTATCATCGTCGATGATGAGGACCGGGAGAATGAAGGCGATGTGATGATGGCGGCCGAGAAGGCCACTCCGGAAGCCATCAATTTTATGGCGCGGTATGCTTGTGGATTGATCTGCCTTTCGCTAACGGAAGAGAGGGCGAGACTTCTGAAACTCCCGCTGATGGTGAGAGATAATACCTCTCCCTACAGGACTGCCTTCACCGTCTCCATCGAAGCGCGTCATGGTGTGAGCACCGGCATCTCAGCGTATGACCGGTGTACGACGATACTTACCGCTATCGACGAAAAAACCCAGTCTGAGGACCTTGCCCGTCCAGGCCATATATTTCCGCTGATTGCCCGTAAGGGCGGGGTGCTGGTCAGGGTTGGTCATACGGAAGCGTCCGTCGACCTTTCACGACTCGCGGGGCTGAAGCCGGCGGGTGTCATCTGCGAGGTGATGAACGAAGACGGGCGCATGGCGAGGCTGCCCGATCTTGAGGTTTTTGCGAAAAAGCACGGGCTGAAGATCGTTACCATCGCCGACCTCATCAAGTATAAGATGAGGGCTGAAAAGTTCGTCAAAAGAGTAGTCGATGCGCGGCTCCCAACCCGGGATGCCGGAGAGTTCAGGGTGGTGGGGTACGAGAACGAAGTCGACGGCAAGGAGCACGTGGCTTTGGTTCAGGGCGAGATCAACGAGGACGATGTTGTGTTGGTGAGGGTCCACTCTGAGTGCCTGACCGGAGACGTTTTCCACTCCATGAGGTGCGATTGCGGCGAGCAGCTGCACACCGCCATGGCAATGATCCAAAAAGAGGGGAAGGGCGTTCTGCTCTATATGCGTCAGGAAGGAAGGGGCATTGGCCTCTTGAACAAGATCAAGGCGTATAGTCTCCAGGACGAAGGGAGAGATACGGTGGAGGCCAATGAGGAGCTGGGATTTCAGGCTGATCTGAGGGATTACGGGATCGGCGCGCAGATCCTCAACGATCTGGGCGTGCGCAAGATGAGGTTGATTACGAACAATCCCAGGAAGATCAAAGGGCTGGAGGGATACGGCCTGTCGGTCGTGGAGCGCGTGCCTCTGGAGGTTGAGCCCACGGAGGACAATATACATTATCTGAGAACGAAGCAGGAGAAGCTCGGCCATATATTCAATAATATCTGAGGTGGCATATGACATACGAAGGAAAGCTAGAAGCCAAAGGGTTTCGGTTCGCAATCGTGGTGAGCAGGTTTAACAGCTTTGTCTCAGAGAGGCTTCTCGAAGGCGCTCTCGACGCACTGAAGCGGCATGGTGTAGATGAAAAGATGGTCGATATATACAGAGTGCCGGGCTCTTTTGAGATACCGCTCGTTGCAAAGAAGCTGGCCAAAAAGAAGGATGTCGACGCCATCATCTGTCTCGGCGCCGTGATCAAAGGCGGAACACCACACTTTCATTACATTGCGTCCGAAGTGACCAAGGGTATCGCCATGGTCTCTCTGGAAAGTGAAAAGCCCGTATCTTTCGGAATACTGACAACGGAGAGCATTGAGCAGGCAATAGAAAGGGCCGGGACCAAGGCCGGCAATAAAGGTTTTGACGCTGCAATGTCAGCGATTGAAATGGTCAATCTATTAATGGGGCTCGCGTCGCCCCCTCCCTCACACCCGCATGCGGGTACCCGGCCGCCGGAGCCTCCCCCTCTCGCTCGCCGTGCTCGCTAGATAGATTTCCGTTCCTGAAGCGGCACGTCGGGTAAACGGCCATAGGGCTTGCTCGCGGAAATCTATTGAAAGAAAAGGTTTAAAGGAAAGAGTTTTGTGCGGAGAAGGAAGTCACGAGAATTAGCGTTGAAGATGCTCTACCAGATGGAAGTGAATGGAGATGACGCAGAAGCTGCGTTACGAAAGTTCTGCGAGATCTTCCCTTACCAGAAGGATATTGTAGACTACTCGCTCTTATTGTTAAACGGCATCAAGAAAGAACAACAACGTTTGGACCGGTACATTGAAAAAGCTTCGGAGCACTGGAAGCTTAGCCGGTTCACTTATGTGGATAAGAATATCCTTAGAATAGGTGCCTACGAGATGCTCTTTTCTCCTGACGTGCCCCCGAAAGTGGCAATAGATGAGGCGATTGAGCTGGGGAAAAAGTTTGGCAGTGAGGATTCAAAGGATTTCATTAACGGAATTCTCGATAGGGTTCTGAGAGAGCACTACCAGAAAGGGGTTCGCGAAGAGCAATGAAGGCTGACAAGATCTGGCTGGATGGGAAATTTGTTGGTTGGAACGAGGCCATGGTACATGTCTGCACCCACACCATCCATTACGGATGGGGTGTTTTTGAAGGTATTCGTTGCTACAAGTGCCACGACGGAAGAAGTGCGATACTGATGCTCGATGCTCACGTGGACAGACTTTACGATTCGGCTCATATCGCCGATCTCAAGATACCCTTTGAGAAGCAGGAACTGACGCGGGTATGCAAAGAGATCGTCAAGGTGAATGGTTTCGAGGAGTGCTACATACGGCCTGTCGTCTTTGTGGGGGACAGCCAGCTCGGTCTTTATGTGAAAGACGTGGATGTAAGGGTGTCAATCATTGCCTGGGTCTGGGGGGCTTACCTTGGGGACGAAGGACTGCAAAAGGGCATCCGTGCAAAGATATCGTCGTTCATACGCCACCACGTCAATGCAGGTATGACAAAGGGGAAGATTGCGGGCAATTACGTGAATTCCATCATGGCAAAGCGCGAAGCGGTAGTACTCGGATTCGATGAGGCGATCATGCTCGATACAGAAGGATACGTCTCCGAAGCGAGTGGCGAGAATGTATTTATAGTCAAGAAGGGGAAGATCAAGACGACGCCTCTGACCTCGATTCTGCCGGGTATCACGAGGGGTGCTGCCATTGCCCTGGCTCGCTATATGGGCTTCACGGTCACGGAAGAGCGGTTTACAAGAGATGAGCTTTATCTCGCGGACGAGTGCTTTTTTACGGGTACTGCTGCAGAAGTGACCCCGGTGCGCGAAGTGGACGGCCGCGCGATCGGGGCAGGGAAGCCGGGTCCTGTCACGTTGCAGGTCCAGAAGAAGTTTTTTGAGACGGCCCGGGGCATGCACCCGGAGTATCATAAGTGGCTGACGTACCTGTAGGAACCTGTTCCGGGTTGCGCGTTACGTGTTACGGGTTCACCAAACGCCCTTGCTTCATTCACGTTCTAACTCGGAACTCGCACAACCCGTAGCAGTAGTTCTCGTAGCAGGTAACTCTGTCCACTGTTTCGACTCGTAACTCGCAACCCGGAACCCGTAACGGTACTTACGATGCCTCCCCATCTCCTCATAGACGGTTACAATTACATCGGGAGAACGTCGCTTGCGGGGATGTTCGGTCCTGCGGGCGCGGAAACCGCGCGTGAATACCTGCTTAATCAACTCGTCGAATACCGCAGTGAGAAACATGTGAAAATAACCGTGGTCTTCGACGCGTACTCTGGAGTGCATCTCATGCGTTCACGGACGAACTACAGGGGCATCGAGGTCATATACTCCGGCAGAGATGAAACGGCTGACGATGTGATCAGGCAGATAATACAGGCCCGGCCGACAGGGCTCGTGGTCGTCAGCTCTGACAGAGCTCTCATCGATGAGGCCAAGAGATACGGCGTGGTCTTCATGGTGCCCGGGAGGCTCGAGGCATCTCTCGCGGGTGAGGCTGAGCAGGAGGAGGCGCACGGCCCCGAGCGGAAAGGCTCAGGCCGGAAGCTTCCCAAGAGGGTGAGGCGAGCCCGCCGCACCCTCGGCAAAGTTTAGGGCCGATCTGCCTTCAAGCGCCTACCTTCGTTGCGGCGACCCGGGAAGAAAAGTCTGGGAGCGCCCGGGTACCCCGCACGAACAGTTGGTTCCGCAACGTACCCCAAGGTACGCCTCCGAGCACCCAACTGCTTTAGCCGGGCACCCGCGATCCGCCAGGTTCTTCATTCGCGGGTGGCAACGGTCTCCATCTTGAATGCAAATCGGCCTTAGTCTTTTGCTGTTAGGGAATTCTCGAGGAGACGACCAAGAGCAGCGGGTCGGAACCATTTTCGTGAGCGAAGCCGGGTACCCGCGTGCGGGTGTGGAGCCTCTCGGGGCCCGTCTTATGGTCGGAGGGAGCGGTGCGCAGCGTGGGGCGCATGCCGAGGATTGTCTGAGCGGTCTGCCTTTGCGGGGTACCCGTGACCTGGAAAGGGCTGTGGGGCAGGATCTACGTTCCACGGGTCGTCCCACAGGCAAGTGGAAGGAGACCTTAGCGCGGGCGAGAGGCGGAGCACCTAGCGAGCGGCGGAAATGGTGGAGTCCCGCGCCGGCTAACTCCCAACCAATTTTCCTTGACAAATGGCACATAGATTGCTTAAAATAATAAACATGAACCGGGTGACCCGCAGTTTTCAATTCTTTTATTTTTACTTTAGGAGCGTGCACCCGGGTACTCTGCCCCTGTAACAGGGAGAGGAAGGCCATGGGTGCATGAACTCATGGCCTTTTAGTTTGTATAAAGGCCATGAGATGCCGCGACACGCCTCATGGCCTTTTTTTATGAGGGAGGACTGAGATGGTTGTTTCCCGGAAGATGATGAGTCTCATCAGGGCCCAGGAGGGCTGGACGAGAAAGATGTTTGAAGCCGCTATCCAGATGAAGAAGGATTACGGTGCAGAGAACGTCTATGATTTCTCGCTTGGTAACCCCGATGTCGAACCCCCACCCAAGGTGGAGGAAAAACTCCTGGAACTTGTCGCGCATCCGGCCCCGGGAATGCATAGGTATATGCCCAACCCCGGTTACGAGGACGTGAGGGGGCAGATAGCAGACTATCTCAATGTGAGGACAGGGCTGCCCTTCACGTCGCATCACGTGTTTATGACGGTCGGCTGCGCGGGCGGGTTGAACATCGTTTTGAAGAGTATGCTTAACCGTGGGGATGAGGTGATCATCCCCAACCCGTTTTTCTGGGAGTTTAAGAATTACGTAGAAAATTTTGGGGGCGTGGCTAAGTTCGTAGAGACGAAGCCCGACTTTCAACTCGACATACGGAAGATAAAGGCTGCTCTGAGTAGCAGGACCAAAGCGATCCTGATTAACAGCCCTAACAATCCCACCGGAGCGGTTTATGACGAGGAGAGCCTTAAGGAGCTGGCAAACCTCTTCTACAAAGAGAGAAAGAAGGGAAGAGAAATCTTTATCCTTTCCGATGACGCGTACAGGAAGCTGGTTTACTCAGACGGTAAGCTGCCCGAGCTCTTCACTGTCTATGACCTGGTGATTTCAGTGACCTCGCATTCGAAGGATCTCGCGCTGCCGGGTGAGCGCATCGGGTATTTCGCCACAGGTTAGAGACGTGGAGCTTCTCGTCTCCGGTCTCGTGATCGCCAACAGAGTGCTTGGTTTTGTCAACGCTCCGGCCCTGTTCCAGCACCTGGTTGCCGGTTTCCAGAACACTTCTGTCAGCATCGCCGAATACGAGAAGAAAAGGGATGTGCTTTACGAGACGTTGATGGAGGCCGGTTTCGAGTGTGTCAAGCCAACCGGTGCTTTCTACATGTTTCCAAAGTCACCGATAAAAGACGAACTGGAGTTTGTCACGATCATGCAGCAGGAAGAGAGAATTCTCGTGGTTCCCGGCCGCGGATTTGGAAGGAGCGGCTACATCAGGATTGCGTACTGCGTTCCTCTGGATACCATATACAAGGCGCGGCCCGGATTTTTGAGGGTTGGCAAACGCTATACGAAGAAGAGGTGAATATGACCATTTCAAAGTCGATTACGAAGCTGATGGAGAACTCCTCGTGGATTCGAGCTATGTTCGAGGAGGGCGAGAAACTGAAGAGGATACATGGGGTGGAGAACATATTCGATTTTGCCCTGGGTAACCCGATAACCGAGCCGCCGCAGGCCCTGAAAGAAGAGCTGTGCCGCATGGTATGTGCAGACACGATAGGTATGCACCGGTACATGCCGAATAGCGGCTATGACGAGGTGCGCGAGGAGATAGCCCAGTTCTGCACCCAAAACACGGGCCTGCCCTTCACGCGTGACCACATCATCATGACGGTGGGAGCTGCCGGCGCCCTCAACGTCGTTTTTAAATCGATTCTCGATCCGGGAGATGAGGTGATCGTGCCCAACCCCTTCTTCGTGGAGTTCATGTTCTATATAGGTAATCACGGTGGGGTAATCAAGCTCGTGGAGACCAAGTCCGACTTCCATCTTGATATCGAGAATATCAGTAACGCCATCACAAAAAAAACCAGGGCGGTACTGCTTAATTCTCCGCATAACCCAACCGGTGTGGTTTACAACGAAGCGGAACTGAAGGAGCTCTGTTACCTCCTCGATGAAAAGCGAAACAAGGGACAGAGGATTTATCTCGTTTCGGATGAGGCCTATCGAAAGCTTCTGTATGACAACACGCCTTTTCCGGATTGCTTCAATCTTTATGATGATACTATAGTGGTGACGTCCCACTCTAAAGACCTTGCGTTGCCCGGAGAACGCATCGGTTACATAGCAGTTTCTCCCAAGATCGAGAATGAAAGGCCGCTTATCGGCGCGATGATCTTTGCAAACAGGATTCTCGGCTTCATCAATGCGCCTGCCCTGATGCAGAGGCTCGTGGGCAGATATCAGAGGAATAGTGTTGACATAGCGAGCTACCAGCGCAAGAGGGACACCATTTATGACATTCTCGTTGAGTCCGGGTTCGAAGTGAACAGGCCTCAGGGGGCTTTTTACATCTTCCCTAAATCCCCGATCCCCGACGACGTTGCATTCATCAGGGAGTTGCAAAAGAATCACATCCTGGCGGTCCCCGGTATTGGATTCGGCAGGGGCGGATACTTCAGGTGCGCTTATTGTGGCGAATTGGACCTGATAGAACGGTCCAGGCCGGCATGGAACAGGGTTGGTGCGATATACAACAAAAAATAGGGTCACGGGTCACGGGGCAAGGGTCAGGGACCGAACTGTATGACTAACTCTAAATTTAATCCACCGGCTGACAACCGCTACTTTGAGGACTACGTGCCCGGCTCAGTGTACGAGTTCGGGTCGATCATGATGGAAGAAAAGGAGATGATAGCGTTTGCCTTGCGCTATGATCCGCAATCCTTTCACGTCGATCCGGAGGCTGCCCGGAAGAGCGTGTTTGGGGGCCTGATCGCGAGCGGATGGCACACCGGTGCGGCCTCGATGCGCCTCTTTGTCGACCATTACCTTTCGAGCGTGGCGAGTCTGGGTTCACTCGGTGTGGATGAGGTGCGCTGGCTCAAGCCGGTGCGTCCCGGGGACGAGCTTTCGATACGAGTTACCGTTCTGGAAACCAGGCTCTCGAAATCCAAGCCGGATCGGGGTATAGTCCGATCATTGGTGGAGGTGCTGAATCAACATCGCGAGGTAGTGATGAGTCGCGTTGCCATAAACTTTGCAGGCTGTTGGAACCCGATGTGACCGGGTCCTCTCTACCTCTTAATACCAAGTTGCATTCAAAAATAGAGCGAGGCGACCAGGAGGATAGCGACGGAGGCGTACTAATAGTACGTCGGAGTCGTGCCGACGCAGGCAACGAAGCTATATGAATGAAGGCAACTTGGTATCAGACGAAGAGGGGCTTCGTGTCTATATGCTGCTCCACAATATCTGCCAGCAAGGCGCGGTCCGGCAAAGCCCGACGTACACTTTTCAGATGCGGGAAGAGACCGAGAAGTGGAACGTCAAGATAGCGGCTGAGCATCTCCGGGTTCGTTTTTGTGGCTAGATCCTTTTTGCCTTCGCTATCGTTCAGTATAACGCCGGCGACCGAAATGCCTGCATGCTTGAGATGGGCGCACGTGAGCAGCGTATGATTGATCGTGCCCAGTCCGAGTTTCGCCACAATCACGACCTTCGTATCCCATCGCTTCATGAGGTCCACGTAGAAGAAGTTCCTTGTGATAGGGACGAGGATGCCTCCTGCACCCTCTATGAAAAGGATCTGGTGAGAGGTCTTTAGCTGGCTGTGAGTTCGGTCGAGCAGCTCCAGGTCGACGTGCACATGTTCCAGTTCACTCGCTGTCTCGGGAGCCACGGGAGACTCGAAGCAGTAAGGATTTATGAGCGAAAGATCATCCTGGCTGCCGGATGCTTCTTTGAGCGCGATTGCGTCCCATGGAAGGAGGTCCTTGCCATGCAGCGTAAGGCCGGCTTCGAGAGGCTTCATTACGCCGACATCAAGCCCCTTATATAACGCGAAAAAGGCGGAAAGGGCGCACGTGACGACCGTTTTGCCGATGCCGGTATCAGTGCCCGTGACAAAGATCGGTTGCATTTAGCGTATAACTGAAGCGAAAAGAATGGCCATACCTATGCAAATGGCAGCGAAGATCAAGGCATGGCCCAGGTTGCCTTCATCAGAAATCTTTTTTTCAAAATCGGCTGAGAAACTTGCGCCCACAATCTTTGTCGCTATCAGGACTACGATAAGGTAGACCGAAGCGTAGACGAACATTTCTACGATGTTTCCCAGTATCCGCCACATTTGTCGACTCCTCAGCGCGAGAGATAGTAAACGAGATTGTCCAGCGCTGATGTAAAGAATACGTTTCGCAGAACAACGTTCGGTGGAACCTTTATTTGTGTTGGCGCGAAATTCATGATCCCTTTTACATTGGCGTCAACCAGCTGGGTTGCAACCGCTTGAGCCGCTGCCGGAGGCGTGGCAATGATACCGACCTCTATACCCCGCGCCTTGACCACTTCCTTGAGGCTGTCTATATGGAGAATTTCGATGGGCTTACCCATCTTTTCAGAGATGTGCCCGACCACCTTGACTGGATCCTGGTCAAAAGCAGCCACGATCTTAAAGTTCTGTTTCATGAATCCCTTGTACATCAGTAGCGCCGAGCCGACATTTCCGATCCCGATAATTGCGATCCTCCACTCACGGTTTGTGCCCAGTATCTCCCTTATATGGTACCGCAAGTCTTT
>Ga0335070_10004076_pt1 | contig 17055 bp, 29 predicted proteins | sample Lox_Sample_13_FD_206722 | JGI IMG/M metagenome (GOLD analysis project Ga0335070, IMG submission 206722) | Soil microbial communities from Loxahatchee National Wildlife Refuge, Florida, United States - Lox_Sample_1.3 | ecosystem: Environmental > Terrestrial > Soil > Wetlands | place: USA... | reverse complement strand
GCGCCCACACCAACAACGAGCGAATCGCTAAATACCAACTGATCGCTGAGTGCTTTCAACAGCGACAGATTCAGAAGGGTCGAATCCGCCAAGGTCAGAGAGTCCGCTATAAGATCCCCGTAACCTATACCGCTCTGATCGATGAAGGTCAGTTGCTCGGCCATCCCTTCGCCGTAGCCAACCGCCAGTGAATCCAACATCGTCAGACTGTCTGTCAACGATTCGGTGATCTGTGTTCCGCCACCGCCCAGACTGTAAGTGAAGTTATCCGCCCAGTACTGTCCCCACTCCTTATCGGAGATCGAAGCAATCGAAGGCCGCAGGACAAAGTCCAGTGTCTCAAACGGAACAGATAACCCGTTGCCGGCCGCACCCCATGTCATCTGATCAGAAAGCCGGGCGTTCTTTGCGTCGTTGGTAAAGTCAATGTCGTCGCTGTAGTTCGCCAGCAACTCCGCGGACATCCACAATCCGAACAACCACGGAACATTTTCGGTCAATACCAACTGGTCAGTGATGATGAATCCGTAGCCAATACGAAGAGCATCACTCAACGTAAGGGAATCGGAAATGACGTTACCGCGCCCGATACCAAGTGCATCAACAAGAGTCAGCGAATCAGCGATCGAATCCCCGTAGCCGATTCCCAGTACATCGCTCATCGAGAGCGAATCGCTCAGGTTCTCATCCAACTCGACGGTACCACCACCCGCCAGATCATAGACAAACTGATCCGTCTCTGTGAGGGAGTCGGAAACGAGATCGCCGTAACCGATGGCCAGACGATCCGACAAGGATAGTGTGTCAGATACCGTTACCGTTCGCAAAACTGCAAACGAAAAAGCATCCGACATCGACATCGCATCGGGAATTATCTGCCCACCAAAGGCCGCGTTCACCTTATCGGACAACGACAGGGAATCAGAGAAGCCGAGTGCCGGATTCAGTGCCAAGGCAATAGCATCCGACATCACCAGCTGCTCGCCGGTTACAGTCATATCCCATGGCTCAAGTAGGAATCTACTCGTTCCATCTTCCAACAGAAGATAGCTTACGCCATCCTCAAGAAGGATCTTATCCGTCGTTGATATCGTTACCGGCATCTTCTTCTCAGAACGAAATCCTTAGCTTCACTGCTTTCCACTTGACCAACGTCTGTTGCAACACTTCAACCTTTTGCGGAACCGGAAGTGTGTACTGATGATACAGATAGTCTCCGCGATCCTTGATTTTCCTCTTCAAGTCAATAAGCGAAATAAACTTCAAACCGTACTTCGCGATGTTCCGACTCAACGTGTAGTCATCCACCAGATGACCGGCATCCATCACTCCCGAGTTCACTTCATTCTGTGTCAGGGTGATATTTGCAATTGCTTCAGCCGGTGTCAGTTCCGACGGCTCCCAGAGATCAATACACCAACTACTCGCAACCGTAAACCAGTTACAGCTGCCGATGTGTCTGCCGTCCCTGCGAAAGAACCTGTCGAACTTCCATCTGTTACCTGCATTGTCATTTCCGTTGTGCAACACCGTATCCCTTGGCAGATACTCTGTCACATCAAACATATCGCGATGGACCAGCGCATCCGAATCGATATAGATATTCCAATCGGCATCCTGACCACGCTCGAAGATCTGGAGCTTTTCGTAAACCACAGGCCAGTCAGGAAACTTTCTGGTCTCAATGATTCTGAACTGCGCCCCGATTTTCTTTGCGTACATCTCCAACATCGGATACGTCAGTCTTGTGATTTCAGGTGCGTAGTTTCCGATATTCAACGTCCATAGATTCTTCATTCTACCTTCACCCACCATATCGACGTTCTTAGTGCCGCTCCAACACTTGGGACCATATCTGTTTCAGCAAGAAAAGCCGCCAACGCGTATACGACTTCCTGGTATTCAAAATCATGTCCGCAAAGCAAACCATGCTTCATTTTACTTCTGGCCCAAAGCAGATCGCGGAGTACTTCTTTGTAGGTATGCTCGCCATCCAGAAAAATCATATCCGGCTCTTCTTCCAACTTCACATCAGCCAGATTCTTAAAGTCCGTTCTGATGGCTTGCAACTTCGTTCCCAACACATCCGCCATATTGTGACAAAAGCCGGGGAAGAAATTTCCTTCCTCCATTCCCACATCCCGAGGACCTTTCCAATCATCAATCGCAACGACCTTCCCCGGTGTATTGTCCGCCAATGCTCTTGTCGAACGACCAAGATGAGACCCAATCTCCACGATGTACTTGTGTTTCTGTGCCTCCTGTGCCAACCAGTTTAGTTCCGTCTCCGACATCCATCCCGCTATCGCATATGCCTTCTTCAAATCAAGCATCATTCTCTATCCTTTTATCAGCTGAATTCGTAAACAACGATCAAACCCTGCGCACCTGTTCCTCCCGTCACTCCATTGTTGTTATTGTTCGAAGAAGCTCCACCACCACCGCCTCCGTAATTCAATCCGTTCTTACCATTGAAGTTTCCTGCACCACCAACTGAAGCTCCTCCCTGACCGCCTCTTGGGGCCGAGCCTCCCTCACCGGACTGTACGAGACGCATTGCATTGTTGGAACTAAATCCGGGCTGTCCGTCCATCCCGTTCAATCCCCATGTGGACAAGTTCACAGCACCTCCCGTTCCTCCGCCCGTTAGGTAAGTCGTCGCCGCTCCCGTACCCGCCGGTGCACCGCCACCACCACCGGCGTTGGCATATGCACAGTTGTTCGAAGCATTTCCAAAGATGGTATTGCCACCACCGCTTCCGGCAGTAGAAGCCGCGTGTCCCGCACCTCCCGCACCGCAACTGTAGGAATAACTGGCCGCAGGAGCCGAGTTAAAATACTCGACGTAAGCCCCTCCACCACCACCTCCACCCACAAACTGGTTGTTTGCGTTTGTTCCCGACGCACCGCTACCACCACCACCTCCACCTATGAGAACCGCAAGAAAAGAACCTGTTCCCGATGTCGGTGTGTAAGTCGAGTTCGCCGCTGTCGCTGTCAACACCTGCACGTTCAGCAACTTGTCGAACAACGAGAAGATCGAACCGGCAGTCACATTCAAGCTCGAACCTGCCCGGGCAATCGCCAGCAGGTCCCCGGACTGTGCCGGATTGCCGCTTGTCAGTGCGCTTATTTTTGTATCCGCCATCTCACCACCTCAGTTCAAAAAACGGAGCTTGACCCGATGGTGCCGCCTTGATTGCTGCTGCCACCATCGCCAAAGCACAACCGCCCTGCCCGACGGTGATCGTTGGAGAGATCGATCCCGGTGAAGTCAGTATCTTCGTTCCTCCGATATGTTCCCCGGCCGGTCCCGTAAACACCGTATACCATCTCTGTGTTGCTCCATCTCCCAGCGCCAGTGTGGAAAAGCCGCCCTGATCCGTACCTCCGACAATATACCAATCGTTGGGAAAGTTCGTCGACAAGGGAACAGACAATGTCGTTACCGCAGACGACGTCTGATTTGCCCCGCTCACATCCTCCGGTGTTGTCTGATCCACACCCGTAAGACAAACTGCTCCCGCGTCCCAGCTGGACGAAGGTGTTCCCTGCAACGTTACAGCAACAGCATGCGGCGCACCGTCAGCCGTTGGGTTCTTCAGCCTGAACAGATAAGCGATCAATCCAGCACCGCTGGCCGGGTCACTTGCCGCCACCTGTTGCATCGCCACACTATTGTATGTCACCGACGTGACTTCATACGGCGAACCGGAATCACTGACCGTAACCACGACATACAGCACCGGATTCGAAACACCAGAGCCGATAGTCAGGTTGAAACTGGCTCCCGCATTCTGTTGGGCTGCAATATTCTGTGGCGAATTGGAATCGATTCCGATTGCCATTTATCCGCTCCCGACACCACTCAGCCCGGCAAACAGAAACGTGGAAGCCGGCTGTTTGATCATCAACATGGATGCCACCCAGATCGCATTCGCAGACGTCGTTGCATTTCCGGATACAGGTGCAGCGTTGAAGAAACCGTCTTCGAAAAACTGATTGCTGTTTCCGGCACCGATATCATACTGCTTTGTCCAACCGGAACCCGGAGTAAAGTCGCTTCCCAATGCCCCCGTATCAGCCTGAATCATGATCGTCACTCCATACTCCTGTGACGATGAACTGAAAGATGCCACTGTTCCTGCCGAAGGTGCTGCGCTCGTTCCAGTGTTTGCCGCAACCCCGTCGATTGGATTCACAGGATCTGTTCCGGAAACTTCCAGCAACGTCCGCCAGATATAAGGGACCGCATCCGGCCCTGTAAAGTTCGCCGTAACAGTGTTCGCGCCCGACGACTTTGCTATCGCCCATGCCCACTGAATGTTGCAATAATAACTACTGCTGGCAATGAACATCGTTGCCTTGCTTGTCGGTAGTACGGTCCAAAGGTTCCCTTGCGTATCCGTTACAGACGACCAAGTCTGATTGTTGTTCGGCGATGTCGGCAGCCAGATAAACCCATGAAGCAGGAGATCCCCCGCTTGGACGTTTGAACCGTACGCCATGTTGAACGAATTACCACCACCGGCGCTGAAGTCCATATCCCATTTCGATTGTACTCTTACTATCGCCATAGAGTTCTCACGGAAACGGAATCACATACTGCTGCTCCGACACCCAAGCATGCTCTCCGCCACTGTCAACATAGTTCACCTTGTAGTAGTACGTCGTGCCGCTCGTTACCGTCGTATCGGTCCAGTAGGTCAACTGTGCAGGAACCGCTACCAGCAGTGTGTATCCTGTTCCGCTTGTCAACGACCTGTACACATTGTACGTTTGTGCAGAAACGTTCGGTGACCATGTCAGATTGACCTGATGCTGGATTGTCTGTGTTCCGATTCCACCCTGCGAACCACCACCACCGCTCTGCTGTTGATACGGATAGGCTCCCAAATCCCAACTGCCGCTGGGCGCACGAGTCAGGCATCCCGTACCACAGCTGCCGTTGACACCGAACGTTTGTGGTGCTCCAGTGCACAGCTGGGCAATCGTCGAGCACAGGCTCGTAAGGTTCGTGCCTTTCTGATAGGCATTCGAACTTGTGCTGGTGATTGTGTAATCGCCATTCAAGCCCGGATTCGTCGTGATCGAATTCGTATCCTGGCTCGTGGCGGTGCGCCATTGGGCGATGGTCACGTACTGGTTGTTATTTTGCTGGTAGCAGCAATAGCCCGAAGTCGGCAGATTGTAGTAGTCGTTGTAGTCGTAACTGATCGTCGCGCCGTTGTCCGGGTTGTACGGGCCGAACTGCATCGTGCTGACGATATTATTTTTCGCTGTGAGTTGGACGGCGCTCGACGCAAAGGCATTCACTTCCCAAGCTGAGTTCGTCGTGTTCGTGTTGTTTACGAAGGTGTTGTTAAAGACGCTGACGTGTTCCTTCGTGTCCTGAATGTAGACGAATCCACCACTTTGCCCGGACCAACCGACGCCTCCAGTGTTGACCATCAGATTGTTGAAAATGTAGACGGTCTGCAAGCCGGAGCCTGCTTCTGCCGCGCCGGTGGAGATGTTGAAGCCGCCCGTGGTTGAGCCATTGTTCGGCGTTGCGCCGTGCATGTAATTGTTGTAGATGAGGAAATTCGTGATCTGGGCGCTGTCTCCGCTGGAACCGGCATGGATGTAGGAGTGTGTGAACTCGTAATGCTGGCAGCTGTCTCCGGAGCAATTGTTGGCAACCTGCCACACCGAAGTGAAGTTCACATCGTTGTCGTGAAACTTCGGATTTGTTGTGCTATGCGAGGTGTCGTCGCCATACGAGTAATTCAGCACGCGCCCTGTCGTCGTGGGGATGGTCAAGTGATCCCACTCATCGGTCGTGGAGTTTGCAGATTCACTCAGCTGGTAGATGTTGCCGTTCGCACATCCGGCCAGTGTGACATGATGAACGTGGAGATTCGTTCCGAGAATATAGTTCACACAAACGTAGGCTTCTTCATCGAACTGAGCCGTGCCGCTGTACAGGAACATCGGCCCAATCTGACCGCCGCCCTTGATTTCGATATTGCTCGCGCCGTTTCCCGACACGCCCCACGCACTGAGCTGTGTGCTCAGTCCTGTTCCGTTATTGGGACAGGTGATTGCCGGAACCTGCCCGTTCGTGTCGAGTGTAATCCAGCTGTGGCTTCCGACGTTAACGGCACCACTGGAACCGTTGCAGACATTGACAACGGCATTCGATTCCCACCTCAGAACGATGGGGTTGCCGCTCGAACCGTTTCCGTTTGCGACAATCTGCGAAGTGATCGTGCCACAGAGATTGTTCGTGTTCCCTGCAACCCAATCCGCTCCCGTGGAGTTGAGCGTGGCAACGGAGATCGTTGTCTGCGTCCCATCTCCGCCGCAACTGACCGAACCACCCGATTGCGAGACATAGAGTGTAGCCGCATTGCTGATGCCGCAAAGCACCAGCAGAACCATCAACGTCAGTAGTCCTCGTCTGATCAAGTCTGCTCCTGAGTCACAACCTCTGTTGGTGTTTCCTGAGTCGTCGTATCATGTTCGGGTGTTTGAGTCGCCAGTGCTGCCCCCATCATTCTGTCCAATGCCGGTTGCCGGAAGATCGGTGCCACCTGCCCCGCTTCCAGTGCCCCGGCTCCGTCCACCGCTTCGGGAGGATTCTTCCACGCACGGACAAACATGTGCCAGTTATTGAAGTCCCAGATGAACTTCTTGAATCCCCGTTCCGCCAGAAGCTGTTCTATGGTCTGTGGAACGAATCCGACCTTGTGGAAGTTTTCCGGATACGTCTGCTGCCCGTACAGAACGTTCATCACATCATTATCAATTTCCTTGTTCATGATGTGCTTGGCCGCCCATTCCAGATTCGGCAACACCAATCTTAGTTCACCGTCTTCCTTCATGATACGAACCCATTCGTCCAACACCTTCGGAATTTCCTTACGCTCGAAATGCTCCAGCGTATGACTGGAGAAGACGATATCGAATTCGTTTGTTCCGAAGGGCAGGATTCTCAGATCGCATCTGTAATCCGGATGGCACTCTTCGCGAATGTCAACACGAAGCACAGTTCCTTCTTCTGTGCTATAACTGACCTCAGGCTCACCGCACCCGAGGTCAATGATCTTCTTCGTTCCCGGCGTCACTTCCGTCCGTCGAAGGGGCTTCGCATGGGGCGGTAGGTTATAGGGCGTACCGGATTTCGCATCCCAGTGATTCGGAAGGATTCCGCCATCAGCGATGATCTGCCAGCCGGCTTCCTCTACCTTCTTGAGGAAATACAGATCCTCCGTCCATATCTCACCGAGATTCTTTCCGTCGAGATAACCCTCGACCGAATCCACAGTCTTGAACCACGGCTTGGGGATGTCTTTTAGAATGTCCACGCGGATCATTGTGCAGCCCATACCGATTCCGCTGCACTCAAAGACCTCTCCGACTTTCCAATCCCAATAAGGACCGGCACCGTTTCCACGGAATACCATCGGCATCTGGGGATAGCTCTTGTGGCAGTAGATGCCACCGCATACCCCCACCTTCGGAAAGTGTTCCATGTGATAGATGAACTGTCTTATGGTGTGGGCCGGGGGAGTGACATCTTCGTCGATGAAAAACAGGAACTTGGCTTTCTTATCCACCGCGGATTGGGCGATCTGGTTTCTTGCTTCGTCAACCGGTCTTCCTTTGACCACGGCATACTCGACGTTGTAATCCATCGGAGGATGCAATGCCGCGAAATGAAACGTGAATTCCGGCACCAGTGGATTGCCGCTGAGCGGAACGCCGATCATCAACCCCGTTCTGTTTGCATACTTTGTCATTTCTTTTTTGTTCTCCAGTTTTTATTTGCCGTCGTCTTCCAACACCTTCATTGTGCCGAGGGCTGTCCGCAGCTGTCGTGCCACGTCCAGACTCAACTTCATCGTCTTTGATTCGTACTGCTGTGCCAGAAACGTCACATGCAGATAGTCCGTGCCGTGTTCATGTTGTACCGCCACACCGGTGATCGTGTTGATCTCTTTCGGTGCTGGCATTCGGAACTTCACATTGTCATGAAAATGCACTTGCCCCATTCCTATGTTTTGCCCTTCATGCTGATTGCTGCCCATCGTTGATGACCTCCATCTTTCCTACCACAAGAAATTCCGGCTTTGCCAGCGCCGCATCAAGCTCTTCGAATTGCCAGTTCTGTGATCCGCAGGCGCAACGCAGAACCTGTCTTACTTCCTTACTACGAATTGTGCTCAAGTCGGTGTTTGGAACCGTCTCCCACGGCGTCGATGTCTTTGCTATGGTCCGGCACTTCTCGCACCGCACAATGGTCACCGTTCTCAGTCTTGTTTCCATCTAAAATCTCCATTCTTCCCGATGCCGCTCCTTTTGGTTTTACCTCCGTCACGTTGAATTCCGTTCCGCCACAGAGAGGACAACCCTTTGTGCCGTAGAACTTATAGAGATATCCGTTCTCCGTCTTTATGGATTCATCCCAGTCCACGACACCTCCGCACTGAATGCAGGAGAGGTAGAGTTGTTGGTTCACATCTGCCTCACCGTGACGTTCTCTTTCGTGTGATCGCTGTTCTCCAGATCGCGTTGCCGTTGCTTTGTTCTGTAGCGGAGCAGCCAGTCCGCTCCCTGTCGGATCGCACCGTAACTCTTCTTCAGATCCGGATCCAATGATTCCCTCTCAAGCTTCTCCGCCCAATCGGCCAACTCCACCAGTTCCACATCGGAAAAGTTCTTCATTCTTTTCTCCTCAGCCCGTTTTATATTCGCGTTCCATTTGTGAAAATACTTCTGTCCCGGATACCGCTCATCCATAAGGCACCAGCTTGTTCAGTCTTGCCTGTCTCTTCTTGCAACCGCCGCAGGGCTTGATGCCGACCGCCTCTGTGACCTTGGCGATTGTGTCACCAAGCCCCTTCGACGGACGCCTTACTCTCAGTACAGCAACTACCTCCTTCTGCTGGCTGGTTAACTTCTCTTCAGGTAACGCCAGCAAATCCAAAGCTGTCTGTTCCGACGGAATGGAAACTATCAATCCGCTTGGAGTCCTGAAATCTGTCCACCATTGGCAACACATCATGTTCCCATTCCTCTCTCAACATGGACATCGCCGTCACTGCTCTGCTCTCTGTCTTTTTCAACAAACTGGGCGGAATGCAGAATGCTGAGCTAATAACCCTGATCATATACTCTTGATAATCCAACTCGATCGAATCTAAAGACGGTTCAATCTGAAACAAAACTTCTTCCTTCAGGATTGGCAGTGGCAGTTGTGTTGCCGCTGCTGTCAACGCTGCTGTCTTTATGAATTTTCGTCTGTTCATCACTGCACCGAGAATCCCGGCCCACAGGGAGCCCACGCTTCACAAGGCGGAGGTTCCGGATTGTGATCCATCCGTGCTTTCATCCACCACAACCAGGCATCCAAAATCTCTCTGTAGAGATCGACATAGCCTATCACCTGTGCGCCGATGAGTTTCATGGCACATCGGCGTATTGTTTTACTTCCGCCGCTCTCTTCCGAAGCATCGATGCGCAAGCTTCTGCCGCCACTTCCGGAGGCAGTGCGAACGGAAGCGCGAACTCCCGCCCGTAGGGACTACCGAATACCCTACCCAAGTGACAGTCCTTGTGCCGTGACGGATGAGGTTCAAACGTGAAAGTTTCCTGACCCAATCCCATCGCCAGAACCCAGTCCGCTGACCTACACCCGACATAGGCAATCGACTTGGAAATGATCCATGCCGCCTCTCTCCATCCCAGTTCCCCAACATTGAAAAATTCCAAACCATCTTCCCTTGTAACGTGCCACAACTTCTCAAAGAACTTCTGCTTCGGTTCCGGATACTGATCGTTAAATGCGTACGACACCAATCTCTTTTCCAGAATCACATCAGGCAACTGTCCGCTGGAGAAATGAATCGGTGTGGCCAGCTCTTCCACATCCTCACTCGGAGCGATGAATGGAATCGGATTCCAGTCGTTAAAGCAGATCCCTTGTTGATACGCCACGAACTCAATCAACGGCATGTTCGGTGCCGTAATCCCGGGATGTCCTTTATAGGTCAGATGCCACATCCGTTCATATTCCTGTGGCTCATAGGGTTTGAACTTAATGGTATCAGGTGGCTGCCATGGCTGGTCGCCGTGATTCGAATGCGTCCTCAGCCAATCTTCCTTCACAAAGGCATGCTCGATGTAAGGCTGTGCCGCCAGCAGCGGGAGCAGATTCTTGTAGTAGGGCATGACACAAAAATCCACCTTCGAATTGACAATCTTCTCGCTGATGAACTTCGCCGTGGGCAGACTCCAGAGAATGTCGCCGAACTTTCCGCTGAATGTGCAGAGGTACTTACTCATGACTTTTCCTCAGCGAATTTCTTAAACAGTGACACGCCATCCTTGTCGGTATTGTTTTTGAGCGTAAACTCCACATCTATCACGTCGCCAAGCTTGGTGAATATGCCTCCCGTCGTGATAAACATCTCACCCGACCCAAACTTAACGGTCTTCTTCGGTGGCCACTCACCGTTTCTCATGTAGCGATTACGACGCCTACGAATTCCACGCAGCAGTTTCTTGAACTCTTGCTGTGCCGGATGGTCAGCTGAGGACTTCACCTGTCTCTTCAGCCAATCCATGTAACCGTTGATTCTCCGTCGTTCTATTGTCGCGCTCATCCGTGCCCTCTTTCTTTTCTTTCTCAACTACTCTTGTGGAAAGTCCGGCAACTCACCCAGTGCATCCAGAACCTTACAACCCACTGTATCGTTAGCCAGAATCTCCCTGACCTTCTCCATTGCCCGTTGTCGCATACTGACAGCACCCGCTGTCGCCCCTCCCTGAAACGCTTCGAACTTGTTTAACACTTCCGGATTGTTTCCCTTCTCTGCCAACCACTCGTTGTACGTTGTTCCGAGCCAATCGAATCCCATATTGTTCTATTCTCCTTTACGCAACTCTCTTCAAGTAGCCACCCGGATTCCACGTCAGAAATAACTTCTCCCTCGTTCGATCCACGACAAAATCATTTCTGGTCTTCAACCACTCGCGCAACGCATCCTGTGGCCCCGCGCCGTAACCGGCCATGATCGGCTCGCCGTTGACGTTTGTATCCTCGACGATGAGATACTGGCCGACCGAGACGAGTGCCGGATACCGTTCCAGTTCCTGTGCAACATGATTTGCATGATGATCGTCATCCAGAATCACCATTACCCGGTTGTATCCACTTGCAATGTAGCGAACCCTACGCAGCACCTCTTCATCCAACGTCGAGCCGGTGATAAACTCCAATCGGGGATGAATCGGTAACCCGCCATGTCCGTTCATGATGTCGATACTGATGACCTTGCAATCCATGCTGTTATGCCAGTTCAGAGTCAATTGATCTGCCAGCCACAACGCACTGGCTCCATCCGCCGTACCGCACTCGATGATGAGATCCGGCTTATTTTCCCAGATGATCTCGTGATAGATCTGCAGATCCAAGGGACACTTCTGCATCTGTATGCCCTTGTAGGTGATTCGTGTCTGAGCCTCCATCTTCTGCCCGTCGATGTAGCCCTTCTCGTAATATAACCGAGCAAAGTCGGCAACCATCTTCTCTTCCGTTCTCGAATCCACTCCCGCTTTTCTGACCGCATCCGACAGGATGATCTGAAAACGGTCTGCCAGCTCGGTTGCCTCCGCCAACGACTTACAGGGGATTCCAAACATCACATTCTTGTTGCCGTCGAAAAAAGCAACCATCGGTGGCCGTGACAAATCCTCCGCGTTATACAGAGGCTGTACGTAGTCGCTGATTATCAACTTCTCTGCCGTTGCTTCGCCTACGATCATTTCTCATCTCCGTTCTTTCTTCTTTTGGTATCGCACACTCTCTGTGACAAGGAATCGCGTATTCGACGCCCAAACAGTTCACCGACCGGATGAATCTCCATCTGGTCTGCTTGCCGCACTCAATGCATCGCTTCTTGGTGGAGTGGTACGCCCAACCCTTCCTCCGCCATTTCGCGTACCACTCCCCAACCTTTCGAGCAACACGTTGTTTATGTTCCCGTCGCCACTTCGTGACCCTCTTCTTACAGAGAGCACGCCACTTCTTGTCCCGCGCCCATCGCTTCTTAAACCAGCGATTGTAGCGTGCCCTCTTCTTTACCACATCTACCAAGGCTTACCGCACTTTCCTGAGAATCGGTTGTCCTACCTGTGAAGGTGCGACGCCGATCATCGTTTCCAGCTTGTCCAGCTCGTCGTGAACGCCAACAAGGCATTCCCTCAGATCACAAGCGACAGACAGGATCGTCTCGGTCCTATCCGGTGCTTCAGCCTCGTTTCCGGACTCTCCCGACCCTTCCATGAAAGACCGAATTCCCTTCAGTCTTTCAAGTGCCTTCTCCAATCCGTATTTCTGATCCAAGAGACGGCCAAAAAGGTTATTCGCATCAGGTACTTTCTGGGGTACTTTCTGATCACGCAGCATATTCTTCATTCTTTTTCTCCTCAAATTGTTTCCGTTAATGACTGCACCCACAACTTCATCTTCCACTCCCGCGTCCTGAGTGTACCGCTTCTGATTCGGTGAGTCTGTCGCGGGGTGACGCTGTCGCGCTCCTTTGCCGCCGCCATGCCCCGCTTCCTGCCCGCGAACAGAGCGGACAGAAACTCACGAAACCACAATGCCCAGAATTTTGGATTCCTGCGCTCGTCAAGATAGGGGAACATACTTGTAGAGGGCGCAACATCACTCCTGCAACAATCCAACCCGTAGTAGTAGGACAACATCATTTTTCCAACTCCTCCAACCTCTGTTTCACAAATGGTTCCAACATCCCCTTGTTCCAACCAACGTGATAACTGCAAACGGGAAGCATCGGAATTCTGGGCAGGTCATATTGACCGTTGTCCATCTTCCTCAGCTTCCCCTTCGCAAACAAGGCTCCCACGCTGGCCACGCCGTGTTCCCCGCAGACGATGCAGCCGTTCTTCTTCTGCTCGTCCATGATACAACCTCTAGTTCGAAATCGTATAGCTGATTGCGAGGGTGTTCGAGGTCGTCTTGTTGATGGTTGCGAACGTAACGTGAGACAGCATCGTCTGCACGTTCGCACCCGTGGCGTTGAACAATCCCGCTTCGCCCAACGTGGTGTTTGCCTGGTTCGTGGCAAACGTTACCTGTGCCTGCCAGCTTGGCGGAGAGTTCGTCAAACCAGTTGTCGCGAATGAAGCAATCGTGGTCCGCAACGCTTCCGAACCCAACAGCGTATCCGTAGAAGCAGGTGCGGTTGTGGAGGTTCCGACTGCAATCGAATTGATTGTGTCGGTCTGTGGAGAGGCGGAAAGGATCCGCGACAAGACGTAGGACCGTCCGGTCGTCACAACCGTATTGTCCACCTTGCGCGTGCAGATAACTTCCTGCGTCTTCGAATTCAACAGTGCCAGCTCGATGCAACCGCGGAACTTGATACAGTCCACCGCTGCCCGATCCGGATGATACAAGTCTCGGCTCATTCCTTATGCTCCTGCGGCTCGGCCGCTTTGGAATCGGAACTCCTCGGCACGAAATGCCGACAGAGTTCGCACCACTCACCTTCGTTCTTGTTCGGGTGCCCGCATTCTAGTTGTATCGTCACCTGCTCGCGAAGTTCCATCTCATCCTGCATGATCCTAGTCCTTCTTTCCTTTTCTCACAGACTCGCGATACAGCTGAGTCTTGAGTTCCTCCGTTGCCTGTAGCTTGGTTAATCGATCCTCCAAGCTCTGCAACCTGATGACCAGCGTCTTATCTTCAAAATCACCCAGCTGCTTTCTTAGCTTGACATTCTCGAGGTACTGCAGCTCCATCATCTTGTTTGAAGAATCCAGATTCGATCTGAGCAAGTGGCCGATGTACTCGGTGCAGATGAGCATCGACAACAACATCACAAAGACCGAGATAGGGACTTCATAATATTTCCAAGCTCGCAGCCTAGACAGGAGTGAAAATTCCATTGAAGCGATCCTCCAAAAATTTGGCTGGGCCCGTTAGTGTACTCCGTTGCCCCGTCCCAGTAGAATTTGGGTTTGCTGTTTCTGTTCCGCCTCGATCTTCGCCAAGGTGTCTTCGATGTTCTTTAGCCTCACATCCACAACATCCTTCCGTTCGTATTCCGATTCAACTTTGGCCATTTCCTTTTCCAGCGTGCTCATCCGACTATCCAGCTGAGCATCCGATCCGCTGGCACGCCAGACCAGCGTTCCGGCTAAAAAAGCAACGGTAATGAGTGAGGCTATCGCCGGCCATTTTTGCCACCAGTAGACTTTTACCTGATCACCCACCTATTCCTCCCGGTCCTTGCCTACTCTCTCCTTTCCATCATCCTGTTCTAAAGCGGGAGAGTCATCCTGTTCTGTTTCCACCAAGAAAGCAGGGGAGCGATGGTCAGAATCGCTCCCCCTCGCGACTCTCAGGCAGGCGTTCCGAACAGGATGCCTTCCTTCACGGCAGTGCCGGCAACAATCGTCACCGTATCCGTCGCATCCGGAATCGAAGATGCCGATCCGTCCGCGTTCGCAATGTGTGACGTGATGGTGATGGCCACTCCGGGCTGAGCAACCGATGGAGCTGCCGCAACTTTTCCGCTTGCAATGCTGGCCGATCCGTCAGGAGCATTCCGCGGCGTGGCATCCTGTGTGATCACCACGCTGTTCGGATCCCCGGAAGAAACGGTTACCACAGCACCCGTCGGGAGTGAAGCCCCACTGATACCGTGATTATCCTGTGCCGAGACGAAGAAATCGTCCGACATATCGCTCGAAAGATTCAAAGGCATTTGATTCTCCTAATTTAAGATTTTACCGCAACACCAAAAGTGATTTTCTGACTGACCGCAACTCCCGGGCCACTGGGAACCAGTTTGTTAACCGCCGCCAGAATTTGAGTCAACACATCCAACTGCTGTTTCTGATTCGCATACTGGAGCAGCTGGAGCTTGTACATGTTTGTCAACGTCTGGAATATAGCCTGCTCTTTCACCAACTCATTGCTCACGTCGATGTGGAGCTGTGCCAGTTCCTTTTCTATCTCCTGCAACGGATTCAACATGTGTTTCCGCTCCTACTCGTCATCATCTTCTTCTCGAACAGGAACCAGTGGTATATCCACTGTTCTCCTTCTTGCTTCCGCCACCTCCTCCACCCTTGGCAATGGTAGTCCGAATGCTCTCCTCGTCTCCAGTCCAATCCGTGTGTAGGCTTCCGTCAACTGGGCCACCATCTCATCACTGGACCCACCGACTCCCACCAATGTTGCCTCTCCCTGCTGCCCCGTTTTCGTTACGCCTATAATCCTTTGTGCCTTGGGAGGTAGAATTCCCAACCGGTCCCAGATATCCATTGCCAGTGTTGCTCCCATTTTGGACTTCCTGTTTCTGATCTCCGAAAGGATTCTCGGACCACTGGCAGGTAGGATCCGGTCTCTCAGGAAGTTTTGCTGAGCCTGAATCTGAGCTTCCTTCATTCTGTCCGCAACATCACTCCTCACCAGATAGGTGATCGTGGACACATCACGATTGTACTTGATGGCCAGTCTCTGAATACTATTGTCAGGACCTCCGCTCAGGTAATCAGAAATAATATTTATCTGCTCCGTCTCGGGCAGATAGCTTCTCTTCGGAGGCCTCCTCTTCTGTTTCCTCCGACCTTTTCTGATTCTCTGTCTGTGTGGGAATGGATGGACAGTTGCCATTTTACGCCGTCCTCATCATTCTGATGCTACGATAGAAATTCTTTCCGTAACGCATCAGACAGGTATTGCCGCCCTGACGTGCCCGTTCTTCGCAGAACTGTGCACCGTGAATTTCAGCGACACGTTGTCCGCCCTTCTGTCCGTTCTTTCTGTTCTGTTCTATTTTCTTTTTTAGTTCGGAAGCCATGGTGTCAGACCTCCCCGGGCAATCGCAACTGGTTGGATTCACTACTGAGGATTAAAGCGAGGCGTAAAACGCGGAGAACTTCAGGAGATTGAAGTGGCCCGACACCAAACACGGAAACACTGGCAGGAACAATCGAGAGCAGTGTCTTATCCGAAGAAGTAACCGCTCTCTCCACCATGCCAGTGTTGAAAGTCTTGTTTATCATTCGCCGAGTCTCTCTGTCAGTTTTTTTCTTGAACGACCTCCCAACGTTCTTTTTCCCGACATGCTCGAGCGTCCAACACAACAATGCCGGGAACCGGAGCTCGGACCGGTTCCCAGCGATGGCGCCTTATCTGTCTGAATGAATTCTGTTGCCCACGGATAGAGTAGGTTGACCACTACTCCCTTGGCAAGTCCTTTCTTTTTTCTTCAAATTCCATTTCACCAGTGCGTTGCGCCTGTGTGGTTCAGCTTTTACTAGTTCAAAATTCTCCAACACGTTATGTGTTCTGTTTTCGTCCACATGATGCACGTCCATCCCTTCCGGTATGGGTCCGTATGCCTGTTCCCACAACACTCTGTGTACATATTTTCCGCGTAACGGACCCGCCGAATACTGCATATAACCGTCACTGTTGATTCTCACGCCGCCTTTCCACTTCGGATTTCTTTCCCCTGATTGGAATAGCACGAGCCCTCCCGAGCTTTTTGTTTTTCACCTCAACGCCGACTTTCTTTTCTTCTCGAGTATCACGGCCAGTTCCCGGCCATATTCAATTTCCCTTGCACCGCATCTGATCGCCAACTTTCTTTTCGTCAAACAGATGTCGAAGTGTTCCAAATAGGTCCCTTCATTCTGAATCCATTTTCTCTTCACACCGATGCGATCGACCATCGACAACAGCTCGTTGTGCCCCTGCCTGGAGAATTGATCAGAAAGCAGGTGACACATTTTCATCCCGCGATACGACGCGAACATGTCGTCAACAAGAATCAATCAAACGACCCACCGGGTAAATGATTTTCTAGTCACCAAGTCCAACCGCGCGCTTGATACCGTTGAATACCATTCTTGTATCGTCGAATTTTTTCTTGGCCCGTTCCGTCTCATCCCGTAGGGCAGACCACAACGAATTCCAATCGTCTTCTTTGAACTTCTGACCCAATCCTCGGCAGATGACTGCTCCGA
>Ga0335070_10004074_pt1 | contig 17058 bp, 16 predicted proteins | sample Lox_Sample_13_FD_206722 | JGI IMG/M metagenome (GOLD analysis project Ga0335070, IMG submission 206722) | Soil microbial communities from Loxahatchee National Wildlife Refuge, Florida, United States - Lox_Sample_1.3 | ecosystem: Environmental > Terrestrial > Soil > Wetlands | place: USA... | reverse complement strand
TGGATCCCTATATCTACAAAGTTGTTGACGTCACTGAAGGCTTGAAGAAGAACGGAGCGGTTGTCATTAACACGAAGAAGAGGCCTGAGGAAATAGGGTTGAGCGCTTGGCGTGTTGCTACTGTTGATGCAACTGGCATAGCCCTTGAACTCAACTTGGTTGTGGCTGGTCAGCCACTTGTTAACACGTCTATTTTGGGCGCTTTTGCCAAGGCAACCGACGAAGTGAAACTGAACAGCGTACTAAAAGCCGTACAGGAAACTTGGCCGGGTGCGGCTGGAGAGAAAAACATGAAGGCTACAGAACTGGCCTATGAACGGTTGGTCAAGTGGTGGGAGTGAGAAACTAGATGACAACTCAGAAAAGTAAGAGGACTCTTCCTGTTACCCCTTTGTCTTCGCCAACTGAAGGCAGCATGGGAAAGACAGGATCTTGGAGGACTTTTCGTCCAGAAGTGAACAACGCAAAATGCACGCGTTGCACTCTTTGCTGGATCTATTGTCCAGACGCCGCTATAGTTCGAGAGGAAGACGATTCAATTAGAATTGATTATGATTATTGCAAGGGCTGTGGGATCTGTGCCAACGAGTGTCCGACAAAAGCAATCACTATGAAAAGGGAGGAGGAGTAAATGGCCAAAATGATAGTGGACACGGCAAACCACGTAGCAGGTTACGCGGCGAAAAATGCAAGAGTGAAAGTTGTCGCTGCATATCCTATCACTCCACAGACAACGGTTGTCGAGAAGATAGCTGATTTCGTGGAATCAGGGGAAATGGATGCAGAGTACATTCGTGTAGAATCTGAACACAGTGCCATGGTGGCGTGCATAGGTGCGGCCGCAGCGGGGGTCAGAACATTCACTGCAACTTCCGCCCATGGTTTGGCACTCATGCATGAAGCCTTGCAATGGGCTTCGGGCTCACGCTTGCCGATTGTGATGGCGGTTGTCAACCGTGCTATGGGGGCTCCTTGGAGCATAATGCCAGACTTGAGTGATTCTCTCTCTCAGCGGGACACAGGCTGGATGCAGTTTTACTGCGCTGATAACCAAGAAGTCTTCGACACCATCATCCAAGCCTACAAACTTTGCGAAAACGAGCAGGTCTTTCTGCCAGCAATGGTTTGCCTTGAAGGCTTCATTCTCTCGCACACCTACGCTCCAGTCAGTATTCCCGATCAAGAGGAGATTGATGCGTTTCTTCCCCCGTACAAGTCAGGATGGATGTTGAACATCGATAAACCCTACTCCCACGCAAACCTGGTTTCTCCAGAGTTTTACATGGAATTCCGATATATGATACAGGAAGCTATGGAAAACGCCAAAGATCTGATTCCGAAAATCGACAAAGAGTACAGTAGGCAATTCGGACGAGAGTACGGTGGACTAATCGAGAAATATCGATGCGAAGACGCAGATTTGGTGATGCTGACGATGGGCACCATGGGCAGTGAAGCCAAACTGACCGTCGACAAGCTGCGAAAGGAAGGACAAAAGGTAGGTTCCGCAAGACTTCGCGTCTATCGCCCCTATCCTGTTGAGGACATTGTCAACCTTGCTGAAAATGTTCAGATGATCTCAACTATTGACCGGCATATATCCTTCGGCATGGAAGGTTTCCTGGCCTCAGAGACTAAGGCTGCACTGTTTGACCAGAAAGACAGACCAATTATCGCTGGCTTCATAGCGGGGTTGGGAGGAAGAGACGTCACATCGGAGACCATTGAACGAATGGCCAAGAAATCGTTGAAAACCATGCGCGAAGGCAGACTTGAGAACGGAACTGAGTGGGTTGATTTGAAGGAGTGAGTGTGAATGGTGACAATAAAGGAACTTCCTAGAGAAGAATATCTGCTTAAAGGGCACGCCGCATGTGCAGGCTGCGGCCCAGCCGTTTCACTTCGTCTGCTTCTCAAGACCTTAGGCAGGAAGGTAATACTGGTGGTTCCTGCTTGCTGCACCACAGTGATTCAGGGGCCTTATCCCTACACTTCTTCTGCCGTTCCACTTCAAAACATACTGTTCGAATCGGCCGCCGCAGGAGCCTCCGGTATCGTTGCAGCCTTGAAACAGCGGAAAATCGATGATGTCACTGTCGTAAGTTGGGCTGGAGACGGGGGAACAGTCGACATAGGAATTCAAGCTCTCTCAGGGGCAGCTGAAAGAGGAACGGATTTCATCTACATATGTTATGACAACGAAGCCTACGGCAACACTGGAATGCAACGTAGTGGAGCCACACCTTACGGTGCTTGGACGACTACCACGCCGACTGGAAAGAGAGAACGCAAGAAAGACATGCCTCTTATAATGGCTGCGCACAGAATTCCTTATGTGGCGACAACGTGCACGTCGTATCCATTGGACTTCGTCAACAAGGTTAGGAAAGCCCGAGAGATCAGGGGAACTAAGTACATTCATCTGCTCGCACCCTGTCCGACGGGATGGCGCTACGACACCAGCAAAACAATAGAGTTGGGCAAGCTTGCAGTGCTTAGTGGTTTATGGGCGCTCTACGAAATCGAAGATGGGAAATTCAAGCTCAACTTGCCCAGCGATAGACTTGTCGACAAGAGCAAACGCAAACCAATCAAGGAATACTTCGCGTTGCAAGGAAGATTCCGCGGGTTGTCAGCGGAGGATGTGGAGAAAATCCAAAAATGGGTTGACGAAGACTGGGACAAGTATTGCAGGTTGACTGCCACGCCAGATCTTGCTCTCTACACGAAACCTTGAACGCGTGTCTTCGGATGTTTCATGTAATTTTCCGTCGAGGTTTTAGAGATAGTTATATAAACTGTCTTTTCTAAACTTCTAGCTCCAACTGGTGATCTGAATGGGTAGCTACCCTAGAATTGTCGTTACTCCTCCTGGCCCCAAGGCAAGAGAACTCGTGAAAAAGGATGAGAGTCTCATTTCTCCATCCTATGGGCGATTCTACCCGCTTGTGGTGGAGGGAGGCAAAGGTTGTATCATAACGGACGTTGATGGAAACGAGTACATAGACTTCAACTCGGGTCTGGTGTGTATGAATGTTGGTCATGGTCATCCCAAGGTAGTCAACGCCATAAAGAATCAGTGTGACCGGTTCTTGCATTACTCGAACACGGACTTCTACTACAAGGAAGTGGTCGAGCTGGCCGACAAGCTTGCTCATGTAACGCCTGGAAGTCCTGAAAAGAAAGTCTCTTTCGGCAACAGTGGGGCCGAGGCTGTTGAAGCAGCAGTGAAGCTTGCGAAATGGCATAGTCGCAGGCAGCTTTTCATAGCGTTTATCGGTGCTTTTCACGGACGGACGGTGGGCGCACTTTCCTTCACTGGAAGCAAACCTGCTCAGAGGCGCTATTTCTTCCCGCTTATGCCTGGAGTAACCCACGTGCCCTACGGATACTGTTACAGGTGCCCGTACAAGCTAACATACCCCGAATGTGACTACTGGTGCGTGAACTTTATCGATGAGTACGTTCTGCAGAAGTACGTGCCTCCTGAGGACACGGCTGCAATACTGGTCGAACCGATACAGGGTGAAGGTGGATACGTTGTTCCGCCTCCAGAGTACTTCCAGCGTTTGAAGAAGCTTGCCGACAAGTATGGGCTCTTGTTCATAGCTGATGAAGTGCAATCGGGTATGGGCAGAAGTGGAAAATGGTTTGCGATTGAGCACTGGGGCGTTGAGCCTGACATAGTTTGCGCATCAAAGGCGTTGGCTTCGGGGCTTCCTTTAGGGGCAATGATAGCTAAGGCAAAGGTTATGGACTGGGTTCCCGGTTCTCATGCGAGCACGTTCGGTGGAAACCCGTTATCCTGCGTCGCCGCAAGCGCTGTGATCGACGTGATTAAAGAAGAGAGGCTTCTGGAAAACGCGACGAAACAGGGCGCGTACATCATGAAGAGGCTCACTGAACTTGAGGAAAAGTGTGATATTGTTGGCGATGTCAGGGGCAAGGGTCTGATGATTGGCATGGAAATCGTTGAAAGCAAGGAAACTAAGAAGCCTGCTCCTGCGAAGGTGAACGAAATAATGATGCGTTCATGGAAAAGAGGCGTCAACGTGATTTCTTGCGGTGTTTCGACGATAAGGATTGCGCCGCCCTTGATAATCACGAAAGACCTTGTCGACTCTGCTCTGGACATAATTGAAGATGCTACGAGACAGGTTGAAAAAGAGAAATGACGCACGATCCAACGTGTTGAAATGGAAATTCGAAGATTATCAATTGCAGATTATGAGGAAATGATCAGTCTTTGGTCTAGGGCAGACTTACCTTTCAAACCGAAAGGTCGCGACAGCAAGAAGGCCGTTTCTAAGGAGATGAAGTTTCATCCCGACTATTTTCTGGGCGCCTTTGAAGCTGGACGATTGGTGGGAACGGCAATAATAAGCTGCGATCTGCGGAAAGGCTGGATAAACCGTTTGGCGGTGGATGCTGCTTACAGGAAACGCGGGGTCGCCAAGGCTCTGATCAGTGAATGTGAGAGATTGCTTAGACAAGAGGGTGTGCGTATCTTCTGCGTGCTCGTTGAGGCTTCTAATACTGCTTCGCGGCGTCTTTTTGAGGAATGCGGCTACGTTATGCATGATGGCATATTGTATTTTTGCAAGAGGGACAGCAATGATGTGTAGTTCAAAAAGTCCTTCCGTTGTATAGGGCAGTGAGAACTGGCGTCTTGTCTTAGTCAGAAGTCCAGAGGCTTTGCTATTACTTCCTTGACCTTAAGGTCGAAGAACTTGGCTGCGTTTGCTGGGCGTATGCAAAGTGCGGTGTCAGCGCCGTGTCCAGTTCCGCCGATTGCTACGATGTCTTTGTCCACTGGGACGAGTCCTGCATCGGCTGCCATGAGCGTTATCTCGATACAGACTTTCGTTCCATCACCGAATCTTCTGAGAACGTTTGCTATCAGTTCCAAAGGTTGAATCGTGCCAAAATCTTTACGTACGGCTCGTTCGACGCTGCTCAAGGCGTGGGTTCCTGAGAAGATTTTGCTGCCTTTTGAAAGTATCTTCTTTTCATAATCTTGTTGAAGCTCGTTTTTTCCAGGTTCTTTAGATCCGTATGCGTGGGTAACGACTACTACGTTGCAGCCTTTGAAGACTTTGGCTGCTTGTGCTCCCGTGCGCCCTGAGGTTGATGCAACGACTATGTCTTTTATATGTTCTTCTTCAACGTATTTTTTGGCGAATTCGAGGAGGGTCTGAGTGTTCTGTGCGCCCGCTTTTTCGAAGTAGAGAGTGGTTTTTTTAATGGAACTCAAGTTTCTTCCTCGTCTGTTGTGAACTTGATGTCTAGGACTGTTTTATGGTTTGAGGTTGTTTGTCCGTTTATGTTTTTCTGAGTGGTTTTCTTTTCAGGTCTGTTCCGCAGATTTCGCATTTCGAGGATCTATAGTTGTTGGAGTAGGTTTTGTGGCATGCGGGGCAATATCGCATCCATTCCAAGCGGCGGCGGATTCCGAACGTGGCAAGTGGGGCGAATTCTATCTGGGTTTGTTTTGCAACGTTCTGTATGGAGTAGTCGTCTGTTGCGATCAAGGGTGTGTAGCCGCGTGCTCTCAGCTGAAGGGCTAGAGCTAGAACTTGGATGTCTGCTTCTGATAGGAAGAATGCGTCGCCTACTTCGGAGGCTGCTTTTTTGGCGGTTTTTAGGAATTGTTGTTGGGGGTTTTCGATTTTTATCTTACCGCTTTCTTGGGCGGTTTCGAATCTGTAGCCGGAGATGGATTTTCGTAGGATTTCGTCTTTCACGGCTGGGACTGTGTACTGTTCTTCGCTTATCGAGAAGGGATCGAACCCCGCGACAAGAGCCGAGGTGTCGAGGACTATGGCTCTTTTTTCGGTGGGGTTTGTGATGGTTTTTCACCTGATTCCTTTGAAGAAGAGTCTGTTTCTGAGGCGGTCGTAGAAGTTGTGTGTGAATCTGATGAATGAGGTTTCGTTTTTTGAGCGGGTGATCTTTATGCGGGGAAGTTTTGAGGTTGCGATCTGTCTGTAGTGTCCGTCTACCAGTATCTGTGTTCTTCTCGATTTGATTACTTCGATTGTTAATTGTGTGTTGCTTGGGAAGACGATGGGTCGGAAGATGCTGAGTGGGATGATTGGTGTGATGACGAAGGCGTTGACGCCTGGGTCTAAGACGGGTCCTCCGGCCGAGAGGGAGTATCCTGTGGAGCCTGTTTGGGTGGCGATCATGAGTCCGTCTGATTGGCAGTCTAGGATGGTTTCTGTGTCTTTGAGTATGCGGGCGTAGAGTAGTTTTGCTGGTTCGTCGGGGGAGATGACGACTTCGTTTAGGGCGTCGGGGAAGTTCAGTCCGTTGGCGGTTATGGAGAGTTTCATGTATTTTTCGGTTGTGAAGTTGCCGCTGAGGATTTTGTCGACTGCTTTGAGGGCGTTTTTGGGTTCGATTTCTGTTAGGAAGCCTCTGACGCCCATGTTTATTGCGAGTATGGGTGGTTCGGGTTTGGGGATGGTGATGCAGGTTCGAAGTATTGTGCCGTCTCCGCCTAAGGTTATTATGAGGTCGGTTTTCATTTGTTTGAGTGGGACGGATGCTGTTTTGATGGCTGTTTTTGTGACTAGGGTTTCTTCTGCGTAGACGTCTAATCCTCTGGTTGTGAGGTAGTGGGCGAGGTCTTCGGCTAGTTTGACGGCTTTTTTCTTGTCGTAGCGTGCGACTAGGCCGACGGTTTTGAACTGGTTTTGTGTCTTCAGCGTGGTAGCCTCACCTTAAGCTATATATGGGTGTTGTTTAAAATTGCTGTGGATATAACCGTGTTGTGTTGGTGTGTGTATGAGTAAGCCTGTTGACGTTGGGAGTCTGCGTGTTGGGGGTTACATGATTATTGATGGGGAGCCGTGTCATATCGTTGACATTACGAAGTCGAAGCCTGGTAAGCATGGTTCTGCGAAGTTTAGGATAGTGGCTATCGGCGTGTTTGATGGGCAGAAGCGTCAGTTTGTTAAGCCGGTTGATCTGGGTGCGGAAGTGCCGATTATCGATAAGAGGATGGGGCAGGTGTTCGCGGTTAACCCTGCTGGTGTTCAGATTATGGATTTGGAGACTTACGAGTATTTTGATGCTCCTTATCCGCAGGAGGAAGAGTTGAAGTCTAAGCTTGCTCCCGGCGTTGAGATCGAGTACTGGAAGATTCTCGGTAGACTCAAGATAATGCGGACCAAATAGTCGCGTGTTGCGGTGTTGCGTTTATTCGCTGAAAAAAAGCTTATTGTGTACCTCCCCCTCCTTGTTTCAATGTATCGTGAATATTTGGATCCAAATATGCAGCGCGCGTAGGCGGGGCTTTGAGCGGCGCGCGTCTGGTGCTAATCGCCCGCATGTCGCCGCGCGCGTTAATGTTCACGCCGTTGACGTCGAGGGACACATATATCATCCGCAGAGAGGAAATCCCGACACAAAGCGCGACGCAACAAGACTTATATCAATTCTAACTTCTAATTCCAAAAGATAAAAAAGAGAAAGAAGACCGAGATTTCTGAGGATTTTCAAATGAGTGAAACTGATAAGGCAACTGACTGGGCGTCCAAAAAGCTTGAAGATGTTCTAAAACAGCTTGAAACAGACCCTGAGAGGGGATTGACGTCCTCTGATGCCAAGTCCAGACTTGAAAAATATGGCGAAAACAAACTTGAAGAAAAAGAGAAAGAAAGCTTCTTTGCCGCATTAAAAGAAGAAGCAAGACAGCCCATGATCCTCCTCCTTCTATTCATAGCAATTCTGTACAGCGTCTTAGGTACAATACTCGACGCTTTGACAATCATCGTCATCATCACGGTGATGGTGCTTTCAGAAGTCTATAGCGAATGGAAGGCTGAACAAGGCGTAGAATCACTGAAAGAACTCTTGTCTCCAACTGCTCTTGTGCTACGTGATGGAAAAATGACGGAGATTCCCTCAACAGAGATTGTTCCAGGGGACATTCTTGAACTTAGCGTGGGAGAGAGAATATCCGCTGACGCAAGACTGATAAAAGCTTACGGTCTTCAACTCGATGAGTCAACACTCACGGGCGAATCTCTCCCAGTTTCGAAAGACGCTGAAGCAGTCGTGCCTGAAGGAACTCAGACGACAGACTTAGCCAACATGGTTTTGACAGGCACCTTGATAACGCAAGGCGAAGGCCTATGCGTCGTCACCTTGACAGGGAAAAACACTGAACTAGGCAGAGTCTTTGAGCTGGCTAAGAAAGTTGAGGAGCCTGAAACACCGCTCCAAGTGGCAATAAAAGACCTGTCTAAGGGTCTGATAATGATTGCAATCTTCTTCAGCGTGCTCATCCCAGTTCTCGGCATCATAAGAGGGCAACCTTTGCGGACCATGATTCTAACAGGCCTCTCACTTTCCTTTGCAGTCATCCCAGAGGAGCTGCCAATAATAATTACATTGGTTCTATCAGTCAGCACATACAGCCTCTCCAAACAAAACGTCATCGTTAAACGGTTAGAGGCGTCAGAGACACTTGGCAGCGTCACGGTAATAGCGACAGATAAGACTGGAACGCTAACTGAAAACAAGGTGAAGACAGGGCATCTGTATCTCGATGGCGAACTTGTTCAACCTTCAGGATCAGCTCCTGAGAAAGGGCTACTCTCAATAGGTGTTCTCGCAACACATGCTCAAGCCATCCTCGAAAACGAGAAGTTGCAAAACTTCAACCCGATGGGAGCAGCCATGATGACTTCAGCTGAAAAAGCAGGATTAGACGTGAATGAGCTACGCAGCTACATCCTCACAGACGAGTTCAGCTTTGACAACAGAACCAAGATGGCCTCATACGTCTATGAACTGGGAAACAGCAGAGTCATCTATACGGCGGGGGCACCTGAAGCCATAATTGGAAAATCATCCAAAATCCTGACAAAAGGAAAAGAAGTTCAACTAACCGACTTTGATAGAGCCAAAATAACAGAAGCAATAGCCAAGGTGGCTTCCAATGGTGAGCGAACACTCGCACTTGCGTATCGCATCCTTGGAAAAGATGAGAAACGAGAAAACTGGGTAAGAGATCTGGTCTTTGCTGGAATAATTAGCTTCTTAGATCCTCCGAGAGCTGAGGTTAAAGACGTTGTCGCTATGTGCAAGCAGGCAGGAATAAGAATTATAATGCTGACAGGTGACCACCCGGAGACAGCTAAAGCTGTAGCAACTGAGATAGGGATGAGTGACAGTGGTAACCTGCTCACAGGAGCTAATATCACATCGATGAATGACGACCAACTCAAAGAGGCACTTAAGACCACTTCAATTTTCGCAAGAATCACTCCTGAACACAAGCTGAGAATAGTGAAACTTCTCAAGGACATGGGAGAGATTGTCGCAGTAACTGGCGATGGAGTTAACGACGCACCAGCCCTCAAAGAGGCAGCAATAGGCATAGCCATGGGTATGAAAGGCACAGACGCAGCGAGAGAAGCGGCAGATATGATTCTCACAGATGACAACTTCGTATCCATAGGAAAAGCTGTCAAAGAAGGACGCAAAATATTCGACAACATCAAGAAGGGAATCAAGTATTACCTCTCAGTCAAAGTAGCCCTAGTCCTCATCTTCCTCTTACCAATCATCCTAAACGTCCCACTACCATTCGCACCAATACAAATAATCCTGCTGGAGATGTTCATGGACATCGCGGCATCAAGCGGATTCGTCGCAGAAGGCATAGAACCAGACACGATGAAAAGACCACCTAGAGACCCGAAAGAGAAAATACTGAACAAGCCAACACTGATAGCCATCTTCAAAAACGCAGGATGCCTCTTCGTAGCCGTCTCATTATGTTATCTACTAGTCTACTACAGAGCCCTACAAGACCCACAAAACCTCATATACGCGCAGACAATGGCTTTCTCCGCTTGGATATTGACACACATTTTCCTAGCGTTCAACACAAGATCTGAGACACAGCCACTTATCAAGCTTGGAATATTTTCTAACAAGGTGATGGTAGCTTGGGGAATAGCAGCAATAGCGATGCTCATAGTAGTCACAAACGTACCATTCCTACAACCACTAATCAAAACAACATCCCTTTCCTGGATGGACTGGCTTCTCGTGATAATTGCATCATTCGCTTCGACATTCTGGATTGACATCGGAAAACTGATCAGAAAACATCCATAAACTGGACACTTTCTCCCACGCACGCGCCCACGTGCATAATGTCTATCTATCACACGCCAATGAGAATAAAGAGCAAGACTAAAATGGGGATTCTTGCGAAATGGCACCCAAAAATTCGGTGATGCGCTAAGAGGCTGGCAAAGCTACTGCGCCAGTATGCGAAAGTAATTTAGTTGAATGGTGATGGAAGATGTCTTATAGAGAATAGACACTGTTAGAACTTGGTCCTTATGCAGCGTCCTAAATGGCTGAGTGGATGGGGAAAGGGGAAGAACCTTTTTGAAGGGTCGTTGATAATAGACATGCCAGACATTAAGGTTGTCGAAGCTAGCTTCAATAACAAACTGGTTCTCTTTGCTGTCGGGACATTACCGCGGCGTGAAACAGTCGTTTCCGGCGAAGCAAGGCCCGCAACCATTGGAGATAAATATGGAACCGACTTGGAATGGAAGATATTCTATGATTCAACCACTCTCCCCGATTTCATACCTATTGACAAAGCGAGAGATTTCATGGCTGGAGCCGTTGCAGTGTCATCTGGAAGCGCGTCTGTTTACAATACAGGCACTGTTTACATCGCAAGCGGCAGCAGACCTTCCAAGGGGAACGCTCCCCTCCTTCTGGATTATGAAATGGCAAAGAAGATAGAGGAAGCAAAAAAGAGAAAATAGGTTGAACTTAGTGCGTGCGCTTCAGCCTTAACAGAGCTAATATGACTGAGAAAATTATGAAAACGATAATTCCCAGAGTATCCAAATCAGTCGAAGTTGAAGCTGAAGTTGAAGTTGGCTGAAAGCCTTCAGGCGCATTAACGAATACCGAAGAATTCGTAATTGGATACGCGGTCCATCCGCCGTCTTCGAAGTCCGACGGAGTCCAACCCAGAGGATTGGAGCTGCCTGTGGCTTCAACCCATATCCAACCAGCGCCTCTGCCGTCATTAATATCCCAATAGTCATTTGCGTTCGAGAATTCTGGAAGCCAAATTAATAGGGCACAATGGTCGGTTGCATCAATGACGGCAGCGTCGAAACCTGCACCAACATAGATTGTGCCGCACAGGAAGGCCATGTCTTCACAGTCGCCGACGGCTTTGACGCCTGTAGTTTCGTTGAAAGCGTGTGCAAATTCGTCAGCGTTCTGCGCCCACTCGTCTTGGGCGACACCATTTCTGATGAAGTTGTCGCTGTCGTAGCCGTAATATGTCCATGTTTGAACGTACTTGAGGATGGCCACTGCCCTATCAGTCTTACTTGTATAGTTTTCTAGGAACCATTGGCCGATGCTATAAGCTAGTTCTTTGTTATCGCCGAGCGTTTCATACGCAAGGTTGGGTAAGTACCCGGGAAGATCTCCGTAAGTTCCTGCGTCATTCCTGTCTATTCCCCAGTTGTCATACCAGTCACCATATTGTTGACTGAAGTTTGAGGCTGGAAACGCGCTGGCAGTTTTGATCAGAGTCACAGCTGACGTGCAGAGAAGTAAGAATAGGATGAGGTATCGTATGTTAGTCATTTGTTTTCCTCAGCTATCCTATTGGGATGGTTAGGCTTGCATACATTATGATCCCTAAGAAGATTTCGTAACAGAGCAGGAAGACTCCAACAGCCATAGGATGTTTGTTGATGTCGTCTAGTTCAATGCCGAATAGTCTGAGTTTGGTAAAGACTAGGCAGAACAAGCCGCCGAAAAACAGACTTACAAAAAAGCTGAGGACAACAACGAGAAGTCTCTGCAGGTTGAAGTAGGCGCCAATGGTTACTGATTGCGAAAGGAAGAAGGGGTTAACCATCGAACCGTATATGACTAACCCAGCGTAAACAAAAAAACCACCCACAAAAAGGCTCGTCGCCAGAGAATGACCCTTGATGCTGTCGAACTCCTTAATTTTCGGCGTCAAGAGTGTGATGCTTTCAATTCCAATATACCCAATCAGTAAACAAATTAAGCTTGATACTAAAGCACGGACAAACCATAATCCTAACGATACAAGGAACTCTGAACCGGCCACCTCTATTCCCCCCCATCGAAGAATATTCTACTGCACAAAATATAACTCTTTCACTCAAAAACCAATTGTGGTTTTGCGCTGTGCGCGCGGGCAGATTCCGTTTTTCTCGGAAGAAGAAAGAGGGCGAAGAAGTCATTAAAGAGGAGAGAGACATATAACCTCTTGATCAGCCTCAGCAAGTCTACAAGGTGAATGCAGATTTATGTCTGATACTAAGGAAATCAACTACTGGAAATTGCAGAAAGATGAGCTTCTTAGAGAGTTCAATTCGTCAGCAATGGGGCTTGATGACACGGAAGCTGCACGCAGACTTGAGCAATATGGGCTGAACGAGATTCCTTCAACTGAACGCAGAACAGGTTTCAGCATATTCGTAGCTCAGTTGAAGAACCCTCTGATTTACGTGCTGGTCTTCGCTTCAATAATTGCTGGTTTCTTAGGAGATGTGACCGAGGCAACTATCATAGTTGCCATCGTGCTTGTCAATGCTGTGTTGGGCTTCGCTTTAGAGTATAGATCGGAAAGAGCCATTGATTCGCTTAGGAAGTACCTTTCCTACACAGCTATAGTTGTTAGAGGTGGGAAGAAGCTTGTGATTGACACAAGCAAACTGGTGCCTGGAGATTTTGTCCATTTGGCAATAGGTGATGTTGTTCCGGCAGACATCAGACTGTTGGACGCTGACGAATTCCAGACGGATGAATCTGTGCTGACGGGCGAGTCAACGTCGGTCGACAAGAACATTGCGCCAGTTGAGCTTGACAAGCCACTTCCATATCAGCTGTCTAACATCGCCCTTATGGGTTCGACAGTGACGAATGGTTCTGGAGATGGATTGGTTGTTGCTACTGGAAGAAAGACGTACTTCGGTCAAATAGCCTCCAGTCTCTCTTTGTCGCGTCCAAAAACTGACTTTCAAAAGAACATTGCAAGTTTTGGGAATTTTCTTGTGAAAGCAATGTTGTTGTTAACAGTCTTCGTGTTTTTAGTTAATTCAATTCTGGGTCATGGAGTCTTAGAATCAGTTTTATTTTCATTAGCCTTGGCAGTGGGCATCATACCAGAAGCCTTGCCCGTAGTAATTACTGTCGGGCTGTCTGAAGGAGCACTTGTACTGGTCAAGAAGAAAGTCGTAGTCAAGAGACTTGAATCAATAGAAGACATGGGAAATATGGACGTGCTCTGCACCGACAAGACTGGAACCTTGACCCAAAACAAAATCCAGGTTCAGGACATCGTCGATCCCAACGACCATTCAGATCCAGAATTGATCAAATATGCGCTCCTTTGTAACTCGGCGGTGGTTGAAGAAGGCAGAATTCTCGGCGACCCAATTGATGTAGCAATCTGGAATTACGCTAGAGACAAGAAATTCGATGAAGCAAGTCTCAACGCATTTGCACGTATTCATGATATTCCATTTGGCTTCAATAGAAGGAGAATAAGCACCGTAATCGAAAGTAGTGGTCGCAGACTTTTGGTTTCAAAGGGAGCCCCGGAATCAATTCTTGATGTGTCGACTGCGGTCGGTAACGAAATTCAGGCTCGGCCAATATCGAATGTGAGCACGGAAGTCAATTCGCTGATTGGAAAGTACAACCAAACTGGAAACAGATTGATAGCGTTGGCATGTAAGGAAATCGAGAAAAAATCGGACTATTCAGCAGCAGACGAAAAGGGTTTGACATTTATCGGACTTGTTGTTCTCTCCGATCCGGTGAAAGAGGATGCTGCTCCTGCCATCTCCAAGTTGGAATTGCTGAAAATAAAGCTGAAAGTTCTCAGCGGGGATGATCCTGTCGTAACGGCAGATGTTTGCCGTAGGATTGGAATCGACTTTCGAGGGAAAGTATTCACAGGGGTGGACGTTGAAAAATTGCAGGAGAGCGAGCTGCGCAAAGCCGTGGAAGAGAATGATGTTTTTGGACGTGTGACTCCGGAGCAGAAATATGCCATAGTCAGTGCTTTGAAGAAGAATGGGCATATAACGGGATTTCTTGGCGATGGGGTCAACGATGCCCCATCCCTGAAATTGGCAGATGCAGGAATTTCTGTTGAATCAGGAGTTCAAGTCGCTAAGGAAGCGTCCTCAATAATCCTGCTTGAAAAGAGTTTAGGGGCTATTGCCGATGGAGTAGCTGAGGGAAGAAAGGCTTTTGGTAACATGATTAAGTACATCATGAATACTGTAAGCGCGAATTTGGGAAACATGTTTACGTTAGCACTGAGTTCTCTGTTCCTTCCCTTTATACCGCTTTTGCCCTCTCAAATACTCTTAACGAATCTCCTAACTGATGCCCCGCTCCTCACGATATCAACTGACAACCTTGACGAGGAAGACCTTAGAGCTCCTAAGAAGTGGAACATTGCATTAATTGCAAGGTTCGCTTTGTTTTTCGGTGTGATCAGCTCCATCTTCGACTTTGTCACGATTTCATGCCTAGTCTACCTTCTCCATGCTGGTCCCGAACTTTTCCGAACGGGCTGGTTCATTGAATCTGCTTTATCTGAGATATTGATTACTTTTTCCATCAGAACCCGAAGGAGGTTCTATGAATCAAAGCCCAGCAATCTCATGATTGCAGCTTCGATCATAATGGCTTTGATGACTCTGGTTTTTGTTTATTCCCCCCTTGGATTGTTTTGGGAGTTCGTCAAGCCCCCCCTATGGTTCTTGGGTTTAATCTTCGGAATACTTGGATGCTACTTCCTTCTAGTTGAGGGCCTGAAACATTTATTCTTCAGTCGTTATGAAGTCTGAACGCGCGCTTGACCCAAAAACGAAGAGTCAATCGATGTGACGACTAATTATTAGAAGTTCTTCACATTTATAGCGGATCTCGAGAAAAGTAAATCACTCACGATAGCTGGCGACAAAAAGCGCACTTTCTTAGAAGGAATCGTTATCCCTCACGAAATCAGAGACCTCTTGCAGCACGCAACTTTGAGGAAAAATATTCTTTCCGGCGCGCGCCAGACAATGGAGATTAACGGCACCGCTTCCGAGTGGAAGTAGGCAAGAATTGCTGCTTGTCCACTCCCAATTGCTTCTTTACTTTTTCTTAAAGTTGCTCCTACAGCTCACGCTGTTTGGGTTTGGGGATAGAGTTTTGTCCCACACACAATCTATTCCGCAAAATCCACAAGAAGCCAGTTTTAGTTTATTTATTTTTTTATTTCTTTGGCTTTTTCGAAGAAGTAGTCGGCGTCTTCCTTCGCCTCTGTCTTTGTCTCCTCATCCGTTGTGACATTAGACAGCTCCTGGATCATTCTACCCGCTTGCACGTATCGGTCATGCATCGACTTATTCTTGTCCGTGGCGTTGAGAAGTTCACTTCGACGTGTAGCTGGTTCCTGCGTTTTTTCCCAGCCGGTGTGTCGCTTAGGTTCGAAGAATCTCTGACTCACAGGAGTTCTTCCAGGTTTTCCCTCATCCTCCTCCATGTACGTCGTCTCGGGGACCCAGGTTCTCTTAATCTCTATCTTCTTTCCATTTCGTGTGTAGGTGTAGGGGCCTCGCCAATATCCCTTCCTTTTGACCCTTAATTCCGGCAACTCATTTCCGCCTCCTTGTATAGCTGTCTATTTTCTTGGAATAAAAGCATTATGCGCGCAAATAGTGATAGCAGCGTAAGTTGGGTTGGGGCAAAGTTTTATCCAAGGCGCGCTTGCCAGAATTAATCGGCAATTCTTTCGCCTTTCTCCATGTTTCATCACCATTGTGACTGCTTACACATTGTTGTGTACCAATGCACTTGTTCGTCAAATAAGACTAATGGGTAGTTGCGACCTCTCTATATTCTGAAGGAAACAAATATGGTGAATGAAAACAAACCGATGGAAAAAGAGCGTTCTTTCTCCATTGAACTAAAATCAAAAGTCAACCTCAAGAACATAACCCTAGACAATGGTTCCCATGAAAACGTCCTCATCGAAGGAACAATAGGCGAACTGGAACACGCCAAATTCGTCGAGGACGTGGTTTTGGAAGTTATGGGCAAAAAGGCGTTTTGCGAATTGACATCCACGAAAACGAAATCAGGAGAAAAGCAGAAATAGTGAATGCTTCAGAATAATCCAACACGAAGGGAGGTGAACTAAACAATGGACAGAATGTTGGTTGTAGTTTTTGAAAATGAACCAAAAGCATACGAAGGATCTAGAGCGCTAAGAGCACTTGATTCAGAAGGAAGTATTTCGATTCATGCAGAAGCCGTGATAAAGAAGAATGATGACGGCACGGCTACTGTAAAGCAGAAGGAAGACGATTTTCCGATTCGTGCAGTTGGCGGAACGGCAGTCGGTGCTCTCATCGGACTTCTGGGAGGACCAGTCGGATCTGCTGTCGGCGCCGTAGCTGGGACTTTTGCTGGAGGCCTCTGGGGCATGAACAGGGCTGGAGTTAGCGCCGAATTCCTTGACGAGGTATCGGCTAAACTTACACCTGGCAAATGGGCGTTAGTTGCAGAAATCAGCGAAGAATGGGTCACTCCAGTCGATACGAGTATGGGAGCGCTCGAGGGCAAAGTCTACCGCATTACGCGAAAGAACGTTGAACATGAACAATACGCTAAGGATGTGGCTGCTATCAAAGCGGATATTGCTCAATTGAAGGCAGAACAAGCCAAGTCGCGGACAGAGCATAAGGCCAAGCTTCAGTCAAAAATTGACAATTTGAACAAGAAACTGCACGCCAAGTTAGACCAGGCAAAACAGAGGTCGGAGGAGCAGAAGAAGGAATCCAAAGCCAAAGTAGAGGCTTTACAGAAGAAAGCTGCAAAGACGAAGGGTGAACCAAAGGCGAAAATTGAAGAACGGATTGCTGATATCAAAGAGAGAGATGAAAAAGCCTCAGAAGAATTCGATGAATGGTTGAACGGAGTAGCACGCGCATGAAGCGCGCGAACAAA
>Ga0335070_10004073_pt1 | contig 17058 bp, 17 predicted proteins | sample Lox_Sample_13_FD_206722 | JGI IMG/M metagenome (GOLD analysis project Ga0335070, IMG submission 206722) | Soil microbial communities from Loxahatchee National Wildlife Refuge, Florida, United States - Lox_Sample_1.3 | ecosystem: Environmental > Terrestrial > Soil > Wetlands | place: USA... | reverse complement strand
AGCGACTTGACGGTACCGTCCTTTTCGAACGTGTGGCGCGGCAGCCCGGCCAGGTCCTTGCCGTAGACGTGGATCTCCAGCGTGTTCTTCTGGGTCGGGTTGTACATCGCGTGGATCTCGTCGTGCGGCGGCACGAGCTTGGACACCGCACCCGCCTTGTGGCACAGCACCTCGCGCACCTGGATCGCGGTCTTGCCGCCCAGCTCGCGCGGCCCGGTGGCCGTGTACCGCGTCTCCTGGATCTCGTTCTCCACGACGCCGACGAGCCCCCACGTCTCGTGATCGTGCGAGATGGCCTCGTCGCCGGGGCGCCAGATCACGGAGGTCACGTTGAAGCGCGGCGCCCGGTGCAGCATGTAGCGGCCGCGCTGGCCCGCCGGCGCGCTGCGGTACGGCGCGGGTATCGACTCGGGATTCCGGCAGAGCTCGGCGAGCAGCGGCGCGGCCTTGGCCGTGATCGCCGCGGGATCGGCCTCTGTGCTCGTGATGGCGTCCAGATCCTTGACGAAGCGCTCGAGCGTGTAGTCGGCCACCGCGTCCTCCTCTAGGTGTGGACCGGCGTGTCCGGATGGCCGGCCCACTCCGTCCACGAGCCGTCGTACACCGCCACCTTCTTGTGTCCGATGAGATGCAGGCCCAGCGCCAGCACGGAGGCCGTGACCCCCGACCCGCAGGTGGTCGTGACGGGCCGCTTCAGATCCACCCCCGCCGCCGCGAACGCCTGGCGCAGGCCGTCCGGCGGCAGCAGCGTGCCGTCGGGCCGGTACAGCTCGTCGTACGGCAGGTTGAGGCTCCCCGGGATGTGGCCGCCGCGCAGTCCCGCGCGCGGCTCCGGCTCCGTGCCGGCGAAGCGGCCGCGCGACCGGGCATCGAGTGTCTGCTCGGCGCGGCTGTCGATGTTCCGGCGCACCTGGCCCAGATCCCGCACGATGCTGCGGAGGAGCCGGGCCCGGAAGCGCGCGGGGGCCACTCGGGCTGGGCCCGCCTCCACCGGACGGCCTTCCGCCTGCCACTTGCGCAGGCCGCCATCGAGCACGGCTACGCGATTGTGACCCATGGCCCGGAAGGTCCACCACACGCGGGCGGCGCTCACCACGCCCCGCACGTCGTAGACCACGACGAGATCGTGGTTCGAGATGCCGAGGTCGCCGACCTGGCGGGCGAACTGCGCGGGGCCCGGCAGCATGTGCGGCAGCGACGTCGAGCGATCGGCGATGGCGTCGATGTCGAAGAAGACGGCGCCGGGAATGTGCGCGGCCTCGAACTCGCGCCGCGGATCGCGCCCCAGATGTGGCATGTGCCAGCTCGCGTCGACCACGCGCACGCGGAGCCCGGAGCCGCCACTTGCCTTCCGGGCAAGCTGCGCGGCGAGCCACTCGGTGCTGACGAGAGTCTCGACGGGGGCGGGGCGGGCGGCGCGCGCCGCCGGCTTCGCCCGTGCGGGCCGACGCGCAGCCGCTCGGGCAGGCTTCCTGGGCTTGCGGGCTACCCTGGCAGCCCGGCGCGAGCGCTTGGCCACCTCACCGGCTCTCGGATGCGCCCGTCACGGCTTGGCCTGCGTCGGGGTGGCGTAGCGGAACTTCGACAGGTCGGCCAGCCGCTCGAGCGACATGACCCCCTCGTACTTCTCTCCGTCGATCACCCAGGTCGGATAGGCGCGCACCGGGACCTTCTCGCAGAGGTCAGGCCGCGGATTGACACCCTTGGGATCGCACTCCACGTACGGCAGCTGGCTCACGGCAGACCCGAACCGGGCCTTTTGCTCTTTGCAGGCGGGTCACCAGAACGCGCCGTAGAAGATCGCCTTGCTCGCGGTCAGGTGCCGCGCGAGGGCAAGCTGATAGCCCTCGGGCGTCGAAAAGTCGGCCGCGAAGATGAAGGCGCCGACGAGCACGGCCAGGCCGCCGGCCGTGATGCCCAGGAAAGCGAGCTTGCCTGGCCGGTACGCGGCGGCTTCCTTGCCTTCGCCCCGCGGGCGGCGCACCACGATGGTGGCCAGGAGCGCCACGGCGATCGCGCCCGAGGCGAGGCAGTACGGGCACGTCGCGCCGATGACGAAGACGGAGAGGATCGTGAGGTAGATCGAGAAGGCCACGGCGGCGGCGGCCAGCATGAAGATGGACTGCCAGCGCCGCACCGTGCGCGGCATGGCGGCGAGCACCGCAATTGCGAGGTAGACGCCCGCACCCCACATGGCCGTCGGCACGCCGGCGAGGAGCGAATAGCGGCTGGCCTGGACCATGTCGCAGCCGCTGCCGTCGCGGCAGAGGAACGCCTGGTTGCCGCCCAGCTTGAGCGCGGTGAGATACCCCGCGACTCCCAGCCCCAGCAGGGCCAGCCCCACCACGATCCAGTCGGGCTTCCCCTGGACGGTCGGGGCCGGCTCCGTCGTCTCCCCACGCTTCACCTTGGGCATCGCGCTCCTCGTCGTCCCGTGCGCTCGTGCTCTCTGCCAGCAGATTATCGCACAGAGGTTCGGCCACATCCGGGCGTCTTCGAGCGGGATATACTCCGCTCACCAAGGAGGTGTCCCATGACACTAGCCAATCGGCGCGAGTTCCTTGCCGGTGCGACGGGTCTGGTGGCCGGCAGCCTGGCCGCGGGCATCGGGAGTGCGGCGGCGCAGGGCAAAGCCAAGCCCGGAGACCGCGATCTCCTGGTGGTCGTGGACGTGCAGAACGACTTCATCCCGGGCGGCGCCCTGCCCGTGAAGGAAGGCGATCAGATCGTCCCTCTCGTCAACACGATCGCGGCGAAGTTCACCCACGTGATCCTGACGCAGGACTGGCACACGCCGGGGCACACCTCTTTTGCCTCCGCGCACGCCGGCAAGAAGCCGTTCGAGACCGTGACGCTCGCCTACGGGACCCAGGTGCTCTGGCCGGACCACTGCGTGCAGGGCACGCCCGGCGCGGACTTCCCCAAGGACCTCAAGATCCCGCACGCCGAGCTGATCATCCGCAAGGGCTACCGGCAGCACATGGACTCCTACTCGGCGTTCTTCGAGGCCGACGGCAAGTCGACCACGGGCCTCACGGGCTACGTGAAGGATCGCGGCTTCCGGAACCTCTACTTCGTGGGGCTCGCCACGGACTTCTGCGTCTGCTGGTCCGCGCTCGATGCGCGCAAGGTCGGGCTGCAGGCCACCGTGATCGAGGACGCCTGCCGCGGCATCGACACCAGCGGCTCGCTCGCGAAGGCGTGGGCCCAGATGCAGAAGGCGGGCGTCAAGCGGATGCAGTCCGGGGACCTGCCCGCGTAGGTCGAGGTGATGCAGCCGGGCGCCGGCGACGAGCAGGAGTTCCTCTACCTCACCACGCGGGGACGGAAAACCGGGCGCGCGCGGCGCATAGAGATCTGGTTCACGCGCCGCGGCCGCAGCTACTACCTCGTGGCCGAGCACGGGCTGCGCGCGCACTGGGTGCAGAACCTGCTCGTGGAGCCGCAGGTCCGCTGGCGCGTGGGCCGCACGGCGTTCCGCGGCCGCGCGCGCGTGGTGCGGGCCGAGACCGCGCCGGCCCTCGTGCGCGACATCCAGGCGCGCTCCCGGACGAAATACGGCTGGGGTGCGGGGGTCGTGGTCGAGCTCGATCCCGGCCCGCGCCGGCCGCGCCGCCGCCCTCACGGCGACGCGTAGGCCCCGCGGACCCCAGGCGTGAGGCCCGCCGCTCCGCGCTACTTGCGCTGGTTCTGCTGGGAGTGGCGCGAGCGGATGTCGCGCGCCCGCTCGTCGGCTTCGAGCGCCTCGGCGTCGCGCTGCGTACGGCGCAGCACGGCTGCGTAGTTCTCCAGCAGGCTCGCCACCGTGGGATGTTCAGGGCCGAGGCTCCGCTCGACGATGGCGATGGCGCGCGGATACATCGCGGCTGCGTCGCTCCAGCGACCTTCCGCCCGGTACACCTCGGCCAGGTTGTTGAGCGTGATGCCCACGCGCTGGTGCTCCGGGCCCACCGACTTCTCGAGGATCACCAGCGTGCGCTGGTAGAGCGGCTCCGCCTCCGCGTAGCGCCCCTGGAGATGATAGAGGGCGGCCATGTTGTTGAGGATGGTGGCGACGCTCGGGTGATCGGGGCTCAGCGTGCGCTCGCGGATCGCCAGCGATCGGCGGTAGAGCGGCTCGGCCTCCGCGTAGCGCCCCTGCACGCGGTAGAGCTCGGCCAGGTTGTTCAGCGGCTCCGCCATCACGGGCGTTTCCTTGCCCGGGCCGGGATCCAGGATGGCGAGCGCGCGCCGGTAGGCGTCCTCGGCCTCCGGGTAGCGGCGCTCTTCGAAGTACACGAGCCCGAGATTGCCCCACGTGATGCCCACGTCCGGATGGCGCGGGCCCATCCGCGCTTGGCGAATGGCGATGGAGCGGACCAGGAGCGGCTCAGCGTCCACGTAGCGCCCCTGCACGCGGAAGAGGTCGCCCAGGTCGTTCAGGGTGACGGCCAGCGCGGGATGATCCGGGCCCAGGGCTCGCTCCTGGATGTCGAGGGTACGCCCGTAGAGCGTCTCGGCCTCGCGGTAGCGCCCCTGCGCATTGAAGAGCGCGGCCAGCCCGCCCAGAGGCATCGCCATGCGGATGTGATCGGGCCCGAGCGCACGGTCCACGATCACGAGCGCCCGCTGGTACAAGGGCCACGCCTCCGCGTAGCGCCCCTGCTCCCGGTAGAGCCCGCCCAGGCTCGAGAGCGTGCGCGCCACCTCGGGATCCGCGGGGCCGAGCTTCTTCTCCTGGATCTGGAGCGCGCCGCGGTAGAGCGGCTCGGCCTCGGCAAAGCGCGCCTGCGCCTGATAGGCGGCGCCGAGATTGACCATTGACACGCCCGCCGCCAGATCGTCGGGTGGAAGCTTCTTCTCGGCGATGGTGAGCGCTCGGCGAAACACCGGCTCCGCGTCGGCGACCAGCCCTTGCTGGAGCCATGCGGCGCCGACGTTGTTGAGATCGGCGATGAGACGGGGGTCGTCGGGCGGCACGGCCTTCTCGGTCACCGAGAGCGCGCGGTGCAGCACGGGGGCCGCCTCGCGCGCGCGGCCCTGCTCGCGATAGAAGAGCCCGAGCGCCGTCAGGCTCCGGGCGAGCCGCGGGTCGGCGTCGCCGAAGCCTTCCGCCTGCGCGACCGCGCTCCTGTACAGGCGCTCCGCGTCCTCCACCTGCCCGCGGTCCCAGGCGCGCTCGGCCGCGCTCACCTGCTCCTCCCAGCTCGGCGACTGCGCGGCGGCGGCCATCGGCCACAAGGCGAGGAGGAGCGCGAGGGCGGGCGTCAGGACGCCGCGGGGCCGGCGGGGAGGGCGCATGCGCGAGTATACCGTGCGGGGGAACCGGTGTAGACTAGGCGCCTCAGGAGGTGCGCACATGAGCGAAGATCTCATGACCAAGGTGCAGGATCTGATCGACTCGACCATCAATCCGGCCGTGGCGGGTCACGGCGGCTTCGTCCAGCTCGTCGAGGTCAAGGACAACAAGGTGTATCTGATGATGGGCGGCGGCTGTCAGGGATGCGGCGCGGCGGACGTGACGCTCAAGGCCGGCATCGAGCGGCTGATCAAGGAAGAGCTGCCCGAGGTGGAAGAGGTCCTGGACGCCACGGACCACTCCGCCGGCACCAATCCGTACTACCAGCCCACCAAGTAGCGCGTCCGCTAGTCCCGAGCGCCCACCCTCTCCCCCGTTCGGGGGGCGAGGGTATCGAGGGGCGTCTTCTTCCGCAGCCAGTCCCACAGGCGGATGCCGAGCAGCACGGCCAGGGTGATCGCGTAGTAATAGGGCGTCGTGCGCCCCTTCTTGGCCAGCCAGAGGAAGTGCAGCACGCCCAGCCCGCCGATCACGTAGGCGAGCTTGTGGAGGAGCCGCCAGTTCGCGCCGCCGAGGCGCTTGATCATCCCCGCGGTCGAGGTGGCGGCGAGCGGGATCAGGAGCACGAGCGCGAGCACTCCCACCGTGATGTACGGCCGCTTGAGGACGTCCTCCCACATCGGCCGCCACGCGAAGAAGTGATCGAGCCCGATCCACACCGCGAAGTGGAGGCACACGTAGAAGAAGGCGAGGAGGCCCAGAAGCCGCCGCAGCTGAATGGGCCAGGACCAGTGGAAGAGCGTACGCAGGGGGGTCATCCCGAGGCTCGTCAAGAGCAGCACGAGGGCCGTGAGCCCCAGCGTGCGCGTGATGTGGTCGATCGGATTGGCGCCGAGGTCGTCCGTCAGGAAGCCGCGCACGAGCACGCCCAGCGGCCAGAGGCTCGCGATCCAGACCGCCGCCTTCAGGCCCACCCGCACCCGCCAGGTCATGACGTGCCTAGTAGAACTTCTTGAGGTCCATGCCCGCGTAGAGGGACGCCACCTGATCGGCGTAGCCGTTGAACATGAGCGTGTCGCGGCGCTTGAACTCGCCGATGCGGCGCTCCGTCGCCTGGCTCCACCGCGGGTGGCTCACCTCCGGGTTCACGTTGGAGTAGAAGCCGTACTCGCTGGGCGCGGCCTTGTTCCAGGACGTCTTGGGCTCGTCCGACGTGAGGCGGATGCGCACGATGGACTTGCCGCTCTTGAAACCGTACTTCCACGGCACCACCACCCGGAGCGGCGCGCCGTTCTGATTCGGCAGCACCTGCCCGTAGAGCCCGACCGTCATGAGCGTCAGCGGGTGCATCGCCTCGTCGAGCCGGAGCCCTTCCGTGTAGGGCCAGTCGAGCGAGAAGCCGAAGATTCCGCGCTTCTGCCCCGGGAACATCTCGGGGTTCACCAGCGTGGTGAACTCCACGTACTTGGCCTGTCCCGTGGGCTCGACGCGCTTGAGGAGGGTGGACAGCGGAAAGCCGATCCACGGGATGACCATGGACCACGCCTCCACGCAGCGCAGGCGGTAGACGCGCTCCTCCAGGGGAAGCTTGATCAGCTCCTCGATGTCGAAGGTCTTGGGCCTGGCGCAGAGGCCGTCGACCTGCACGGTCCACGGGCGCGTCTTGAGGGAGGCCGCGTGGGCGGCCGGATCGCCCTTGTCCGTGCCGAACTCGTAGAAGTTGTTGTAGGTGGTGACGCTCTTGTACGACGTGAGCGCTTCCTGCACCTGATAGGCGGGATTCTTCGTGGCCGCGAGCGGCTGGAGATTGCCCTGGGCCTCCGCCTCCCGGCTCCAGGGCGTCAGCGCGAGGGCGGCCACGCCGGTCATGAAGGCGCGGCGGTTGAGATAGACTCCGTGGGCCGTGATCTCCCCGGAGGCGATGTCCTCGCCCCGGAGCTTCTGATCGGCGGATCGCTTGATGAGCATGTGCGTGACCCTCCTTGCGTGAGACGCACTTCCGATGCTAACAGGTTCGCCCCAGCGCCATGTCACAGGGCTGTCAACAGCTGCCCTGCCGGGCGGCCGATCAGATACCGAGCAGGGGGGTCCCAGCCGGCGGAGCGGGGCGCGGCACCATGGCCCCGGGCAGCTCCTCCACGACGCGCGTGCCGGCCAGCCAGTCCGCAAGCCCGCGCCGCTCCTCACCGAAGAGGATACCTACGTACCCGAGCCCGAACGCCGCCCAGGACAGGAAGCCGCCGAAGCAGCGCAGAAGGGCGCGGCCGTAGCCGGGCAGGCTGCCGTCGAGCCGGACGACCGCGATGCCGAGCGCCATCTTGCCCAGGGTCTGGCCGCAGCCGCCGACGAGGACCACGTGATACGCGATATGCAGCGCCGCGGCCAGGCCGAGCACCGCCAGCAGGATTAGCGCCGCATCGCGCACATCGCTCGGCGGATGGTCGAGCGCCCACAGCCCGATCACGAGCCACATCGAGCAGAGGAGCCAGACGAGCACGCCGACCGCGCAATCGACCACGTGCGCGGCCAGCCGCGGCCAGAAGCCGGCCGTGGTCAACGCCGTCACGGCCGCGCGGCCGCGCCCCCGTAGAGGCGCCGGTACTCCTCCCAGGCGAGCATCACGCGGCGGACGAAGCCTCGCGTCTCCGTGAAGGGGATCAGCTCCACCCACACCTCGACATCGTCCGAGGCTCGCGCCTTCCACCACTGCCGCACCGGCGTGGCGCCCGCGTTGTACGCGGCCACCGCGAGGCGCGGATCGCCGAACTCCTTGAGCAGCCCGGCCAGGTGCGCGCTGCCGAGCGTCAGGTTCGCCCCCGGCTCATCGAGGAGCGCGCCGTCGTTGAACGGCATGCCTCGCTGCCGGGCCATCGGTCGGGCCGTATCGGGCATGAGCTGCATGAGGCCGCGGGCGCCGACCCGCGAGCGAGCCTGGGCGTTGTAGGACGACTCCTCGCGCACCACGGCCGCGACCAGGAACGGGTCGATGGCGACGCGGGAGGCGGCGTCGTGCAGCTCGGAGCGCCACCCCATCGGGTAGTAGGCCTCCCAGAACATCCGCGGCACTCCGGGCGGGGCGCTGCGCGCGAGCCCGAGGAAGTGGCGGCGAAGGATCCGCAACCCCAGGTAATAGCGTGCCTCCTGGGCGTACGCGCTGGAGAGCGCGTAGAGGCGGCGCGTGTCGCTCACGGAGCGGCGCACGAGCTCGTCCATCTCCTCGTCCGCATAGTCGTCGAGCCCGACCGCGTGCAGCGCCTCTACGCGGGCGTACGGTGCATCGGCCTGGAGAAGCTCCTTCGGATCGGCGGGCAGCGAGGTGGCCAGCTGGCTCGCCGCCGGATTGCGACCGGGGCTGGGCTGGGTCTTCGGTGCGCGGCGCGCGGCCAGGATGCCATGGTAGCTCCGCGGCGACTCGGAGATGAGCTGTGCGAAGTGCTTGCTCGCGGCCTCGCTCTGTCCGGCGGCGCTCTGGGCGCGGGCCGTCCAGTAGAGCGCCGCGTCCCGGTAGTTCTGGCTCGCGGTGCGGATGGCGAGGATGCGCGACCAGCGGTCGGCGGCCTCCGTGTAGTCGGAGCGAAGCCACGAGAGCCAGCCCAGACGCCACTGTGCCGCGATCCCTTCGTCGGACTCCGGGTAGCCCTGGGCGAGCTTGAGGTACACCGCCTCGGCGGCCTTCGCGTCCGGGCCCGATTCCAGCATACGCGCCTTGAGGAGCAGCGCGTCGTCAGCCTCGGGCGATTTCGGGTAGTCGGCGACGAGCCGGTCCAGGACGGCGAGCGCGCCTTCGCGATTCTTCTTCTGCTGGATCTTGGCCGACTCGAGCAGCCACGGCGCCTGCTTCTCGCCCGAGGCCAGCGACAGCGCGCGCGCGGTGGCGGCGAGCGCGACGTCGTCCCGGCCCGCGCGCCGCGCGCCGTCCAGCACCACGCGCAGCGCCTTCAACGCCACCTCGGACGGGGGGTTCTGGGCGAGAACGCCCTCCGCCTCGGTGCGCCCCTGATCGGCCAGCCCGGCCGCCGTCACGCGCTCCGCGCGCTCGATGCGCTGCGCCGGCGTGGCCGGCGTGACGGGCACGCCGCGCTTCTCGAGCGCGCGCAGCTCGCGCGCGGCCGCATCGGCATACTGAGTCGCCGGCGCCGTCAGCCAGAGCTCGCGGAACGCCGTCGCGGCGTCGCCGGGACGCCCGGCGGCGGCCAGCGACTGGCCCATGCGGAGCCGCACCTTCGGCGCCTCGGCGTGCTCGGGGAATCGATCCAGGAAGCGGCGCCACAGCACGGCCGCCACGCCGTCGTCGCCGGTACGGGAGGCCTGCTCCGCGGCGAGGAGGAGCGCCGGAGGCACGGCACGGCTTTCCGGGGCCAGGTCCACCGCCTGCTGGGCCGCCGCACGGGCGCCGGCGAAGTCGCCCAGGCGGGCCAGGCTCTCGGCCTGCTGCAGGAGGGCGTACTCCGCGATGGGGGCGGCGATCCCGCTGACCTCGGCGAACTCGCGCTCCGCCTGCGCCCAGTCGCCCCCCCGATACGCGGCCATGGCCGCCACGAATCGCTCCCGCGCCTCCGGCGACAGCCGCACCGGAGACGGCCCGGCTGCGATGGCAGGGAGGCTCCCCCCGGAGAGCGATCCGAGGATGAGCACGATACAGGAGAGAGCGGCCAGCGCCCGGCGCATCTTTCGAGTTTACCTGAGACTGGTGTCGCGGGCGATCCGGCGCGTGTAGATGATCCGCTGCAGCGCGGTGAAGTTGGTCAGCACGGCCAGGAGGGCCATGACGGGAGTGAGAAGGTGGAAGGTGCCGCCCGCGATGAGCGCGATCAGGCGCTCGGGCCGCTCGATCATCCCGATGTCGCACCGGACCCCGATGGACTGCGCCCGCGCCTTCGTGTAGCTGGTCATGACGGTGCCCGCCAGCGTGGCCATGGTCAGCACGGCGCCCGCGGTGTCGCCCCGTTGCTGGTAGTAGACGAGGACGCCCAGGAGGACCGCGACGTCCGAGTAGCGATCCACCACGGAGTCCAGAAAGGCCCCGTAGTCGCTGTCCGACCCGGCCAGGCGGGCCACCGCGCCGTCGAAGAAATCGAAGAGCCCGGCCACGGCGAGCAGTGCGGCGCCCGCGCGCAGCTGCCCGGCGGCAAAGACGTACGCGGCGGCCACGCTCACTCCCAGGCCCAGGACGGTCAGGTGATTGGGCCGCGCGCCCAGGTGCAGGAGCAGACGCGCCACGGGATCGAAGAGGCGATGCAGGGGGGCTTTGTAGTGGCCCAGCATCTAGAGCGGCTTGCTCAGGGCGTCTTCGAGCGCCGCGCGCGCCTGCGCCATCTCGTGTGCATCCTCGATGCGGCGGCCCTGGCGATCCGCCACATAGAAGGTGTCGTACGCGTGATCGATGTCCGTGGCGATGCGCGCGCTCGCGATCGAGAGACCGCACTGCGCGAGGGTCTTCGTGATCAGGTAGAGGAGGCCGACGCGGTCGGGGCACTTCACCTCGACAACCGTGTGGGTGTCCGACAGGTGGTTGTCGACGGAGACCTTCGCCGGGCCAGGCACCGATTCGTCGGCGGGCCGGCCGCCGCGGCGCGCGGCCAGGAGCACGTCCACGGTCTGCTCGCCCGAGAGCACGCGGCGAAGCGACCCGAGCGTGCGGCGCCATCGCGCCTCCTCCGTCACGGCCTCGCCGAACGGATCGTTGACCTGGAAGGTGTCGATGGCGATCCCGTCGGCGCGCGTGTGAATCTGCGCGGACAGGATGTTGATGCCGTTGGCGGCCAGGCTGCCCGCGATGAGCGAGAAAAGCCCCGGCACGTCGCGGGTAACGATGACCAGGTCCGAGGAGCCGAGATCGCGATGATGGAAGAGCTCTGTCGCGACCGGCTCCTCCTCCAGCCGCTCGATGAGCCGCATGTGCGCCGCGATGCGGGCGGGCGGGGCCATCGCGAGATAGCGGTCGGAGACCATGGCGAGATGGCCGGGGACGGCGTTCTTCAGCCCGGGATCTTTCAGCTCCGCCAGCACGCGCTGGGCGACATCCTCGCGCGACAGGCGCTCGGGCTTGCCTCCCGTCAGCCGGGTCAGCGCGCCCAGGTAGAGTTCCCAGAGAATCTGGGCCTGCCAGCCCGTCATGACCCCGGGACCCACCGCGCGCATGTCGGCGAAGGTGAGCAGGTAGAGCATGCGCAGCCGCTCGGGCGTGCCCGCCAGCGCGGCCAGTCCTTCGACCGTCTTGGGATCGTTCACGTCCCGCCGCTGGGCGATGTGCGACAGCGCCACGTGCTGCGCGACGAGGAAGACCACGGCGCCGGCGGCCCCGCCTTCGAGCCCGATCCGCGCCGTCAGCTCCTGGGCGAGCGGGATGCCCTTGGCCACGTGCCCGTGGCCTTTGCCCTTGCCGATGTCGTGCAGGAGCATGCCCAGCATCAGGAGATCCGGGCGCTCGACCTCGTTCAGGACCTGCGCGATGCCTTCCGATGACGCCGAGGCTCCCGGGGCCAGCGCTTCGAGATTCTCCACGGCGATCAGCGAGTGCTGGTCGGCCGTGAACTTGTGGTAGACGTCGTACTGCACGAGACACGTCAGCGCGCCCCATTCGGGCAGGTAGCGGCCGAGGAAGCCCACCTCGTGCATCTGGCGCAGCGTCTGCGCCACGCGCCCCCAGCTCCGGCAGATGTCGAGGAAGAGGTCGCGCACGGCCGCGGCGCGCTGGAAGTCGTCGGTCACGAGGTCGAGGGCCTCCTCGACCGCCCGCTCGACGTCGACCCCGAGCTCGAGGCCCAGCCGGTGCGAGTGCCAGAAGACCTTCATGAGCCGCACCGGGTCCTCGCGGAAGTCGCGCCCGTCGGCGTGGACGAGGTGGATCCGCTCGTCCATCACGAAGAGCCCGTCGGCCAGCGCCTCCTGGCGCAGGCGCCGCAGCACGGTGCCCCGCCGCGAGAGCGTCTCCTGGCAGCGCGCGATGAGCCGGCTCGACACCCGGTGGATGACGCGCGCGTGGAGATAGTAGTCGCGCATGAACTTCTCCACGTCCAGCGACATCTCGTCGCTCGCGTAGCCGAAGCGCTTGGCGATCTGCGGCTGGATGTCGCGCGACAGCACGTCGTTCTTGTGCCCGGAGAGGAAGTGGAGCTCGTTGCGCACGCGCCAGAGAAAGGTCAGGGCGGCGTCCGTCAGCTTCTCCTCGCTCCGCGTGATGAGCCCCTTCTCGAGGAGGTCGCGCAGCGTGCGCGCGCCGAACTTGGTGGAGGCGAGCCACATGGCGGTGTGGAGATCCCGCAACCCGCCCGCCGACTCCTTGACGTTGGGCTCGCCCATGTACGGCGAGCCGCCGAACTTCCGGTAACGCTGATCGCGCTCGGCCAGCGCCGTCTCGAGGAACTGGCCGAAGTCCTTGCGGTAGACGTTCTCCGCGAGGACCTTGCGGAAGCGCTGGAACAGCCGCCGGTCGCCGATGACGTAGCGCGCCTCCTGCATGGAGGTGCGCGAGGCGAAGTCGGTCCGCGCCATGGCCACGCAGTCGGGCAGGCTCCGCACCGAGTGACCCACCGTGAGGCCCAGGTCCCACAGCGCGTAGAGCAGCCCCTGCGTGACGCGCTGGATGTAGGGCCCCATCTCGCCGTCATAGATGACCATGAGGTCGAGGTCGGAGAGCGGTCCCAGCTCCCCACGCCCGTAGCCCCCGAGGGCGACCAGCACGATGGCCGCCGGCGGTGCCCCTTCCTTCCTGGCGTCGTCCACCGCCAGGCGGAACAGCGTGGAGAGAAAGCCGTCCATGAAGGACGCGTAGGCCTGGACGGAATGCTGCCCGGAGGCGCCGCCCAGATGCGCGGCCTTGAGGAAGTCGACGTGCTGCGAGAGGTGCTGGCGGAGGAGCTCGAGCCTCAGCCGGCGCCGGCGCTCCGCACGCTCCGCTACCGTACCTTCGAAGCCCCGCTCCGCCTGCGCTTCCACGCGCCTGACCTGGCGGAACAAGTCCGCAGACATGTCGAAACCCTACATGGCTTCCCTCGGGGATGTCAAACGTGGCGCGGAGTTGGACGGCGGGATAGAATTATCCGCCATGAAGAAGATCTGGCGCGACGCGCTCTCGGCCGTGACGCCGTATGAAGCAGGCAAGTCCCTGGAAGCCATTGAAAAGGAGCTCGGGCTCCCCTCCGTGCGGCGGCTCTCCGCTAACGAGAACCCGCTGGGTCCATCGCCCAGGGTGATCGAAGCGCTCAAAGCCGAGGCCGGGCGCGCTCACCTCTACCCGGACGGCGGCTCGACGGCGCTCCGCGAGGCCGTGGGGCAAAAGCTGGGCGTCCCGCCCGACTGGATCATCGCAGGCAACGGCGGCGACGAAATCCTGAGCCTCATCGCCCGGGCCGCCTTCGAGCCCGGCGACGAGATCGTGATGCCCCACCCCGCCTTCGAGCCCTACTCGATCGAGGCGCACCTGGCCGGGGCCATTCCGGTGCAGAGCCCACTCCGCGGCTACGAGACGGACCTCGACGACATGCTCGCCCGCCTGACGCCGAGGACCAAGGTCGTGTTCCTCTGCACCCCGCACAACCCGGCGACGACCATCGTGCGCCGCGCGCCGCTCGATCGCTTCCTCTCCGCCCTGGGCGACGATCCACCGCTCGTCGTCATCGACGAGGCGTACCGGGATTTCTGCGACGATCCGGAGACGCCGGACGGCGTGGCGCTCGCGAGGCGCTGGCCGCGCGTGGTGACGCTGCGCACCTTTTCCAAGGTCGCGGGGCTGGCGGGGCTGCGCGTGGGCTTCGCCGTGGCGCAGCCGGAGGCCATCGGCTGGCTGGGTCGCGTGCGCGCCCCGTACAACGTGAACCGATTCGCGCAGGTCGCCGCAGTGGCTGCGCTCGATGACACGGACCACCTCGAGCGCACACGCGCGCTCGTGCTCGCCGAGCGGCCACGGCTCCTCGCCGAGCTGGCCCGGCGGGGCGCACCCGCCCCCGCCTCACAGTCCAACTTCATCCTCCCGCGGGTGGGCGATCAGGCCGACGCGATCCGGACCGCGCTCTTCAAAGCAGGCATCCTGGTGCGCGACGGCGCGGGGGTGGGCTTCCCAGGGCATCTCCGGATCGCCATCGGCACCCGGGACGACAACGACCGGCTCCTCGAGATCTGGGATCGAGCGATCCGGTAGACGAGCTCCGGAGCCCGCCTGCCGTGGCCGCGCCGCGGCTATCTCTCGCTCACCTCACCGTGCTCGACGCGCATCCCCTGGAGCTCGTCGATGCCGCGGTGGCCGGCGGCTTCGACGCCATCGGGCTTCGCATCGTCCCGCCCATGCGGACCGACGCGATCGTTCCGGTGATCGGCGACGAAGACCTGCTCCGGCGCCTCGAGCGGCGCCTGGCGGAGACCGGCATCGAGATCCTCGATGTCGAAGCGATATGGCTCGGGCCCGACTCGGACGTGGACGCGCTGGAGCCGGCGTTGGCGGTCGGGCAACGGCTCGGAGCGCAGAACGTGCTCGTGGTCGGCAACGATCCGGATGCCGCCCGCGTCATCGACAATTTCGCGGCGCTCGCCGAGCGGGCCGCGCGTTATCGGCTCAAGCTCGGGCTGGAATTCATCCCCTATTGCCGGACCTCGACGCTCTCCCAGGCGCAGGCGGTCGTGAAAGCGTCGGGGCAGCCCAACGCCGGCGTGCTGGTCGACGCCCTGCACCTGATTCGATCGGGCGGCAGCGTCGATGACCTCAGGAAGGTGGAGCCGGCCGCGATCCTCTACGGGCAGATCTGCGATGCGCATGCCGAGCGGCCACAGACACCCGAGGCGCTCCGGCACGAAGCGCGCGGCGGCCGCCTGTATCCGGGTCAGGGCCATCTCCCGCTCAGGGAGATCCTGGAGGCGCTGCCGCGCGGCCTGCCGCTGGGCGTCGAAGCGCCGTGCCCCGACTACGGGCAGCTGCCGCCGGCCGAGCGCGCGCGGATCTGCGGCGCCGCCACGCGCCGGCTCCTGACGACCGTGGGACTCTAGACGCGCTCCTGCGCCTCGAGCGCGCGAATGCGGCGGGACAGCGTCACGAGCAGACGCTGGGTGAGATCCGGGACCTCCCGCATGAGCTCCTGAAAGTTCTTCCGGTCGATGACGAGGACGCGCAGGGGCGTGGCGGCGCGCACGGTGACGGAGCGAGGCCCGCCGTCGAGCAGGCTCATCTCGCCGAAGAAATCTCCCGGCTTGAGAAAGGCCCGCTTCTTGCCGGGTTTCTCGACCGCGGCCGACCCGTCCAGGATGACGAAGAACTCGTCGCCGGGCTGTCCGGCGCGCGTCAGCGAGGTCCCGGCCGGCACCTCGACCACGCGCGAGATATCCGAGACGGCCCGCAGCTGCTTCTGGGTGCAGTCGGAGAGCAGCGGCACCTCTTCGAGATGGCGGATCTTCTCATCGTGGCTCACGCGCGCCCCGGCGGGCTGAGCCCGGCGCAGCGCATCCTTGAGATCCTGGGGGATCGAGCCATCGAGGATCCTGCCTATGAGTTCCATGCGACCTCCCTCAGCGTTGCTTGCGCGCCGGCTGCGACTTGGCGGCGGCTTTCGGCCTGTCCTCGGGCGGCTTGGTCAGCCGCTCCCGTTCCGCATGGAGCGCGCGGATCTCGCGCTCGAGCCTGGTGATGCGCTCCTGGGCCAGCGCGGCCTGCAGGCGCAGATCCTCGGCTTCCTTGTAGACCCGCGTCAGCTCCCGCTCGAGGCGGATCGCGTCGCGCCGGGCGCCCCCCCATTTGACCCAGAGCACCGTCGCCAGCACGACGAGCACCAGGCACGCGGCCATGAGCGCCCAGGGACGCCGAGGATAGCCATCCGTCACGCGCTCGTCGTCCTCCGCGTCGTCCCCGAGAGAGCGGCCCCTGCGCATGTCGCTTCGAGACTAGCACCACGCGGTCGGACCCGGCCAGATTTTGCTAGAGTTCGAGGGTGATTCCTGGATTGACCATCGGCCACGTCACCGATCTCGATGCGCTCACCGGCTGCACCGTGATCCTCCCCGAGCGGCCCGCCGTGGGCGCGCTCGAGATCGCTGGCTGGGCCGCGGGGGTGCACGGGATCGAGTTCCTCGACCCGCGGCATCTCGCTCCCACGGTGGACGGGATCGTCCTCGCGGGCGGCAGCGCGTTCGGCCTCGAGGCAGTCTGGGGCGTCATGGCCTTTCTCGAGGAGCACGGCCGTGGCTTCCCCGTGAGCCGCACCGTGGTGCCTCACGTCGCCGGCGCCATCATCTTCGACCTCAACCTGGGCGACTTCCGACGTCGACCGGATCGCGCCATGGGCTACGCGGCCTGCGTGGCCGCCCACGCGGGGCCCGTCGAGGAAGGCAACGTCGGTGCGGGCACGGGCGCCTCCGTGGGCAAGCTCTACGGCCTCGATCGGGCCATGCGCGGGGGCCTCGGCTGCGCCCGCGTGGACGTGGGCGGTGCCGCCGTGGGCGCGCTGATGGTCGTCAACGCGGTCGGTGACGTCCGCGATCCGGCGACGGGACGTCTCATCGCAGGGGCGCGGGACTCCGCCGCCGGGATGAAGCTCGTGGACACGGCGGCCGAGCTCGAGGCCGGCGCGCAGCTCCCTCGCTTCCGTCCCCTCAACACGACGATCGGCGTCCTCGCCACGACAGCGGCGCTGGGCAAAGCCGATGCCGCCCGGCTGGCGCGCCGCGCGCTCACGGGCTTCGATCGCGCGCTCTCTCCTCCCCACCTGCCGACGGACGGCGATGCGCTCTTCTGCCTGTCCGTGGGCGACACGCTCGCGGAGCCGGACGCGCTCGGAGGGGCAGCGGAGCAGGTCGTT
>Ga0335070_10004072_pt1 | contig 17059 bp, 10 predicted proteins | sample Lox_Sample_13_FD_206722 | JGI IMG/M metagenome (GOLD analysis project Ga0335070, IMG submission 206722) | Soil microbial communities from Loxahatchee National Wildlife Refuge, Florida, United States - Lox_Sample_1.3 | ecosystem: Environmental > Terrestrial > Soil > Wetlands | place: USA... | reverse complement strand
GTAATTAAGATCCCAAGCAATAATCCAGACCTTAGGCGCATGAGTTTTGCTCGCAGTATTCGTTGTCCCTTTAGTCCGCGGATGGGTAGTGCCTTCATAAAAATAACGCCAGAAGGGCGCCACGTACTAAATCGGTTTAGCGCGCCATGTGTAACACGAATGAAAAGTGCGGTCAAGCAGCTATGGGCGGACAACCAAAACAGAGACAGTTCGCGTGCGCCATTGCTTGTTCGCTAGCTGGACTGAACGGCTCTCTCTTTCCGTGTGCGCGAAGAAGGCACTGCGGCAGTTGTGCCGCGTACGATCAACTCCGGCTCGACAATGATTGTGGACGCGATAGCAGAGCGTTCGCGGTTCGGCTGCGCTAACCGTCGCAATACGTTCTCGGCTGCCATCCTGCCCATCTTCTGCAGCGGCTGATGAACCGTGGTGAGGCCGGGGATGTGATAAGCGGCAGTCTCGATGTTATCGAATCCCACGACCGAGACATCTCTGGGCACGCGCCAGCCAAATTCGTCAATGGCGCGCATCGCACCCAGGGCGGAGATATCGTTGAAGGCAAAAAGGGCAGTAAAGCGCTCGCGCGAAGCAAGCAGTTCTTGCATCACCCGGTAGCCTTGTTCTGGCGAGGGCGAGTTCCGTTCGATCTGGACCGTGAGCCTGGGAGAAATTGGTACACCTAATTCGCGCGCCACCGAGGCAACGGCGTTCCATCGGACCTCGGTATCGGGAACGAAGTCCTGGCCCTTGATGACCGCGATTTTCCTGTGTCCGAGCTCCACCAAATGGCGCAAGGCAACCTCGGCAGCGCGCCGATGGTCCAGAACAATGTTGGTTACGCCCTTGACCTCGTCGTGACTGGATACGGTTGCAACCGGGATCGGCAGCTCTCGGCGCCACGGGGTAGTTACAAGGATCAGACCATCCACGGAACGTTGCAGGAACATCTGCGGATATTCATCGATCAGATCCCGCCGAAAGCGGTGACTGGCGACGAAATAGAAATAGCCTTCCTGGAGCAGGTAGTCCTCTATGCCGCTGAGCACCGTAGCGTTGTAGCCCTCGCTGACCTCAGGAACCATGACGCCAATCGTGAAACTGCGTCCAGTACGCAGGGAGCGAGCAAAGAAGTTGGGTTTGTAATGCAGTTTGCGCGCGGCTTCAAAAATCAGATCCTTCGTCTGCGGAGAAATGGTGTCCGCGACCGCAGAACCATTCATCACCAAGGACACGGTAGCCGGCGCAAGTCCCAGGTACTCAGCGAGCCCTTTCAGTCCGATCGACTTACTTTCACCCCGAGACTTTTTTCTCACTTGGCCGGATGACATGGCCCGGAGTTTCGCACAGGAAAGACCCGAATAGCAACAAGCGCGAGCAGACGTCCGTAATCTAAATCGATATAGACAGGGCCCCGATGCAATTTAGGGCTTGACAAGAGAGGCAGACAGAGGTAGAAGGTCGAACGGCGACCGAGTGCTGTGGGGCACGCCGCCGCGTCGCCCGAACCCGTGAGGCTGTCTCTCGGTCGCACGCGGACACGGGGGAAGTGAGTTAAAGTGCGGTCTTTACCTGCACAGGGCATCCAGTGTCTCTTCGGCGCTCCAGATTCTGTAGGTATCTACAATTTTGCGTACACGTTTTACCTCAACAAAATCGTCTGTCTGCTTGACAGCAGCGCAGGTCTGCAGCACTTCTCTTGTCTCCACCGCACCGTACTTGCTTTGCTCGGCGTCCAGGGCTACAGCGTCGATGCCGGCTGCCTTGAGTGCCCGAAGCATCTCCTCGCGTCCGCTCTTGGCTAGGTGATCCGGGAAAAAACCTCTATTCCCCACGATTACGCCCATGGTCATGTTCTTGTTATTGATCGACATAGAACGCTCCTAACTGCGCTTCAGAGTGGCCTCCCGCGCACAAATGGCAACGACAGACCGCGAATGCACGCGAATGCTCCCGACCAGAATTCGCTGTCTGATTGTGGGTTCTGTCAGTAACCGTACTAACGTGATCGCGCCCGAGAGCTAGTCGCCCAACCAGCGCGCAAAGGACCCTCGGTCTAAAATTTTAGTTGACCGACTCCCGGCCGGCACCTGCAAACTGGAACCTTCGCTTGCGAAGGAGCTGGGAATCGAGTTGTCACCGTTTAGGACAAAGCCGCTCCCCAGCCCTACCCCAATCCTGTCAATCGTAAACACTTTTCCACAACGGGAATTTCGAAGAAGTTAATCAGATATTCATTTTGGTTTAACGCGGCTGTAGCACCGTACCGGCATCCTTGCTCGACGGAAAAGTCTCGCTCCTCGCGAGAAAAGTCGCTTCGGTCGTCATCCACAGGAGGAAACTCATGCATTTTCACGACCCGAATAGCAGTCCTACAGGGGTGGGCTTCGCAGTACCAGCGAAGCGTGTCGCCTGGTGCCTGATGGGATCGGGCATTTTTCTTTTTTTGTATTTACTGAGTGCGCAAGCGCAGATCTCAAGTGCAAATTGGGGCAAAGTCACGGCACCGGTTTATGGCAGCAGTGAAACGGTTGCCGGGGGCGCTTACTCCAACGCGGAGCTTTTTTCCGGGCCAAACAAATTTGGGGGTTATTTCTCAGGGGTGCTGCCAAACGGACGAAAAGTCACGCCCGCCGGAACAACGATTCAAATTGGCATGAATCCGCTGGGTATTGCTCTTACTCCCGACGGCAAGTACTTGATCACAAGTAATGATGATGAACGTGAAGGTGGCTTCGCCTCTTATCAAAGCACGGCCAACCTTGGGGGCTACTCGCTTTCTGTCATTGATACCAGTTCGCTGGCGGTGGTATCGCAAATCAACGTCTCCGGAAAATTCTTTGTTGGCCTACAAGTTACTGGCTCCGGCCCTTATACGGTCTGGGCATCTGGCGGCGGCGACAACAGCGTTAAGCTTTTTGGTGTCACGGCTGCTGGCGTGATTTCGGCCGCCGGGAGCATTGTAATTCCTCCCATCCAATCTAGTTTGACAGGCTTCGTGTCCAACTACACGCCTGGCAGCGCTTTGGCAACGAATGCGAGCGGCCTGCCTTCGGGCATCAGCAAGACCGCGCCTAACCCAATCACATTCCCGGCTGGATCCGCCTTGAGCCCCGACGGGAAATTCCTATACGTTGCCTGCAACGGCGATAACAGCATCGCTGTGATCAACACGGCAACGTCCGCCGTAGTGCGGCAGGTACCGATCGGCTATTTCCCGTACTCAGTTTCCGTTTCGACAGACGGGCAAACCGTTGCAGTATCGAACTGGGGCATTACCGAGTACAGGTTTAAAAACCCAACTTACGACGGCAGCGGCAAACTGATCGCCCTGGGAACGACTGGGACGAACGCGCCGGATGGGTACTACGTTCCGGTTACGAATACTCTGGGTGCGGTTCCGAAGACGTCTTCCGTCTCGGTTCTTTCAGCGCCTTCGGGCAACGGTGCGAGCTTAAGCCTGCTCAAGGCGAAGTACCTCGGCCACAAGCTGGATGCGCTCATAAATGTTGGGGATACTCATCCGTCGGCTACGGCAGTTGTCCACAGCAGCCTCGGGGATTTCCTTTTTGTAACCAAGTCCAACAGCGATGCTCTGGGTATTCTCTCGCTGGCAGGCGCCAAGAGTACGAAGTACCCCGACTTCAACCTCTCTCCAATTTCCGTGACCGGTGTTAATCCCAAGGTCCACGGCGCCTACCCCAATGCTCTTGCTGTCTCCCCCGACAACACTCGACTCTATGTAGCCGAAGCCGGCATCAACTCCGTAGCGGTGCTGGATGTTACGACTCCAACCACACCAGCACTGTTGGGACGCATTCCCACCGATTGGTATCCGACAGCCCTGTCGGTTAGCGCCGATGGCCACTACCTATATATTGCGAACGCGAAAGGGATCGGCGAGGACATCAATCCTGCCATCGTGAGTCCCGGCACGCAAACGCCACCTCCAAGCGGGCTAACCTCGGATCCGAGTACCGATAGCAACTACATCTTCGGATCGTTGCAGCAGGTCGATCTCACAACTCTGTCATTGGATAACACGACAGTGCTTGGCAACAACTTCGCGATTAACAACGTCAGCGATGCCAGTGTCGTTCCGCTCGGGGGCAAAGCCTCGAAGAAGATCAAGCACGTGATCTTCATCCTGCACGAGAACAAGACATTCGACTCGATGCTGGGCAGTGTCTCCGGCTTCGGCAACTATGCCGGGACCACCTTCAATAATCGTGATGGCTCGACCTACACGGCCGGGCAGTTCACGGGAGTGTCGGTCAACACGCAATCGCTTGCTGCGAAGTTCGCGACAGCCGTGAACTACTACTCAGATTCGGAAGAGAGCGATGCTGGCCATCAGTTCTCGGCTTCCGGAACCGCCACCGACTACACGGAGAAGACCCTGCTGGTGAAGACTGGCCGCGGTCTGCTGGTGAACAAGAACTTTGAGCCCGAGGATTATCCAGAGCACGGGTACATCTTTAACAACGCAGCACGGCATGGTGTGAGCTTCAAAGATTACGGCGCCATGGTCCGCATTGAAGGGACGGATACGGGTACCAGCACGCCCACGACCCTGAATGATCCCAACAGCGGTCTCGCCGGACTGCCCGCGCTCCAGGCTGACAACTTCCACGTCACCAACCCCCTACAGAATCTCGGGGACACCACGACACAAGTGAGTGGTCTGGGTCAGTCTTATTTCATGTCCTTGCCTATCTTGTCCATTCTTGGCACGAATAATGCCAGCGGCGAGCCGCGACTGGACAAGAACTATCCCGGATACAACTTCAACATCTCCGACCAGCGCCGTGCCCAGGAGTTTATCCAGGACTTCGACCGTATGGTCGAGAACGGCACGCTGCCCACTTACATTTACCTCTATCAGCCCAACGACCACACGGGCGGCATTCAAGCTTCCAACTCCAATATCTTCACCAACAGCGGCCTGGAGGAAGTCGCCGACTGCGACGTGGCGCTGGGCATGGTTGTGCAGCACATTATGCGCAGCCCGATCTACTACGAATATGACCTCAACGCCGGGACGGCAATCTTCATCACCTATGACGATGCGCAGTCCTCGCTCGATCATATTCACCCGCATCGCACGCCGCTGATCCTGGTCAGCCCGTTCGCTAAGCCTGGCTATCTGGCGACCCGGCATTACGTCACAGCGTCGATCGTCAAGACCGAGGAACTGTTGATGGGGCTGCCTCCCAACAACCTGGGCGATCTGTTCGCGACCGATTTGCGCGACATGTTCCAGTCCAGCTACAACGGCATCACCGCCAGCGACATAACCTTCTCGCCAAAGGTGAATTACCAACCTTCGGCGGAGGGAAAGCGCATCTGGTCTCTGGTATCAAAGCTGGAGACGAGTGCGCCCGATCGTGACAGTCGCCGGTTGGGAGCCCTCACTCGTCTGTCCGCCAAAGCCGATGATCTCCACGAGAGCGCGGAAAAGCAGAACAGGCTGGAGTCTGCTGAATACAAGAAGCAGCAGGAGAGCCTGTTTGAAGAAGCAACGCGCGTCGTGAACACAGCGGTTCCACGCGACGGCGACGACGATTAGTTCGCAGTTGCACTAACGAGGCATCCGGCTGCTCAATGGGAAGCGGGCAGCCGGAACGCTTCGACTCGCATTGCAGTTTCTCCTAAACTCTTCAGCCAGGTATGCCGGTTCAAATATGAGACTCATACGATTCGCGGTTCTTGCCATCTTATGCGTAAGTTTCTGTGCGCATTTGGAAGCACAGAGTGTCGTAACCACAGGAAGTGTCCGTGGTATTGTGATCGACAACTCCGGCGCGGTTATCCCAGGCGCGAACGTCGTTCTCATGACGTTAGCCACGGGACAGACTGTCTCCCGCAGTACCAACGATGCCGGAATGTTTATTTTCCCTTCGCAGCCAGTTGGAGTCTATGCACTGGAAGCGAGCGCCAACGGCTTTGGCCCGCAGCGAGTGGAAGGAATTAACGTCGACGTTGGTCAAAGCACAACAGTTCACCTTCGGCTGCAGCCAGGGCAGACCACGGATTCGGTCGTGGTCAAAGGGGAGTCCCCGCTCTTGCGCCTGGAGGACTCGGACCAAAGCGCGGTCATTGATAGAGTTTTGCTGGGGAATCTGCCTCTTAGCGGCAGAAGGTTTCTCGATTTCTCGCTGCTCGTGCCCAACGCCAGCCCGGATGGTCAGCAAGGCCTGGTGTCGTTTGCGGGCGAGCAAGGCGGCGAAGACACCGGATACGCGAACGCCAACGGCGCCAACTCCTTCAGCGTGGACGGCGCGAGTGCTACCAGCAATTACTTCGGCGCAGCTCGTGGCGGTGAGCGCGTGCCGTACATCTTCGGCGAGAACGCTATCGAGGAGTTCCAGGTTGCCGTCTCGCCTTATCGGGCCGAATATGGCGGCGCGGCCACGGGCTTCGTGAACGTGGTCACGCACTCCGGAATCGACACACTTCACGGCAACGCGTTTTACTACAACCGCAACTCCGGCACCGGCGCTAATGACGCGGTCAGCAAGGCCAATGGCTTGCGAAGGCCCGTGGACGTCCTGCAGCAGTTTGGCGGGTCTTTAGGCGGGCCGATTGTCAAGCATCGGGCCTGGTACTTCGTGGATTACGAACAACAGAAGCAGAAAAACCCGATATCCGTCATTAATCCGAGCTTTTCTGATCTCGAGCAGACCGATTTCGGTGTCCCCGAGGATGAGCAACTGCCAAAACCGAATGCATCGCTCCCGATTCCAGGAATGCTCAGCTCGCCCGATCCGGAGAATCCCCAATACCTACAGAACGTGGCCAATGCCCTCAATGCCATACAGTCCAATTTGGGTGTGCGGCAGCGGTTCCGCAACGACTGGTCACTTTTCACCAAGTTTGACTACCGCGACGCGAAGGACGACCGCTTCTACCTCAGCCTGAACTGGAACCGCTTCGATTCGCCCAGCGGTATGATTGTTAACAGTCAGACTCCGCTGTATGGCATCAGCACGCTGGCCAACAGCTTCGTCCGCGATTACCACGCCAGCGCCGGATGGAGTCACGCCTGGGGCAGTAGCTTGCTGAATGAGTTGCATGGCAGTTTTTCTCGGGATGACCAGTACTCAACGCCAACCGGTCTCGTGGATCCTGTTCTGCCGACGGTGTTGTTGAGCGCCGGGGGCGGCGAGGACGCTGGAGGCAGTGATCTGCAACTCGGCAATGCGGGCTTTGCCGGAGGTCGTACGAATGAGGCTCTGTGGCAGGTATCTGACCACGTCAGTTATTTGCGAGGGAGACATACGCTCAAGTTCGGAGCAGAATTCACGTACACTCACCTGACCGACCTCGCCTTCGGCGGCTTCGATCCGGATGCGCAGGCACAGAACGGCACTTTTCGAGGAACGTACGGTTTCTCCAGCCTTTCTAATTTTGCGCTCGGCATCTACGACAACTTCTTCCAGAGTAGCGGGAAGCCCAAGTTCTCTTTTAATGTTCCGTATGTCGGCCTCTACCTGCATGACACCTATCAGATTCGTCCGAGGCTAACGCTCGATCTGGGCGTGCGCGAAGATTTTCAGGTCTATCCGCAACCACAGGAGAATCCTGCGTTTCCGCTTACAGGGCAGTTTCCGAATCAATATCGCCGGATCGCGCCGCGAATTGGATTTGCCTGGCAGCCACTGGAAAAAACCGTCATCCGCGGTGGCTTCGGCATGTTCTATGAAAATTTCAATGGCCTGAATTATCGGAACTCCGTGGTTTCCAACGGGCTGCTTTCACAACAGGCTTCCGTCTCTCTCGATTACGATCCCAACCTGGCTCCGAGTCAGCAGCTGGCCGTGTTTCCGAAGCAGGTGTCCAACCCTGCGCTCTTCTCAGCCCCGGATATTTCTCTGGTGGATCCGCATTTTCGATTCCCTTATGTGCTTCAAGGGAGCTTGCAGTTGGAGCGGGAGATTCTGCCCGAAACGGTTGTAACCATCGGCACGACATGGACGCATGGCGTGCATTTGATCTCTTCCAGCGCGTATGACCTCAACCTCCAACCGCCAAGCGGGACGACGACATACATCGTATGTCCGGCCGGCGCAGCCGAAACGGATGATTGCAACGGCCGCTCGGTGCTTCTGCCGAACTTGGACTCAGGGCTGCTGAGCGAAGGTCGCATCACATCGAACTTCAGCCAGATCAATGCACTGATTTCGCCAGGGCTCAATAATTACAATTCGCTTTTTGTGCAGGTGCAGCGGCGACTGCGGAGTGGAGTGGCGCTGCAAGGAGCGTATACATTTTCCAAGAACATCATGTCGCGTGGAGTCGACTTCAATAATCAGTTCGACTTCCGCAATACGCACGCTCCCTATCTGCTCGATCAGCGGCATCGGCTGTCGATTGCCGGAGTTTTTGCACCGTCGTTCGCAAACCACATGCAGCGGGGTTTCCTCCGCGATCTGGCGTCCAACTGGTCCATGAGTACCGTTATGCAGTTCGCTTCCGGCAGGCCGTATGCCGCGCTTGTGGACACCGCCTGCACGACGGAGGAGCTTGATGAGGACTCATGTCAGGAATCCAGCATCATCAACGGTAATTCAGTCGCCGCCAGCAATGCCATCAACAATACGGCCGCTCTTCAGAGCACGGCCAACTCCGCGCTTGGCATCAATGCCGGGAGTCCCAGCCCCGTTGCCGGCTTGGATTCATTCTACGGGCCCTGGACGCAGCAGATCGATATCGGCCTATCTCGACACTTCAACGTCTCGGAGCGTCACATCATCACCGTGCAGGCTCAGGTCTTCAACGTTCTCAACCACGCCAACTACTATGTCCAGAACGGAACAGGCGTAAACCCGATTCAGTACACTCCATTCGGGTCCACGTGCGGCGATGGCCACTCGCAAAACCAGACCTGTTATCTGGTACCCAATACGGGTACGGGAGGATTCGGCACTCTCAATGTGATCAATGCGCTGAACGGGCCGCGGGTCATGCAGTTTGCGGTGAAGTATAGCTTTTAGTTGGGAATTGAAGAGGTTTTAGCTGAAAGCGTGAGCACGATGGCGCTCTTCAAAAGATGCGACCAGAGCGGCGCTGTATTCCCGATGATATTGCTGAAAGCGCGCGAGGCCTTCAGTTCCCATGTACCGCTCTAGGGCCGCAGGTTGTGTTCTGCGCAGGTCGAGACACACCAGGCCATCCAGCACATCCGAGAACTTTGGGTCAACGTTGAAGGCCAAAACAGTTCCGCCGAGTTTCACATACTGGCGCACGAGAACCGGGATGCCTTTGGCGTCGGTTTCCAGGTCGGAAACGGAATCGCCCAAATCTTCGAGATCGCGGAGAACAGCCGAAACGTGAGCGCAATCCCAGCCATGCAACGGCAGGGGCCGGAACGGTCGCCGTGGTCGCACATACTGCGCTAAGGTATCTGGCTGCCGTGATTCAAAGTACTTGACGATCAGCTCGCGTGAAGCGGAACTATAAACCCGGCTGATGCTGACTGCTCCAAACAGCACAGGCGTTTCAGGGTTCCTTGCAACGTAAGCGCCGATCCCTTTCCACAGCAGAAGCAAGGGAGCGAACTTGCGCTGGTACTCCGAAACGACAAACGAGCGGCCTAACTCGAGAGCAGGGCCAACTCTTTGGAAGAAAGCGGGTTGAAAATGGAAGAGCGAACTTGTGTAGAGCCCCTCGGGTCCGCGCGACGCGAGAATTTGGTTGCAGGCGCCCATTCGATAAGCGCCGGCCACGCGTTTCTGCTGCTTGTCCCATAAAAATAAGTGCAAGTAATAGTCATCGAAGCTGTCCAAGTCCCGGGGGCGGCCGACGCCCTCGCCTACTTGCCGAAAGGTAATTTCTCGCAAGCGGCCGATTTCGTCGACAATTGCGGGTATCTGCTGGGCCTTCGCCACAAACACAGCAAACTCGCGCGTTTCTTCAAGCAGAGCATGCGCATCGAGTCGTTCAACTTCGTGAACGAGTGCTTGCTGATCGGCTTCCGGGGCGATCGGCTGCTCCGCTCTCCTGCCGAACGGCAACGTCCCTGAGGGTCGGAGACGAATGGCATTGCGCGGCCGACGGCTTAGAAGGTAGGTGCGGCGGCGAAGGTACTCGATGGCTGCATTGTCGTCCGGCATATCCGCGAGTGCGCGCGCGGGAACCACCGTCCCAATTCTGACCTCCACCTTCTTACCTTTCTGATGGAAGAACTCATTGAAGAGCCAGGCAGTTCGCAGCTCTGGGTGGATGAGTCCAAGGGCGTGGAAGGTAAGGCTATTCGTTCCCCGGAAAAATACGGGAAGAGCCGCAGCACCGGTCTTGCGGACAAGCCGGGCGAGCATTGGGTTCCATTTGGAATCGCTGATCACGCCCTTGTTGAGCTGCAATTGCGAAACCTCGCCCGCTGGGAATACGGCGAGCATGTGCCCATCATGCAGCCATTGGAGAGCCTGCTTGAGTGCCTGCCGATTCCTCTCTGCCGATCGATGTTGACCAAAGGGATCTACAAAAATGCAGTGCTCCTCAAGTTCAGTCACCCCGGCCAGCAGGAAGTTGGTCATGACTTTAACATCCGGGCGAGTGCGGCAGAGAATGGCGCCCAGTGCGGCTCCGTCCAGGATGCCGAAAGGATGATTCGCGACTGCGAGCAATGATCCGCTCTTGGGAATCCGGCGCAGGTCAGTGTCCGTGACCTGAACAGAAACCCGCATTTCCTTCAACAGGCGTTCAAACCAGAAACGAGGTATAACCCCTTGAACACGCTGATAAATGTTCTGAATCTTAGCGTAGGGAAGGAGTGCTTTCGCCAAGCCTTGATTGACCTTGAACACGCTGGTCTGTTCGAGTCGCTTAGCCAGACTCTCAACGATCGAACGATTTGGAGGCATGCATAAGTCATACTGCCCGCAAGTTGCTGTGCCATGAAATTCCGGTTAATAGTCTGTGACAACGTGATTACGTTGGTACATGGCGAACCATGTCGAAAGCAGGAAGGTGTTGCTGCTGAGAAGGATTTCGTCAAGTGCCCTGACAACCGGCGGCCTTGGAACTGGGTTCACTCCCTCAGAGGCGAAAGGGTTCTTTTTTCTTTCGCTCCATGCCATTCCAATATGTACCCTCTTGCAGCTGTTTCAATCCCCGCGCCTCCCTTGCGTCACGCTCCCGCCACTCCGGCCGGCCTTTTGCCTGACGGATGATTTTTTGATAGCGACCGCTGCGCCAAGGAAGTACCGCTTCTGCTGAAACGAAGACGACCCTCGGCGCAAGCTCGACAAAAGTGGGGAGGGCGGCACGGAAATCTGGATCCTGGGAAACTCCGTAAGGATCGTGAAGGCTGTCAATGTGTTTCAAGAGCTCCTGCGCTCTCGGTATTTGGAAACAGTTCGTCATTATCGCGAGGTGACGCCATTTGTACTCCGCAACCAGTTTCACCAGTTCGACCAGCTCCGTAAATGTGGAATACGACTTTTTCTGAAGGAGTACGTGATGCGTTGAGGCTCCGTAGCGCCTAAGTTCCTCCTTCACGATTTGCGCGTCCGGAGGAGCGTTCGCATAGGTGTAGCCATTGGCAAGGATCGTGACGTTTGGAAAAAAGCGCGCGACTTCCGCCGCAGCAATCACGCGGGCTTTGCCTCCGCTCACGAGGCCTGCGACATCGAGTTCCTTATAGGAGCCGCTGGAGTATCGTGCGGGGCCGTCTCGCAGCTGTCTTTTGACGATGCTCCCGCTCAAAATGCTCAATACTTCGGGTGTGCCTCCGCAAAGCCTCTCAATCTCGGTTCGCTCGCACTGTTCGTTCTCCGATGTGCTCACAATATTTAGTTTGAAGCTATGATCCATTTGCAGTAGTTTTCGGCCGGACTTCTTGTGCCGCAATACTGAAACCTTAGCTCGGAGCGATTCGCAAGTCACTACGTCGGGTTCGCCGCGTTCGATTGGCATCGTGATAGTACATGAAGTTCATCTGAACGCTGAAGTCCCGGTACTTGTAGACCATTGAGAAAAGTTCTCCCAAAAAGGTGCAATCTGGAGCCTGCGCCTTGAAACGTTCTCTCTTTTTCGTAGAATGAGTTCATCCGATCAGGAGCAAAAATGCGGAAAAGCGTTGTCCTCTTCTTTGTCATACTTTTCGTCGCTCTGACTCTCGCTGCAGGTTCGGCTCGCCGCAAAGCGCATCCCACCTCGCCACGCCTGTCTTCCGCAGCAATCGTGGCCATGCAGAACATTAGCCCCGCGCGCATCCGCGCGCACGTTCGCTTTCTTTCCGATGACTTGCTCGAGGGACGGGGGACGGGTCAACGGGGCGGAGATATCGCTGCAAACTACATCGCGACCGAGTTTGCCCTGGCTGGACTGAACCCGGCTGGCGATGGCGGCAGCTATCTGCAGAAGGTTGCAATGGTCGGGGTTAGCGCTCTGCCCGAAACAACTTTCACACTGGTGCCCAACAAAGGCCAGCCAATGCCGTTGAGGCTCGCTGAAGATTACGTGGTTTCGAATCAGACGCGAGAACCGACCTCCGATCTTGACGCTGACATCGTTTACGTTGGCTACGGGATTTCTGCCCCCGAATACAACTGGGACGATTACAAGGGCGCTGATTTGCATGGCAAAGTTCTGCTGATGCTCGTGAATGAGCCGCCATCCGATGATCCCAAATTCTTTAAGGGGAAGGCTCTCACTTATTACGGCCGCTGGACTTACAAGTTCGAAGAAGCAGCTCGTAAAGGCGCAGTCGGCGCCATTATCATCCACAAGACCGACATGGCCAGCTATGGCTGGGACGTGGTTCGCAACTCGTGGTCGGGCGAGGAGGCCTATCTGCGTTCGGACGCCAGTCCGAAACTTGCGGCGGCCAGTTGGATCCAGTTAGAAACCGCTCGTGGCTTAGTATCGGTAGGAGGCAAGGATCTGGACCGAATGATGGCCGATGCGCGCTCGCGTGATTTTCGTCCTATACCGTTGCCCATCAAACTGCAAGCACATGTTGTCAGTAAGATCCGCCCCTTTGATTCCAATAACGTGATTGGCATGCTTCCGGGCTCTGATCCAAAGCTAAGAAGCCAGGCGGTAATCTACACGGCACATTACGATCATCTCGGCATAGTGCCGAGCCAGTCCGGGGACAACATTTATAACGGCGCACTGGACAATGCCACCGGATGCGGCGTTCTGTTGGAAATCGCACGCGCCTATTCGCTGGCGAAACCTAGGCCGGCGCGTTCCATCCTGTTTGCTTCCGTTACCGGAGAGGAAAAAGGCCTGCTCGGTTCCGAGTATCTCGGCAAACATCCGCCCATGCCCGCAGGAAAGATTGTTCTTGACCTTAATTATGACGATGTACCGCCCCTGGGTGCGCCTGAGGAGACCGAAGTAACCGGCGCCGAGCGCACGAGTTTCTACCCAGTAGTTGAATCCACGGCGCACGACTTCCGGCTGACCATCCGTCCCGACGCCCGCCCGGAAGCCGGCCACTACTATCGCTCCGATCACTTCAGCTTGGCCCGTGTGGGCATTCCTTCTTTTTCGATCAACGAAGGCGTGAAATACAAAGGCCACGACGCCACTTGGGGCATGAAGCAGGCCGAAGACTATACGGCTCATCACTATCATCAGCCCAGCGACGAATATCAGCCCCAGATGGACTTTACCGGTGACGGCGCCATGGCCCGCTTCGGTTTCGCCCTGGGCTGGAAGGCCGCGAGCCAGCAACAGGAGATCGGGTGGGTGAAGGGAGATGAATTCGAGCCCGCCCGCGCCAAGAGCATAGCGGCCGGGCAGAATTGAATCCAACCTTCTTCATCCCGAGCAGAGCAAAGCGGAGTCGAGAGCCTGCCCTGACTGAAGTCGAAGCGGCCTCGCGTTTGCTTTGTCGTTCTCATCCGGAGCCTGGGCGCGTGCGCGTAACCTAGGTAACCTTCCTGCCCCTGTGTCCGCGTGCTACGCTCGCCTTGAATCGTGAAATCAACGATTTCCGAGGCGACCCGCCCGGCCGTTGACGACGCATGCCACGTATTCCGATCTTCAAGCGCGCTTTGTCGGAAGAAGGTGTCGGCCCACCACAGCTGGTGCGCTACACGCCGCGATTAATCCTGAAGAGCATCGCAGCGGGAGTGGACAATCTTCGCCACGATGTTTATCTCAGCCCGAAGTTCGTCGAGCAGATGCGTCTGCAACTCGCGCGCCTCATTGCTCGCCACGGCAACGTGGAAACCGTGCTTCTGCAGGAAGCCTCGGTGGGGAGCGCGTTTGGAACTTTTCGTCCGCCATCGCCACAGGACCGTAAGTCAGAACCAGCGGAAATAAAAGCCCTGCTGACGCAGCTCCACGTTGCTGGCCTCAACCGTGCCAAGGCCATCAACAACATCTCGGTTGACCTCTTAGCTCGGCTGGCCATCATTAAGTTTCTTCGCGCTGAGCTGGCTGCCCAGTTCGCCCAGGTCCTGGAACGATGCCGGACGAAACTCAAAGCCCTGGAAGGAATGCGACAGCAAACCGGTCTCCAACTTCGCGAGCGCGTGGCTGCCTTCCAGGTTGGCAAGAAAACAGTTCTCCGACGCGCCGGCCAGGAACTGTACCAAACCCTGCAAGAAATCGAGAAAGAGACGCTGGCCCGCATGCGCCGTTCGCTTTTTGGAGCGGACCCTGGCCCCGACTACCGCCTGTTCCTGCACCGAATGATCTTCACTGACGACGGTCGGGATGACTACCTCAATGCTGAGCACTATGTGATGTTCGGCAACTGGGATCGCGACAGCGACCGTTTTCCGCACATGCGTGAAATTACCTGCAATTTTCTCGACTCTCTCGATCTCGGACCCGAGTCGAAGGACGTCGCGGTTGTTGACTCCTGGTTGAACGCCCCCGAGAATGCCGATGTGCTGATTGGCGGAGGCAACCCTGATGTTTCTACGGCTGAAGGCCGCGCCCAGGAAGGCCGTTTGGCCTTCTGGACGGAGTTGCTGGAAGGCGCCAAGGTACTCGATTCGACTGTCGCTTCGTACGAGGTGGTTCCGCTCCTCGCGGAGTACTCACCTCGCATTAATGCTCAACAACTCAAGAATGGATTGGTTTCTCGCACCGAGCACACGCGGGTACTGAAGTTGATCGAAGAACACGGCCGGCTCTCGACCGACAGCTTCCAGGCCGCGGTCGATCGCGTTGCTAACTGCCGTGGCGGGGAACGTGTCAAAGTCGCAGCGCGGTTCATGCGGGACTTCCTGCGCTACCACCGCGATCTGCGTCGTCTTGAGGCCCTCAACTCCGCTCTGGATAGCGTAAACCTCATCGGCAACGAGAAACTGCGCGAACTGTCGGCCGTAAACGGCACTCTCTATGAGTTTGTGCTGCCTGAGGAGCAGCGGCCGGTCGAAGAGAAGGTTCTCCATCACGTCATCCTGAAGGCTGATATTCGTGATTCCACGCGGCTAACCCGTTCGTTGTTGGAACGCGGTCTGAATCCGGCATCGTATTTCAGCCTGAACTTCTTCGACCCGGTCTATAAGCTGTTACCGAAATATGGCGCTTTCAAAGTGTTTCTCGAAGGCGACGCGATGATCCTCGCTATCCTCGAGAAGGAAGGTGAGTCAGGCTTGAGCGTCAGCCGCGCTTGCGTGCTGGCGCGCGAGATGCTCGAAATCGTGAACGGGTACAACCAATTGCTGGCCCGTTCGGGCCTGCCGGCGCTCGAACTCGGTATCGGTATCAGTTTTCAGGATGCCGCGCCTCTGTACCTCATGGACGGCGACCAGCGCATCATGATTTCCGACGCACTGAACGAAAGCGACCGGCTCTCCTCCTGCAACAAGCGCGCCCGCAAAGTGGTCGAGCCGCTGCAAAGCAAGTTCAATGTTTACGCGTTTCAGGTGGTCAGTGACGACGAGGCGGGAGAGAGCGCTGACGACCTGCTGCTGCCGTACAATTTAAATGGTATCCGCATCAGTGAAGCCGCTTTCAAGAAACTGAAGCACGAGATATCGCTGCAAGAGTGCCATCTCGACCTGCCGACTCTCTTCGCTAATGATCAATATCGCCTGTACAGCGCCTTGGTTCCTGTCGGCAACGATATTTTCCGAAAAATCATTATCCGTCAGAGCCGAGTGGCGCAGGTGGACCCGCGCACTTCGGCATTCCGCAACTGGACGGACCGGTGCTACTACGAGGTGTGTTCCAATGCGGCCGTTTATACGATGCTGGAAGAAGAGAAGGCAGCCGGTGCCTAGGCGCGCATCTAGGTCTCACCGCAGAGCGTGATCTCTGGAAAAACCGAGATCCCTCGCATTACCCGAGATGACAATTCCAAGGTTTTACCGATCTTCTGGCCTGGCGACAGCTGACCGCGTCTGAAATTTCCACGCTGGCTGACAGATGACCTCACCATCGCGCCGAGTCACATCGGAATCGCGACTCTCCCGCACGACGATGTAGGTGCGCAGCATCAAGCAGACGTTTTCGTCACGCGAGCTTTGTCCCCGATCCGGCAGGAATCGGCGCTGACGCGAATGCCAATGCGATGTTGCAACTGCTGTGTCATTGCTTCGTGTGTTCGCTTGGGGCGAAGCCGGGGTAGTGACTTGATCCGAGGCATAAGAAAGCAGGGAAGCTGCAAGCAGGAAACCGCCAAGGAGGCCGAGGACTCTCATCAGAGCACCTCCGCGGAAATTATAACTCCAGATTGCCACACAGCTGCCTTGCTTTCCACATTGTCATCCTGAGCGCAGCGAAGGACCTGCTGTTCTTTTCGGCTGAACGCGCGCTAGGTTAAAGACACGGCGCGCAACAGTTCACTGCTGTCCCACGTGCCGCCAGATCCAAACCCAGACGAGGAAGTAGGATATTCCGCTAATCACATTATGCGCGACATCCCAGGGCACGCCTGCGGCAAACAGAATATCGGAAAAAGACAATCGACAGACATTAAAGCAAAACATACCGAGGGCAACCGTGCCCATGAACGAAAGATTGCGCACCAGACTGTGCCGAATATTCCAAAGCAGTGGGACAGAACCGAAGCAGACATCCACAAACGTACACGCGTTCACGTAGCGGTAAACAACACCCTTCCACATTACGGCATCGCCGGAGA
>Ga0335070_10004071_pt1 | contig 17060 bp, 13 predicted proteins | sample Lox_Sample_13_FD_206722 | JGI IMG/M metagenome (GOLD analysis project Ga0335070, IMG submission 206722) | Soil microbial communities from Loxahatchee National Wildlife Refuge, Florida, United States - Lox_Sample_1.3 | ecosystem: Environmental > Terrestrial > Soil > Wetlands | place: USA... | reverse complement strand
GATCAATATTTTTTGTTTAAGGTTGATAACATTTTTTTCGAGGCGATCATAGGCCTTACGGTACATCGTGATCACCGGATCCAATTCGCCGGCCACAAACAGCGCGGGTTGGCGAATCTTTACACCTTCCAGAAACGAAGTTAATTCCCAATTCTGGTCAATGTTCCGGTACCAGTTCAGTCCTCCTCGAAAACCGGTCCTCTGAAACTCACCGGCAAAAAAATCAACATCCTCTTCGCTCAGCCAGGGCGGTGCCGTGTCCGGCTTGGAAGAGATATCCAGAGCCTTCTCGGATTTTTTCAACATGAACCGCCATCGTTTCTCCGGGGGCGCATCTCCAGAAAGTGAGTACAAAGTCCTTTCCATCGTTTTGCGGACATTGGCTTCCATATCTACTTCGGCTCTGCCCGGCTCCTGGAAGTAAACCTGATAGAAGACCTCTTCGCCGGACATTTTTTCCATTATCTCTGTGGGCAAGATATTTCCGGCCGGGCGGGGCAAGAAGGGTACACTCAGAGCCACAACTGCAGTGAAGATGTCAGGCCGTAGCAGAGCACAATGCCAGGCGACGTTAGCCCCCCAATCATGACCCATGATGACTGCCTTCTCTTCACCCAGGGCTTTAATCAGTCCAACGATGTCACCGACCAAATGGAAGATATGGTAAGCTTCGATTGGCCGAGGCTGATCCGTCTGGCCGTATCCGCGCTGGTCCGGCGCAACAGCGTGGAATCCTGCCTCAGAAAGTGCAATTAACTGATGCCGCCACGAGTACCACAATTCCGGAAACCCATGGCACATGATCACCAGCGGGCCTTTTCCTTTCTCTGCGATATGCATTCGAATGTTGTTGGTTTCTATGAATCGGTGAGAAATATCTTTCATGTGGTTTCCGAAAATCCTTCTTGGTCCTTCTTCATATAGAGAGCTGAGGAAGGGACCTCTTTCGCCTACCACTCATCGTTTACTTCAACAACAGGGTAAGCTTAAAACTTTGTCGGCCAGTTGGCGAGGCGGTGTTGGCCGATTCCACCCGTTCGTCGGTCCTGACACACTTCCAGAGCATGAATAATGTAATTCCTGGTTTCCCGCGGGTCGATCACATCGTGCAGGTAATGCATTCCCGCGGCAGGATAAGGAGCACTGTCTTCAATCAACCGTTGAACCAATTTCTCACGCTGAGCGGCAAGCTCGGGGGAGGACTGGAGTTTTCCTGCAAAGACGACATTGGCGCCAATTTCAGGATCGACGAAACTCATCTCTGCGGTCGGCCAGGCCACGAGAAATTCGGTGGCGCAGCCCGATCCCGCCATATTCCAGAAGGCCATCCCGTAAGTTTTGCGGACGATGATGGAGATTTTCGGGACGGTAATTTGTCCAAGGGCATTCATATAATTCATCACTCGCGCGCCGACCCGCCGGCGCTCTGCTTCTTTCCCCACGAGGAACCCTGGAGTGTCATGGAAGAAGAGCAGAGGGATGTTGTAGGAATCGCAGAGGCAAAGAAAACTGATGACCTTATCGATGCCGTCAGTATCCATGGCACCAGCGTTAAAATAGGGCTGATTGGCAATGATCCCAACAACCTGTCCTCCCATCCGTGCCAGTGAAGTGATGACGCTCTTGCCAAAGAGGGGCTTCAAGGGAAAGAGAACTCCTCCGTCCACGATAGTCAGCAGGATTTTATTCATATCATAAACCCGTTTTCGTTTTTCGGGGAGCAGATCAAGAATATGTTCCATGCGGCTTCCCGAACCATCGGGAACGGGTTTGACCGGTGGCAGCTCATCGCAATGAGAGGGCATATACGAAAGGAATTCCCGGATGATGGTAAAACACTCTTCCTCGTTCTCTGCCACCCGGTCAGAGTTACCGGTGATCTCAGCGTGCACTTTCCATCCGCCGAGTTCTTCATCCGTCACCTTTTCACTGATGGCCAACTCGAGAACCCGCGGTCCGGAAACGCCCATGGCAGACCCCTTCACCTGCACGACAAAATCGGAGAGGCAAGCCATCCATGTCGGCATGCCGTAGCATTCACCCATAACGGCGGTCACCATGGGAGATTTTCTGATCCGGCTATTAATCTGGAGAAAGGTGTCGAATCCTGCGCCGCCGAAAGAACCCATTCCTCTCGAACCCATGATATCCGGCATACGCGCGCCGCCAGCCTCTCCCAGGTAGACGAGAGGGATTCCCTTCCGCTGGGCCATTCCTTTGATTTCACCTTCCTTATGACCTGCCACCCGACTGGAGGTGGCGGCAAGGACCGTAAAGTCGTTGGCCAAAACGGCAACCATTCGACCATCGATCTTACCATAGCCGCCGATTTTGCTGTCCGCCGGCGTCTTATCTTCCATCCCCGGGATATCGGAGTGGTTTAACATCCCCACTTCGAAAAATGTCCCCGTGTCGAGAAGATGATCGATGCGTTCGCGTGCAGTGAGTTTCTTCTGCTCATGCTGCCGTTTTATCTTTTCCGGCCCTCCCATCTGCAAGGCCTTCTCTTTTCGGCGCTTCAATTCCTCAAGCTCTTTCTCAAACACCATCTTGACTCCTTATTCTGTCCACGTATGGATGAATCTTTTATAAATTTTACCTGACGAGTTCGTCACCCGCTAACCAAGAAATAAGCATCGGGTAGGGGAGGGTTTAGCCTCCCTTTTGGGCGACTAAAGTCGCCCATACCCAATGGTCATCAATTTTTATGGATTCTACTATTAAGGCAACCATCTAAAGTCAAATTGGCAAAGCTCTTATTTTTTGGTGTAATCGTACCAGCCCTTGCCTGTCTTTTCTCCATAGAATCCCTGGACGTATTTTTCCACAACACTCGGGGCAGGAAGATCGGCAAAGTCACCGCTTTGTTTAAACTTTTCCACAGACATGATGTAGGCGAGATCGATCCCCGTCAGGTCCATGAGCCGGAAAGGCCCCATGGGATGGCCTGCTCCGTAGACACAGGCCTTGTCAATGTCCTCTGCCGTCGCAATGCCCATCTCCAGCATCCATAGGGCCTCTCTCGTAATTACGCGGAAGATTCGGTTCAGGAGGAACCCTTCTACTTCTTTCTTGATCAGAACTGGAACTTTTCCCAACTTGGTACAGAGGTCCATGGAAATTTGAGCGGTTTCGTCTGAGACATGAGGTCCCTTCACGACCTCTACCAGTTGCATCACCAGCGCCGGGTTGAAGAAATGCAGATTAACCACCTTGGAAGGCCTTTTTGTTGCATCGGCTATCTTGGAACTCACAATTGCCGAGCTGTTGGTTGCCAGAATCGCATGTGAAGGGGCCAACCGATCCAGGTCGGCATAAACCTTTCTTTTTAGGTCAAGGACTTCAAGGATGGCTTCAATGACATAATCAGCATCTTTCACAGCTTGCTTTAAGTCGAGGGTGAAAGAAATATTCTGGCGGGCTGCCTGGGCCTGTTCCTTAGTCAATTTTCCTTTCTCAACGCGGCCGGGCAAATAGGTATCTGCAAATTTTTCAGCTTTCTTCAATATGTCAGGAATGACGTCGGTGCAAGTGGTCTTGTATCCGTGGATCGCACAGAGGAGCGCGATCTGGTGCCCCATATTCCCAGCTCCTACAACGCAGATGTTCTTTATATCATCGATAGTCATAATTTTACTCCTTTCTTTAATAGAATTTGTTGCGACTAATTGAATGATATTCACCGAGTATGGGCAGATTATCCTGAGGAGGCGGACTCCTTCGTCGGGAAGCAGTCCGCCTGTGGATATCAGGAGTTATTTCTTTGCGCGCAATTGAGCAGGAGGAACGTAACCCCCCGTCACAACCTGGCTCTTCTCATTGATGACCCAGGAGATTTTTCCATCATTCTGGAACTGGGCAATATTCAATAGGAAAACTCCAGGATACATCTGGTAAGGATTATTAGGATCGACTAAAACGCGAGAGTGGAAGTAAGGCTTGATCCTCCTGGTCTCAAATTTCATCTTTCCCAAGGAGTAAACTGTCTCCACCTCTTCCATGGCCTTGATCAACTTATTAATGTCGTCCGTCCCCATGGCTTTCTCGATGGCGGCCTTGAAATGGTAGATATCTGCGTAAGAGATATGGACGTGAATCTGCAGCGGGATTCCCAGCTTTTTCCCCAACTCGATGAAGGGAAGAGTCTTTGGGGTGAATGGGATATCTCCTTCATAGAAAGAAGACATGATGCCTAGTCCCTTTCCACCAGTCATCCTCCAATAATCATGAGTCTGAGATACCCCTCCGTACATCACAGAAGGAATATCCTGGGCTGCCGAGTCAGCCCATTGTTTAGCGTAGGATTCGGTGTCGGTAAACCAGGAACTCACAAACCAGATCAAATCGGCCTTCTTTGTAGCGATCTCTTGCAGGATGGGCAGGTACATGGTTCCCCGGGGCTTGACCGGTTTGCTGTAAACCACGTCTATCCCGTATTTCTGCTTGGCCACCTCTTCCCAGGTGGGCAGTTTAAGATAATCAATTCCCTTGCGCCACATGATGGTCCATGCCAGATCTTCCCAAAGAAAGGCGAGCTTCTTGCCCTTTAGGGCGCCCTGGAAAAGCTTTCCCATGTAATTGTCCAGCCAGCCATAGTGGGCAGGCTCCGGGTCCCAGTCCCGGAAACAGAATTCATATTTTCCCGGATTGTCCACGATCTTGGCCGTTAACTCAGAGGCCATGGGACCGTTGAAAACAAGAATGTGGGGGTACTCCTTAAACAGAGTTGCAGAGTTTTCCTGAGCAGCAAGACAAATTTCCGAACGGCCTTCAATGGAGACAAAGGTGGCTTTATTCTCCATGATGAGCCGCCGGGCGGCCTCCACTGAAAGCGACGTATCTCCCTTGCCGTCAAGCACGACATACTCCACCGGCCGTCCCAGGATTCCGCCGGCCTTGTTGATCTCGTCGACGGCGTATTTCTGTATGTCCATACAGGGTTTGGTGCCGGGAGAGGCGACATTTCCGACATATCCGATGACAATCGGCTTTCCCGAGGGAGCGGCAAGTACTGGACTTCCCCCCAAACAGAGCACAGAAAAAACTGCAACCGCCACAATTCCCAACCTTGACCATTTTCCCATTGCTCATCCTCCTTTCTTTTTTTGTAGGGGGATGATGAATCCCCCGTTCTTTGAGGAATACCCTTTTACGGGCCGTTATCCTTCCTGGAGATATTTTTTTCGGATATACTCATTGTCCTTTCCGATATCGCAGGAAACCCACTTGACCCGCGGCGGGGATTCCGACATCTTCACAAAATTCGTGTTGATGACGAACTTCCCCAGGGTGTCCTCCTGAATTTCCTGAAAAATTCTGCGAATGCCGAACTGTTTGCTTTCCAAAGCCATCGGCGGAGTATTCACTTTCATAACAATGGGCACTCCACCGCCTCGCCATTTGGACCGTGCCGCCTTGGCACTATATCTCAACGCTTTTCTGACGAGTTGATCAGCCGTATACAAGACCGTCTTCTCCTCGATAGCCTTATATAGAATCATCGCTTGATCTACCACATCGGGAATCCGGTCAGCCGTGAATCTCCAATCATCCTCCAATTTCCACAGATTAAGGATTTTTAAAAGGGCTCGAAAATCGTGGTCACGGGGAGCTGCGATCACGACGTATCCATCTTTACACCTCCAGAGGCCATAAGGATAAAGGATAAAATCGAGAACCCCGATCCGCGGCCGGGCTGTCTCCCATGTGTAGCCGATCGTCGGAGGAAATCCAACCATGCAAGAGTAGGCATCCATGGTGGCGATGTCCACCATCTGGCCCTCTCCGGTGTTTTGGCGGTGAATGAGAGCGAATGAGCCTCCCAGTGCTGCATGCAGTCCGGAAATGTACCACCCTGCCCACATCCCGGCCTTGAGGGGCCAGTTGTAAGGCTCCGGACTGTTGGCCAGATCGCCGACCTGAGCCGGAAGACCGGAACCAGCCTGGGAAGTAATGTCTGAATCCGGAAGGCGGGCAAATTGCCGGGCCTTCTCTGTATACTGGCCATAAGGTGTAATGGCAATATAAATAAGGCCAGGATTCTTCTGACTGAGTTGCCGGTATCCGATTCCCCAGGAATCCATTTCACCGGCTGCGAATGTTTCGATAACGACAGCGGCCTTTTCGGCCAGCCTTGCGAAATCCTTCCTGTCCTTTTCAGAATTTTTGAGGTCGAACGTGAGATACCTTTTGTTTCGTCCCTCGACGATGAAAGGGATTCCCACTCCATGGATATTTTCGCCGAAAGGAGTCATCTTGCGGGCAGGATCCCCATCGTCCGGTTCGATCTTGATGACCTCGGCTCCAAACTCGGCAAAAAAACTGGCCGCAATAATCGCGGAGAAATTCGCATAACTGGCGTCAAGCACCAGGATATCGTCTAAAACCTCGGGCTTCCCTTCAGGGTTCATCACCTGGGCCAAAGTCTTCCCCCACGATGCCAGGTGGTCAACGGTCTTTCCAGACGCAACGTATCGGGCGTATATTTGCTGCTTCTCCTCTTTACCGCTCACTTCTTTTCTCTCCCGTAATTAAAGATCAAATCCTCATCCAGATCATAGTAGACTGGCGGCTTCAACCCGGGTCTGTCATCGAAAGTGCCGATAATTCTCTTTTTCTCCAATAAGGCAATCTCCTCCTCCGACATTCCCATGAATTTCTTGAGCACTAGCCGGTTATGATAGCCAATGGGACGGGCTAACCATTTTGTCCTGGCGGGCGTCTTGCTAAGCTGGGCTGAGGGGCCGGCCATGACCAGATCTTTATACATCTCATCATGGAATAGGATGACGCTTCCCCTCTGACGTCTCCAGGGATCATGGCAGATCTGGTAGTCATCTAATACTTCTGCGGCCGGGAATTCCTTGTCATTGGCCACCTTGGTAATCTCCTCGGCATCCAGAGACTTCAGCCAGTCGCCGGTAATCTTGGTCAGCGCAGCGGCGTTGGCCGGCTTCAATCTCTCGAAAGGATCCGTGTAGATTTTTTCTTTGAGGAGATCTTCTCGCTTCATCGCGCCGCAAAGACCGGCAAACTGTTTTTCAGTCGCGCACGCCAGAGCCACAAACTTTCCGTCCCGGGTCTTGAAGATGGAAGCCGGGACCATGGTCGGGTCACTGTTCCCGGTCCGCCCGATCTCCTTCCCAGTCACGTTAAAGGATGTGAAATGCCAAAGCAGGCGCATCAAGGCCTCAGATTGAGCTAAGTCAATGTACTGTCCTTTCCCGGTTTTTTTGCGAAAGTAAAGGGCCATGAGGATGGCCATGGCCCCAATATTGCCGGGAATATAATCTCCTAGGTAATCGGGCAGCTTGTAATACTTGTCTGTATCGGGATAACCTGTCAAACTTAAGACACCGCTCGCAGCTTGAGCCAGAAGATCCCACCCCGGATAGAATCTGAGAGGCCCATACTGGCCGTAAGTAGAACAGCTCAGGTAGATTGCCTTAGGGTTGATTTTGCTGATCTGGGTATATCCCACCCCCCAGGCTTCAGCCGTTCCCGCAGCGAAGTTCTCGGCCACCACATCCGCGGTCTCGGCCAGCCGGTAAATGATCTCTTTTGCTTCCGGCTTTTTCAAGTCGACGCCGACAAAATATTTGTTTTGGGTAATAAAATGCCAAAGAGGGTTCGAATGTTTCCAGTATCTTCCCCAATAGGTGGCCGGCCTCCAGAGGTCCCCGTGAAAAGGAAGTTCGAGTTTGATGACTTCTGCCCCGTATTGGGCCAGAAGTCGGGTGGCGGTCGGACCAAAGATCACGTGGGAGAAATCCAGAACGCGGGTTCCTTTGAGGATCTCGGGTTTTGTATTGATGTCGGCAGGGTCAAAAAGTCTGGCCGTAAATGAAAAATAATCTTCCATTCCTTATCTCCCCAGGTAGGCTTTTTTCACGAGATCGCTCTGCAATAAATCCGTGGCATTTCCCTCGAGCACGATCCTCCCGTCTTGCATGACGTAGCCACGATCCGCAATTCCCAGGGCCCGCAAGGCATTCTGCTCAGGAAGCAAAATAGTGATTCTGGATTCTCGGAGCTTTCCCAGCGTTTGGTAAAGGTGATCCTGGATTACGGGAGCGAGCCCTAAAGAAGGCTCGTCGACCAGAAGCAGTCTGGGTTGGGCCATCAATCCTCGGCCGATGGTAAGCATCTGCTGCTCCCCTCCAGAGAGGAGGCGAGAGGGCATGCTTGCTCTCTCTTTCAGAATCGGGAAAAGCTCCATGACCCATTTGATCCTCTCCTGTTTCACCTGCCAAGCCTTTCCTGGGTATGCCCCGAGAAGGAGGTTCTCTTTTACTGTCATGTAAGGGAAGAGTCGTCTTCCTTCTGGCACCTGGACAATCCCCTCGGCGATTATCCTGTGGGAAGGGAGGTTCTCAATGGGCTTATCCAAAAAACGGATGCTCCCGGAAGTTGATTTGATGATCCCCTGAATGGTATTCAGAAGAGTACTCTTGCCGGCTCCGTTGGAACCAAGCAAGGCCACAATTTCACGCTCCTTCACCTCCAAGCTCACGTCGTGAAGGACAGGGATGACGCCGTGGGAGACATGTAGATTTTGAATCTCAAGCATGGGTCTTCCCCTTCCATCCAGAGCCGAGATAAGCCTCAATGACTCTTTCGTTATTAGCGATTTCTCCTGGAGGTCCCTCGGCAATCTTCTCGCCAAAATGAATCGCAATGATTCGCTCAGCGGCTTCCATGAGAACCGCCATCACATGCTCGATCCAGAATATGGTGAGACCAAACTCTTCCTTGGCCCTTGCAATGAGGTGAACAGCCCGGTTGGCCTCTCCTGGGTTGAGGCCGGCCATCACCTCATCAACGAAGAGAAGTTTCGGCGTGGTCGCCAACGCTCGAGCCAGCTCCAGCATGCGGAGTTCGAAAAAGGTAAGATCCCGGGCCAGGATGTTGCGCTTGCTGAAAAGCCCCACGAATTCCAGATAATGTGTCGCTTCCGCGGCGGCGTCCTCCAGTCCTCGGTTTATCCTTTTCTTGCCGCAGAGTGCACTGGTCACGACGCTCATCAGGGCGGTCAATTCTGGAAAGGGCCGGGGAATCTGGTAGGTTCGGCTGAGGCCCATACGGCACCGTTGGTACGGCTTGCTCCGGGTGATGGGCTTCCCGTTCATCTCAATCTCACCGGAATCAGGATAGAGAGAACCGCAGAGCAGATTGACCAGAGTTGTTTTGCCGGCCCCATTGGGGCCGATCAGGCCCACCGTCTCTCCAGGGTTGATGTCGAAGCTGAGATTACTGACGGCGGTTAGGCCCCCAAAACTCTTCGTGATGTTGTGGACCTTCAGGATCTCTGGCATTCACTCTATCTCCGTACATGCAAAGTTGGCAGGTACTCGCGATACCGGCGCTTGCGGTAGATCCCGAACAGACCTTCGGGCAGTGCAAAAAGGAGGATGAAAAGAATGATCGGAAAGACCACCGGCTGAATAGCGCCCAGGGTGGCGATCAATATCATTTCCAGAAAAGCGATGAAGTAACCGCCGGCGACGCACCCGAAAACCTGTGCCCGTCCGCCGATGAAAATGACCAAAAGGATTTTCACCATGAACGTGAGGGGAAGATAGGTGATCCCGGCAAACGTTCCGAAGTAATGGGCAAAGAACCACCCGATGACGCCGATCATCCCGGCGGGAAAGACAAAGGCGAGGATCTTCACCATATTGATGTTTACCCCGATCCCGTGAGCCACTTCTTCGTCATCATTGATGGTGGCCATAATCAATCCGTAACGGGATTTAAGGATTTTGTTTACAATTAGAAGATATAAAAGCATCATGAACATAGAAAGATAGGCAATCACCAGGAAATTGATTTTCACATTTCCGAGGTTCACCAGCAGTTTGATCCCGGCCAGACCGACGTCTCCTTTGAAAATATCCGTGTAGATGAAGGTGACTTCGAGAAAGACAAGCGGCAGAAGGAGGGTCAGAAGAACGTAATAAAGACCACGGGCCAAAATCACCAAGGGACTGAAAAGTAGAGCGGCTACCAGACTCGTCAGTATAGCGATTGGAAGAGTTTTCAACGGTCCCCACCCATAAGCGATGGAAAGAATCGCTGCCGTATATCCTCCGATGCCAACGAAAAAATTCGGGCCGAAGTTGAGTCGACCTGTTCCCACCGTCATGAGTCCCAGAGGGATGGCGATGGCGGCATAAAGGTTGGCAGTGATCAAGGTATTCAGAAGGATTGGGCTGATGAAGTAGCACAGGACGGGAAAGATAACCAAGCAAGCTGTCCAAATGAAGGTGTTCCTCCAGTACCTGGGCTCAAGCATCCAGTCCCACTTTTTTCCTTTGGAGCGAATGATGATCCGGTCTCTCTTGATTTCAACATCTACCATAAGGCCTCACTCTTTGCGATCCCCTGGGGTCTTACCATCAGGATCACCATCACCAGGACCAGAGCCGAAAGGTTCATGAATCGAGGCTCGCCCAGCACGAAAGAGACAATGGCGTGAGTCAGCCCGATCAGAAAACTGGCAATAATCGTTCCTTTGATGTTTCCCAGACCCCCCAAAATAGCTACCAGGATGGCTGTGGTCATATAAATCGAACCCATCCCAGGCTCTACTGACCAGACCGGAGCCACGATCAGGGTGCCGACGATTACCGGAATCAGGACCAGCATCATGGTGAAGACATAAAGGCTCTGAACATTGATCCCGATGATTTTGCTACTGTAAATATCCTGTGAGATGGCGCGTACTGCCAAGCCCGTTTTGGCCTTGAGGAAGAAAAGGACAAATAAGACGGTAAGGAGAATGGCGATTCCCGCACCCGCCAGAAGTTGGTTCGAGATCACTGCTACCCCGATCCGGGAGCTTCCATTAATGAGGGTTGTTTGCACAAAGACACCCGCCTGGATCGGGTAGCGGTAATTGACTGTTTGCTCCACAATGATGGAAAACAGGAGGAGTCCTGTCAGGAGAATCTCTTCTCGCTGGACAAATTTTATGATGATGCCCTTATAAATAAGGATGGAAATGAGAAACTGAAGGATGACCATGCCGATGATGGCGGGGAATAATCCCAAGCCGAATTCTTTCATAAACATCCAGGTGAGGTAGACGGTGAGGGCAAACAAGTAGGAATATCCAAGATGGAAAATTCTGAGCACTCCACATATGATGGAGAATCCAAGGGAGATGAGAAGATAAAGCGATCCGAGCACGAACGAGTATATAACGACGACCTGAAGGGTATCCCACATGGACGCACTACCCTCCTGCCCCAGTCGTCAAAGAATCAGCGAAAAAATACATGTACCGTCCGCAGTCTAAAAATTTCTTAGACAAGCGAGAACATTTCGCGGGTAGAAAAGCGATAAAAGTTTATACTAAGGATTTTGAAAAAAAGTCAAGAAAAATTTGGAGAAAGAATGGTGTTAAATTTCTGGAATGATCACCGTCCCGCGTCAGAACAAGTCTTCACAAAGAGCCCCCATTATTCTGTCCGGGCTTGGACTTTGAGGGAGAGAAGTCCTTCTTCGTACTGTTCGTAGATTGCGGTACTCACTTTGTCTTTATGTAGTAAGCGTACCACCATCCACATAAATGGAATGACCGGTGATGAATTTAGCCGCATCCGAGGCCAGGAAAAGGACGGACCCCACAATTTCTTCAGGCTCGGCGATGCGGCCCATTGGGATTGCCAAAGCCACGTGCTTGACCACCTCAGGATTGGACCAGATGGGCTTGCTGAAGTCTGTTCGGGTTAAGGTCGGGCCGACAGCATTGACCCGGATTCCATAAGATGCCCATTCACGAGCCATGCAGCGGGTAAGCATTTTTAGGGCTGCCTTGCTGCAGCCATAGGCAGCCATGCCCATTTCTGCCTTTTCTGCCCCGACCGTTGTAATATTAATGATGCATCCGCTTTTCTGCTCGATCATTTTACCGGCCGCGGCGCGGCTTAACAGCCAAGGTGCTTTGACATTCGTATTGAAAATTTTGTCCCACCCATCTTCACGTAAATCAAGGAGGCCGCGCAAGAAACTTCGAGCAGCGTTGTTGACGAGGATGTCGATGCGCCCGAACTCTTTCAGAGTCATCTGCACCAGATTTTCGAGTTGCTCATTAATGGTTAGATCTGTGGCGACCGCCAGTGCTTTTCCACCCAGTTTACGGATTTCTTCGGCAACAGCCTCGATTTCATTCTGGGTTCGACTGGCAACACTGACAGAAGCTCCGGCTCCCGCGAGTCCTAGGGCAATTGCCCGGCCGATTCCTCTTCCGCCTCCTGTTACGATGGCGACTTTGCCACTCAAGTCAAACTGAACGCCTGCCATGATGGTCTCCTCCTTATTGTTAGATAGAAAATGACGGCTCGTCCAACGGTAATGGTGACGATGCCCGTATCGTCATTCGGTTACGATGTTCGGCTTCGAAATTTCTAACCGTAACCCTTCGACGATTTACGAAACGGGCTTCGTAGCCGTAACCTTAAGCTAAAACCTCTGACTATTCTCATCTCTTATTCTCCCTTGAAAACCGGCTCACGCTTCTCCAGGAACGCGGTGAACCCTTCCCTGGCATCAGCGCTTTTAGCGATTCGTTCCGCCCAATCCCGGTCAACGCGGATGCCCTCTTCGATGCCTTTTTCAAGTCCCACGGCCATACCATTCAGCACAGCACTCACTGCAAGGGGTGGCCGTTTGGTCAGCGCGAGCGCGAAGGCCATGGTCTCTTTCATCAGCTCCGCCCGGGGAAAGACCCGGTCCACCAGGCCAATGGTCAGTGCCTCTTGCGGCAAAAGCCTTTTGCTGAAGAGAATCATGTCCAGCGCCTTGGACCGGCCAAGAAGGCGTGGCAGCCGCTGTATGCCACCCCAGCCGGGAGCGATCCCGAGATTCAGTTCTGGGCATCCGATGGTGGCCTTCGGGTTGTCCGTCATGAACCTGAAATGACATGCCAGGGCAAGCTCGCACCCGCCGCCCAGAGCATGTCCGTTGATGGATGCAATGACCGGCTTGGTGAGGCGGTCGATCCGGTTGAATATGTCGTTGCCGTTTGGTCCTTTTTTGATATTCGCTATGTCTGTCACGTCCATTCCGACGCTGAAAGCCATGTTGCCGGTGCCGGTGATGATCACGGCCCTAGTATCTTTGCTCTGTTCCAGTTCGATGATCGCCTGGTTCAATTCCTCACGGATTCCAAGGTTGATTGCGTTCGCAGGAGGCCGATTCAGCGTGATCGTGCTCACGAAATCTTTCGTCATAACCGTGATGTCTTGATAGCTCATGCGTCATCTCCAATTGTTAAAATTACCTATAATCTCCGAAACCGTATGCAGACGTTTCCGAAGCAGTTTGCAAGTTAGCTTGAAAATGAAAATGACAAATGATTCCTGTTGGTCGCGTTGAATATACGAAAAAACTGAGTCGCCTGTCAAGCATTCCAGAACAGGACACAGACACAGAAAAATTCGTCATCTTGACAACAATTTCTTCCCTTGCTATCGTTCAAATCCATAAGCTTCCGGTATTGCGGAGCTTTGTGGCATCTAAAAATTAAAACCGAACTTATTTTCCCAAAAATAAGAAGGTGGAGTCGTATTTTTTAAAGTATGGATCGGCCGTGGCTAAAGTTTTATGAACCTGGTGTACCCCATCATATCCAATATCCGGACGTCCCGTTGGATCGCCTTCTGGATCACGCGGTAAGGGATTTTTCCGAAAAGGAAGCCATCGTTTTCCATGGCCGGAAGATCACCTATCGTGAACTGGGTGAAAAGGTGGCCAACGCTGCTTCGGGGCTTGCCCAGAAAGGGCTGAAGAAAGGGCAGCGCATGGCCATCATGCTCCCCAATTGCCCCCAGTATGTGGTCGTTTACTACGCGATCCTTAAAATCGGCGGGATTGCCGTCAATGTGAACCCGATGTATGTCGAGAGAGAGCTCGAATTTCAGCTAAAGGATGCCGGGGTAGAGACGATTTTGGCCTTGAGAGACTATTATCCACGATTGCAAGCAATCAAGGACGCAGTCTCTTTGAAGACCATCATCCTCACCGATCTTGATGAGAGAGACGTTGAACGGTGTTTGCCAAAATCGGGAGCGGGTACGGCCAAAGAAATTTGGGACTACTCAGAATTACTCGAAATCGGAAGATGCCTCCCTCCGCCCGTTGTGGAGGTAGACCCTGGAGAAGTGGCAGTGCTCCAATATACCGGGGGCACGACAGGCTTCAGCAAAGGGGCTATGTTGACCCATCGAAACCTGATTGCCGATGTTTTCCAATGTGTCAGCTGGAATCGAGATGCAGTGAGAGGAGAGGAGAGAATGCTCGCGGTTCTTCCCTTTTTCCATGCTTATGGGATGACCGTGGCGATGAATGAAGCGATTGAATTAGGCGCTATGATCATCCTTCTGCCGAGGTTCAACGTGGACGATGCCCTGGAGGCTATCAATCTATACCGGCCCACTCGCTTTCCCGGCGTTCCCACCATGTACATGGCCATTATGAACCATCCACAAATTCACAAATATAATGTCTCTTCGATCCGGGTGTGCAGTGCGGGTTCCGCCCCCATGCCCATCGAAGCTCAAAAGCGTTTTGAAGAGCTAACGGGCGCGAAAATCAGCGAGGGATACGGGCTTACCGAAGCCTCGCCGGTCACGCATGCCAATCCCTTCCTGGGAAAACGGAAGATCGGAAGCATTGGATTGCCCCGGCCTGATGTCGATTCAAAGATCGTTGACCTGGAAACTGGGGAAAGAGACCTTGCGCCAGGTGAAGTGGGAGAACTCTGCATCCGGGGTCCGCAGGTCATGCTGGGTTATTGGAATCGGCCCGAGGAGACGAGCAAGACACTGCGCAATGGTTGGCTTTACACCGGAGATATTGCCTATATGGATGAGGAAGGCTATTTCTATGTCGCCGACCGGAAAAAAGACATGATCATTTGCAGCGGTTATAATGTCTATCCCAGGGAGATCGAAGAGGTCCTCTATCAGCATCCGAAAATTCAGGAAGCCTGCGCCCTGGGTGTGCCAGACCCGTACCGGGGCGAAACAGTGAAAGCCTTTGTAGTCTTGAAGGAAAAACAACAGGCCAGCCCAGAAGAGATCATCGAATATTGCCAGAGAAATATGGCAAAATATAAAGTGCCCACATCGGTTGAGTTCCGCCAGGAACTTCCCAAATCAAATATAGGAAAGGTGCTTAGAAAGATCCTCAGAGAAGAGGAGATGAAGAAAAGCTCCGATCACCCGAGCTCATCCTCTCGATAAGCTCACTTAACCCTCATGTTTCGTGTCAAATTGGCAGAGCAAGGAGAAACAAAGAATGTGCGCGGAAAACCAAAACAAGGTGATGACCACCCAGGAGGCCATCAGTCGCTTTGTGAACGAAGGCGACCACCTCGTGATTGGCAATTACACAGTTGGCACCTGCTACAACCAGATCACTGAGATCATCCGCCAGCGTAAGAAGGGGTTGACCATCTATAGCCAGTCCGGGGTGTTTGATGTGGAAATGCTAATCGCGGGCGACTGTGTGAGCCGGGTGATCACCACCTATTGCATACGCTCGGGCGGCCGATCCGGCGGAAGTATGTTGGAGCGCTACCAGCGGGCTGGAAAGATCGAGGTGGAGGACTACTCGAACTTCACTTACAACGCCCGCCTCACCGCGGGTGCTCAGGGTTACTCGTTTATGCCCGTACTACCCGGGATCATGGCCTCGGACGTCTTCAAGGTACGGGACTTCATGGGTGATGGCAAGTTCGGCGTGGTCAAGTGTCCCTTTACTGGCCGGGACGTACCCGTGGTTCCCGCGGCAAACCCGGACGTCTGCGTCGTGCACGTGCAGCGGGCGGACAAGTTCGGGAATGCCCAATATTGGGGCTCGCTGGGTTCTGTATCTTGGGCGTGCTTGGCCAGTAAACGGGTAATCGTGAGCTGCGAGGAGATCGTGGACCACGAGATCATCAAGGCCTCTCCGCAATATACAATTGTGCCTGGCTTCCGAGTCAATGCAGTTATCGAGGAGCCAAGAGGTGCCCACCCTGCCGAGCTCTCGGGTTATTACAATCTCGACATTCTGTTCTGGGCCATGATGGATCTCGCCAACCGGAGCGAGGAAGGGTTCCGGGCTTGGATGCAGGAATGGGTTTATAACCTTCCTAGTCGGACGGCCTACCTTGAGCATTATGTCGAGCGTTTCGGCAAAGAACCTCTCGACAGGATCAAGGCCAGACCTTATTATTCTGCTCCGGTGAACTATGGGTCCGCCTTCACTTCCATGTGGGATGAGGAAGGTCGAATGTTATTGTGGGGCATGACAAGAGAAGAGCTGGAAGACTTAATGGCGGAAAGGGGGTTGTTGATCGATGTCTCCAAGAGCGACTAAGGAAGAGTTGATGATCATCGCAGTGGCGCGCGAGATCAGGGATTATGAAAGGGTTTTGCTTGGGGTGGGTCTGCCCACCACTGGGGGCAGCCTGGCAAAGGGTACCCACGCCCCCCATGCCGTGCTTATGACCGAGGCCGGCATCATTGACTTCAATCCGCTGCTCCCACCCAACCACATCGCGGACGTCATGTGCCTCCGGGGTTACTCCTATGCCCTCGATCTCTTCAGCACCTTCACCACCATCACCTACCGGGGGTTCGTGGACAAGGCCATCCTTGGAGTAGGTCAGGTGGACAGATACGGTAACATCAACACCTCCTTCGTAAGCGGCACCGCCAAAACCGGGATGCGGCTCACTGGTGCTGGCGGCGCGCCTGACTTCGTCTCCTATGCCAAAGAGACCATCCTGACTTTAAAGGGCGGTGAGTTTGTGGAAAAGCTCGACTACTTCACCTCTCCCGGATACCTCGGAGGTGGGAATGAACGGGATGGTTGTGGAATATTTGCTCCTGATTCCGGACCGAGTATGATGATCTCCACCGAGGCCATCTTCCGTTTTGACAAGAAAACCAAAGAGGTTTATTTAGAGTCACTGTTTCCGGGCGTTGATCTCAAAAAAATCAAGTCTAAGGTCCCCTGGGACCTCCAGGTGGCCAACCCACTCAAACCTTTCCCTGTTCCCACGGAGG